>Ga0185307_1001523_pt1 | contig 12716 bp, 14 predicted proteins | sample LHCtaG_FD_128010 | JGI IMG/M metagenome (GOLD analysis project Ga0185307, IMG submission 128010) | Hot spring microbial communities from Little Hot Creek, USA to study Microbial Dark Matter (Phase II) - LHC4sed_matched (SPADES... | ecosystem: Environmental > Aquatic > Thermal springs > Hot... | reverse complement strand
TAACAGGACATGCAGGTTTAAACTTTAAGCTTGGGAAAGGATGGATGCTTGATCTTGTTGGAAGGGGTGACTATAACGCTGATTATAGTGCATATGGTGTAAAGGCTATTTTGAGGTATTCTTTCTAGAATTTATAAAATTATAAAATGGGGATCACCAACATCTCGGTGGTCCCCAAAAAAATAATCATATAAAATTTTTTTAATCTTGACATCTTCTTAAAATTTGTTATGTTATCTTAATTAAGAAAAGAAAGGCGCGTAGCTCAGTGGGAGAGCGCTTGCTTGACATGCAAGAGGTCGGCGGTTCGATCCCGCCCGCGCCTACCATAATTTTTTCTTAAGGAGTTATAAGTTAAATTTTGAAAATTAAAATCAAAGGTCTGGGAGAATTTCAACTTACTCCTGGCTTACCCTTAAAATCTCTTATTCCAGAAATCAAAAAAATAAGCTCTAAATTACCTGTAGGTTTTAAGTATAACCAAGAATATATAGATTGGCACTATTCTTTTAATGAAAAGGATTTAGAAAACTTAGAACTTGAGCCTATTTTTACTTCAGATGAAGAAGCACTTATTTTTCTACGCCATACAGCTTCTCATGTGCTTGCTCAAGCAGTAAAAGAACTTTTTCCAGGAGCAAAACTTGGTATAGGTCCTCCAACAGAAGACGGCTTTTATTATGATATCTATTATGAAAAACCCTTTGATGAAGAGGATTTAAAAAAGATAGAAGAAAAAGTAAAAGAAATAATCAAAAAAGACTTTCCTTTAGAAAGAAAAGAAATTTTAAAGGAAAAAGCAAAAGAGCTTTTTAAAAACCTAAAAGAGGATTTTAAACTTGAACTGATTGAAGAATTGCCTGATAGTAAGGTTTCTATTTATTCTCAAGAAAATTTCATAGACCTTTGTAAAGGTCCTCATCTTCTTTCAACAGGGGAGGTAAAAGCAGTTAAACTTCTTTCTGTTTCTGGTGCTTACTGGAGAGGAAATGAAAAAAATCCTATGCTTTGGAGAATTTACGGAACTGCTTTCTTTTCAAAAGAGGAATTAAAAGCTTACTTAGATAGACTTGAAGAGATTAAAAGAAGAGATCATAGAAGACTGGGTAAAGAGCTTGAACTTTTTACTATTGAAGAAGATATAGGTCCTGGTCTTGTAATTTGGCTTCCTAAAGGAGCTATTATAAGAAATATCATAGAAAATTTTTGGAAAGAAGTTCATTTGAAAAGAGGTTATCAATTAGTTTATACTCCCCATATTGCTTTAAGAGATTTATGGAAAGTTTCAGGACACTTAGATTTTTATATAGAAAACATGTTTCCTCCGATGGAACTCGAAAATAGAGCATATCAGATAAAACCTATGAACTGCCCCTTTCACATTTATGTATATAATCAGAAAAGGAGAAGTTATAGAGAATTTCCTATAAGATATTGTGAACTTGGAACAGTTTATCGTTTTGAGAGAAGCGGAGTTTTACATGGGCTTTTAAGGGTTAGAGGTTTTACTCAAGATGATGCCCACATTTTTTGTAGAGAAGATCAGTTAGAAGAAGAACTTATTGAAGTTTTAGATTTGGTAATATATTTTCTTAAGGTTTTTGGTTTTTCTGAATATAAAATCTTTCTTTCTACAAGACCTGAGAAGTTTGTAGGATCTCCAGAAATATGGGATAAAGCTGAAGCTGCACTTAAGTCTGCACTTGAAAATAAAGGTCTTGAATATGAAGTAGATCCTGGAGAGGGAGTTTTTTATGGTCCTAAAATTGATCTAAAAATTAAGGATGTTTTGGGAAGATTTTGGCAGTGCTCAACCATTCAAGTAGATTTCAATATTCCAGAAAGATTTAACATTGTTTATATAGGAGAGGACAACAAATTTTATAGACCTATTATGATTCATAGAGCTTTACTTGGATCTTTAGAAAGATTTTTAGGTGTGCTTATTGAAAATTACGCAGGTGCCTTTCCTTTTTGGATAGCACCAGTCCAGATTAAAGTTTTAACTATTACTGATAGAACTATAAACTACGGAGAAAAAATAGTAGATATTTTAAAAAGAGAGGGTTTTAGAGTAGAGGCTGATTTTAGAAATGAAAAACTAAATTATAAAATAAGAATAGCTCAGCAAGAAAAAATCCCTTATATGATTGTTCTTGGAGATAAGGAAGAAAAAGATCAGGTTATTAGTGTAAGAACAAGAAAGGGAGAAATTATTAATAACCTAAAATTAGAAGAATTCATAAATAAAATAAAACTTGAAAATCAGCCAAAATATCTATTAAATGAATCCTCTTAAGTTTAAGTCACACTTTAATTTCTCTATAAATCTAATTTTAAAACAACCTAATCACATTTTAAGGAGGAAAAAAGAGGGATGCAAAAGGACTTGAAGAAAAAGTATAGAGTTAATGAACAGATTAGAGCAAGAGAAGTAAGGTTAATTGATCCTAATGGAAAACAGATAGGAATTGTTTCTCTTTCAGAGGCATTAAGATATGCAGATGATTATGGACTTGATCTTGTAGAGATTGCGCCAACTGCTAATCCTCCTGTATGTAAGATTATGGATTTTGGAGAATTTCTATATCAGGAAGCAAAAAAAGCTAAGGAAGCTAAGAAAAAACAAAAACAAATAGAAATTAAAGAAATAAAGCTTAGTCCAAAAACAGATAAACATGATCTTGAAGTTAAAATAAGACATATTCTTAGATTTCTTGAGGATGAAAATAAGGTTAGAATAAGAATTATTTTTAAAGGAAGAGAAATTGCTCACCCTGAGATGGCAGATAGAGTTTTACAAGCTATTTTTGAAGCAGTTAAAGACAAAGCTCAGATTGAAAGTCCACCGAAAATAGAAGGGAAACAGATGCTAACAGTTATTGCTCCTATATTAAAAAAATAAACTTTTTAAGGGGTCCATTCACAAAACTGTTTTAAAATTTGTAAACCTGGTTTTCCGCTTTTTTCAGGATGAAATTGTATAGCCACTAAATTTTTATAAGCAATGGCAGAAGAAAAATTTACTCCGTAAAAAGTTATTCCACAAATAACCTCTTTATCTTCAGGTATCCCAAAATAGCTATGTACAAAGTAATACTCATAATCAGGATCAAGTCCTTTAAACACAGGATGCTCTTTAATCCAATTTACTTTATTCCATCCCATATGAGGGACCTTAAGGGTTTCTTCATTCCAGATAAGAGGTTGTGGGAATTTTACCACTTTTCCTCTAAGAAGTCCTAAAGTTTTAGTTCCTCCATCTTCTTCGCTAAAATCAAAAATAATTTGAGTTCCCAAGCATATGCCTAAGATAGGTATTCCTTTAAAAAAAGCTTCTTTTAAAAATTCGTCTAAGTAAAAATTTTTTAAACTTTCCATAGCACTTTTTGCAGCACCAACTCCTGGGAAAATTATTCTTTCTGCCTTTTTAAGTTCTTTGATATCAGAAGAAATAAAGCATTTATAACCTAAATAAGCTAAAGCTCTTGCCACGCTGGTTAAATTTCCTGCTAAGTAATCTATTATTCCTATCATGAAAGGCTCCTTAAAAGTTTTTCTAATTCTTTTATTTTTTCCTGCTGAAAGTTTGATTTTTGAATTTTTAAAATTTTAACCCAATTTTTAATTTTTTCTAAGCCTTTTGGTAAGATTTAATCCTAATCCTTTAATTTTTTAAGTTCTTCAAGGGGTGGGAGATCATCTAAGGATTTAAGTCCAAAATATTCTAAAAAGAATTTTGTAGTGCCATAAAGAGCAGGTCTTCCTGGAACTCTTTTTTTCCCCACTATTTCTATAAAGTCATTTTCTAAAAGAATTTTTAGGGAACTACCAACATCTACACCACCTCTTTTTGCTGAAATTTCAGCTCTGGTTATAGGTTGGAAATAAGCTACTATAGCAAGGGTTTCAAGTAAGGCTTTAGTCCATCTAATTTTTTTAGGTTTAAGTAGTCTTTTTATATAATCAGCTACCTCAGGAATTGTTTCTATTCTATATCCTTCTGCTACTTCAACTAATTTTACACCTCTTTCCAAATAATCTTTTTTTAATTCTTCTAAAATTTTTTTAATCTCAGAAACTGGGAGGTTATCACAAATTTCGGAGATTTCTTTTACTTTTAAGGATTTTCCTGCACAAAATAAAAGAGCCTCAATCACTTTTTTGTAAAACTTAAGATCCTCCATTTAATCAACTATAAAAAAAATTTTTTCTTCATATAGTTTTTCTTTTACTTTGCCTTCAGAAATAAAAGTTTTTAAAATATCTTCAATTATTTCTTTTTCAATCTTGAAAGCTGATGAAAGTTCTTCTATAGTAGAAGGACGTCTTTTAAGATAATCAAAAAGCCTTTCTTTAATTTTTTCTTTTTCCGACTCCTTAAAAGTTTTTACAGCTTTTTCAAGCCTATCTTTATCAACTATAATTTCTACCTTTTCTCCCAGAAATTCTGCAATCTTTTTTAATTTTTCAAAAGAGATAGGTTTTGCCTCTTCAAAAGCAGGGGGTCTTACAACAGTATTTAGCTGCACTTTATGGGGATTTATATAATCTATAGCTGATTTTAAGTCTTTTAAATCTTTTTCTGAATCATTTATCCCTTCAACAAAAAGTATCTCGAGCCACATTTCTCCTTTCATTTCTTCTCTTAGTTTTTTTAAGTTCTCAATAATAGTTTTTAATTCTATTTTAGGATGGGGAAGATTAATTTTTTTAAAGGTTTCAGGATTTCCTGCATCAAGTGAAGGCAAAACTATATCTATCTCTGCAAGAGCTTCTCTTACAGAAGGTATATCTAAAAGAGAAGCATTAGTTAAGACTGCTATAGGTTTTTTAATAATTTTTTTAGCTAATCTTAGAGCTTTCTCAAAATGAATGTTTAGAGATGGTTCTCCGCTTCCTGTAAAAGTGAGAACATCAAAAGTATCCTCTATTTCTTTAGCCTGAAGTATAGATTTTTCTATTAGATCCCAAGGATAATATTCTTTTCTTTCTAAGGTTAAATTTGTTGTTTTTCCTGTCTCACAATAGATACAATTCATAGTGCAAACTTTTTTAGGAACCAATTCAATTCCTAAGGATCTACCCAGTCTTCTTGATTTTACAGGACCAAAAATTAAGGTTTTTTTCTCAGCCAATTTTTTTTATACCTTCTTAAGTTTTTAAAATAAAAATAGTATAATATAAAAATTAACTTAAAAAACTTAAATTTTAAAAATGTATTTACTAATTACTCCCAACAGGCTTACTCTTTTAAGAATTTTTCTTTTACCCTTCCCATGTTTACTTCTTCTTTCAGAGTCTTATTCAGGTAAAATAGGGGCTTTGGTAGCTGGTTTTTTGCTTGGAATTACTGATTATTTAGATGGTATCTTAGCAAGAAAGTACAAAAAAGTTACTTCAATTGGAGCTATTCTTGATCCCATTGCTGATAAAATTTTTGTCTCCTCAGTTTATTTAATCTTAGTTTATTTAAATTATTTTAGCTTTTTACCTGTATTTTTAATTATATTAAGAGAAATTCTTGTTTCCTTTTTAAGAAGCTGGTTTCCAGACAAGATAAAGGTTTCAAAAATTGCAAAATTAAAAACACTCTTTCAAATGAGTTTTGCAGGTTTTGCTGTGCTTTTATATATTCATTTTCCTTCTTTTAAATATCTCATCAATCTTTTCTTATGGATAATAGCCATTTTTTCTTATATAAGTGCTATACCTTATTTTTATAAAGTTGGGCATAAGATAAAGGAATTTAGAAAAAATTTAAAAAATTTTTTTATATCTCTTCTTTCTTTAATTTATCCCTTGGGATTACTTCTAAGTTTTCCCTTAGCTAAAAACCTTTTCTGGATTAATATAATTTCTCTTTCTTTCTTTTTCTTTAAAAGGGGATTAGTTAAAAGTTTTCCTAAATGGGCTTATGAAAAAATATGGCTCTCTCTTTTTATTGTAACCTTACTAATTTTAGAATATATGTATTTTAAAAGTTTATTTTTTTCTTTGTGGTTAATTTTAATAATAAGTTTTTTTAGGGATGGTTTAAAGAGTTTAAAGTTTATGTGGAGGATTTTAAAGCTTCAATAGCTTTTGCATAATCTTTTTTTCCAAAAATAGCAGAGCCTGCAACAAGAATTGTTGCTCCAGCCTTTATTACTTCAGGAGCTGTTTCTGCATTTATTCCTCCATCAACTTCTATTAAAGTTTTAAGTCCTCTTTTTTCTATCATCTCTTTGAGTTCTTTTATTTTAGGAAGACAATTTTTAATAAATTTTTGTCCACCAAAACCAGGGTTAACAGTCATTATTAAAACATAATCAAGGTCTTCAAGAACATATTTTAGTACTTCAAGAGGAGTATGTGGATTTAAAGCAACTCCAGCCTTTTTATCAAGTTCTTTTATTTTCCATATAGCTCTATGGAGGTGGTTAGTTGCTTCAGGATGTATAGAAATCCAATCTGCTCCAGAATCTGCAAAATCTTTTATATACCTTTCTGGAGACTCAATCATAAGATGGGCATCAAAAATAAGATTTGAATGAGGACGAATAGATGAGATTACAAGAGGTCCAAAGGTAAGGTTAGGAACAAAAATTCCATCCATTATATCTAAGTGCAAAAGATCTGCACCAGCTTTTTCTACAGCTTTAACTTCTTGAGCTAATTTTGAAAAATCAGCAGAAAGAAGAGAAGGAGCAATAAGAATATTTTTATTTAGTTTGAGTGTCATCTTTTTTAAAAGGAAAGGGTATAATTTTTTTGTTAGTATCTCGCTTGGTAGATTTTAAAGATAAAGTTTCACTCTGTAAAGGGGTATTACTAAAAACATGGGGTAAAAATGCTTGATAATATTTTAAAAGGTTTTCAGGTATCTGAAGGGTATACCAAATGATTTGCGTTCTTTGAATAGTAAAATAAGGTAAGCCAAGTAATATGGGGACTAATCCCTTTTCTTCAACACTTACTAAAGCTGGCCATTCTACTTCAAAAAATTCTCTTTTTTCAAGTACAAATTTTAAGGTTTCATAAACAGGATTAAAACATACAAGTCCTAGATATAAACCTGTTTGTGTTTGGAAAAGAACTGGTTTTTTTGCTACAGGACTTTCGTTCATATATCTTTATTTTATTATTTTTTTTCTTTTTCTCAAGTAAGATATTAAATTTTATATCTTTCTTGACAAAGAAAAGGCTTAAAGTATTATAAAGGGCTATAATAAGAAAAGAGGGATGAAAGATGCATTATTTTGGATATAAAAATGGAGAACTTTATTGTGAAGAAGTTCCTATTAAAAGAATATTAGAAGAGATAGGAACACCAGTTTATATTTACTCAGCTAAAACTATAAGAAGACATTATAAAGTTTTTGAGGAATCTTTTTCAGATGTAGAGCATTTAATTTGTTATTCTGTTAAGGCTAATTCAAACATAGCTATAATTTCTCTTTTAAAGCAACTTGGAAGTGGAGCAGATGTTGTTTCAGCAGGAGAATTGAAAAGGGCACTAAAGGCAGGTATTTCGCCAAAAAAAATTGTTTTTTCTGGAGTAGGGAAAACACCAGAAGAAATAGAATTTGCGCTTTTAGTTGATATTTTAATGTTTAATATTGAAAGTATAGAGGAGCTTGAAGTTTTAGGGGAGGTTGCCAAAAAACTCAATAAAAAAGCTCCCTTTGCCTTGAGAATAAATCCTGATGTAGACCCTCAAACTCATCCCTACATTTCTACAGGACTTAAAAAAAGCAAATTTGGGATACCTGAAGAATTTGTAATAGAAATCTATAAAAAAGCAAAAAAAAATCCCTATCTTCAACCAATAGGAATTGATGCTCACATTGGCTCTCAAATAACTTCTTTAGCTCCTTTTGTTGATTCACTTAATAGATTAAAAAAGATTTGGGAAGCATTAGTAAGTCTTGGTTTTGAGCTTAAATATTTAGACATTGGAGGTGGTTTAGGAATAGTTTATGATGAAGAGGAACCACCTTTACCTCAAGAGTATGCAGATGCTATTATTAAAGAAGGAAAAGACTTAAAGGCTACTATAATTTTAGAACCGGGAAGGGTAATAGTTGGTAATGCAGGAATTTTAGTTACTAAAGTTCTTTATACTAAAGAGAATATAATGAAAAAATTTGTAATAGTTGATGCAGCAATGAACGATCTAATAAGACCAGCTTTTTATCAAGCTTATCATAAAATTGTTCCTGTTGAGGAGAAAAATTTAGAATATGAGGTGGTTGATGTAGTTGGGCCTGTTTGTGAAAATAGTGATTTTTTTGCGAAAGATAGAAAACTTCCTAAGGTTCAAAGGGGAGATTATCTTGCTATAATGAGTGCCGGAGCTTATGGATTTGTTATGAGTTCTAATTACAACTCAAGACCTCGTTGTCCTGAAGTTTTGGTAGATGGTGATACCTATTATATAATAAGAAAAAGAGAAACTATAGAGGATCTTTTAGCTTTTGAATCCATCCCTGCAAAATATCTCTAATTCATGGCTTTTATTCCAAAAGAGTTTGATATAGAAACATATAACTATGAACTTCCAGAAGCTTTTATTGCTTATTATCCTTCTAAAGAACGCACTCACTCAAAGCTTTTAGTAATTGATAGAAAGGAAGAAAAACTTTATTTTCACGAAAAATTTTCAGAAATAGAAAATTATTTTAAAGAAGGAGATCTTTTGATTTTAAATAATACCAAAGTTTTTCCTGCAAGAATTAAGGGAAGAAAAGCTACAGGAGGGGAGGTAGAACTACTTTTGTTTCAAAAGCCTAAAGGTTTGATTTTTAAAACTCATGCTTTAATAAAAGGAAAAAGAATTAAAAAAGGACAAGAATTTAAAATAAATGATACTATAAGAGTTAAAGTATTGGAAAAATATGAAAGTGGTAAATTTCTAATAGAACTTAAAAGTAAAGAATATAAACTTGAAGAACTTATTTATAAATATGGGAAAGCACCTTTACCACCTTATATAAAAAGAGAGCCAGAAGATATAGATTTAGAAAGATATCAAACTATATATGCAGAAAAAGAAGGCTCTATAGCAGCACCTACTGCTGGTTTTCATTTTGATGAAATTTTACTTACTAAGTTAAAGGAAAAAGGTGTTATCACAAAATATATTACTCTTCATATAGGTTATGGGACCTTTGCCCCTATTAAGGTAAGAGATATAAGAAAGCATAAAATAGAGCCTGAATATGTAGAAGTAGAAAAGGAGACTATTTCTGAGGTAAAGTTAGCTCTTCTTGAAAAAAGAAGGATTATTGCAGTAGGAAGCACAAGTGTAAGAGCTCTTGAGTTTGTAGCAAGAAAAGATTTTATTCCTTATGAGGGACTTTGCGATCTTTATATTTATCCAGGATTTAACTTTCAAGTAGTTTCAGCAATGATTACCAATTTTCATCTTCCTAAATCTTCTCTTCTTCTTTTAGTTTGTGCTTTTGCTGGGAAAGACCTAATTTTTAAAGCTTATGAAGAAGCTATCAAAAGAAAATACCGATTTTATTCTTACGGAGATGCAACTTTTATAATATAAAAGCACTCAGAAACTAATGATGCCTAAAAATTTTTATTTTGTAGTCTTACTTGGGCTTGTTAGTCTTTTTTCTGATATGACCTATGAAGGAGCAAGAAGTATTACTGGTCCTTATCTTTTTTATTTAGGAGCAGGGGCTGCGGTAGTTGGATTTACTTCAGGTTTTGGAGAATTTATAAGCTATGGTTTGAGGCTTTTTTCTGGCTGGTTTGCAGATAAAACTAAGAATTATTGGGGTTTGATGTTTATAGGATATGCTTTAACTCTTCTTTCAGTTCCAGCTCTTGCTTTGGTTAACTCATGGGGACTTGCTGTGCTATTAATTATCTTAGAAAGAACTGGTAAAGCTTTAAGAACCCCTGCAAGAGATACTCTTCTTTCTTACGCTACTTTTAAAATGGGAAGAGGATTAGGCTTTGGCATACATGAAGCTATGGACCAAATAGGTGCTATTGGCGGCCCTTTAATTATTGCTTTGGTGTTTTATTTAAAAATGGGATATAAATCTGCTTTCTTAGTTCTTTTAATTCCGGCTATTGTAGCTCTTTCCTTTCTTACCTTTGCTAGAATAACCTATCCAACGCCTCAAAAGTTTGAAATAGGTTTCCAAAAGTTTGAAGCTAAAGGATTTTCTAAATCCTTTTGGTGGTATCTTTTAGGTATGTGCTTTATTGGAGCAGGTTTTGTAGATTTTCCTCTTATAGGATATCACTTAGAAAAAACTTCCATCCTTTCAAAAGAATGGATTCCAATTCTTTATGCCTTGGCTATGGGAGTTGATGCCTTATCAGCTCTTTTTTTAGGATTTCTTTTTGATAGAATAGGGCTTAAAGCAATAATCCTTGCTATTATTCTTTCTTTAGGTGCTATTCCGTTTACTTTCTTAGGAGGAATTATTTTAATCTTTTTAGGAATGATTTTATGGGGTATAGGGCTTGGGGCTCAGGAGTCTATTATGAGAGCTGTTATTGCTCAACTTGTGGCTCCAGAAAAAAGAGGTATGGGCTATGGTGTTTTTAATACCTTTTTTGGACTTTTCTGGTTTACAGGAAGTTTCCTCTTAGGTTTTCTTTATGAGATTTCTATCTTAGCCTTAGTTATCCTTTCAGTTATTTTTCAAATTTTTTCTCTTCCTTTTATCTTAAAAGTAGTTAAAACAGTAAATATAAATCCCCTTTAACTAACTGATTTTCTTATTTCTTAGTCAATGTTTATAATTATGTAAACAAGAAGAGCAGAACTATAAACCTCTTTTAAACTTTGGGGATTAGAGAAAGAAATTTCTATTTAGGTTTTTTAGTTTTTTCAATAATCGCGACGTATAGGAATTTTTTATTTAAAATATAATTTGTTTTTACTTTTTTTGAAGATAAGGAAGTATTTTATCCGGGAGTGTTAGATAAAAAATTTTAAAAAGATGCATTATTTTGAAGAAAAATAAGATAAAAAGAATTAAAAATGTAAATCTTCAAAAAATCATTATTAGATAAGAACCATACAAGTAAAAAAGTTAGAAATGGTACCCTTTTATTAGTAAAAACAGTGGGAGTTTTTTAAATTTACTGATTTTAAATCTTAACAAAATTATAATAATAATTATTTTGTTTTTAATATGTATTAGAAAAATATATTGGTTAAAAAAATATAAAAGGAGGTGGGGGATATGCTTAGTAGAAAGAGAATTTTTAATACTTGCAGGGATGAGTTTAGCAGCCAATATGGCTGGCTATTCTGTTTTATCTGCTGAAAACTATAAAAAGGAGGATAAAAAGATGGTTTACACTGCAAAAGATTACTCTAAACTTTTAGGAATAAGTGGCTTTAGTGATGCACTTCTAAAAAATCATTTTACCCTTTATCAGGGATATGTAAATAACACAAACAAACTTCTTGAAATACTAAGTAATCTGCAAAAAGAAGGAAAGTATAACACTCCAGAATATGCAGAACTTAAAAGAAGACTTGGATGGGAATAGAATGGTATGAGGCTACATGAGCTCTATTTTGAAAATCTTGGAGGAAATGGAGTAGCGGACAAAAATTCAAAACTTGCTCAGAAAATAGTTGAGCAATTTGGTTCTTTTGAGGCCTGGGAAAAAGATTTTAAAGCTACAGGGATGATAAGAGGGATTGGTTGGGTTATTCTTTATCAAGATTTGATAAGTGGAAAGTTAGTTAACTTTTGGATCAATGAGCATGATGTAGGACACCCTGCTGGTTGTAATCCTCTTTTAATAATGGATGTATTTGAACATACATACATGCTTGATTATGGATTGAAAAAAGCAGACTATATTGAAGTCTTTTTCAAGAATATTAACTGGAAAGTTGTTGAATCAAGATTAAAATAATTTAATCGATTTATTGGTTAGTCCTTGCTAAATAGTATAATAGAGATAAGGTTAGTTTATGAAGGCATTAATTATTAGTGCAGATAACTTTGAAGACACTGAGCTGTTAGTTCCTTATTATCGTCTAAAGGAAGAAGGTATTGAGGTAGATATAGCTTCAATCAAGGCAGGCAAGATAAAGGGTAAACATGGTTATGTAGTTGAGGCTAACTTAGCCCTAAAGGATATTAAACCAGAGGACTACGATATTCTTATTCTTCCTGGAGGAAAAGCTCCTGAAGTTCTAAGAAAAGAAAAAAAGGCGCTTGAGATAGCTTCCCATTTTTTTGAAAAGAATAAGCCTGTGGCAGCTATATGTCACGGGCCCCAGATTCTCATTTCTGCTAATCTTCTAAAGGGTAGAAAAGCGACCTGTTATAAAAGCGTTGTTGATGAACTAAAAGATGCTGGTGCAATATATGAGAATAAAGAGGTTGTAGTTGACGGTAATCTTATTACTTCAAGACAGCCCTCTGATCTTCCTTTCTTTCTTAAAGAAATAGTAAAAGTTATAAAAAAGCTAAGATCTTAAAATTTGTAAAAATTGATAGAAAGGCTTTCGCTTTTTATAAATAAGCTTTGATAAACCTTTAAATTCATTTAAAAGTTCATTTCATTCTTATTATTTAAGTAGATAGGGAAATAAGTCTAATTAAACAATTCTCTTGACAAGATAAAGAGATAATATTACTTTAAATTTTTTAGAAAATAATAAAATTTTCAGAGGAGGGATAAAATGGCAGTTTGGAAATGTAAATCTTGTGGTGCAATAAAAGAAATTAGAT
>Ga0185307_1001522_pt1 | contig 12724 bp, 15 predicted proteins | sample LHCtaG_FD_128010 | JGI IMG/M metagenome (GOLD analysis project Ga0185307, IMG submission 128010) | Hot spring microbial communities from Little Hot Creek, USA to study Microbial Dark Matter (Phase II) - LHC4sed_matched (SPADES... | ecosystem: Environmental > Aquatic > Thermal springs > Hot... | reverse complement strand
CAGTTAAGAAAAAGCCAATCTTCAAAATCAAACTCTTCATAAGGCTCTTCGCCCTATGGTACAACTTCATAAGACCACACCAAACACTAAAAAGACCACCAGCAACACCCATAACTTGACAGTATCTATATAACGATTAGCCTTAAATACTCAGCATTCACCTAAGGAACATTGTGGTTTTGGTGATCAACCATGGATTTATCACTCGTTGAGGCTGCTGCGCCAGCTACCTCAGCAAATTTGGGGGCTGGCTTTGATGTATTCGGGGTTGCCTTGAATGCTCTTTCTGACAGGGTTTTAGTTGAGAGAACCTTGGATGAAGGGATGGTTGAAATAAGGGTTGAGGGCGAGGGCGCTGAGGGCATTCCAAGGGAGCCGGAAAAGAATACCGCTGGAATAGTTGCGAAGGAACTTTTAAAAGTCTCAGGAAAAAGATGTGGATTGAGGATAAAGGTTAATAAGGGCATAAGGCCTGGAAGCGGATTAGGAAGCAGCGCAGCAAGCGCTGCTGCAGCAGCTGTAGCCATAAATGATCTTTTAGAACTCAATTTAAGCCCTATCCAGCTGATAGAGTTCGCAGCTTTAGGTGAAATAGCTTCGGCGGGATCACCTCATGCTGATAATGTTTCAGCTGCAATTTTAGGAGACTTCATAGTGATAACTTCTAGAGAACCGCTGGACGTTTTAACGTTGAAGCTACCAGCTAATGTGGAATTTGCAATAGTTCTACCGGAAATAAAGGTTGACACGAGCCTTGCAAGGGCGGTTCTCCCAAAGAGAGTAGACTTATCAAGCATGGTTCATAATGTTGGTCGAGCGGCAACATTCATAGCTGGCATAGCCCTGAACAGCGTTGAAATTATGGGGAAAGGCATGATAGATGTAATTGTGGAGCCAGCGCGAGCCCATTTAATTCCAGGGCTAAGTCACGTTAAAGAAGAAGCTTTAAAGTCGGGGGCTGCTGGCGTGGCCATAAGTGGAGCTGGGCCATCGATAATAGCCTTAGTAAACTCTGAGAAGATAAGAGCCGAAGAGGTTGCACTAGCAATGAAAGATGCTTTTGAGGAGGTTGGTATAAGGAGCTGCCCAATATGTGCTAAGCCGGGAATCGGAGCCAGAATAATCAGGAGAGAATAAAAATAACAGTTTATGAAGACAAATATTCTGCTGATCTCTAATCTAATCATTATTCATCTAAAAATACTGAATGTCGGATAAGACATAAATAACGTTACAGGCAGAAGATTAATTTTCACTCACCCTAAATGTAAGTATTAAATTACTAGTTTTAAGCGAATTTAAATATGGAGAAGACTATGAGACCCACCTCAGAAAAGAAAAATGAGAGAAAAAGGGAGGAAGGCAAAAAATCCATTAATTGGATGCTTGTTTTGCAAGTTTTCTTTATAATGATATTGTTAGTGTTGCTGAGTATTACTTACTCTAATTGGTTCCTTAAAAAAGAAAATTCTTATACGCCTAAATTGAATGTTGATCCTAGAAAAGCAGCTTTAATTGATGGTATAGCGCTCACCAAACCTAACCCAAGTTTCACGGAAAGTATTAGAGAAAGCTTAAGCAAGGCTAATATAACATTAGATGTTTATAAGGGTGAAGAAGTAACAATAGACCTTCTAAAGAATGTTAGCGGATATGGGCTCTTAATTCTCAGGCTACATAGCGCAATAGATAATCACGGCTTTTTATATCTCTTTAGCGCTGAAAGGTTCAATGAGACCGAATATAATATGAGATTTTCAGCAGATGAGAGAAGCACTGGCGCTGTTAGGGAGGGACGAACATTTGAGGATGAATCATATTTCGCTTTAAGGGCGGATTTATTGGGCTACATGAATTATGGGGGGTTGAATGGTTCGATCATGATATTAATGGGCTGTAATGGAACAAACTCCGATCATGCAATAAATAGGCTTTTTGATAGGGGCGTTAGGGCCATAATTGCGTGGGATGGCTACGTAGATTTAGATCATACGGACAATATTATAGCGAATCTTATGAAAGACGTTTATGAGGGCGGCATGAATTTTCCGGACGCTATTAAGAAAATAATGAGCGAAGAGGAGCCTGACCTCTGGGGCAGTAAACTTCATTATTTATCTCCTTCAGGAACCTAATTAACCAATTTATAGATGAATATTTTTTCACCAACTTTAACCCCGAAAAGTTTTGAGGCATCACCTTGATTAATTGAAACCTCAAGAAAATCAGCGCTTCCAATAATTGTTAGTGGCGTATTTATCTGAACCTCGCTATACGCTGAACATAGCTTAATTTTAAGGTCTTTATCTCCAAATCTAACACCTAACATTTCGCCTTCTCTGATTCCAATGGATTCGATGTTGCTATGAGTAATATTGGTGACTATATTTCCAAAATCATCTATATGTATAACCTCGCCCTCAATCAGGTTACCCGAAACTTTAGGTTTAGCAAAATTTGGTATTACTGGATCAAATATTTCTGGACCAAATTTCGATGGGGGTACGCCACTAGCCAGATACGCCGCTACTGGACTAAATATGTCTCTTCCATGAAACGTTCTAGAAATTCTTTCGAGCATATACTTCTGTTCCTTTACAACATATACACGTTTGATGCCATCCATTTGCGCTGACAGCATTAAGACACCATTATCTGGACCAACATAGAACCCTCTTTCAGTCTCAGCTATTATTGGACGTCTCCCCGAGCCTACTCCTGGGTCAATAACTGCCACATGAACAGTTCCCTTTGGAAAGAATCTTGCAGCCCGGGCAAGCAAGAAAGCTCCCATTCTAATATCAAATTTTTTAATCTCGTGGCTTATGTCAATTATATGCACTTTCGGGCATATTGAGAGTATGACGGCCTTCATCTCAGCAACATAGGAATCTTTTAAGCCGAAATCTGAGAGCAGCGTGATTATTGGTCGGCTATGCATACGCACCAATGGTCAGGCCGCTCCACATTTCCATTATAAGGTTATGCGCTTCCCTTTCAAACACCTTTCTCGGATTTCTCTGAATTAAGCGCGTGAATGTCAATAATTTGCTAGCGATTTTATCAATATCGTTTTCCGGCACCCCTATATCCTTTAGTCTCATAGGCATGTTTAAATCACTTAAAAGGTTCAGAAGTTTACTTAAAATTAGATTTCCCAGATTCTTCTCCTTATTTTCAATCTCCTTAAAAAGACCCATTGCCTCCGCTATATCCCAGATCCTATGCTGGATTACTGGCATGTTAAATTTAAAGGCATATGGTAGAGAGAGACCGCATGAAACCCCATGCGGCACTTTATACGTTACTGAAAATGAATATGCAAGCGCATGCCCTAAGCACACCCATGAATTCGCAAATGCCATCCCCGCCATTAATGATCCTAAGCTCATACCGAATCTGCTCTCCGCATCACCATTTTTGTAGGCTTTTGGCAAACACTCAACTATTATTCTAATCGCTTGGAGAGCTAACGCATCCGTTAATGGATTAGCGTTCACCGCCATTAATGCTTCAAGAGCATGGCTTAATGCATCTAAACCGGTTGAGGCAGTTATTTTTCGGGGCATCGTGTAAGTTAATTTAGGATCAACTATTGCTACATCACTAAGCATATAGGGACTTATTATTGCTGATTTAGCCTCCTCATCTAACAATGTTATGACAGCAACATTAGTAACTTCAGAACCAGTTCCAGCAGTCGTTGGTATAAGAATTTTTGGTGCTCCAGGTCTTTCAACGAGGTTCACGCCAACATATTTTCTTATTGGCCCGGGGTTCGTTAGAGCTATGGATGCAACTTTAGCCATGTCTAGGACGCTGCCGCCGCCAACTCCAATAATCAGGTCATATGCGCCATTTCTAGCGAATTCAGCAATCTTATTAGCTACTTCTATGTTTGGCTCTGCCTCTACATCGCTGAAAACTTCAACATTTAAGTTCTCCCTTAAAAGGGTTCTTTCAATCTCTTTTATGCTACTGAGCTGCATTAGATTTTTATCAGTAACAAGTAAAACTCGGCTTCCACCCAAAGCCTTAGCTTCTAAACCAACGCTCTCCGAGGACCCTACTCTAAAAATAATTTTCTTAGGAAACTGAAAGCTGTAACTTCTCCCTATAAATGTGCTTAAATTTATGGTGTCCATAAATTCTCCAACAATTTTATTCTTTTTTGGGATATAAAAGTTTGAGTCATGATGGAAGAGGTTCATCACCATCGATCTTAAAGTCTAAAACAGCGGTTTCACCATTTTTGACGGCCCTCAATCCATCCTCAAACGCTGATCTAATTTGGCTTGGCCTATCGACACTTATTCCCTGGCATCCAAAAGATCTAGCAATATCCGCGAAGCTCGGGTTCTTTAAAGTAACAGAAATGAGTCTTCCGTGATATGACTCTCTTTGGTGATGCTTTATTGTACCTAATGCACCATCATTAAATATGCACACTAATATTGGCGCTTCCTCTTGAATTGCCGTTGCTAGCTCGTGCATACTCATATAGAAGCCCCCATCACCACATATAGCAACAACATTTTTAGCATTTCCCTTAAGAGTTAACTTACATGCTATGGCTGCTGGTATGGCATAACCCATCGGCCCGAAGCAACCTGATTGTATCCACGTGTTCGGCTCATAAATTTCTAGGAACGTTGAAGCCCACATCTTATTGTTGCCAGCGTCCAATGTAAATATTGTTTCCCTATTACACGCTTTCCGAATCTCAACGCAGAGCCTTTGCGGCTTTATTTAAGACTACATAGCTCAGAACCCTTCTCAAGAAACCTAATAATTATGTCTGAAATCTTCAAGTTCCCACCTTTTTACACTAATATGCTAGATTAGAAGAAACGTTCATTTATTTATATCCCGTCAGTATAACTCAAAAAGTTAAAATCTTCCAATAGCCATATCATCTAATAATTAAGAAGAGAGCTGAAAGCTGTGAAGAGCAAGAAGTATAGGAACTTTCTTGAAAAGGAAGCAAGTAAAGCACCGCTTGAAAAGAAGCCCTCAGATTTGAAGGGGAGATTTTGGGTTTCTTGGGGTGAGAGTTCGGATAGGGCCGTTTTAGATAGGGGCACCTCGGATATTATAGACTCGATATATTTTGGCGAAGATCTTTCGAAGACCGTTGTTATGGACCGAAAAGTTGCGAGAATAATTCAGGAGCGCCTTAAAGACCTAGAAGAAGAGAATATTCATCTTTGTAAGCAAGTAAGAATCATGAAGATCATAATACCTGGTTTAGTAATAATTATCCTTGTTATGGTAGTTATAATGCTTTTATAGAGGGAATGTGATGCTACGGAATAAGATAATAGACTTAGAGAGAGAAATATCGGCTAGATTCATTGCAAATAGAGAAGCAATTAGAATGCTTGTATTAAACCAGCTGCACCCCCGTTCAACAACGCTTATACGTGCACCTAGAGGGGTTGGTAAATCGACGCTTATGCTTCTGCTCCTTAAGGGTATAACTGGAGATGACTTTGTTGTTGTTTCAGGCGCTTCTGAAGTTAAGAGGGGTGAAGTTGTTGGCAGACTCCATATTCCATCGCTTGAAAAGGAGGGTGTAGAGCGGGTTCTCTGGGCTGCCTTCGTTAAGAGTAAGGGAAAAGGCATCGATGAACTAAACCGCCTAAACCCCTATACGACGGCCAATATTCACCATTTAATGCAGTTTGGTGAAGTTTGGGCTTATGGGCAGAAATCTAAGGTTGAAGACTACATTTTAGTTGCAAACGAAAACCCGTCCGATGCAACATCCTTCGTTCATCCTCCACCCTTCTACGATAGATTTGACATGTGCATATTTCTTAGAACATTAACTCTTAGTGAAAAATTTCAGCTGCAAGAGTTGCTGGATAAATATGATTGGAACCTTGTCGAGTCCATGCCGCAAGTGCTCTCATTCGAGGAACTACAGGAAATTAGGGAGGAAGTCACTGATGTGGAGCTGGACCCAGAGCTAACAGGGCACATTAATCTACTTGTCAGAGACTTTCAGTCATGCGTGCGTGACAAGGAGAACTCTGAAATTAAGCCTCCAACTCTCTGTGAAGGCTGCCATTTTATACGCGATGTATGCGGATTAATAAAGGAGCCTGTAAGTGAGAGGGCAACTGTTACTTTAACACATCTGGCTAAGGCCGCTAAATGGCTCCATGGAAAATGCGATCTTGATGATTTATTTCAGATGGCTTTGTGGGTTTTCCCTCATAGATTAAGCCTAGTTCGAATAAGAAATATTCTGAGCGACATATGGGATTTACTTGAAAGGGAAAGGGTGAAGATGGAGGATAGGCGGATAAGAAGACAGTGGTCTCTGCTCAACGAGCTTATTAAAGGATTTAATCCGTCAATTTATAGGTTGGCTAGGGATGCCGCTGTTGAGGACGTCGCCTTCGCGGAGGAACTTATAAAGATGGAGGAAAACTGGATTAATGATGGGCTATTAAAGCGGGGCGAGGATTTATCAACACAGATGGGATGGCATTTCTTCAGTAATAATAGGTGGAGAATAAAGTAGATGAATGGGCAAATTAAAAACACAATCGTTGAAGCTTTTAATCAAGCGTGGATTGATCTTAACTGTCCGCCAGTTAGATTAATAATTGATGATGAAAAGGGCAAAAAAGCTGATTCCACGGGCTTCTTTGCAATTAATGGTGAGGTTTACGTTAAGCCAAGTATAGTCCCTAAAGGTTGCGATCCATATAAATATCTGCTCTGGTATTTTCGCCACGAGTTCGCACATGTACATTATTGCCCATACGACTCTAGAACGGCTTATAGTCTTGAGAAGGCAGCATACAACGTTGTTGGAAATTGGGATCTCGCATATCTAGCAACCCATCTTTTCGCAGATTTGCAGATTAACATAGGTTATCTTCCAAGGAGATTCGAGGAGATCCCATATTTTATGAGGGTTATTGGAAGTAAACCTTCATCGCTGTTAGAATATTTGCTCCAGGAAGTTTATCTTCAGATAAATCCCATTCATAAATCAAGCAATAAGACCATTGAAAATATATCTAAAGAATTTTTAGCGGTAACATTGCTTGATAAGCCATGGCACATAAAGGTTCAGATGATAGCAATAATTCTCTCTAAGTTAAAGACCATTTATCCTAGTCTTTTCTCTAAGAGGAGAATGGAAAAGTCTTTTAAAGAGAATATGTTGCGGGTAAGGGAGGATTTTTTGCCTAATTCCCTAAAAGCATTCGAGGAAATCTTAGGCAAAGTCTCTAGCTCTTCAGATGCAGAAAAAATTTTTAAACAATGGATTGAGCCACGTCTGCCACTAGATGAAAAAGAAAGGGCTAAAAAAATTATGGAAGAGAAAGTTAAGACTCAAAAGAGCGCGCCTAGAAGGAGAAAAGAGGAGATTGAGGGAGCAGGAAACAAAGGGCTGCAGAGAAATGAAATGACTTCCACTAAACCCCTTGAGAAACCGGGTTTCAGCAGCTATAATTTAGAAGAACCGTATTTACCGAGTTCATTATCTAAGCCTTATGATAAGATCCCAGCAAGCATTTTTGATGAGGCGTTTTGGAAGAGATACTGGTATAGATCTAGAGCTGAGAACATAATTATGCAGTACTTGTCTGAGAATCCATCCAGAAGACCAGTTTGGGCTGTTGTTAAGTATCCAGACGACTGGTATATTGAAGATGAAATCGAGGAGCTGGATATAGATGTAAGTCTCGATGAAGGGCCTTTAATACCTGAAGTCACAACACTAAAATGGGTTGAGGAACAAACCTTCCGCGGGCAATCATTAATAATAGGTTTTGTTCCATCGGCAATCATTATTTTAGACGCGAGTCTCAGTATGCTAAGAGTACATGATAATGCGGCAATAGCCGCATTTATCGCTTACTTAAGCGCCCACAAAGCTGGTGGCCAGACCGCTACAATAACATTTTCAACGAAATATATTTCGGCCAGCTGGGATTCGCCCAGCGATCTAAAGGAGTTAACTCTCTCCATGAAATTTGATGAATATACGATATTCCCAATTCATAAGGTTAAAAAATTGATATCAGAGAAAATTGGAAACTGCTTTATCGTAATAATTACTGATGGCGGATGGCAGAATATTGATGAAGCCTTACCTGCGCTTGAAAGCATAGCCGAACTTGGGCATAAGGTGGTTATATTTCTCCTTCCTGGGGGAAAGTACCTGGATAAAATTTCTCTTCTAAGCAAAAGTCCACACATAAAGATCTATAACGTAAATAGGCCGGAAGTCGATCTTCAAGGGCTTGTCCTCTCAGAGACCGTTAAAGTGTATAGGGCTTTCCTGACTTAATAATGGATGCTATGAAAGCCGCTGGCATCTTTATATTTAAAAGGAGGATACTCTTTGAGAGCAATCAAGGATTTAGGCGAAAGAGAAGTGATAAACATTATATTAAGTCTCCTAGATTCAATGCCTAATATGCCAATCCCCTTCGGAGATGACGTTTCAGCAATCCAAGTTGATGGTGAGAAATTAGTAGTTGTAAAGGTGGATATGCTTGTTGGTAAGACGGATGTTCCTCCCGGTATGAGTATGAGGCAAGCTGCTAGAAAGGCTATAGTTATGAACATAAGCGATTTCGCAGCTAAGGGTGTGAGACCATTAGTTGCTCTCATATCTTTAGGGTTGCCGCCCAGCCTAACTGAAGAAGATGTTCATGGAATAGGTTTGGGTTTAAATGAAGGAGCAAGGGAATATGGTATATATATAATAGGCGGAGACACGAATGAAGCTTCAGATTTAATAGTAGACTGCGCGTTAATAGGCATCTGTGATAGAAGAAGAATTGTTAGACGCAGCGGGGCTAAACCAGGCGATATAGTCGCAGTAACAGGATACTTTGGAAAAACATCTTCCGGACTTAAAATCCTACTTGAGGGGTTAGCTCCGCCAGAACACATAAAAAAACCTTTGGTTGAATCGGTTCTCATGCCTAAGGCGCGTCTTAAGGAGGGCTTGGCATTAGCGGATTTAGGCGCACTAACATCTTCAATCGATTCCAGCGATGGGCTAGCTTGGAGTCTTTATGAGCTTTCAGAAGCAAGCAGAGTCGGCTTCCTCATTAAAAAAATTCCAGTGGCTCCGGAAGTAGAGGTATTTGCTGAAGAGTACAACCTGGATCCCATCAATTTAAGCTTGTATGGCGGAGAAGAATATGAGCTGGTTGTCACAGTTAAGCCTGAATTATGGGATGAAGCTAAAAAGTCCCTCGATAGGCTTGGAACGCCGCTGATAGATATAGGTGAAGTTACGGAGGAGGAAAAAATTAAGGTGGATATAAATGGTTCAAGAAGAATTATAGAGAAGAGAGGTTGGGAGCATTTTAGAAGCCACTGAATATTGGCCGTAAGGTTTATTTTAGCCCTAAACCATATTGAAAGTAGTAGTCTGGAGGCAAGCAGACCACAGAATGTCAGATCCTTTACAACTTGGAATTAAGTCAGAAAATGGCATCTCTGCCCTACCCCTAGGGGGTAGAGTCTATGCGGAGAACTCAGCTAGCATTCATGGTTACGCTGAATACTCTAAGTTCCCTAGGGGTGGGTCTGCTTGGACCAATATATCCCGTATTCGTTCTTAATCGCTTCTCCGCTTCAATGCTAGATATTGGTATACTTCTAACTATTTTTGGTCTTTCCTCAGCCATTTTTAAGGCGCCAGCTGGCAAACTAGTTGATACATACGGAGAGAAAACGGTTTTCTTATTGGGGGTTATATTAGGCGCTGTTTGCTCGCTCGCCTATATCTTTGTTTTTGACCTCATACTCCTATACTTGATAGAGTTTTTCTCCGGAATCTCTTACGCTCTTCAGGAGCCAGCTCGACTAGCACTAGTTATAGGGATAAGTAATAGGAGAAAGAAGGGTTTAATCATCGGCATATCAGAATCAGTATATGACATTGCTGGTTCAATGGCAGCTCTAATTGCTGTGGCAATAGCAAGTAACTTTGGTTTCGAATCCGTATTCTTTGCATGTTCCGGCTTCCAGACATTAACTGGGCTTTTAGTTTTAAAGTCAAATTTATCTACTTAAAGTTAAGTGGACTGCGTCACATATTTTTGGACGATTTCCCTATTTTTTATCTTAGGTCAGGATGGTTCAAGTATGGGCGGTGAGATTGTATATTGGCTAGGCGATTCACTTTACCTAAACATTACTAATCGCTGCACTAACAAATGCTACTTTTGCTTTAGACGTTACTGGGATGGCATAGCTGGCTTCAAGTTGAAGCTCGCTCAAGAGCCTAGCGCTGAGCAAATAATTGAGTGTTTGGAAAGACATATTTTGAGAAGAAAATGGAAGGAGGTTGTTTTCTGCGGCTTCGGTGAGCCCACCATAAGGCTTGATTGCATTTTAGAAGTCACCAGATGGATTAAGAGGCATTATCCCTTTTTTAAGAGTTAGGCTGGACACAAACGGCCATGCGTTTCTAATTAATCCCAATAGAGACGTGATAAAAGACTTGAAAGAGGCAGGGATTGACGCTGTAAGCGTAAGTCTTAACGGACATGATGAAGAAACATATAATAGAGTTTGTAAACCCGCCTTTAAGGATGCATATAAAAGTGTTATAGAATTCATTAGAAAAGCTAAGAATGAATCCTTAGATGTTGAGGTTACTGCTGTAGAAATACCTGAAATTGATATCTCGAAAATTTGGGATTTAACCTCAAAATTTAATCCCAAACCCAAACCCAAACGTTAGTTTTTAATTAAGAGCACATATCTCTTCGTGACCAAATTTTAAATTTTGAGGACATATAGATAAAATGAGGCTGTGGTATTGTCGAATGCCAAGTTTAAAGCTTTATGGCCTTTACCCGGAGGCTCAACGGAGTACGTCAATACTTTAGCAAAGATTCTAGAAAAGATACGGAAGGAAAAAATGTTTCTTAAAATCACATCAGACGAACTTAGAAAAAACCCAGAAAAATATTGCTCCTTTCTAAGGAAAGCGTACTTTCAGGGAAGTTAGAGGAGGAATCAATGTATACCGCTCTTTATGGCTTTAGCATTTCTTCTCCTCTTATCACCAGTACTTGAACTCTATTGTATAGACCTGGGTGAGTTGATATAAGTGACCTAGCCTTCCCGACAAATTTAATTGGCACAGCAAGGTAGAGCATATCTAAGTCATATATCCTTAAGTACCGCTCTAATTGCCCCGTTATATCTCTTAAACCTTTTAAACCAGCCTTAACCTCAACCCCTATAGTTTCTCCTCCCTTAACGGCTATTAGGTCCATACGTTTAATCTTTGGGACTCTCCTGAAAGAAATGGAGATATATTTTCTTCGATGAGGAGCAATCATCATGATAGAATTCTCATACTCTACGTGTTTTGGAGTCGGCTCGCTAATCACTCTGTAACCTTCCTTTTTGAGACTTTTCCAAACTCTATACTTTAGTTTATCCTCCTCGCTGGAAGTTAAGTCATGCAAACGCTGCGCTGTTTTCTTAATGCCTACAGGTCTACTTAATATTGAAAGGGATCCCGCTATTGGTTCAAAAGTTAGTAGACCAAAAATTCCGCTCATCTTAGAGAATCTTCCAAATTCATAAAGCCAGAAGTTATCCAGCCTGCCATAATCTCCATAATAAGGAGAAAAATAGTCTCCAGGTTTTAGAGTAGTGAAAAAGAGGCAAGAGAGGTTGTTTATATAAGCCGTAATGTCGTCGCCGCTTACTCTGCTTAAACTATCTGTCTTAAATTCAAAACCAATTAAGATATCATTCACTTCAACTGCCAAATCCACCCTCACTTCCCTCTTCCGCTCAATCCCCCTCAAATGAGGAGCTTGGGGGTAGATGTGAAGGAGCACTTCCGTTTTAAAGGATCTTATACCCGCCTTCTCCAAAGCTGAACAGAAAGCATATTTTACGTTAGATTCATGAAGACCATAATGAGACATAAAATCTATGGGTTCAAGATTTACACCCAAAGCATCAAGCAATTCATCTATCTTATCTAATCTCTCCAATAATTTCCCTATTTACTTTTGATAATATAGAGCATTTAAAGTTTATCCCAAACCGGGGAGTGTTATCGAAATCCAGCATCACGGTCTCATCATCCGTTACGCCTAGAATGCTATTGTGATTCCACTTCCCTCTCAATCCACTCACCCACAAAACCGTAGCTTTCAGGATGCCTAATGAACCTCTCAGCCGAAACCGTCACGTAGTTTTTAGGCATGTACTTATGGGCTAAAACCACAGCCTTATAGAGGTCTCTCCCCTTACCATAAAACTCATACCTTCCCTTGCCAGCTACCTTCTTCATCCGCTTCGTCTTCTTCCAATAACGTTGCCTTATGCAGTCTTTCCTGTGCTTCCAATAACGCTGATAAACAGGAACCCAAGCCTCATAAGAGCCGTAAACAGCAATCCTCTTAACCATGAAAACCTCACCTTATTGGGTTAAAGTTGAAGTTCATGTAATCCGCTAGCTCTAAAAGCTCTTGAAACTCATTTTCAGAAACAACAGATTTTCCATTGCGAAGAGCCAAAGCCTTAAGAAGGCTTCTCAGGTTAATTTTAGCCCTTATCCCGTAAAGTTTGAACTGTTCGCCAATTTTCATAGCTATAGGATTAAGCTTATCGGCTATTTCTTTGGATAATTCAATTTCAACATCTTCAGCGGGAAGTTCTAAAGTTTCACTACCTAAAACTAAACCTTGTTTGCTATAAAAGT
>Ga0185307_1001519_pt1 | contig 12751 bp, 10 predicted proteins | sample LHCtaG_FD_128010 | JGI IMG/M metagenome (GOLD analysis project Ga0185307, IMG submission 128010) | Hot spring microbial communities from Little Hot Creek, USA to study Microbial Dark Matter (Phase II) - LHC4sed_matched (SPADES... | ecosystem: Environmental > Aquatic > Thermal springs > Hot... | reverse complement strand
AGTAAACCCATAAACACACCTAAGATGGAGAAGGGCGGTGGAATGCTGGAACCTATCCTGCAAAACATTCACACACCACCACAACCTAAGGAGGTAAGCCTTAAGTTGCCACGTCTGGAAAGGGGACCTAAAAACTTATAAATAATCAAATTTTGTTGTAAAATGCTAAGGCTTGGTGTCAATGCTATTACAAGATAAAGTAGCCATCGTTACCGGTGCCAGTACGGGCATAGGAAAGGCCATTGCTATTAAATTTGCTGAGGAAGGCGCGTCTGTCGTTGTTGTTTCACGGTCAAACCTAGGAAAGAAAACAGTTGATGAAATTCTAAATAAGGGAGGAGACGCCGGCTTTATTCAATGCGACGTTACAAGCTCCAAACAAGTCAACGATATGGTCCGTAACGTTATAAATAAATTCGGGAAAATTGACGTTTTAGTCAATAATGCAGGTGGAGTAAAAGTAGCGAAAAACCCTGCAATTTCAATAACGGACGTTACGGAAGAGGATTGGGATGCAATAATAAACCTTAACCTTAAAAGCGTATTCTTATGCTGTAAAGCTGTCACTCAACATATGAAGGAACGGAAATATGGTAAAATAATTAACGTATCATCTTTAGGAGCTATATGCCCTGGCGGACCTGGAGGAACCGCTTATCACGCTGCAAAAGCTGGTGTTATAGGGTTAACCCTTGACTTAGCGTTTGAGCTTGCTCCCTACAACATTAACGTTAACTCTATATTACCGGGTCCCGTGGTAACTGAGTTTTGGGGACCCTTAAAAGACAACGAGAAATTTTTTGAAGAACTCGTTAAAATTAGCATTCCGATGCAAAGGGTGGGCAAACCAGAGGAAGTCGCAGGGGCAGCTCTTTTCCTGGCCTCTGATCTTTCGTCATATATCACCGGCGCAATTCTTCCGGTTGCCGGAGGAGATCCATTAAAGGTTTGGTCGGTGATAACCCCTGTGTATTTTAGGTACGGCTTCCCCAGAAAAACCGAATAATAATTTATTCGCATTAGCGGTCGTTCAAGGCGTGGACTTGTTGAAAAGTTCTGAACCATCCATCAACATAAGCATGCAATTTTAAATAGGTAAGGAAGGCTTCCTTCAAAGATGAGTTAAAAATAAAAACATTTAAGGTTGTTAACAAAACTTATTAATCGCCTTGAAATTACCTACCACAGATTTCTATGTTTACAGGTTTCGAATTAACCGAGGAACAAAGACTTATTCAAAATGCTGCCAGAGAATTCGCCGAGAAAGAACTAACCCCAGAAAAATCAAGAGAATATGAAGAGAAAAAAGAGTTTCCATGGGAACTTTACAGGAAAGCATGTCAGCAAGGTTTCCTGAGTTTGCATATTCCAGAGGAGTATGGTGGACAAGGCTATGGATTACTGGAGCATTATATATGTTTATATGAAATTGCTAAAGTTGATCCACCACTTGCAGATACAATAATCGTTAGCACGCATTTCGGAATAGAACTTATTATCAATTTCGGAACAGAAGAACAAAAAGCAAAATGGTTGCCTTTGCTTGTCAGAGGTGAAATTGTCATGGCTTCCATGTTCACGGAGCCAGCCGGTGGCAGCGACTTAACCCGTGTGCTGGACACAAAAGCCACCAAAATTGGTGATAAAGAGTGGAAGATAAACGGAACAAAAACTTTCATAACTAATGGTGAAATTTTTAAAGTAGCAAACGTTTTAGTACAAACAGATTTTGACGCGAAGCCTCCATATAGGGGGCAGACCATTTTTACCATTGAAAAAACTTCAGCCATCGAAACACGTCCAATCCACGGCAAGATGGGATGGCATTTATCACCCACAAGCGAAGTCACATTCAACGATGCACCTGCAAAAGATGAAGACATTCTAGGGGGACTGCCAAACCTTAACAGGGGATTCTACTTGATGCTTAACTGGTTACCCATAACTAGAATTAAAATAGGCTGTTTAGGTATAGCTGCCGCCGAAGCTGCTCTTCAAAAAGCAATACAATACTCCAAAGAAAGAGAGGCTTTCGGAAGAAAAATTGGCAGTTTTCAAGGACTTGCACATAGAATGGTTGACGTCGCCATCAAGGTAGAGTTAGGAAAATCACTACTTTTCAGAGCTATAAAAGTTTTAGAGAAAGCACAAGTGGACAAGTCGCATATGGAAGAAATGACAAAATTATCAAGCATGGTTAAGTATTATGGGTCTGCACTTTCCGTAGAAGCTTGCGATTTAGCTATCGATGTATTCGGCGGATATGGTTATATAGCAGAATATGACGTTGAAAGATGGTTTAGATGGGCGAAGAAACTCGATATAGTCGAAGGAACCAAAGAGATACAGAAAAATGCTATAGCAAGATGCCTGCTTGGAAGAGACTTAACAAAATACTTCTAATGTAAAGCTGAAGCCAGTAAACGCTACCTTAACATAATAAACGAAAAGGCCCTTAAAGTGCACCTAAATTGAGCTTGTGAAACGTTTATGAGTTATGGAACATAAATGTGTTGAACTTGAGTTCAAATAATAATATGCAAACTATTATTGCCTGTGAGAATTTATTTCATGTAAGTTACCCCTCAACTCCAAGATATGCCCTTTTTACTTGCGGATTTTTAATTAAATCCTCGTATGTGCCTTCCGCTACGGTTGCACCCTGATAAAGAAGAAAACCGTAATCCATAACTCTGCTTACGAGGTGAATATTCTGTTCAATAAGCAGCACTGTTATATTTTCTTCTCTAAGCCTCTTCAACATATTTATGACTTCATACGACAATTTTGGGGACAACCCGAAGCTTGGCTCATCAAGCATTAACAATTTGGGATTGTTAAGCAGCGCCCTGGCGATGGTTAACATTGACTGTTCACCACCGCTTAATGTTGCAGCCTTTTGCTTTCTTCTTTCTCTTAGTATGGGGAATATTGAGTATATCCATTCTATTCTATCGTTAAATTTATCTCTCGCACTCTTGAGGTACGCTCCCATTTGAAGATTTTCAATGACGTTCATGTTTCCAAAAACCTTCCTTCCCTCCGGAACTAAACCTAAACCTAACGCCACAATTTCATGAGGTTCTCTACCAGCAATGTTAGCACCCTCAAATTCTATTCTGCCTCTCCATGGTTTTAATAACCCCATCACGGTCTTCAGAGTCGTTGTTTTACCTGAACCGTTAGGTCCAAGTAGGCAGGTTATAGAACCTTTTGCCACTTGAAGGTTAACGCCTTGAAGTATTTTGGAGTCCCTGTAGCCACCTTCTAACCCTTCAATTTTTAGCATAACCATTCATACTACCTCTTAATGAATTTGAGTGCCAATTCACGGTCACCAAAATATACTTTGGCGACTTTCACGTCTTTCGCTATCTCTTCAGGTTTCCCTTCAGCAATAATTTTTCCTTCGTTGAAAACAATAACTCGATCAGATATATTCATTACGGCATGCATTAAATGTTCAACCATGATTATCGTCGTATCTTTGTCTTCCTTGACTCTTTTAATTACATCAAGCATTTCAAAAACTTCAGAAGGTGTTAATCCGGCAAGGCACTCATCTAACATCAAAAGCTCAGGGTCCATCCCTATCGCTCTTGCAAGTTCAAGTCTTTTTCTATATTGAATGTTTAACAGCTCCGCTTGTAGATTCTTCATTTTGTCTAATCCTAAATATGAAAGAATGCTTTCAGCCTCCTTCATAGCCTCCTCCATTGATATTTTCCCGTGTTTCGTCCCATTCAAAACACCAACCATTACATTCTCAAGCACTGTAAGACCAGAAAAAATGCGAACTACTTGATATGTCCTCGCTATACCCATACGACATCTCAAATGAGGCTTAACGCGAGTTATATTGGTTCCTTTATATATCAGCTTGCCCGATTCTGGTTTGTAAACGCCGCTTATCACATTTATCAGAGTTGTTTTACCGGAGCCGTTTGGGCCTATTACTCCAAGAACCTCACTTTTTTCAACTTGAAATGTAACATTGTTTAAAGCTACAACCCCGCCGAACTTCTTCGTCACGTTCTCTAATTGAAGTATTGGCATTTCACCACCTAAACCAATAGTTTTTGCAGTTTTTTGTTCTTTTTCAATAGCCCTACAATTCCTTCACGCGCGCGTAAAATTATCGCTATTACAAGAATCCCATAAATGAAAGCTTGAAAACCTGGGGCGAACCTCATAAGGATGTCCCTAAGCATCTCGTATATAAAAGCGCCAAGAACGGGACCCATAACCGTACCGGGGCCTCCGAGGAGAACTACAAGTATCGCTTCAATTGAATACAAAGGGTCAAAAACCACAAGGGGAAGTATATATGCCTGCTTGATTGCTAGAATGCCGCCTGCAATCCCTGTAAGCATGGCGCTCACACATAGAGCCAACATTTTCTGTCTGAAAGTGTTAATACCGGTTGTTTCAGCCGCGTCATGATCAGCTTTTAATGCTCTTAACGAATAACCAAAGGGCGACTCTAGTATCTTAATTGTTAATATAGTGGTAAACAGGGAAATCACCAGCAAACTAAATACAAGCACATGAATATTGTAAAAAGAACTGATGTACTTATAGATGTTAACCCCAGCAAAGCCTCCCACTATTCCAGTCCCAATTATAAAATATGGAACAGCCACCGATAATATCAAAGTAGCACAAGCGAAAAAAATCCCCCTCAATCTCAAAAGCACCGCTCCAACCGCTACTGCAAAAATCAAAGAAGCAAACCCTCCAGCTATAACAGACAAACACGGATTAAAACCTTGACTGATCAAGAAGGTAAAAGTGTACACCCCTATACCTAAGAAGACAACTTGACCTAGGCTCACTAATCCAGCAATGCCGAAAATAATGTTAAGCGACTGCGAAACAACAGATACAAGCAATATGTAAAACACTACATCTGCATATGCCTTAGAAAACAGGGCTAATATAGCTAAAAATGCGTAAAAACCCAGTATTAACGCCATTCTGGCTGAATATTTGCCTAACTTCATTGTACTCCACCACCCAGAATCCCCTCAGGTTTCAACAACAAGATTAAAATAAATATCAAGGAGTATATAAATGGCGTAAACATGAAGGGCTCAATATTAGGGACATAGTTCATAAGAACCACAGGTATAATTTGTTCAAGCATTCCAATTGTTAATCCGCCGATTAAGGCACCCCATGGATTGCCAAGACCGCCTAAAGTAACTATTATGAGGCATTTAACCATAATCACTTGTCCCATATATGGATTTATGCCCGATGATATGTAAACTGTTAAAAGATTTCCGCTGACGAATGCTAGACATGAACTAAAAGCGAATCCGTACCTTAAAATTCTTTCAACATTTACGCCACATATTGCCGCCGTTTCACGGTCAAATGCCACAGCTCTGCATGCTTTGCCAAAATAGGTTTTGTACATAATAATGTAGACGGCCAATATCAGAACCAAGCTTCCAATTAAGGTGTATATATATGTAATGGGAACAGTTATACCGTTAAAGCTGATGCTTCCCAACGTCCACGGGATTCCTCTGTAATTGGCGGTCCAGAAAATTTTCATGCCTTCTTTTAGCACCAACGAGAGAGCGAAAGTTGCCACCAAAGCGACATCAGCGGAATAAACAAGCCTTTTAATTAAGAAATCGTATGAAACAAGTCCAGTTATAACCCCCAACAATGCGGATAGAGGTATACTTTGAATAGGGTTAAAACCAAAAAAGACCCATGCCCAATAGGAAATATAAGCGCCTAACACAACAAATTCCGCATGGGCAAGATTGAGTATACGCATTGCCCCAACAACTATATTAAAGCCTAGGGCTTGTAAGCTATAAATTGCTGCTACAAACACCCCGAACACTAGTACTTGAACTATTAAATCAAACATGTTTTATCAAACGTAATTCTCAGAAGGTCATGTATATAATTTTAATCTTAACTGAACGTGCTTTGCACGCACCAATGTCACGTGAATTTTAGTTGTTTTAAATGGTTTCGTTTTTTGTTGTAGATTCACAATATTCAAGCAAAAGCTGAGTGAGAACATCGAACCAGAAGCCATCCGAGGTGAGGTTCACTGAAAGAGCCACTTTAAGGCTTAAGATACACTTAAGCTAGAAAACCACAAGGTTAGAGGCTTGAAAGCATACTCATCCACGCACTATTATACGTCGGCGCGCATATGATGCCTTCCCACTCCTTGTTTACGTGATTTGTTGTAAGCAAAACAGCCTTAATGAATAGAAAATCTTAAGCCATCAATAAAGAGATATTGTTGTCGAAGTATTATGAAGTTTGGAGTTTCTCCGTCTCCACATCCATGGTGGATTGGAAAGATTGAAGAATTTGAGAGATGGATTGCGGAAGCTGAAAGATGCGAATATGATGCAATATTCTTCCTGACCACTACAATTTGCCAGTGCCCATGTTCTCCTCTAATGATCTTGTAGACACATGGTCAACGTTAGCCTTTATTGCTGCAAAAACAACACGCATAAAGATTGGAAGTTGTGTAAGTCCATTGCCCCGGTACTTGCCCAGCCAATTAGCGAAAAAATAGCAACAGCAGACCTGTTATCTGATGGTCGCGTAATCGTTGGACTGGGACCCGGCGCCTTTCCTGACGAGTTCATAAATTATTCTCCACAAGGATACTTTGATGAGCCACGTGAAAGAGTTGATAGATTCATTGAAGGCTTACAGATAATGATTAATCTTTGGACAACGGATCAAGTAACTTTTAACGGAAAATTTTACAATCTTAAAGACGCTGTTCTCCTACCAAAAACAGTACAGAAACCTTATCCCCCCTTATGGTGCGGCGGAGTAGGTCCTCGAATGCTACGGATAACTGCTAAATATTTCGACGCGTGGGTTCCCTCGAGAGGAAGCACTCTGACCCCTACGCCAGAAAAATATGAGGCCGGAGTGAAAGCGATAGGGAAATATTTAAGAAAATATGGAAGATCAGTCAAAAACTTCACGTTTGCCCTTTTGGGATGGATGACTGAAAAGGTAGTGGACGACATCGACAATATTGAAAAATTTGTTCAAGCAGGATGCAATTATTATATTGTCGAAATCCCTTTAACTCCCCTATATCCAATGGAAAATACATTCAGCTAACCAAAAAAATTTGCGAATGAGGTAATGCCATCTTTAGAGAGATATAAATGCATCAAACTTCAAGTAACTTAATTTCTTGTGCTGTGTTTAATGCAGTTGCTTTGGCGTTTCTCCAACCTCTTTTCTGCTGTAATATGGGGTAGGCCCGAATGCTACAAAAATTATTGGTTTTTCAACTCTTCTGAATATTAAGGGGCAATGCTTTAGCCCTTTCGGAACGAAAACGGCGCAAGTGTTCTTTAGAATATACTTTTCATCGTCAAGCCAGAGCTCCACTTCTCCGTTTAAATCATGCGGGTTTTCAGGATCACTTCCAATGAAAACCAGCACTTCGTCAAATTCATGGACGTGTACAAGCTCTATCGGATCTTCAGATGTACCTTTACTAAACCAGTTACATTCAACGTAAAAAGCATTTTCAAATTTTGTACGATCCGCGTATAATACGCCAGTAGGCACAACTGTAGAGCGCATTTTAATAGTCCTCTCCAAGACTTCTAATGGAAGAAGCTTAAACTTCGTTACGATATTTTTCTCATATTTTCCCAAAAACACACCCCGTTCATATCATCCCCATCCATGTTTAAATTTAAATCTTTCTATAGAGATATAGAGATCAGACGTAGCAACTGAATGGTAACTTAAGTAACTTTAAATGTAGGTTTTATGTTTTTCTTCTGTTCTCCTCTTTATATAATCTTTATTTTATGTGTGTTTAGTGTGTTGGTTGAGCTCTTTAACCTTTCCTTCATCAACGACTTCCTAAAATACTGTGAGGTAAACCAAATTCATAGTAGATGATGACACTTCATGGCCATGGAAGCCCTATAAAGCTTCGATTAACCTATTTGACAATTTTTGACAAAGGCGAACTTAAATTTTGATTGAAAAGCGGAGAATAAAAAGTATTTAATGGAAAAGTTGGATTTCTAGGGTTGGGTAACCTTCTTTTTCCTCCCACGTGGGCATTGGACTCGCGTTTGCCGTCTTAGCTTCATACGGGTAGAGGATTTCGTATGTGAGTTTATTTCCATGTTTTTGCCACTGTACAACGATGGGCGGCGCCTCCAATCCTATTTGTTTTAGCGGTTCTTTTGGATCTATTTTGAACCTTCCCCTGCATGTGTAGACGTCAATTTTCTTCGCAGCCTCAATAAGCTTACCAGCCTCAAGGCTCTGAGCCTCTTCAATAATTTTCTTCAACAGAAATATCTGTGCAGCAGCCATCCCATACTCAGACGCCGGCCTTCTCGTTCCTCGCTTTTCAAAGAATATTTGCATGAGCTCCTCGTTTGTGGCACCTATATATTCCACACCCTTCTGGGAAGCAATGTCTTCCCATTTAATCTCCGGCTCCCAATGCGAGTCCTGTATGAAACCAACAGCCGCCTTGTTGAATGTTTCAGCAAACTCTGGTTTAACCACTATAACTTGGCATGCCACCCACTTAACGTTCACTCTCAAGTCTCTCATCTGTGAAACTATAGTGTATCCGTCTGGAGGGTAGCATGAAACAAGCAGCACGTCTGGGCTTAGGCTTTTAATCTCGTTCAGTATATAGCTGGCGTCAGTTATGTCTGGAGGATAACCCCTGTCATAGATAAGTTTAAAACCATATTCAGCGGCATATGTACGGGCGCCAGCAGTCCAAAGCTCTATACCGGGCTGACTACGCCATATAAGAGCAACAGTCGTAGCATTGGGATCCACATCTCTTATAACCTTTAGTACGTTTTTGTAAAATGAAGTTAGTGGAGCGTGGAATGAAGTCATGTATTTAAATCCCTGGCCCATCAGTTTTTCAGCGCCGCCGGCCCATTGTATGGAGAAAACTCCCTCCCTTTCAGTCACTGGAGCCGCGAATTCGCCAAGAATACCCCAGTCATGGATAACCACGTGCACTTTGTCTTCGGTGACAACTTTTTGCGTTAATTGTACGGCGTAGTCTGGGTTTGATTGATCATCATAATATTTTAGTGTGAATGGTAATTGTTTTCCTTTAAATTTGACGCCTCCATGTTGGTTAACCCATTCCACAGCAACCTGCATTCCCAAAAGAGCTTGCGACCCTTCAACTGAGAAGGGGCCGCTTAATGGCAATACTGTGCCTATGCGTATCTCACTTGGAATTTCCTCTGGGGGACCAAATGGATTGTAAAGGACTATGTAGGCAACTACGGCTGCAATCACAATAACTACAGCCAAAACAACCGCAACCAGCCTTGTCGAAACTGCCTTATCCAATTTAAACACTCCTTAAACAATTAAACCTTGGTTTATGTTAATCGAGCAGTGTGTATATAAGGTTTTTGTGCAAGTGCACTGGATGTGTTAACTTTTGTTTGTTGATGATGCCTGAGATAAATTGGCTGTCTAATGAGTTCCTTGCTTGTTGGGGAGATATCGCTTGAAAGCCTATAAGCATGAGAGAGCGCCAGTAAGCTAAGAAACATATGAAAACATGCACACTCTATAATTAGTAGCCACACCACTTGTGGTATTAGAAGCTATAACTTATATGAGTCAAATAGCCAATTAGACTATCAAAAATAGAACCTTAGCAACTGAAAACTTTCAAAAATGAATAACGTGATCCTAATGCTTAAAGATTTAGATCGTAGGGTAAGGTTTATGCTAATAAGCCAAAGCATATATACTTTTGGAGTTCAACTTATAACTCAATATAACACGCTTTTTGCTCAAACCTTGGGAGCAAGTGGAAGTGATGTAGGGTTAATAAATTCCATTAGCTCAGGAGTCCAAGGCGCCTTATCAATGCACATCGGCTTGGCTGCTGAAAAACATTCAATAAAAAAAATTATGTTAGTTGGCCTTCTCTGCGACATTTCAGCCATGGCGATTCTAATATTCGCTGCGTTGTTGCATACGCCTTGGTATGTTCTCATACCAGCCTTCATTTTATATTTTCAGTTGATCAGATATTTGCCTTTTGCAGACATGATAGTTGTATTATTCGCTAACAGTGACAAGAGAGCTACTGTCCTAGGTCTATCACGCCTTTTCAGAGGCCTTATGGGGCTCGTAGCGCCAGCGATCGCTTCATTAGTAGTTACTTATTATGGCGGAATAAGCCCTGAAGGCATATTTCCACTTTACTGTATTTCATTGACTATCTTTACGTCAGTTTTCCTGCTAACTTCCAAATTTTTCCCAGAAACTAAACTTAGCAATAATGTAGATAAATCATGTTCAAATCCAAAAAATACCGGGTTTATTCGAGAATATTCAGAGTTCTTTAAAGATAAAAATGTACGGAGGTGGATATTAATAAAACTATTTGCACGCGATGGATTTCAGTTTATGTTGACGATATTTGTTCCGCTGTGGTTGGTCAACATTAAAGGAGCTACACCCGTTGAGTTGGGTCTTATAGCCTTTTTTTCAACAGTTGCTGATATGCTCTTTCAAGTTCCAGTCGGTAAGCTGGCCGACAAAATAGGCAGAAGGAGAGCCTTTTTTATATTTACCATGTTCTATTGTCTAGGAGTTTCAATACTAATTTGGTCGCCAAGTCACGAATACTTAATGCTTGCCGCAATCCTCGGCGGGGCTACCGGATCAATAGTTGGCGGCATAGGTGGCACAGCCTTCACTCCTTTTATAACCATGTGGTGGGAGATAGTCCCCACAGAGAGCAAAGGTAAACTTTACGGTTTAGATAACCTCTTAATAACTATTTCAAGAGCCCCGGCAGCTATGATCGGTGGAATCTTGTGGGATGTTGGATTTAAAGAACTAACTCTGCTAATCCCAGTATTCGTGGAGCTTTTCATAGTTGTGCCATTAATTTTCATTCTTCCTAAGAGAACCGGTCGCAAAGATATGTTAATCAAAACTAAATAACTTTTCTACTCAAAACAAGGCGCAAAATTTGAAGATAAGTCCACCGAAAAACGCCCACATTTTTGGTCATAAGCTCTACGTCCAACTTCCCACTCAACCGCTATCAAACATACAACTGTAATGGCGTCACGTAAAGTTGAGATAGTTGGGAAAAATTTATACGTTTTTGGTCTTCATTAAATGAAGGTGCTTGTTATGTTTAAAGAGAATGTAATTGAATCTGACGTTTTGGTTATAGGCGGCGGGATCGCAGGATGCTTTGCCGCTATAAAGGCTAGAGAGAAAGGGCTCAATGTAACCCTCACAGATATGGGATACGCTGGCTACACCGGTGCCACTCGTCAAGCTCTTTTGGGCTTCTTCGTTTATAACCCTGAATGGGGCACAGACTTGAACGCTTGTATGGAAGCAATAACTTTGAAAGGTGAATACTTAAACGATCGTGAATGGACTGAAATAGTGCTGAAAGAATCATGGCAAATATACCAAGACCTAAAATCATGGGGCGCTGACTTCCGCATTGAAAGCGAAGAGTACTTTTTAAAAAAATATCCACCTTTCACTATATTACCTCTAGGTGAATACGGGACCGGGCCCGCTTGCAGAAAACGCGCAGAAGCAGTGGGTGTTAAAATCATTGACAAAACCATGGTGACTGACCTTTTGAAGCATGATGGGAGAGTAGCGGGAGCGGTAGGCTTCTCACTTTACACCGGAGATTTATACATTTTCAAAGCGAAGGCAACGGTCCTTGCCACAGGCTTCACCTCAATAGTGTCAGGTGAAGGTGATGCAATAGCATACAGGGCAGGCGCTGAAATTACCTCAAAGGAATTTCCTTATACATGGCCGGGAGCTGGTGGAACAAGCGGATGGCGGGAGGTGGCAGCTCGAAATGTATTCATGCGCTTCGTAGACGCGGAAGGCGATCCTATTGATTTAAGGGATAAATACGAGCTGGACCTTACCATGGAATTTCTAATACACGCGGGCAAAGGGCCAATATACTGGGACTTAGATGCCGCCACTCCTGACGATATAGCCAAAATGAAAAAACGCATGGAAAATGTTTATCCTAAATTTAACGCAGATTTTGACCCCAGCAAAGGTGGCAAAAGACTGGTGCTCGGAGGAGAACATAGAATGGCCGGGGGGTCGCAGCAAGGAGGCGGCGTTTGGCTTATCAACAAAAAATGTGCCACAAGTCTTCAAGGTCTGTTTGCAGCTGGCGAATGTGCAAGCACTAGGGCCCTTGGATGTTACCATCCAGCACCTGGTTTTGGTTTGGTTACTTCAGCTGTCACCGGAGCTAGGGCTGGCATAGGCGCCGCCGAATATTCAATAAATGCAGATGAGCCGGACGTAGATTATGAAGAATTGAAAGCGATTAAAGAAGCCACGTATGCCCCAATTAAACGAAAAAGTGGATTCGACCCCCGATGGGCGGCTCAATTAATCTATAACACTATGGCTCCGTACTTTATCAAGTACATTAAGCATGGTGATCGTTTGAAAGCTGCTTTGACTATTGTCGAGTTTGTTAGGGATCATATAGTGCCTAAGCTGGTTGCTAGAGATAGCCACGAGCTTTGGCTTGCCCATGAGGTGAGAAATATAGTCTTGAATGCTGAAATGATCTTAAAGTGTTCGCTTTTTAGGACTGAGAGTCGTGGTACCCATTTTAGGGAGGATTATCCGAGAAGGGTTGATCCGGATTGGCTTGCTTGGGTTAAACTGAAGGATGATGGGGGCAGGATGC
>Ga0185307_1001518_pt1 | contig 12788 bp, 9 predicted proteins | sample LHCtaG_FD_128010 | JGI IMG/M metagenome (GOLD analysis project Ga0185307, IMG submission 128010) | Hot spring microbial communities from Little Hot Creek, USA to study Microbial Dark Matter (Phase II) - LHC4sed_matched (SPADES... | ecosystem: Environmental > Aquatic > Thermal springs > Hot... | reverse complement strand
ATCGATAAATGCTTTAATATTGTCAACTTCTGAAGCCATTTTAATTAATTCATCATATGAATACTCTTTCCCTTCGATTTCTCTTAAGATACGCTTAACTTCTTGTAAAATCCACATTCCTTGCATATTTCTTAGAAATGTTATTGTTCTAAAAGCACCGCCTTCATTTGCAAAGTTGTATTCCATAGCTAAATTATTTATCAGAGGCTGATTAAGCTCGATTCCTACTAAGTTCCATGTTCCTGAACTTATATATCCAGCTTTCTCATTAATCATAGGCCCTGCTGCTATTGCTGATGCTGTATCATGTGTTGCTGGTGCTACAACTACTAAATTTTCATAAACTTCTTTAGATATGTTCAGTTCTTCTATAAGATTTTTATTAAGCTTTCCTAGCACTGTTCCTGCATCAATGATACTTGGAAATATATGTGTAGGTATTTTCAGAGCTTTAAGAATGTCAAGACACCATTCCCTATTTTTTGGATCTAAAAATTGTGTTGTTGTCGCTTCTGTATATTCTGAGACTTTAGTACCTGCTAACCAGTAATTAAATAGGTCTGGTATCATTAAAAATGTTTTGGCTATTTTTAGTTTAGGCGAATTAATTTTAACTAATGCATATAATCGATATAGTGTGTTTATTTTCATAAACTGTATACCAGTTCTATTATAGATGACTTCCTTAGGAATCTTTGAAAGTACATCATTCATAGCATTTTCACTAATTGGGTCTCTATATGAATAGGGTAAGCCTACTATTTCATCATGTTCATCAAGAAGTACAAAGTCAACCCCCCATGTATCTATACCTATTGATACTACTTTACTACCATATTTTTTTAAAGTAATTTTGATAGCATTTTTAATCTCATTCCAAATATATAGAATATCCCAATGTAAATGAGAGTCAAGCTTAATCATGAAATTCGGAAACCTATACACTTCTTCAGTAGTTAATTTATTCTCCTTCAAATCTAAGGTACCAGCTATGGCTTTACCTCCACTTGCACCTATATCTAATGCCAGTATTACAATAGACTCCATATTTTTGCACTATATAAATAACTATTATAGTTATTTTTAAATTTTTCTATCTTTGCAAAAGGACTGTTAAATTAAGACTTTTAAAGATCTATGCTCATCCTAAACAACAGTTAATGATAAAAATTATAATAAGTATAAACCAGCTTTATTTTCTATTCTTAAATAGAAAAATTTCTTTAAATAAATTATTTACCTTTAATCCCTTTTTTCAAAATAATAAAAATAATTATCTTTCTAAAACTTAAAATTTAGCCGAAGGGCAATTTTTCTACAAGCTGATAGAAGCGTAAGATTTAAATAATACTTCAGGAATTTAGAGAATAGTTTTAAATGAAAATTTAAAAAGGGGGATAAAAATTGAAGGTACAGGAAACAAAACTTAAAGGTTTTAACATAAAAATCGTATATATTAATAACTTATTAATAGGCATAGCTACTGAAATTGGACCAAGGATTTTATATTTTGCAAGTGAAAAATATCCTCAAAAAAATCTTTTTAGCATATGTCCAGAATTTGGAATAACTACTCCTGAAGGTTTTTGGAGAATTTATGGAGGTCATAGATTATGGAGTGCACCAGAAGCTAAGCCACGTTCTTATTCATTAGACGATAAACCAGTTGAAATTAGGATAGAAGAAAATAATATTACAATATATGGTAATCCTGAAAAAGAAAATTTTATAAAGAAAGAGATCATGATAAAACCTTTTAAAAGAAACTCAGTTCAAGTTATTCATAAAATCCAGAATATTGGTAGATGGCCAATAAAATTAGGATGCTGGGCTATGTCTCTTATGGATGGGGAAGGTTTTGTAGTTATACCAATAAAAGCAGAGAAAGTAGACAAAGAAGGTCTTCTTCCTGATAGGCATTTTTCCATATGGCCATATACAAGTTTAGAAGATAAAAGAATAAAATTTAATGATGAATACATATATGTAATGAAAGATTCAAAAATAGAAAAACCATTTAAGATAGGAACTATGGCTAACCCAACATGGGCTGCATACATCATAGAAAACATGGCTTTTGTGAAAGAGTTTTCAAAAATTGAAGGAGAATATCCTGATTTTGGTTGTAATGTAGAAGTATATACAAATGCTAATATACTAGAATTTGAAACACTAGGTCCCCTAAAAACGCTTGAACCAGATGCTAGCATCGAACATATAGAAATTTGGAAAATACTTGAAATAGAGAAATTGGAACCTACAAAAAGTGACATAAAGAATAAACTCGAACCTTACTTAACAAAATATTGATATGATATTAAAAATGAAATAAAAATTAGAACAAAAGAACTTTATAAGTTTATACCATCAAAGAATATCGAATTAATGAAAGGAATAAAAAAGCTTTTCGATCCAAATAATATACTAAATCCAGATGCAGTTTTAGCTTAAAATTTTTAATTAATTAACTATCAGTTATCCTTTTAATTTTAGTGGCTATTCTTTAATATTGGTAAAGCATTCCATTAAAATGAGCAATTATAAATTTTAAAAGTGAATTATTAATATTCATTTCTTTTTTTTAAAACTTCTTTCATCTATAAGAAAAAAGTGTATATATCAATTATTTAAGAAGTTTACTATATGCTAATAAGCCAAGTTTTTCAAGTATTTCTTTCGTAGGATAGCCATTTTCATTCCATCCTCTATATTGATAATACTCTTTTAGCATTGGCTCAAGTTTTACAACTTGACCTTTACATGCGCCTTCATTAAGTGGCTCTTCTAATAAACGTTGAGGTAAAGTATCATCTTTCTTACTTATTCCACATGCTATGTTAAACATACGTTGTAAATTAAATATTCTTGTACCCGTTTCAATAAGTTCTGGTAACTTTTTAGTTTTTCCAGTAACTAAAGTATAAAAAGTAGCAACGTAAGTCGGAGGTACTGGAAAAAATTTGCATATGATCATGGATTCAAGTATTTGATACCAATCTTCCATTAAAGCAACTATACGTCCTTTCCCCTCCGTGTCAAATCTATTATATCTCTCATAAATCTTTAGATCAAGAACTCTTTCGCCTTGTTCAATTCTTAAGACAAGACCTTGTAAATGGCATGCTCCTCTATTAGATGTTGCATATTGTAACCCCATACCTTGGAAGGCTCTTGGATCATGCATAGGTACTTCCAAACCTTTTACATGCAATGCAAATTTTTCAGAACCTTTTCCTACAATTGCCGAAGCTATTCTGACTCCTTCGCTAAGTATTTTTCCTATTCCTTTTCTTTCACCTATAAGTTGAATAAGCTTTTGAATAGCATCTTTATTTCCCCATTGTAGTTCTAAACCATTCAAGTCTTCTTTATTTAATATCCCTTTCTCATAGCATTCCATAGCCCAAGCTATAGTAGAGCCTGTTGATATAGTGTCAATTCCATATTTATTGCATAATATATTTGCTTTAACCAAAAAATGCGGGTCATTAACCAATAGCATTGTACCAAATGATGCGATCGTTTCATATTCTGGCGCTCTAACTAAACCATTTTCTGTTTCTACAATCTTCCAACATTTAATTGGGCAGTTGTAGCAGCCTCTATGGCCTTTAAATACCGTCTTTGCCATAGCTTCTCCTATTATATTTTCAACACCATCCCATTCTCCTAAGCTGAAATTCTTTATTGGTACATCTCCATATACTTTATAAAGAATCCACATCTCTCCAGCTGTTCCATATAAAGCTTGGTACTGAACTGTTGCACTAGACATAATCGATGGTAGAATCCTTCTTAAGGTATTTCTAAGTTCTTGGACATTTGCAATTAATATATTTTTTGTTCCTCTTACAGCTATCGCCTTTAAATTTTTTGAACCCATGATAGCACCCATTCCAGTCCTACCTGCTATTCTAGGACCATCAGGAGTTATATCAGAAGCTATGCATGCAATTCTAGCAAGTTTTTCTCCAGCAGGTCCTATTGTAGCAATACTAAATTCCTTATTTTTTAGTTCATCTTTTAGGCTAAGATCAGTTTCGAATATGTCCATTTCCCAATACTTGCTAGCATCTCTTATTTCTACTTTGTCATTATCAATATAAATATAAACAGGTGAGCTGGCTTTACCCTTAATTACAATTCCATCATAACCTGCTCGTTTAAGTTTTACGCCAAAAAAACCACCAGCATGAGCTTCTCCCCAACCATTAGTTAGCGGTGATTTAGCAGCTACTACATACCTGCCAGTAGTTGGTACCATGGTTCCAGTTAGTGGGCCAGTCATAAAAACGAGAGTATTTAAGGGATCAAATGAATCAATATTCGGATTTACTTCTGAACAAATGATTTTTGTAGCTAAACCTATTCCTCCTATGAAATTATCAATGTCTTCTATTTTTAAGTCTTCTTCTTTTATTTCATTTCGAGTTAAATCAATTCGTAGGATTTTTCCAGTATAACCTAAAATTTTTTCTTTTTCAACAATAGACATTAAGACACCTTTATATTTTATATAATTTTTTAAACAGTTCTATATCTTCTTCAGGAATGAGTGGTGGTTTTTTACCTAATGTATAACATATGAATATCATCTTTGAAATAGCTTCCATTAATTCTACGATTGCTTCAGCTTCTAATAGATTGTATCCAACACCTACAACCCCATGATTTTGGAGTATTATTGCTTTTGCTCCCTTTTTTAGTGCATCTCCAACATAATTGGCTAATTTATCTGTTCCAGGAAAAACAAATGGAATAACTTCAACCTTTCTTAAGAGTATTACAGCTTCATCTGTTATTGGTGGTATTGAAACTCCAGCTAATGCCAACCCAAGTGTATAAGGATTATGAGCATGAACTACAGCATTAACTTCAGGGCGGACCTTATATACAGTTGCATGCATAGGTGTTTCTACAGAAGGCTTTAAGTATCCTTCAACTATATTACCATCTAAATCGACTTTGACCAAATCTTCCGGTGTAAGTGCTCCCTTAAACATTTGACTTGGTGTTATCCAAAAATTATTTTCTCCAGGCATTCTGGCACTTACATTACCCCCAAGTGCTGTAATCATTTCTCTATCATACAGAACCTTAATTACCCTAATAATCTCCTTTTTAATATCTTCTTCACTAAATAATCCTTCCTCTTGCATATCAATCACTATTTATATTTTTACTTACACTTTTAAATATTTTTATATATCAATAATACTAAATATCTATGAAAAATTTCCATCTTATTCTACTATATTGAAACCTTTTAGTTTAAAAGTTGGTACTATCAAGCCTAAGCTATTGCTAATTTTAAAGCCTTAAGGCGAATCAATATTTTTACTTCATTGATTAATTCTTTCTTAAACTCTCAGCTTTTTCTTATTTTTAAATAATTCATCAGCTTTAAGAAAGCATTTCATTATTGATCTTGACATACTTTAAATCCTATTTCTTCTAATAATCTTTTAACTTCTTTTAAACTTAATCCTTCTACACTGCTTAGAGAAAGCTTATTCTTGATCTTAGAATTAGGAAATAAAAAAGATGAAGAAAAAGACTATAAGATAAGATTTACTTTTGAAAGCATTTTCAATGCTTTAAAATTAAAGTTTGGAATATATTCTTTTTTCTAAATGGATAATTATAGGTCTATTCCTGAATCTTTTTAAAATTGAATATTTTTATAGAAATAACATTTTATAAAAAAATTAAACGAAAAATTTATAAATCTTTATTTATAATATAAAAAATGATGAATTATGGGTGAAGAAAAAAAGATTAAGAGACGCGATTATTTAAAATATACAGGTGCTGCAATTGGTGGCTTAGTAGTTGGTGGAGCTTTAGGATATTTATTAAAACCAGCAGAAGTAATTGAAAAAACTGTGACTGCACCAGGTGTTACCACAACCACTACTAGTGTCCCATCTCCCACGATAGCTCCTGGTGCAATTACACTCGAATTTTGGAATTTTGGAGGGATAGATTCGGAACATGCCTTTTTAACATACCTTGTTGATGAGTTTAATAAGAAGAATCCAAAGATTCAAGTAACTAGGACTCAAAAGAGCTGGATGACCAAGAGAGAAGATCTAATTACAGCTTGGTCGGCCGGAACTGAACCTCATGTACTTAGTCAAGATACTGGAAGTCTTGCTGATTTTGCGGAAATGGGAGTATACATACCTCTAAGCGATGTATTCACGAGCGATTGGTATGATATCATAAAGGGCCCTTATGTTCCTGAGGTTCTTGAATGCGTAAAATATAAGGATAAATACTGGGGAATTCCAACGTACTTCGATGGTTCACCCTTCCTAGTATACAATACAAAAATGTTTGAAGAAGCTGGACTTGTCGACTCTGAAGGTAAGGCGAAACCTCCAGAAACTTGGGATGAACTTATAGATTATGCAAAGCAACTGAATAAAGGCGAAGAAAGATGGGGGATACTCTTTCCATCAACATCCTATAATGATATGGTAATATTTAGTAGTATAGCCTACCAGAATGGTGGTAGGTTTCTTGATCCTGAAGGAAAGCGTATAGAAATAGACGACCTGGGCTGGATAGATACCTTGAGGCTTTATGCAGACCTAAGGAATAAGTATAAGGTAGCCTCACCAGGAGTGACGGATATGGATTATATGAAGGTAATAGAACTATTCTTCAGCAATAAGTGCGCTATGGCGATATGCATGAGTTGGGTTCCTGCTATCGAATCTGCTATAGGAGTTAAGCCAGGATATCCGTACAAGTTGACTAGATTTCCAACGCCCAAGGAAAAGACTGGGAAATACGAAAGCACTGCTATGCTCATGGATGCTACTACAACGTTCTATATAACATCGAGGCATAAGTATCGTAAGGAGGCATGGGAGTGGCTTAAGTGGATTCATGAAAATGTGAAATACTGGGGGCCAAATTGTCCAACAGGTCCAATAATGGGTAGGATGCCAGCGCTTAAATGGCAATATGGGCAACCTGAGTACGAAAAAGTATATCCGGACATTGTTAAGCTTTATAAGGAAGGCAAGTTGTTTAAGGGTGCACTTCCATTTCCATCGTTCAAGGGAATAGTAGAGATTCAAGAGAAGATATTGCTAGAGGCTGTGCAGGCCGCTGTCCTAGGGAGTAAAACCCCAGAAGAAGCTCTAAAGACTGCTCAACCTAAAGCCCAAACGGCATACGAAACAGCCTGAAACTTCCTTTTATTTTTTTGAGCTTAACTTCCCTTTCTTGAAGGGTGATCAAATTGAGGGTTCGCTATTCCCTTGGTTTTTTATGGATACTACCAGCGATTGTTTGGGTATCGTGTTTTCTATTCTTTCCGTTAATTTACAACGTTAACTTAAGCTTTACTAATGCTAATATGTTAAAAGAAACATATGAATACATAGGTGTGGCACCATATAGAGCTATCTTAGTCGACGAGGTATTTCACGAGGCAATAAAAAATACGGTCATCTTTATGTTGTCAGGGACTGGGCTCACTTTTGCTATAGGGTTATTAACAGGTTTGCTTTTCAGCTCAAATTATAGATTTATAAATGTATTTAGAGGATTAATATTCTTACCCTGGATTTTACCAGAAATAGTGACTGGAACGGCGTGGAGGTGGATGCTCCAGTCGGAGATGGGTGTTATAAATAAACTACTTATGGATCTCCGAATAATCCCTAGAGGATATGCATGGTTAGGTGATCCAATGCTTGCATTACCATCCATAGTGGTAATTCAAGCTTGGAGAGTAATGCCATTCTTCATGATACTTGTGGTGGCATCGGTTCTCAGTATCGATCCTGAGTTGCTTGATGCAGCATCCATAGATGGTGCATCCTCGATTAGGAAATTTCAGTATGTAGTGTTACCACAAATAAAATATCCTCTTGTAATCGGCACATTACTTACACTCATATGGATGGCTAACGCATTCACTATACCCTTTGTAACTACTGGTGGAGGGCCTATGTATGCTAGCGAGTTAGTAGCAACATACATTTATAAGACAGGATTCCTCTTCCTTAAGGCTAATATAGCAGCAGCTCAATCAGTCGTCCAGATCATTATACTCTTAGTAATCAGTATCGTTTACTTATACTTATTTAGAGATATATGGAGAGGTGACTTAACTTGAGGCGGGAAAGCATTAAGGTAATAGTGATACTTATATTAAGTTTAGCGACGCTTTTCTATGCTCTATTTCCATATATATGGCTTATAATAACATCGTTTAAAGATTTTGATGAAGTGTTTAAAGCCCCTCCAGATTACTTCCCAAATCATCCCACATTTGAACTTTATAAGGCCGTATGGACTGGAGTAGCAAGACATAGGTATGATCCCTGGCCAACATTTATAGCGAATAGCTTAATAGTTTCAGGAATAGCTGCGATAATAGTTGTATTTATTGCCAGCTTTGCCGGTTATGGATTTGCGAGGGCTAAGATACCGGGAAAGAGTATTTTCCTCTTCTTATTGTTACTTGCACAAATGTATCCAGGGCCATCGATACTTATACCCGTATACCTAGTAGTAAAGTCTCTCGGTTTGCTTAACAATCTCCTCGGTCTCATCTTAGTTTACGTAGCTCTTATCCTTCCATTCACCACATGGATGAGTGTAGGCACGTTTAAAGCTTTCCCTAAAGAGCTTGAAGAATCAGCCTACGTGGATGGCTCCGGTAAGCTATCCACGTTCTTTAGGATAGTCCTACCACCAAGTAAAATAATGCTTATTACTACAGCTATGTTTGCGTTCTTAATAGCATGGAGTGAATATCCGTTTGCACTCGTCCTTTTAAGGAAACAACAAGTTCAGACGGTTTCATTAGCCCTTGGTAACTATATAAGGGAATTTGATGTTTACTGGAACGAGATGGCAGCTGCGGCCGTGATTGTAAGCTTGCCGGTAATAGCGATATTTCAAGTGCTGCAGAAACATATGATAAAAGGCTTGCTGTCGGGAGCATTAAAAGGAATTTGAGGTGATCTGAAATTATGAATTTTATTTATAAATGAAAAAAAATAATACAAGACCTTATGGTGATAGAAATGGCAAACCTTTTTCAAGCCATTGTCAACTTACAAATAAACGAAATTTCTTCTCTTGTTGAGGAGGAACTAAGGAGGGGACGTGATCCCTACGATATAGTAAGGGAACTAAGGGAAGGAATGGAAGAAGTTGGCAAAAAATTTGAGAACTCTGAATATTTCCTAGCCGATTTAATAATGGCGGGGGAAACAATGAAGAAAGCTCTAGATGCTTTAAAGCCTATGCTTAAAGAATGTAAAGCTGAATATAAAGGTAAGATAGTTATAGGGACGATCTGGGGGGACTTACACGATATAGGAAAGGATATAGTGATCACTTTACTTGTGTCATCTGGCTTCGAGGTATACGATTTGGGTATTGATGTGCCACCAAGAGTATTTGCTGAGGAAGCAAAGAGAACTGGAGCTAAAGTCGTAGCTATTTCCGCCCTTTTATCAACCTCCATACCTACGATATCAAAGGTGGTCGAAGAGTTACGTAAGATCGGAATAAGGGATAAAGTGAAGATAATAGCGGGTGGAGCTGCACTTAGGAGGGAATACGCGAATTGGTTAGGAATAGATGCAGCCGTTAACGATGCTATGGAGGGTCTAAAAATAATAAAATCTTGGTTTAGTAAAGGTTAGTAAAATATGACCCCTAGAGAAAGAGTTTTAACTGTATTGGAACATGAAAAACCTGACAGGGTTCCACTTGATTGCTTAGATATTATGCCCCGATTGCTTCCAGAATTAAAGAAGTATTATAACGCTAAAAATAAACAAGAATTGATGCTGAAAATGGGCATCGATATCGTGACCGTAGCTATGGATCCTCCTAAGGGCTTTAAACGAATTAATTTTCCAGAACCCAAAGAATATTGGTGGCTTGATAGCTTTGGAGTTACACAAATGGACGAATGGGGAATCAAGGTGAAACCCACGGGTGAGGGCGAATATTGGGTGTTTTCTTATCATCCTCTTCAAAAGGCAGAGAACTTAGAAGAGCTTAAGCCTCCAAATTTGGATTTACCTGATCGCTGGAATCACGTTAAGCTAGCAGTTGAGAGATACAGTAAAGATTATCTTGTGGCAGGCATGATGGAAGCTACACTATTTGAGCATGCACAACAATTGAGAGGATATAAGGAATTTTTTAAGGATCTCTATGTTAATAAAAAATTTGCTTCAGAACTTCTTGATAAACTATTGGAATATAAGATTAAAATGGCGAGGAAATTTAAGGAATTCGGCGTCGATATAATACGGTTAGGCGACGACATAGGTATGCAAACTGGGATGATAATTTCGCCGGCTATATGGAGGGAATTCTTCAAGCCTAGAATGAAAGAACTAATAGATGAGATAAAAAAAGGGAGGAATATCTATGTTTATTATCATAGTGATGGATACATAGAACCCGTAATACCGGAATTGATAGAGATCGGGGTAGATATACTCAACCCTATACAACCAGATTGCATGGATCCTGTGAAGATAAAGAAACTTTATGGAGATGTCTTAACTTTACATGGAACTATTTCTGTCCAAGAGACTTTACCGTTCGGAACTACTGAAAATGTTAGAAATACAGTCATTGAAAGAATTGAAAAGTTAGGGAAAGATGGTGGCCTAATCTTGGCTCCCTCGCATGTTATTGGAAGTGAAGTCCCAGTTAATAATGTGATTACCCTCTATGAAACTGCAAAGGCATATAAAATTTAGGTTTTACTAATTTTTATGATGTTCCATTATTATATTAGATTTAGTAAATGAAATTTTTATTTATAAAACTTATGGGAAATTCGGGCTTGTAGAAAGAATCTTTTTAGCAAAATTTTAATTTTTTTAGAATTTTTATTTTTAAAATATTTTTATCATCTTAATCAAAATAATTTAGCTAACTGAAGTTATTTTTCTTTTTTTATAAGCTATTGATTAATATAGTATACTTTAACAAAATCCGTTCTATGTATTTTATAGGTAATTTAAATTAAGCTTGCTAAAAACAAAAATATTAGAGCTATAACTTTAGCTAAAATCTCTTTAAATAGCATCTTGTATGATTTTTTAAAAAAGAATTTGCTAGCTATAGCCATAATAAAACAAATTTATTTGCGTCATAAATATTATAATGAAGCTTAATAGAAATACGCTTTAAATTCTTTAAATATATGTAGAATCACTCTATAATAACAATAATAGGTAATTGCTTAATTGATTTTTGAATAATTGTGTAATGAATCCCATAAAGACTAAAGGTTCTAAAATATTTTTTCTAAAGCCCGTTTAATTCATTGGCTCTATTAAGTTAAGTAATACCATATCACTTCTTTATATTTTTTATTCCTAATGAAGGTTTTCCAATTTATGAATTCTAATGTAATTATAATCTATTTTAAAAGATTCTATCTTTCTTTTATTATCTTTACTTATAACCAATTTTTTTACCTTCAATTAATTCGTAAAGAAAAATCTCTTTAAAACAATTACCTTATTTTACTTTATGGAAAAATACAGCTTCATATGAAGATGGTTATGTTGTTGGTTTAGAACCTGGAACAAATTTTCCAAATAATAAAGCATTTGAAAGAGAGAAAGGGAGAGTAGTAAAATTAGCACCAAATGCTAAATATATAGCTGAAATAACATTTGCTGTACATTTAGAAAAAGAAGTTGAAGAAATTGAAGAATATATTAAGAAACTTCAAGGAGGAATTAAGCCTGAAATAATTCGAAATGTTCATCCAGATTTCTCAAAAGCTTAAGTGATAAAAAATGTTAGTCACATGTGCTGGATTCTTGTATGTGATATTATTGCAGCTGATCTACAAAAAATTTCAAATCCAGGGGAAGTAACATTTACTCCTAGTGGAATAAAATTGTGCATTGGTGGTCATTCAGCAAATGTTTCTATAGATTTAATGAAACTTGGTTTACAAAAAGGTAGTGTTAGCTCAATTGGTGCTATTGGTAATGATATTTTTGGTGAATTTATTGAAGAAGAGTTAAAGAAATATGATATGTTTGAGTTAATAGTAAAATGCTACTCAGTTTATTCTAATTCCTAAGTTAAGAATGTACTAAAATAACTTTAATTTAGAAATAAAATCAGAATATAAATCTTCATAAATTCTTTCATCTTTCGGCTCATAAAGTTTTATATCAAATGAATTTCTAACAATTTTCCTAAGTTCATTAAGAGATTTAATTATGCCCAGTCCTGCAGCTTGAATTAGAATATTTCCTACTGATGTTGCTTCTATAGGACCTGCATAAACAGGAATTTTTAACACATTAGCTGTTAGTTGATTAAGTAGATAATTTCTTGAGCCTCCTCCAAATATGTTAACATGAGTTAGCTTTTCACCTTTAAGCTTCATCGCTTTCTCTAAAATATATTTATGCTTAAATGCTAAACTATTAATTATTACTCTAATTAGCTCTTTTACATTTTTAGGCTTCTGTTGCTTAGTATTTTCTAAATATCTTAAAATTTCATCGATCATATTAACTGGAGCTAAGAACCTTGGATCATCAACATCGATAAATGCTTTAATATTGTCAACTTCTGAAGCCATTTTAATTAATTCATCATATGAATACTCTTTCCCTTCGATTTCTCTTAAGATACGCTTAACTTCTTGTAAAATCCACATTCCTTGCATGTTTCTTAGAAATGTTATTGTTCTAAAAGCACCGCCTTCATTTGCAAAGTTGTATTCCATAGCTAAATTATTTATTAGAGGCTGATTA
>Ga0185307_1001517_pt1 | contig 12790 bp, 10 predicted proteins | sample LHCtaG_FD_128010 | JGI IMG/M metagenome (GOLD analysis project Ga0185307, IMG submission 128010) | Hot spring microbial communities from Little Hot Creek, USA to study Microbial Dark Matter (Phase II) - LHC4sed_matched (SPADES... | ecosystem: Environmental > Aquatic > Thermal springs > Hot... | reverse complement strand
CAAATTGGTCGAAGAATTCTAAAAGTTCTTTTACATCAGAAACTAGAACTTTATCTAGACAAAGTCTGCAGAAAGATTCCAAGATGTCTAGACTTTTTTCAGTTATTTCATGCTCTTCTTTTAATATTTCCACAGGATCTTTCGTTTTTATCCTTTTAATCTTTTCCATTTAATCACCTGCTTCCACAACAACCACTGCCACAACCTCCTATACTGCTACTTGGCTGACTATTAGATTGTTGGGTATTTTGTCGAGTAGCAGACTCATTCAAAACAGTAGCTTTATAGCTTTTAAATACTTCTAAAGAGAGTATTTGTTGTTTTGATGTTTTTGTGAAATCATATTTCACATTGAAAATATTAGGAAAACTAAATTGTACCTCTACCACACCATTTATTGATTTGAGCTCTTGTAATATCAATGGTGCATGTCCAGGACATGGAATGTCAACTTTTAATCTTAGTGAGGACATGTATATGTCATCGACATTTTTATTGCTTACTATCCCAACAAAAGCCCCTGTTGCCGATGGTGGAGATACAGACACATTTGCAAGAAGTGGAAAAATCATCATAAATAGCAAAAGATTGATGCCAACAGTTGTCCCGTAAAGTGTTAAAAGATACTTCCATTTCCTTTTAATTCCTTTTGGAGAAAACCCTATTTCCAATCCACCTTCACCTTTATTAAAAGTTATAAAACCTTGTTTCTTCATATAGATTATCGCTGAGATTGTCGCAAAAATAAATGATATCAGTATAAGTATGTAAAAGAAGTATGGATTAAGCAAAAGTGGTTTAAAAAGTTGTGTGGCTACAGCTACGCCTAAAACTGAAGCTATTATAAAAACTATGCAACCTGTATGCGGTATTAGACCATAGATTATTCCCTGTTTGATAGCACTTTTTTCTTTTTTGCTCTTTAAATCAGTTTTATATCCTATACTTTCAATTTCTTTTTTTATTGTATCTAGATTTATCTGTGTTGGGTCAAAGCTAATGTATGCTTTTTCTTCGGCAAGACTTACTTTTGCGTTATACACTCCTTTCAATTGTGATAATTTTGCTTCTATTTTTTCAACACAACTTTTACAATGTATACCTTTGATTTCTACAACTTCTTCTTGAAATTTATTTGGTTTCATACTTTTCATATTGAAATCTAACCTCTCCGTCCTAAAGGGTATGCTGTTCTGAAGATAGAGCCGGGGAGAGGATTTGAACCCCCGTATAGCGGGTCTGCAGCCCGCTGCCTAACCACTCGGCCACCCCGGCGGCTACGTTACTCTTATAACAGAGTTATATTTAAACCTACCTGTAGGTGCAAGCGCCTTGTAAACTTAAGCTTAATCTGGCCTCCACTTACCCATGGTGAATACGTATAAGATTTAGGTTTATTAGGGAAACAGTACATCTTAATTATTTATTGCTATACATTTCATTCATTAAAAACATATTCAGATATTTAAGCTTCTGATTTGTAGAAGCCATATATTCATTCTATCATGGTTTAATATTAAACTTCCTATTTGCTGATAAGATATTCATAGAAATGTTAGGATTTTACTAATTGATGATACTAATTAGTAGGCTCTAATGAGAAGATCTGTATGTTGCTTAAGCCTACTTAAGGAGAATTGTTGTATGATGATTTTTGATTTGCTAACATATTAACATCCTATATTCATTAGTAGGATTAAGGCTTGCCCCACCATAGGGCTTCATGCAAAATTCTTAACCTAAAACATGAGATATACAGTTTCGAGATTAGGAACCTAATGTAGAGAGTAATACAGTATATTAAGGATAGATAAGCTACTCAATAACTATTACCATGCACTAGGATAAATGTGATGAGGAACATACAAAATACTTCTAAATCAATAATAATAATTAATGAAACATTAATAAGTAGTAGAGTTAAGCAGAAGAATTCTAGAGAAAACAATACCAATAATAGAGGTGGCTAAACATGCCTAAGTTTACAGAAGGATATTGTTAGCGAGTTTGACACTATTAATTTTATAGAATTTATATCTTAAGTCTTTAGATAGAAGACGTATTTCAGATATATACTCTAGCTCTTTAAGTTTCTTTAGGGAGTATTTAACGGTTCTCGGTGCTAACCCGGATTTAACTATAATTTCCCTTTGGCTTATTAACTCATTTCTCCAAATTAGATTTAGTATGATATTCATCGATGGACTAAGCTTATAGACAAGTACGGTCACCCATAACTACTCACCTTAAGGAATTCTATTAGATTTTTATATATGGAGAGGGCTTGATCTTCATCATTAACGTTTTTTATAAGCATACGTCCCCCTCTAAATATGCTGACTTCCACATCATCATTATACTTAAATGCTATCATCATTGCTGATTTAAGCTTAACCTTAAATCTTAATTTAATTCTCTCATACATTTCTTCAAGCGGTATGTTTAATGGCGATATGGGATTAACATTAATGGTTTTACCTCCACACATCCATGTAATTTTTAGCTTAGACTGTTTAAGCTCAGCTTTTCCACTACAAGCTGGACAATTAGGTCTTTTAAACACTTTAATAGCTAGAAACTCCATATGTTTAAAATCGCAAACTAGAAGTTTACCTTTAAGACCGCTATTAATACCAGCTATAACCTTTATAGCCTCCATAGCTTCAATAGCTCCAATAATGCCTGTTGTTGCTCCAATAACACCTCTAGTTTCACATGTTGGAAGGGCTTTATCATTAATTGATGGGAAAACACATTCTAGGCATGGTGTTTCAGGAGGGTTAAATACTGATACATTTCCCTCAAATCCTATAGCTCCACCGAAAACGTATGGAATTCTATTTTTAATGCAGACTCTATTTATAATGTAGCGTGTATTCATGTTATCTAAACCATCAACAACTACATCTACATCACCAATAAGCTTTTCAGCATTTAAAGCATTGATACTTTCAGGAATAGGTTCAACATAAACATCTGGATTAGCTTTCCGTAATCTCTCAGCAGCAACTTCAACCTTAGGGTAGCCTATCTGATCAATACTGTAAAGTACTTGACGATGAATATTATGAATTTCAAGAATATCTTGATCAATAATCTTAATGTATCCAATACCTGCTAGAGCAAGATATAGAGCTACAATACTACCAAGCCCACCAACACCTACAACTGCTACCTTAGATTCTCTAAGTTTTCTCTGACCATTAACGCCAAGCTCATGTAAAGCTACTTGACGACTATAGTACTCGGAAAGCATAGATTAGAGTTTACTAGAGATATAAAAAGATAACGGAGTTATTTTGATCTCTTAGACGTTAATTGACATGTCTAAAACAAGCTGTAAGCTTCCTCCTCCAATTGGTGGAAGTAAAACCACATTATCTCCCGGCTTTATTTTAAAGTTTGGTGAGTTTGCAGGTAAACCATTAACAACAACTAGCATTCCAGGTGGTAAGATTTCAGCTATACTTTTAATTTTTAAAATTAATGAAAGAAACTCTTCTAAATTTATTTCCTCAGTAATCTCTAAACTAAACTCGTATTTTTGAGGAAGTATTTTCACTTTAACTGTCATTGTTAACACCATACCAAGTAGTTAACATCTTTCATAACGGAGTTATATTTAAACCTAACTATAAGTACAATAGACCTGGCAACTTAGGAGTTAAGTATAGTGTATGTTATGTATGTAGCTAACAGCTTAACCTATCATAAACCCCAGTTTAAAAAACCAGTTTAAAAAAGATATTATATAGTTAAAATGAGGTTTTAAATATGCAGTATGAAGCTTAATAACCTATCCACATCATAAACCTAACAACACCCCATATTTAACCTCTAAGTTGCCACGTCTGTTTTACAGGACCTAGCAAACTTAAAATATTGTACTTAACTTCTAAGTTGCCACGTCTAGTACAATGAGACTTGGCAACTTAAAAAGTTAATATGATAAATTGCAGGTTTATGATGGTTAAGCTACATAATACTCATTAATAGAGTTGAGCAGCAATAAACCTACTTAACATCCTAAGTTGTCACGTCTAAACTACGGGCTTTGTAGACTTTAGCTTTAAGCTCATTTCTAAGTTTAAGTGTTTAACTAGCCAAATTTATCAAAGTTTCACTAGAAAACCCGATTCTGTAAACTTAAGCTTTAGCCATCTCAGAATTAGCTGATCAAATGTCTAAAACTTATCCAAAATAGTAAAATGAGAACTATAGTCAGTCAAAATCTGGAAGCTTTTAGATAGCTTCATACTTAAGTTTACAAGGCAGAAAACCCACACAATTTATGAGTGGGATGAGTGGGCAATCTTAAATATTCACTTTTCCTAAGGTATCCTACATTAAATCTATGTTCTGTAAGGTGGCATAGGTATATGTTAGCGTATGGGATGTGGAAGTAAGCCTCTAAACCAGCAGCTGAAAGCGTAGAGCTTCAGGTGAGCGTTGGAAGCCCAAGGCTTCAGCCATAGGTAGCTCACAGATGGGCTTGTTGCTTTACTAGGGTTAACAATTCGTAAATAATGTGGTAGGGTGAATTTAAAGTTTAAAGAATATTTAAACTTGTAAGTTTAGCTTTCTAAATATGATTAACAAAACAATCGTTAACATCTTAACGGTAAATTCTAAAGAAGTTTGCTGCAAGATTTAAAGAGCCTGTGCAAGTAGTTTAAACCTTAGATTTTGCACCTATAGGTAGTTTTAAATATAACGTTGTTTTAAAGTTTAGGGGTCTATATTGAGTAAGAAAGCTGTTGAAGCATTATTTGATGCTATGTTTGCATTAACTGATTTAAGGCAAATATTTAGAGAGACAAAACCGGTATTTAATTTCAGCTTAGAGCAAAGGAAGGTAATAAAGAGTATTTTAGGAGGTGTAAGGGAATTTCTAGACGTTATTGAGCGGGAAATAGATAACCCAACATTAAAATATAGTTTTCCTAGGAAATACATCGCTGATGGCGTTGAGGTAAGAGCACGAGAGGAGCTATATGTAAATATTCATCCAATACAGCCTGGTGGAAGACTTACTTCTGAAGCTATGAAGGCTTTAATAGCTTATGGTGATGGATACTCTACATGTGACTGGTGTAGAAAACCATTTAGACTTGATAAAATTCATAGACCTCCAATCGATGAATTCCATATTGAACTTGCAAAATTCATAAATATGGATGAAGCTAGAGTAGTACCAGGTGCTAGAAGAGGATTTCAAGCTGTTATTTCATCACTTATAGATAAAGGAGACTATGTGGTAGTATCATCTCTAGCACACTACACAGAGTTTCTCGCTGTTGAAGATGCAGGAGGAGTTGTCGCTGAAGTACCTTTAAATGAAAATAACATAGTTAGTGGTGAAGCTGTAGCTGGAAAGATTGAGGAAGTTAAAAGGAGAACCGGTAAATATCCTAAACTCATTATGATAGACCACTTTGACTACATGTATGGTAATGAGCATGACATCTATGGAGTCTCTAAAGTAGCTAAAGAGTATAATATACCATTCCTATGTAACTGTGCATACTCACTTGGAGTTATGCCTATTGATGGTAAAAAAATAGGGGCTGACTTCATTGTAGGCTCAGGACATAAAAGTTTTGCTTCACCAGCCCCTTCAGGAATAGTTGCAGCAACAGGTGAGTGGGCTCCAGTAATATTTAGAACTACCCAAATGGTTGGTGATGTAACTAAGAGGAAGTTCGGAATAAAAGAAGTTGAAATGCTTGGCTGTACATTAATGGGTGGAACTCTATTAGCAATGATGGCTAGCTTTCCAAGAGTAAAAGAGAGAGTGAAAAAATGGGGTGAAGAAGTAGAGAAATCAAACTACTTCGCTAAAGAGTTTCTTAGAATAAAAGGAAGTAAAATACTAAGTGAAATGCCTAGGAAACATACGTTAACAAAGGTTGATACAACTGAAAGCTTTGATAAAATTGCTCGTAAACATAAAAGAAGAGGATTCTTCCTAAGCGATGAGCTTGAAGAACGTGGAATAATTGGAGAATTTGCAGGTGCAACAAGATCCTGGAAACTCAACACCTACGGTTTAACATGGGACCAGGTAAAATACCTTATAGAAGTACTTCACGAAATAGCGATTAAGCATGGACTAGAAGTTACTTAGCCACTACAATACCAATTAAAACCAAATTTACCTTAATTAACTTTGAAGTCATCTTAAAACTCTCCAGCATATCATGATGTAGGCTAGTTGTATGAAGCCTAGGAATGTTAATGTTAGCCATCTTAGAGTAAGCCTTCTGAATCCTTCTGTAAACCATGAGAAGAACCTCTCAACAGCTTCCCTCATATGTTTATAGGTTCCATGTTGAGCCTATATGGTCTTCCACGCCTTAGGCTTACGCCTAAATTCCATGATAAAGTTATAGGCTCTGTAAAACTTAAGCATGTTCATTACCTCTATTATGGGTAATGTTTCTCTATGAATTCCTGCATGTTCTTCACCGCATTCATCCTTAATAATGGTATGTAGTTATCAAGTAGCTTATCTATCCTTAACTGTACTATTCTCTCCATTAATTTTCTAACTTTAAGGCTGTATACTCCACGCCTTAGGTTAAGAATCTTACATGAAGCTTTATAATATGGGACATCACCACTCAATAAGTTATGTTGAGCCGTAAATAGCCTTAATCCTCTTAATGAATATAAGATGTTAGTATATTAGCAATATCGAAAGCCATCATGTATACAATCCTCCTCAAGTAGGTTCAAAAGCAACATACAATACCTTCTCCCTAGAACCTATCTAATCAGTATCATCAACTAGTAATATCCTAGCATCCCTATGAATACTTCCATCAGTAAATAGAGACCTAAACCATAATGGAATTGATGTATGGCTTCTACATATTATAAGCTTAGAATATTTGAAGAAGCTCTTGAAGAAAATGAAAATATAAACAATTAAAATAAATGGAGTTCACTCCTAACAAACCTAATAATTTTGGGCATAGTTTCACATAGATAAGGAGAGAAACCCCAAATAAGACTTAAGTTTATAGAGCCAAGTTATATTTAGAAAAGGCTTAAATAGTTTTGAGACAAGTTCTTTATCTATGCTATATGGTGATTTTACGTGAAACTTTAGAAACTGGATGGCTTTTAACCTTAAGTTCAAAGGAATCCCGCCAGCCGAAGGGGGTTTTGAAAACCTGATAACCTTTCAAGGATAGAATACTGTAGAGCTTATCGTAAATTTTCTTAGCAAATCCGGGATTAGCTAAGCTGCTTGATAGATGTGCAAAGGAATGTAGGACAATACTTTTCGGCTTAACCCTCCCTACAATATCTTCAATTTCATTAACAGTTTTTTCTACAATAACTTCAGGGCTTTTCTCATCGTCTCTTTCCGAACATACAAAAACTACAAGTACTGATTCACCAGCTTCACATCTTCTTCTATCTATTGATATATCCTCAGAAATCCTAGTTTTTTCAACAGCTTCACATCTAAAATAATCACAGTGAAGCATTAGTATCTGCATTAATGTTACTATAACGGAGTTATATTTAAACCTATCTGCAAGTGCAATGATACTGTCAAGTTATGTTTTAGCTACAAAAGATGATATTAATATGTTGAGGAGCGACATTAATGTTTTAAGAGGTGAGGTTAAGTTTTAAAGTGGTTTATAGGTATTGGCTTTACAGTAATTGGAGTATTGATGGCTTTAATGCAGATTTTAGTAATACTTGTTAGGTAGCGCCAGTAGATTAAAGCTATCTTAATTATTTGTATAAATTATAAAGCAGCATCGGGAAGAATAGCATGACAATTATCATACAAGATAAATATAGAAATTTGATGGGGACTAAGGTATAGTAACGTATCTTCATGTTCGGCTTTTCTGGGTTTTGAAGTAGTTTTCAAACTGTTCCGCGTACTTATAACCGGTGTCTGGAAATATTAGGACATATACTCCGTTATCTCTTGCAATTTTGTTGAATGCGTAGACAACGGCGCCTGCACTTAACCCTATAAGTAAGCCTTCTTTTCTTGCTATGTTTATAGCTGCTTCTATAGCTTCTGTCTGTGTAACGTCTACTACATCGTCGAAGTCTATCCAATGAATCCATTTCATTCCTGTCTCTATTCTTCTTATGCCGGGTATAACCTCGTTTGGGGATGGTTGAACCCCAACTATCTTCACGTTGTCTCCATATTTATTCTTGAAGTAGAAGGATATGGCGCTCATATGTCCAGACGTTCCTAAACCGCCTATTATGCATGATGGCTTTAAGCCTACGCTTTGAAGCTGCTGGTCAAGCTCTCTTGCAGTATATTTCAAGTGAACTTTAAAGTTAGCATCGTTTTCAAACTGGTTCAGATGTGTGACATTATCGGCTTTAGCTTGAGAGTCCACTTGATCTATTGCCTCTACAGTTAAGCCTACTGGAAGCCTGACGACTTCAGCGCCTAGAACTTCAAGGTATACATCACTCGCTTTCTGTATGGTTTTAGGTATGTACAGCCTTGTTTTAACACCTAACGTGTTTGCTATGGAGGTTAAGGCTATTCCAGTGTTGGTGGATGTAGCTTCATAGATCACCTGTCCAAGCCTTCCCTCCTCCAAGGCATCGCTTAACATGGACCAGCCTATTCTATCCTTAACACTATTGCTGAAGGGATTAAATCCCTCCAACTTAGCCCAAACAATTCTCCCACCACTTGATAGGGAGTTTAGTTTGACCAGTGGTGTAGGCCAACCCTTATAGAGAAGCTCCATGGTGCTATTGTAGACTTTAAGAGTTAACGCATCCTTCTCCCATGTTGGAAGTAGGTCTTTCAACAGAATGTTTATTTGAGGTATTTCAGCTGAGATCTTGAAACTTTTCGGGGGCAGTTTAGGACCCTTAATTCCGGCTTCGATGATGTCTTCCTTGGTTACAGGCTTTAGGCCATACTGCAGTGATCTTACTCTAATATTGGAGAGACTGATTTTTACAACCGGTATTTTTATAGCTGAAAGTAGGTCAAGGCTGTAAAATAGGTCGTGCCCATCCAGGATTACGTTGGTTTCCCCATCTATAAGTACTGGACGGCTTACTACTCCGGTATTTAGTATTTTGGCGTAAAGAAGCAATACTTCTCTCAGGTCTATGTATTCGGCTGGCTTTAGGTTTTTCACTTCGATAAGCTCAATTTCTTCACTCATTATTTTCACCTTTACGTACTAGCCTCTTATACATCATAACACAGTTATATTTAAACCTAACTATAAGTATAAGGCAAGGCTCTGTAAACTTTAGCTTTAAGTTTATCTCTAATTTACTTGTTAGCTGGTTGATCAGGTGGTTTAGTTTCTGTTATTTGATTATGGCTTGAAATGTATTTGTAATGTTAAGATTTAAATATAATAATACTTAACCATTAGAATATTCTAACTACTATTTTAAAAATGATTAGTAATTTATTATACTACATTAAATATTATAGTTTGGAGAATATGATTGTTTAGTGGGGAAACTCTAAGTGTTACCTCTAATCAGTAGTGGTAATGCTAATGAGAATGATAAATGAAGGTTAAGATAGAGTTTTAAAGAAGCAATACCGTGATGAAGTTAATTAACATACTTAAGTTTACAAGACGTCTCTATTCGGATCCGGCAACCTAACATATTGTATCTAATTCCCTTCCTCTATTTAAGCGGGGCATGTCCAACTATTATTTAGCCTCTCATTAGTTTCTAGCTTTGTTTAAAGTATAAGATAGGAAAAGCTTATGGGTTGTTGGATATGCTCTATTTAAGCGTAAAGTTTTTAAAATAACATAGTTATCTTTAGTGATATTATGTTGAGATGTGAAATCTGCGGGAAGCTTGTTGATAAGCCGATTACAAGGAAAACATGCTGTGTAAATAAGCTTCACATCTTCTGCTCTGAGAAATGTCTTCAAGCATGGTCTAGAAGGTGGTTAAGAAACCAGGAACAAATAGTTAAGAGGAGATTTTAAGGAGATTTTATGTCTATAAATCCATACAAGATAATTTACGACTTTCCAATGCTTATATTAAGGAATATTGTATATTTAGATAACGCATCAACAACTCATAAGCCTAAACAAGTTATTGATGCTATTCAGCTATTCTACGAGAACCACTATGCTATTCCTTACAGAGCTGTATACTCAATCAGCCAGGAAGCTACTGAACTCTACGAGAAGGCACGTAGGGTCGTAGCTGACTTTATCGGTGCTAAATTTAATGAGGTAGTTTTCACTAAAAATGCTACTGAAGCATTAAATATTGTTGCATTAGGCTTTATGTCTAAGCTTAGGAGAGATGATGAAATCATAACTACAACAATGGAGCATCACAGTAATATTCTTCCATGGATTAAAATATCTAAGCTTAAAGGAGTTAAAGTTAGGTTTATTAGTGTTAATCAGAATGGGGAGTTAAACTATGATGAGTTAAGTAATGCTTTAAACAGGAAAACCAGAATTGTAGCATTAACTCATGCCTCACACGTGTTTGGAGTTATAAACGATGTTAAAAGAGTTGCTGATGAAGCCCACGATTTTGACGCTAAAGTTGTTGTTGATGGAGCTATATCTACCCCCCATATGCCTGTTAACGTATCAAAGCTAAACTGCGACTTCCTAGCTTTTACAGGCCATAAAATGCTTGGACCATCAGGTATTGGAGTGCTTTATGGACGTGAAGATCTTCTAGAAGAGTTAGATCCAGTAATTGTTGGCGGGGAAATGGTAAGTAATGTAAGTATTAAGGGTGGATGTACGGTTTCATGGAGTAAAATACCTTCGAAGTTTGAAGCTGGAAGCCAAAACATTCCAAGTGCTTTAGGGCTTATGGAGGCTTTAAAATATTTAAGTAGTATAGGTATGGATAATGTTTTAAGCCATGAAATATCACTCCTAAAAATATTTATGGACAGCATAAGTAATTTTAGAAACGTTAAAACTTATGGAATTAATGATCTAAATAGGAGAATAGGTATTGCAGCTTTCAATATTGATGGTATAGACCCCCATGATGTAGCCCTCCTACTAGACCAGAACAACATAATGGTGAGAAGCGGCTACCACTGTGCACAACCACTACATGAAAGCCTAAATCTAAAGAGCTCTGTAAGAATAAGCTTCTACATATACAATACAAGGGAAGATGTTGAAAAACTCGTTGATACAATTAGTCAAATAACTGTTTAATTCAGAAACGTAAATAATAAAGCCTTAAAGGCCTATATAATTTAATGAATAGCTACGCTAACAATCTATGTTACGATTTCTAAACTCTAAGATTAGTATGGGAATTAAAGAGGATAACCAAAGTTATTAAACTATAGCCCCTTATAATTCTATCTATTACAACTCTAAGCAATGAATATAAGATTCCGATAAGATGCTTACTGAAAAGGTAAACATCAGAACCAACTCTACTATCAGCTTTTCAGTATTCTTGTAGTAGCATCTAGGAGTTCTAGGCTCTTTATCCTTACTCATCTCGTCAATACCTAAGGCTTCAGCCAAGACTTTCACGCATTTCTCAGCTTTTAAGCATCTTCAGTAACAATAGCTGGATTCAGATTAGCAGTATTCACTAAAGCCTCCATCATAAACTCTTAAGATTCAGCTCTTCCTCCATGCTTTCCATCAGTCTATTAGGAATGCTTACATGAAACTCAGCAGAAATCCTAGAGTTATGATATGAATTATTAATAAGTTTAATACTTTCTGATTCTTAGGCTTAGCGAATTGCTTGTCAGTTACCCACGGATTTATCCGTGGGCTTGCAACTCCCAGGTTTTTGATGCCATCTTTCAACCTGTTCATCTTGCAAAAGACGCCTACTGACGGAGGCGTTCCTCTGAGGAATCTGACCCTTAGCTGGGTCGGCTACGTGGGTCGCCCTCAGAGCGATATTGAGGCTGGCTACTCGATCTCTATCCGCCTCGTAGCCGCATTTAGCGCATTTAAAGTAGTGGTAGCCTCTCCAGTTGTTCCTGCTGACGTAGCCGCATTTAGAGCATGTTTGCGACGTGAAATTTGGCTCAACTCCTTCACGATTACCGCTTCCGCCTCTGCCACGTGCTTCAAGGCATGTCCGAAGAACCCGTAGGGGATGCGGTTAAGCTTCCAAATGCTGTTTTTGCTCCATTCACCCCTACGCTTTCTGAAGTGTCTGAGCCTCTCCATGGCGATGTTGGCGTTGAACGTTTTGGCGAGCTGGACGATTTCATTAGCTATCTGCCACATCCTCGTCCTCACGTAGCTTCTCTGCTTTCCACCGAGCTTCTTGAGTTTAAGGCCAGCACGACCTCTGGAGCCGTTATCCCGATGCTTTTGGAGCTGGGCTCTACGTTCCTCGAAGCGGAACTGCCTGGTAGAAACGTCCTGCCCACAGTAGGCCTGCTTCAGAACCCTGCTTTTGCTGATTATGGATACCGCGATTTTGGAGCTGTTGACGTCTATGCCCATCCAGTTTGGTCTGGTTGTTGGGTTTGGAGTGGCTTTGGAGAGAACAGTGAGGAAGCTGAGGTCCCGCTTCATTATCACGCTGGTCAACTTCCAACCATCCTTAAGGTGTTCTTGAAGTCTCCGGTAGGCTCCGTCTCGGCTTATGGGAATGCCGATTCTGACATGGTTCAGGCGAGGCTGAGCACTGGGTTTCCTCGCTTGGTTTTCTTGAAGCTGAAGAGCCGATGGTCGAAACGAACAACACACTTCCCTATATCTCCATCCACAGTCCCTCTTATGCTCCAAGCGTAGCTTGTGGCCTCTATCACCAGCTAGCTACATGA
>Ga0185307_1001516_pt1 | contig 12794 bp, 16 predicted proteins | sample LHCtaG_FD_128010 | JGI IMG/M metagenome (GOLD analysis project Ga0185307, IMG submission 128010) | Hot spring microbial communities from Little Hot Creek, USA to study Microbial Dark Matter (Phase II) - LHC4sed_matched (SPADES... | ecosystem: Environmental > Aquatic > Thermal springs > Hot... | reverse complement strand
CCCTGGAGTCGGGGATGCCCTTCGCTGAGGGGCTCATGAAGAACAGGTACGTGGGGAGGACGTTCATAATGCCGGGGCAGGCCCTCAGGGACGAGATGGTGGCCCTGAAGCTCAACGTGGTGAGGGACGTGGTGGAGGGCAGGAGGGTGGTGCTGGTGGACGACTCAATAGTGAGGGGGACCACCATGAAGAGGATAGTGAGGCTCCTGAGGAGGGGAGGGGCGAGGGAGGTCCACGTGAGGGTCAGCTGCCCCCCGATAATAAGCGCCTGCTACATGGGCATAGACTTTCCAACGAGGAGGGAGCTTATAGCTAGGATCATGAAATTGGACGAGCTGACCAAATACGTGGAGGCGGATAGCCTCCAATACAACGACATAGACGGCTTGGCGGCTGGGATAGGATTGCCCAAGAACGAGCTTTGCTTGGCCTGCCTAACGGGCGAATACCCGCTGACCAAGAGCTACGAGTTCGAGCTCTTAGAGAAAGAGTTGAGAAAGGAATAAGCTCCTCGAGGTCTACTCACGAACCTCTGAGCTCGGTCTAAAAGGGCGGAAGACGAGTGGCGAGGCCATGCTAGAGGTCAGGGGCATAAAAGTGGTGTCCTTCGACGTCACTGGGACCCTAGTCAGCGAGAAGTTCTTGGACTACTTCTGGCTCGACCTCATACCGCGATTCTTCGCCGAGAGGCACGCTGTGGACCTCGAGGAGGCCAAGAAAATTGTCTCCTCGAAGTACGACGAGATAGGCAAGGACGACATAAGGTGGTACATTCCGGGCTATTGGTTCGAGCTCTTCGACTTAAAGGCGAGCCTCCGCGAGGCGCTCGAGGCGATTCGAGGGAGAGTGGAGGTCTACGACGACGCCAAGGAGGCTTTAGAGGGGCTTAGCGCCAAGTACGACTTGGTAATCTCGAGCAACCTGAGCAGGGAGTTCATAGACGTGGCCCTAGACGTGCTAGGCTTTCGAGGCTTCAAGGCCGTGTTCTCTTGCGTGTGTGACCTCGGCCTCACGACCAAGACGCCTAGCTTCTACTCCTTCGTCGCGAGCAAGTTGAAGGTCCCCCCAAGCGCCGTGCTCCACGTGGGGGACGACCCGGAGAGGGACTACGAGAACCCGGTCAAGGCTGGCCTGAGGGCCCTGCTCGTCGTCAGGAGGGGGGCGGTCCCTCAGCCCCACGTGAAGAGCCTCAGGGGGCTCTTGGAGCTCCTAGGTCTGGTCCCTTGAGACTATCTTGAAGGCCGGAGGAGATATCCTCTCGCTCTTGCACTTGGGGCACTTGCTGGGCTTCTTCGGCTTGTCCAGGTCCTCGAAGGTGAAGCCGCAAGATCGACAGCGCGGGGGCACCATAACCAAGACCTCGCTTCCCTTGCCCCTCAAGGTCTTGACTACGTGCTTCAAGTGCTCGTACACGTCCTTGGGCGTGAGGTCCTTCGAGTTCAGCGCGACGATTAAGTCCTCAGCCGTGAGGGGCTTAGGACTCTCCCTCAAGATCCTAATCATCTTCTCTCTCGTGGTCTCATCGACGCTCGTGGGCTTCAACTTCCAATGCCCCTTGCACTAGTTTGCCGATGTCAGAGGTAATTAGAGTTGCGACGGGTTCTGAGCTATGTGGTCTTAAATAGACTCACACAGCTCTTGGGGTTCAAGAGCTCTGGGCCCCTCTCGAGTTCATTGGAGCCCTCATCGGCCTCCTCCCCTGTCAGGGCGAACCCGCTCCAAGCCCTCGCCAGCTCCTCGAAGAGCCTTGGAGGAAATGGCTTAGATGAGTGAAGAACATCGAACTGGTGCGGGGGGTGGGATTTGAACCCACGCAGGCCTGCGCCACAGGGTCCTAAGCCCTGCGCCTTTGACCTGACTCGGCCACCCCCGCTCGTCGGTGTTGCTGTGTAGAGCGGTTGGTATTTATTTTTGCCCTCAAGGTGTTGAAGGGGCTAGTAGTTGTGAGGGCCGTCGTCTCGAAGGGGGTCTGGAAGAGGTACAAGAACGGGGTCGTGGCGCTCAAGGAGGTGTCGTTCAGCGTCGAGAAGGGCAAGCTCGTGGCGCTCTTGGGCAGGAACGGCGCTGGCAAGACCACTTGGGTGAGGATAGCCTCTACGCAGCTCCTGCCGACCCAAGGGACCGTCGAGGTGCTGGGACTCGACGTCGTCGCGGACCCCTGGGGCGTGAGGGAGCTCATAGCCATGGTGCCTCAAGAGGGCTTCCCTCTCGACATCCTCACGCCCTTCGAGTTCCTGTACTCCTACCTGCTCATCAGGGGCTACGGCAGGAGCGAGGCCAAGGAGCTGGCGCGCGAGCACTTGGCCCTCTTGGAGCTCGAGCCCCACGCCAAGAGGACGATAGGCGAGCTGTCCAGCGGGCTGAAGAGGAGGGTCTTGGTCGCAGCGGTCCTCGCCTCGAGGGCAGAGGTCCTCTTCTTAGACGAGCCCACCATAGGGCTCGACCCGCTCGCCAGGAGGAGCGTCTGGAGGGCGCTCAAGGAGGCCAAGAGGGCTGGCGGGACCATGATCTTGACGACGCACTACATGGACGAGGCCGAGAGCTTGGCCGACGAGGTGGTGATAGTGCACGAGGGCCGAGTTCTCTTCTCCGGCACCGTGGAGGAGGCTCGGAGGGCCGTCGGCCACGAGTTCAAGGTCGAGGTGTACGGGGACCTAAAGGTGGAGGGCTACGAGGCCCTTAGGCTCAAGGGGGTCACAGTCTTCTACGTCGACGAGGGCGAGGTCGACGAGGTGTTGAGGAAGGCCATGACTAGGGGCTACGAGTCCGCCGTGAAGCCCACGAGCCTCGAGGACCTGTTCATTAAGCTGACGGGTGAGAGGATTGAGGAGGGGGATTAAGAGGCAAGTGGTGGCATCGCTCACGATGGCTTGGATCAACGGGGTCGTGGTCCTCAGGAGGGCCCCGCTCTGGGTCGTCTCCTACCTACTGATGCCCCTAGCCCTGCTGCTCTTCTTCCGAATACACGGGGACGTGGCGATGACGAGGTTGGCCTTGATAGGAGGGATCGTAATGGTGGCTACGAGCAACGGCATATCGATACTAGGCGATGCGGCGTGGTTCAGGATTTACGTGAAGTACCAAGACCTATTGGTGGCGACCCCGCTAAGGCCTGTGAGCTACGTAATGGGGCTCTCGCTGTCCATGCTCGTGTTCGCCAGCCCGGGGCTCGCCCTCTTCGTAGCGCTAGCCTCGCTCGCGGGCCTCATGACCCTCGAGTTCGCGCTTGCCCTCGTGGCCTGCACGATCGCTGTCTGGATCTCGTCGTCCATGATAGGCTTTACGACCTCCACGCTCTTTAAGAGCCTAAGGCACGTGTGGCCAATGGCCTCAATACTGTCCATGGTGCTCAGCCTCCTGCCGCCTATATACTACCCGGCCACCGTGCTCCCGCGGGGGCTTCAGTGGATCGGCGCGCTAATCCCGACGGGGGCCGCGGCCATGATACTCCACCACGTGGCTGGCCTCGTCGAGGTCGAGCCGGTAGCGCTCGCAGCCTCTATAGCGTCGCTGATCGTTTACGCCACGACCCTACTGCTGTTCTCCTCCTTCAAAGTTGGTTGGAGGGAGGCGTGATCGTCAATCCCCCTCAACTAGGTACTTGAATATCCTGGCTATGTAGGTGCCGTTGGTGGTCTTGTAGTACCACGCCGGCTGAAACGGGTCCTCGCCCTTGCTGGCCACGTCGGCAGCGATCCTCCAGCATCTCTCTAAGACCTTTCTAGTTATTGCTCGCACGCTACCGCTGGACCCCAGCTTAACGAAGACGACGTCGCCGTCGACCCGGGCGACGAACTTAGACCTCCCAGTTAGCGAGGAGAGCTCTACGGGCTTCGAGAACAAAGCCGAGATGAGGGACCACACGTCGTCGAAGCCCATCCTAACGACCTTCTTCTTGCGCTCAGTCATAATAATCACCTCGAATAATAACAGTAATACCCAGAAGAGGTTTCTACGCGGCACAATGAACGGGAGCGCAAATCGCGAGTCATAGAGGGACCCCCGGGCAACCTGCTTCTATGTGCTAGCGAAAATCGTTGAGTTAAGGCTGGCGCCTTCAAAACTCAAGAGCGAGCCGCGACGCGGTGCTCGGCGGAAATGCGTCAGACAGCTCGCCAGAGCTCATTCCTCGAAGACGGCAGCACTTCCCCTCACCGCTCTTCAGCTCCTTAAGGCCCAAAAATCTTTATGCCGAGCGAGATTTAACGAAAGAGCGAGCGACTCGTGCGGAGTTGACGAGAATTGCGCGCCCGGAGCAATCGAAGAGAGGAGGAGTACTTGGAGGCGCTATACCTGTTGTGGAGGAAGGATGAGGCGATAAGGGTCAAGGCGCTAGCCGAGATGCTGAACGTAAAGCCCTCCAGCATAGTCGAGTACCTCGACAAGCTGGCCCGCAAGGGGTTGGTGAAGTACGTGAAGTACGAGGCCATAACCCTGACAGATGAGGGGGCTAGAGTGGCGGAGGCCGTGTATAAGAGGCACGAGGCCCTCAAGAAGTTCTTGATGACCTTCCTAAAGCTACCGGAGGACATAGCCGAAGACGATGCCTGCAGCATCGAGCACGAGCTCCACGACCTGACGGTGAACAGGATAGTGAAGTTGATGGACTTCTTTAAGGAGAACCCTCAAGCCCTCTCAGCGTTAGAGGGCGTTGTTAGCGCTGTGTACGAGGGATGAGGGGCCTCAGCGTAGGTACTCAGAGACCCTCTTCGCAACCTTCATAGCGAGGGACGCTATGAGCAATATGGGCGGCTTCCCGAGCGGAGGAGGTATCAGGCTGGCATCGGCTACGAAGACGCCATCGCAGCCATTAATCGTCAGGTCTCGAGAGACCACGCAACCTATCGCCGCGGTCCCGCCAGGGTGAGCCCCCCTCACGTGGGTCATGGCGATTTCGCCCTCTCTGACCCCGAGCTCTAGGAGCAACTCCTTGGCCTTCTCGACGCCCCTTTCCAAGGCCCTCAAGTCCCTCCTGGTCATCCGGGCCTCCACGACCTCGTCGGGCCACACGACCCCCTTGCCCTCATCTGCCACCTTGACCATTATCGACGCGATGCCCCTGTTCTTGAGGTCGACGCCCTTAATCGCTAGCTGAAGTTGTAGGAACCCAGAGTAGTGAGGCGACAACAAGAAGTCGCCGAAGTCGATGTAGGCGGCCATCGGAATGCCCTCGCTTGAAGAGGGTCCGTCGTAGGGCCCGCCGACCGTCACGAACGGGTCCACGAAGAGGTTCCTCCCCACGTCCTCGTCGTCGTGGAGCTGGGCCAAGAGCTTTGGCGTCTCGAGGGCGCCCGCCGCCAAGACGAGGGCCTTGCACTCCACCTTGAGCCTAGCGCCGTTCGCAAACCCCTCCGCCACCACCTCTCCTTGGCGCCTCTGTAGCTTGTCGACCCTAAACCTCGTTAAGAGCCTTAGCCCCTGTTGGACGGCGGCCTTGACCAGGTCTAGAGCCGAGGCCTTTGCCCTCGTAGGGCAACCGTAAGCGCACCTGCCGCACCCGATGCACTTGCTGAAGTCGATAGACTTCGGCATGACCTCGGCCTTCAGCCCGACCCTTTCAGCGACGTGGATGAACTTCTTGGCGAACGGTGGCAGCTTGTCTTCTGGTATCCTAGACACCGACGCGAGCCTGCAAACCTCTTGAACCTCGGCCGTCAGGTCCACGCCGAGGCCCTTGAACCTCTCGACCAAGTCTCTTGTGACCAGCATGTTGCCCATGGACACCAGCGTGGTGCCGCCGAGGCCCTCGCTTCTGAGGATCTCTATGGACGATATCGCGGGGCGATAGCTACATCCGGCCCTCTCGAGATCTAAATCTTCGCCAGCCTCTGCCAAGACCACTTTGAAGTTCCGCCTCACGAGCTCAAGCGACGCCACGCTCCCTCCAGCACCGCTACCGACGACGAGCACGTCCGCATTGATCATGACCTTCACCTTACGAGGCCTTTAAATTCACAAGGCCTTAGCCTTATTTTATCGTACTCTCATCCCAGATTGATCGCCTCACATGACCATTTCGAGGCGTCCACACATACCTTTAAAGCATCCGGTTTGGACTCGAGAGCGACGAACTACACGCACGCGGTCTGGCGTCGCGCCGGAGCTGGCTTCGAACGAGAGCTCGGTTAGCGCGTTGTCTAAAATTGAGGTGGCGCCGGGAGCGGGATTCGAACCCGCGCGGCCCAAAGGGCCACAGGCTCAGCGGGGCCTGAGGGCCTCTCCAGGCCTGCCCCCTACCACTAGGGCATCCCGGCTCCAAGTATAATGGAGCAGAGCCCTCTTTAATTATCCTTTTCCTCAAGCCTGGAGGACTTCCACTGCTTAGGGTAAGTGCCGGGCCTCATGATGACCCTCACGGGCTTAGCGACTATGCCCTTATGGGCCTCGAGAATCTGGTGGGAGCTCATTAACGCCTTGGCCATGGCGACGAGCTCGCCCTTTAATGTCATTATGGCCACGTGCCCACCCCTCGCTATGTCGTCCGTGAGGTGGAGCACCCCTGGAGCCGCTAGGGGTGCTCCATGGCATATGGCGTCCACGGCGGAGTCCCTTATGTAGATCTTCGGCATGTCCTTGACGGCGTATTCGACCGGAAGGATCGCCTTCCTCAAGAGGCTCTCGTCACCGTACTCCCTCCACGCGACGACAGCTTCATGTAGCTCGTGCATCGTTACTAAGTTCTCGTCTTCGGCGAAGGGCCCCGTCCTTATTCTTCGGAGCTCGGCCATGTGGGCCCCCACGCCCAGCACCTCGCCTATGTCGTGGCACAGCTTCCTTACGTAGGTCCCGGCCTCGCAGTCGACCGTCATTAGCACGAGCCTGCCAACGACCTCGTGGACCTCAATCGAGTATATCCTCCTAACCCTGAGCCTCCTCTCAACGGAGGCCTTGAGAGGAGGCCTCTGGTAAATCGGCCCTACGAACTCTCGGCACACCTCCTTGACCCTCTTCTCAGGCACGGCCTCGTGGAGGGCCATCACGCAGACGTAAGTCTTGCCGGAGTGTATTATGTATTGGAGGACGTTCCGCGCTCTGCCCAGCGCTATTGGCAAGACCCCCGTGACCTTCGGGTCTCCCCGCCCTTAACGGAGCCCTAGGGTCCCGCCGTGGCCGGCCTTTTCAACGCCTAGGAGCTTCTTGACCCACGAGGTCACTTCGTGGCTCGTAGGGCCCGGGGGCTTGTCGAGGTTTATTATCCCTAGATCCATGTGGAGGTCTACGGGCCTTTGGTCCGGGGGATATCCGTACCTGTAGTCCGTCGCCTCCTCCGCCTTCACCAGTATGCCCAAGCTCGCTCCACCAAAGATAAGGATTGGGGGGCGGCTTATGGGGCTATCGGAGCGACCTTCTCCTTCACGAACTCCAGCTTGCCGGCCCTCTCGAGGGCGGCTTTGACGTCTTCGTCGCTAGCCCCTTTGGGTATGTCTATCTTCTCTGGCGTGGGCACCAGGTGCTTGATGTTGGCCCTCTTCCTCTTCACTCCGGTGACGTCCTTGGGCCCCGTCACTAAGACGAAGTCCTCGTCTATTACGTCGACTATCACGCACTTCCTGCCGGCGAGCCTACCGGCGTTCTTGACGCATATCCTGCCTATCTCTATGGCTGGCATGTTCGCCACCCTTAGCCCGGTGCTCTATGAACTTTGAGACTAAGGTTTTTAACGTTTCGATTATGACCTCCTTGCTGAGCCTGTTGGTGTCGAATATGACGTCGAAGCCGGACAAGTCGTCCAAGTCGAAGCCGTACAAGAGCCTCGCCCTCAGCTTGTTGCTCTCCTCCCTCAGCTTGAGCTCTGCCAGCGCCTCCTCGTAGGGCACGCAGTCTCGGGCCGCGACCCTCATGGCTCTAACGTCCAGCGGGGCCGTGAAGAAGATCCTGAGGTCGGCGAGGTCTTTCAAGACCCACCCGGCTAGGTGGCCCTCGACGACCACGTCTCCCTTCTTGGCCTCCTCCACAGCCCTGCTGTCTATGGCCCTGTCTATCTCGAAGTCCCTCTCCGCGAGCTTATGGAGCTCTACCAGGCTAATCCCCCTCTCGCTGGCCAGTTGCCTGAAAAGAAAACCGGAGGACACGTGCCTCAAGTTGAAGAGGCGCGCGACCTCTTTGGCGTAAGTTGTCTTGCCGGCGCCAGGCTTGCCGCTGATGGCTATGACCAACCCCATAAATCCATTTGAGGCGAAGTTGCCTTTATAAAGCCTACGATCTCGAGGGCGTCACGAGGCACCGCTTGTAGCAGAGGACCCCTCAATGACCGCCCTGACGAGCCCTGACTTGAGGCACCTCGAGCATAGATATCCTCCGTAGGGCCTCTCGGGCCTCCTGCTGCTCTTGGGGATCTTCCTCATCTCGGCCTTGGATGGGACCGGGGTCCCGTGGAGCTCCTCATGGCACCAAGCGCACTTAGCCTCTCCCCTCTTGAACTCGACGGGCCTCCGCACGAGCCCTCCGCCCGGAGTCCTGACGAGCTTGTACGGCTTCCCCCTGAGGCCTGGCCTTACCACCGCCACCCCCTCAGTCCGAGGATTGGAAGTCCAAATTTAAAACTCTCTGCAATATCGGGGAGACGGCAAGATACGACAAGAGGTACCAGACCCAGAAGGGCACGGACGAGCCTACTATAGGCAGATATGCAACGTTGGCGTACTCTCCAGTGAAGACCCCCGAGAAGAGCCAGTAGAGAAGGAGGAGTGGGACGAAGTACACGACCATGGGCTTCAGCGTCTGGGACGTGTACATGGCCTGTAGCTTGTCCATGTAGGGCTTCTTCCTCATGAGCTTCTCCACGGCCTTCGTGTCCCTAGCCCTCATGGCCTTGAGCAGCTCCCTTCTCCACTTGCTGAGCTCCTGCACTTGTTGCCTGACGACCTTCACGTCGATCATGATCCTCTGGACGCTCAACGCGATCAGACACGCGGCGATAGCTAGCACGAACACGAAGACCGCGCTCAGCGGCGGCTCTGCGAAGCATCCTAGAGCGCCCCTAAGCCACTGCGACGGCCCTTCGAACCAGCCCACTCGACGCCACCTACTCGGCTCCCAATAACTGCTTTAGTGCGGGGTACATCTCTAAAGCCCTCTCCCGAGCTATCAACTGGTAGTACTGGTAGAGGATACCGACCATCAGCAGTATCCCCGTGCCCCCTCCGAGGACCCCGAACATGTCGCCTAGGGCCGCTATAAGCGCCACGATTATGCCGCTGACCCACGTCAGGGTCTCGATGTACCTAGCCAAGTACTTCTCGATCACCGAGGGGGCTCCTCTGAAGCCTGGTATCTGAAGCCCCGACTTCACGATGTTCTCTGCTTGGGTCTTAGCGGACATGCCCGAGGCCTCGACCCACGCGAGGGCCAGGAGGGCGCACGTTGAGCAAATGAGCAGGGTATAAGCCAACGCGTGCAAGGGCCTCTGGAGCACGTCTACGAGGCCCGAGGGCGCAATGAACGCTTGGCTCACGCCGATTACGAAGGGGTTCTGGGTCAAGCGGGCGAGCCACTGAAAGTTGGCGCCTATGACCCCGAAGAAGATCACGGGGACGTTCGACACGTAGAGGAGCTTGAGCGGGGTCTTGGCTTTAAGGCCGCCGTACTTAGAGTAGACTATCGGCACCTCGACCCTCATGCTCTCCAAGTATATTATCACTACGAACATGATCACCATCGCTATGAAGCCCGTCAGCGTGGGCAACCACGGGTAGTGAGGGGAGCCGACGACGACGCTCCACAGATCTCCTCCGCCCATGGCGGATGAGATGAGGGCGAGGAACACCCCCAGCGGCGCTCCGCCCTCTCTAACTAGCGCGGGGCTGAAGCAGAACCAGAAGACGTGCTGCGCCACGCCAGCAGCTATGAACAGGCTTATGCCGCTGCCTATGCCCCACCCCTTGTCGATGAGCTCGTCCAAGAGCATCAATATGAGAGTCGCGACGAAGAGCTGGGCGAAGACTAGGATTGAAACCATGGGCCCGACGTACCTGTAGGCTAGGGCGGAAGCGGCGGCCTCCACGGCCGTCACGGCTATGGTCATGACCTTCTGAGAGCTCGTGAACAGGGCCCTATCGCGGGGGTTCGTCAAGTCGAGGCTTACGATCCTCGTGCCCACCAGAATCTGCATTATCAAGCCCGCCGTCACTATGGGGCCTATGCCGAGCTCGAGTAGCGTGCCGCGCCTGGCGGCGAAGATTATGTTGTAGATGGTCTGCTGGTAGGAGGGGCTCTCCCTCGGTATCCCGTATAGCGGCACCTGGCCCATTACCAAGAAGATTGTGAGGACCACGGCCGTCCACAGGATCCTCTCGCCGAAGCCCACCTTCTTGACCGGCCTCTGGACCCTCGGAACGGCCCTCGCTAAGGCCTCTATGACGTCGCGAGAACTAACCATAGCGCCCTACCTTGAGGAGGCCGCTATTACGACCCTGCCCCCCGCGCCCTCTATCTTCTCCTTCGCCCTTTTAGCCACTACCGGCGCTATCACTTGGAGGGGCTTCGTCACCTTGCCCTCGCCCAGGACCTTGTTGTAGCCGAGGGCCCGCACGTCGACTACGCAGACCCCGTTCTCGATCCTCGCCAGCCCGGCCTCGACGAGCTTATCGGCCATCTCGCAGAGCGTCCCGACGTTTATGGCCCTCACGGACTTGAGCAAGCACTTGGGCCTCGTGAAGCCCTCCTTGCCGAAGTGGTCTGGCATGTGCTTGATTATGTAGCTCCACTTGTGCTTGTGGAGCCCCGAGCCCCTCCTCCCGCCCTTTCCCCCGTGCTTCCTGTGCTGCCCGGTCCTGCCCCAGCCGCAGACCCTCGAGCCCCTCATCTTCCTGCTCTTCTTCCCCTTGCGCTTGGCCACCATGGCGGACCACGCCGAGGCCCTTGGAGCCTAGGGTTGGGGCTACTCCACCGTTATACTTTTCCCCTTCTTCTCCGACTTCTCCAACACGACCTCTAAGACGCCGTTCTTGTAGGTCGCCCTCGCCCTCTCGGGGTTGACCCTTGCCGGGAGCTCTATCTCCTTGTAGTACTTTCTCTGCGGGGCTTCGACCGATATTATCAGCTTGTTGTCTTCCGTCACCCTCACCCTTATGTCCTCCTTACTCACGCCGGGGAGTTCCGCGCAGACCTTGACCTCGTTGACCTCGTCGAAGACGTCCACCAGGGGCTCCACCTCCTCTCTGACTATCGGGCCGCGGTGCGAGGGCTTGACGTTGCCGAACTCCCTGACAACTGGCTTGCCATCGGGACCCATCGTTACGCTAAAACCGTAGACGTAGGAGCGGGGCCCACCTTCCTTCGTGAGCCTCTCGAAGTCTCTCCACATGTCCTCGAACAACGCGTCGATCTCCTCGAAGCCGCTGAAGAGCTCGTCCCAGAGGCTCCTCCGCCTGCGCCTCCTGAACCAATCCTCCATCTAAAACACACCTAACGACAAAAGGCTAAGAGGGGGATAAAAATGTAGCTAAAGCGAGCCAAGGCATGGCGTCAAAGCAAAGCTTAAACCACGCCTCGAGCACAGGAAACGCGGCGGCCGTCGTCTAGCCTGGATCTAGGACACAGGCCTCCCGAGCCTGCGACCCGGGTTCAAATCCCGGCGGCCGCACCAAGTAGGTCGATGAGGCGGCTTGACCTCTTTTCGCCGCCCTCCCTGAGGCGGTACTCTAATACGGCCTAGCCTAGGGACTAGTAAAGTGTGGTGTCAGACTTGGCGGTCAAGCGAGTGGTCGACGGGGTGTTTTACGTAGGCGTCGATGACTTGGAGCTCGACATCTTCGAGTCCATCTGGCCCCTGCCCCACGGAGTGTCCTACAACAGCTACCTGGTCGTGGGAGACGACAAGGTCGCCTTGATAGACACGGTCGACGCTAGGTTCTCCGGCCAGCTGTTGCAGAACATAGCCGAGGCCATTGGAGGCAGAAGGGTCGACTACGTCGTCCTAAACCACCTAGAGCAAGACCACAGCGGCTCCTTGGCCGAGGTGTTGGGGGAGTACCCCGACGCCGTCGTGGTTGGGACGCCCATGGCAGTCAACATGGCCAAGAGCTTCTACGGAGCTGGCAAGTGCTACATGCCCGTCAAGAATGGAGACTCCATAAGCCTCGGGGACAAGACGCTGAAGTTCGTCCAAGTCCCCTGGTTGCACTGGCCCGAGACCATGGCCACCTACCTCGTCGAGGACAAGGTCCTCTTCAGTTGCGACGCCTTCGGCTCGTTCGGTGCTCTGAGGGGCAAGCTGTTCGACGACGAGGTGAACTTGGACCTGTACTTGGATGAAGCGAAGAGGTACTTCTCCAACATAGTCGCCCCCGTGGCGGAGCACGTCTTGAGGGCCATAGACAAGATCAAGTGTCTGAACCTCGAGGTGAGGATACTGGCCCCGAGCCACGGTCCCGTATACAGGAGGGACGTAGCCAAGATCGTGGAGCTCTACGCCAAGTGGAGCAAACCAGTCTTTGAGCCCAAGGTGGTGATAGCCTACAGCTCTATGTACGGCAACGTGAAGAGGATGGCCTTGGAGGTCGCTAAGGGAGTTGAGGGCAGGGGGGTCAGGCCAGTCCTGGTGGACCTCTCGAGGACCCACCCGAGCTACGCTCTCAAGGAGGTCATCGACGCTCCGTCGATAGCGGTTGGCTCTCCAACGTATGATGGCGACGCACACCCTCACGTCAAGTCCTTCATCGACATACTCGTTGCCAAGAAGATAAGGCAGCGCAACGTGGGCGTCTTCACGGCCTATGCTTGGGGTGGCAGAGTCCACAAGGCGATAGCCGAGGCCTTGGCGTCTCAGGGCAACGCGATAGTAGAGCCGGTGA
>Ga0185307_1001515_pt1 | contig 12798 bp, 10 predicted proteins | sample LHCtaG_FD_128010 | JGI IMG/M metagenome (GOLD analysis project Ga0185307, IMG submission 128010) | Hot spring microbial communities from Little Hot Creek, USA to study Microbial Dark Matter (Phase II) - LHC4sed_matched (SPADES... | ecosystem: Environmental > Aquatic > Thermal springs > Hot... | reverse complement strand
GGGAGGCCTTCCCCGCTTCCTTTCCCCCTTTTTCTCCACCCCTTGGGCTACCCTTAGAGCCAAGGCGAACACCCGCTTCGGTCTATACACCTGCTTCCCTCTCACCATGGCTCAGAGAACTACCTCAATCCCGATTGTTAGACAAACCCTCGTCCACTTGACTTTCGCGTTTTGGCGTGCTAACTTATATATGTAGCGTTACTAATAAAAAGGAAGGGGGTGAGAAAGGGGAGAAATTTTGAAACAAATAAAAAATAAAAAGAAAAAGGAGGTGCCAAATGAGGCGAACGGTAGTATTGCTTTGTATTGTTTTGGCTTGGCTCGTTGCAGGAGTTGCTGAGGGCGGAATGGTGCTACGACTAGCGTCAATGGCAGATCAATTCGCACCATTCCTTGTGGAACTTGGTCGACGCTTTGAAGAACTAACCGGAGTCAGAGTAGAAGTGGACATCTTAGGATATCCTGAACTTTTTGCTGCTGTAACACACGATCTTGCTACTAACACTAAGGTATATGACCTGATTACCGTTGACATTGTCTGGACTGGCTTATTTGCGGAGCGTGGCTGGATGGTTGATTTGGAACCACTTATTAAACGTGATTATCTTGAACTTGATATTCCTGATATTCTACCTGTCGCCTGGTCTCAGGGACGCTGGAAAGTGGGTGACAAATGGGTTCAAATAGCCTTCCCTATGGCCGCTTACGCTAATAGCCTTATATACCGTAAGGACCTCTTTGAGGACCCAGCAGAGAAAGAAGCTTTTTATAAGCGTTATGGATATGAATTACAACCACCGCGCTCAGTAAAGGAACTTCGTGATATTGCAGAATTCTTTACCCGCCCCCCTCACCTTTATGGCCTGGTGGCTAATGGTGCACGCGGACCAGCGGTGGCGCAAGACTGGATGGAGTTCATGCGCCTTTTTGGCGGAGACATTATTCGCGACGGAAAGGTGGTTGTCTATAGCCCTGAAAATCTAGCAGCTCTTGAGTTCTTCGTCGACATTCACACCAAATGGGCTCCTCCTGGCTCGACGGGTTATTGGTGGGATGATAGAGAGACTGCTTATCGTACAGGTCTTGCGGTGATGCAGTCTTCTTGGAGCATTGCACGCCCTGGTTATGAAGATCCGAGGATTTCCAAGGTTGTAGGAAAAACTGGCATGGCTATTCCACCGTTTGAGCCGGCTACCATAATTAAGACTGGCTTTGGCGGCTGGGGTATTGGCATCAATAACGATATTGACCCAGAGCGTCAGGAAGCCGCTTGGGCTTTCATTAAATGGATCACTAGTGCCAAGATCCAAAAAGAATGGGCGCGCCATGAAGGTGCTCCGATTCGTATCTCAGTATTAATGGACCCTGAGCTAATAGAAGAGATGCCGTGGTACCCCACATTGCTTAAAATTCTTATCCATGGTGATGGTGATTATCGCCCTCGCTATCCTGAATATAGTGAAATTCAAGATATTCTCGGCTTGCGCGTTCATCAGGTATCACTCTAGAGTTAACCCCTGATGAGGCTCTGCGATTAGCTCACCAAGAGATTGAAGCGCTTTTCGCAGGCAAAAAGTAGTACAGCTAGCTGTGGCAAGGGGAGGGGCAATTGTGCCCCTCCCCCTTTGTACAGCGAACTAAAATGATTGAAAAGAAAACCCTTTTAATGTTTCTTGTTCCAGCTATTCTTTATTTGACAATTTTCTATGTTTACCCATTGTTATATGCACTTTACATCAGTTTTTTTGACTATCGGTTAGGAATAGAAACAACTACATTTATAGGGATAAAAAATTACCTTCAGGCTTTAACAGATCACCGATTTATAGTGGCTGTAAAAAACACAGCAATTTTCGTAATTGGTGCGGTAGCGATTCAGCTTTGTTTCGGTTTAACTCTAGCGCTTTTACTTAGCGCTGAAACTCGGACAATGAGGATAATTCGTGCATTGATATTGCTTCCTACAGCTCTTCCTCCGTTGGTAGTCGCACTTATTTGGAAATCACTTTTACACCCAGATCTTGGCGTAATAACTTATTACTTACGAGCCATAGGACTAAATATTGGACGGGGATTGCTAGAGGAACGGGCTACCGCTTTGCTCTCTATCATTATGATCGATGTTTGGCAATGGACTCCTTTAGTAGCTATTATTCTATTAGCAGGCATCAAAAGTCTCCCTCAAGATGTTTTTGAGGCGGGAATGGTTGATGGTGCTTCTTGGTGGCAGCTTATACGTTATATTACTTTACCGTTATTACGCCCGGTCATCGTGGTAGCAACGCTGATACGAAGCATGGATGCACTAAAGATTTTCGACAGTGTGTGGGCCATTACAGGGGGTGGCCCAGGTACTGCTACTACGGTGTTAAACTTCTACATATTCGAGCAAGGAATACAACATTTAAAGGTAAGTTATGGAGCAGCTGTAGCTAACTACTTTTTGGCTATGTATATTCCTTTAGGAATATGGTTTGTATTTCTTCTTTACTTCCGTCAACACAAAATTTAAGGGGGTATTTGATGAAAAAAAGCAGGTTAATCTGGCAATTATTGAAAAAATTTATTCGAGTTTGGGTTATCAGTGTTGTTTTAGCATATTTTTTGTTTCCAATTTATTGGGTATTTACTACTTCCCTCCGCCATAGGATCGATGTATTTTCTCTTCCTCCTAAGTGGGCTTTAAACCCTACCTTAGAAAATTTTGAATGGATTTTTCGACACACTCAAGTGGGCAGATACGTAAAAAATAGCATGATTATTTCTTTAGGAACTGTTTTGCTATCACTAATATTAGGAGCCCCTGCAGCTTATGGATTTGCTCGTTTTTCATTTAAGGGGAAGCACCTGCTTCTTACATCTATTTTAATAGTACGGGTTTTACCTCCTGTTGTTATCCTTCTACCGTTTCGCGTAATGATGTACAAGCTTGGACTGTTTGGAAGCTTAGCGTCCGTGATTTTTGTTGATACTATTTACAACACAGCTTTTGCCATCTGGCTTTTATCTGGTTATTTTGCTAATTTGCCACGTGAACTAGAAGAAGCAGCTCGTATTGACGGTTGCTCCTGGCTACGGGCTTTTTGGTGCGTCGCGCTTCCGCTCGCTAAGCCAGGGATTGTTACAGTAGCTATTTTTGCTTTTATACTTTCGTGGAATGATTTTATCTTCGCCCTTGGCCTTACTACTCCAGTTACTGCTACCCTTCCGCTGGGGATTCTTCGTACTTTTGGTGCCATGGGCATTGGATGGACATATATGACGGCTATGTGTTGTGTTGCTATTGTTATTCCGATGATCGTTGTTGTTTGGCTTCAAAAGTACTATTTAAGTGGTTTGACTTTTGGAGGAGTCAAAGGATGAGTGATACAATTATATATAAAAATGTCACTATATTGGCTGGAAAAGATCTTCGCCTTCTTAGCAAGGCTTATATCGCGGTTAAGAATGGAGTAATTGAAGATTTAGGTACTGGTCCAGCCCCGTCTGGGATTGACCTTAATGGAGCAGTAATTATCCCTGCTTTCGTAAACGCACATGTTCATTTAGCCGATGTGGGATTTAAAAATGGAGCTGAAGGCTTTTCCACCGAAGAAGCAGTTAGTCCTCCTTATGGGCTTAAGTATCAATATCTTTCAACTCTATCAAAGTTTAATTTGCGAAAAAATTTTTCTGACGCTCTAGAGGAATTGTGTCGCAATGGTAACGTTGTTTTTGGCGCTTTTTGTGAAGGAGGGGCCAAGGGAATTTTGTCGCTCCGCCAAGCGTTATCGCGATTTCCCTTGCAAGGAATAATATTTGCTGAGTTTTTTCCTCTTTCCCAAGAAAGTCAACCTTTTCAAAAAGTTGTAAAAAGTAAGTTTTGTCACGAAATCAATGTTACACTTAAATATGCGGATGGAGTTGGTATTGGGGATATAGCTTATTTTACAGACATCCAGCTTCGTGCAATCAGAACTGCATTAAAGTCGAGAGAGAAAAAGTTTGCAATCCATGTTGCGGAAACTGTCACAGCTCAATACAATTGCCTGCAAAAATGGGGGAAAAGCGAAGTTGAACGAATATTGGAATACGGTCCCGATCTTTTAGTACATTTTACTAATCCTGTCGCTAACGATCTGGACTTAGTAGCTAAAGCTGGAATTCCCGTTGTTTGTTGTATACGCACAAATTGTATCTTAGGTGATGGTATTCCGCCGCTAATAGATTTAATTAAAAAAGAAGTTCCGCTAGCTTTAGGCACAGACAACCTGATGTTAACAAGTCCTAACATGTTTCGCGAAATGGACTGGTTTTCTCGCCTTGTTCGAGGGCAAAGTCATTGTGCGAATGCTATCTCTGCACGGGAAGTGCTTTCTATTGCTACCCTGGGAGGTGCCAGGGCGTTGGGGCTGGATAAAAATTTAGGTAGCCTGGAGCCAGGTAAGGTAGCCAGCTTTATAGCGCTTGATATAAAAACTATTAACCTTCGGAATACAAAAAATGTATATGCAGCTATAGTACACAGAGCTGAACCTGAAGATATAATTTTAGTTGTCTCTTATGGAAAGGAGGTGTGGCACAAAGATTATGAAAAACGTTGATTTAAGCGTTGAATTTTTAGGCTTCAAACTGCGAAACCCACTTATTGCTGCTCCTGGTCCTTTTACTAGAGATTATTACTCAATAGCCAAATTAGTCGATGCCGGGATCGGAGCTGTTATTACAAAAACAATATTGCCAAAACCTTCTGTTAACCCACGCCCTTGTTTATATAGAGGTCATGGTTTCTTTTTAAACACTGAGCGCTGTTCAACACTGCCTCTCTCACAATGGTTAGAGAAAGAGCTACCGAAAGCAGCCACGCTTTCCATTCCTATTATAGCTAGTATTGGTATGACTCCTGAAGAAGTGGTACAGATTGCCAAACCTGTCGTAGCAGCAGGAGCTCATATGTTAGAGTTAGCAATTTTTACTCCTTATGATGACCCAACCCCTATGGTTAAAGCCGTTCAATTGACTAAAAAAGAGGTAGATGTTCCTATTATAGTAAAACTGAGTTGTAATGTTCATGACTTAGTAGAATTTGGCGAAGCGGTGAAGGAAGCCGGGGCCGATGCGTTATCAGCCATAGATGCTCTAAAAGCTGGAATAAGTGTGGATTCGCAAACTGGACGCCCTGTATTGTTAGAACAAGGGTTCGGACGCATCTCTGGGGAAGCCATAAAACCTCTAGCTCTTTATCACGTTGCTCAGTTGGCTTACTACGTCGGACTTCCAATTATAGGAACTGGTGGCGTATTTTCTGCACAGGATGTTATTGATATGTTTTACTGCGGGGCTAGTGCAGTTGGTATATGTACAGCATTAATTCTTTATGGTCCAGATATAATTAAAGGTATTCTTCAACAAATGTGCGAAAAATTATACAAGCTAGGTGTTTCGTCATTGCAAGATATCCGAGGAAAAACACTTGAATGGATAGATTTCCCTCATGACGTAGAAGAACGACGCGAATATGAAAAGCGTGTGTGGGAAGAGAAACAGCTTGTGGCAAATATTAATTTAGAACTTTGTATAGCTTGTGGTCGTTGTGAAAAAATGTGCTTATATCAAGCAATAACTCCTTTCAAAAATAAATTCAACGTTTTAAAAGAAAAATGTCAAGGATGTGGCCTTTGTGTTTCCCTTTGCCCTACAAATGCAATTAAGTTTATTAAGTTGGAAAGTGATATATCATAATGCCCCATTTAGTGCGTAAATATAATAGTTCCCTATTTAAATTTCCGCAAATCCCCGGAGCCTGCGCGCTCCCCATGCCTCACCGAGCTGACTCAAAACCAAGTATAGAAGGTTCTCCACAGCACCTTCGTTACAGAAAACCTCGGCCACTTTGGTTCGCCTCTTTACTTCTTTGGCCAACCGCTTCAGCCGGTTCGTGGTATAAAGGTACCTTCGGATAGGCTTAGGGTGGCGTAAAAACGCAAGAAGGGCATAAGCTTTGGTTTCCCAACGCTCCACGATCTCGGGATAGACCGTGCCCCACCGTTCTCGCAGGTTTCGCAAAGGCTTCCTCTGCCTCCTCTTGGCTATCAGCCCGATAGATATTCTGTTGAGGGCCTCAGCCAGCGCCTCCCGGTCCGTCTTCCGCACTTTGTTCAGCGCATCCCACACGGCGTTCGAGACACAAAGTTGCCAGTCCGCTTCAGGAAAGATTTTCTTGATCGCCTCCTCCAACTCTGGGAGGTCATCGGTAATAAAGATCCGCACTCTTAGGACCCCGCACCCCTTGAGATCCTTGGGAACTTCCTCCCAATTCTTGGAGCTCTCCTCTTCCGCACCAAAGAGTCAAAACCTGAGGATCTCCCTGCGCCCGTTGGGCTCAATCCCGAGAGCCACGTACGCCGGTTCCTTAGCACTTTTTCCTCGATGAAAAGAAAGAAAGGCTCGGTCCAAAAACACCACGTAGTACTCCTTGCTCGGAGACCTTTCGCGCCAGGTTTTCACTTGTTCCTGGGTATCCTCAAGCAGATACTCTGGGGCGAGTAGAACGCCCCGTAGATCCCTTCCAAGAACGCCGAGATCTTCCGGGTGCTTACACCGACAGCGTAGAGAGCGAGGATGGCCTCGGAAAGGTCCAGCAAGGCCCGCTTTCGGTCAGGAAGGACCCGGGGATGGAAATCGCCTTCCCGTACGCGGGGTACATTGAGGTCCTCCACTGTCCTACCAGAGTTAAGAGGTCGCGGATGTAGTAACCGTTGGCGTTTGTAGGGTGTGTCTCTAAGTACATCGCCCGCTCCTCCTGATAAGGGCCTTAAGAAGGCCCCGCACTAACTCCTTGAGCTTTGTCTCGAACGCCTTTACCATCTCATCGCGAGCTTTCTTTTGCATGGTAGCTTTCTCCCCCTTCCAAATGCTTTCCCCTCGGGAAGGCTACCATGTTGCCTCCTTACACAATTGCTAGTATACTATTTAGTGAGTTATGAAGGTCTTGTTTTCAAATGCAATTATTTTAACGTTTGATGAACAATATAAAGTATACCCCAATGGCTTTCTCGGGGTAGATGATGCTGTTATTTCATTCGTTGGAGAAGACGTTCCCAATTCGTTTCATCCAGACTTAGAAATCGATTGTCATAAACGTATTATTATGCCGGGACTAGTGAATGCGCATGTACATCTTGGCGAGTACTTGTTCAAAGGAATGATGGACGAAATAGATTTCCAGGAATTATTTTATTCGTGTCTCTTTGCGTGGGAGGCATCCCTTGACCCTAAGCTCGTGTACTGGGGCAGTTTAGCGGCCATAACGGAAGCTCTAAGGTGTGGAGTGACTACTGTAGGAGATATATATCATCACGCAGAAGCAACCGCCTATGCTGTTGAGGTAAGTGGAATTCGTGCATGCATTGGCCAGTTGATATATGGATTTGCACTTCAACGTCCTTTTGCACGGCGCCGAAAAACATTAAATTTTGATTCGAAAGTGTTTATGGAGCAATTAGAGGCTGCCTATCAATTTGCAAAAAAATGGGATGGAAAAGCTGAAGGTAGAATTACAACTGCACTAGCCCCACATGCTACAAACACATTAACACCACAAATGTTAGAACAAGTTGCTAAAACAGCCTTAGAAAGTTCATTACTTATTCACATGCATCTTGCACAGATGAAAAGCGAATATGATATGGTTGTGAAGAAATATGGACAAGGATGTGTCGAACTATTGTCGCAAACAGGAATACTTAATAATAAATTTTTGGGAGCACATGCGATCTTTTTAAAAAAGACCGAAATCGATTTATTAGCTAGGGCTTCTGCAGCTGTGGCCCACAATCCTGTGGCAAATGCTAAAGACGCCGGCTTGATTGCGCCCATTATTGCACTAAAACAAGCAGGTGTCCATATAAGCTTGGGAACGGACGCTTTCCATTCAAATTTACTTGAAACAGCACGTTTTGCAGCCTATCTTCATCGAGTTCACACAAAAGATCCCCGAATATGCCCAGCGCGAGAAGTGCTTTATTGGGCCACTAAAGGAGGGGCGCTCGCTTTAGGACTTGGGGATACAGGTTCTTTAGAACGGGGCAAGAAAGCCGACCTAATAGTTATAGACCTTGAGGACTTAAATATGTTACCCAAAGCAGATCCGTATAAAACAGTATTGTATTATGCAGAGCCAAAAAATATTCGGTTAGTTATGGTTAATGGAAAAATCTTGGTTGAAAAAGGCAGCGTCTTTACGGTAAACTTAGAAGAAGTTAAACGTCGTTTTTCGGAAAGTGTTAGAATTTTGTATTCTAAACTTAATAAAAAGGGGTGAAACTTTATGAGGATCCAAAAGCGGATCTCCCTTACTGTAAATGGACAAACATATCAGGTATTGGTCGATCCTAAAACGAGCTTATTAGATTTTTTACGCAAAGAACTCGGTCTTACTGGGGCTAAAAATGGGTGTGATGGAAAAGGAATTTGCGGTGCTTGTACAGTCATTGTTAATGGTCGAGCCGTCAAATCGTGTTTAATTCGACTAGGTGAGATAGACGGAGCAGAAATTGTTACTATTGAAGGTTTAGCGCGAGAAAGCCAACTTCATCCGTTGCAGGCAGCGTTTATAGAAGCCGGGGCTATCCAGTGTGGATTTTGTACTCCAGGGATGATTATGGCTGCTAAAGCTTTATTGGATATAAATCCTAATCCAAATAAAAAGGAAATCGCACGAGCTTTGCAAGGAAATCTTTGTCGATGTACTGGATATGTCAAAATTATTCAAGCAGTAGAAAAAGCTGCAGCGGCAGTTAGAGAAGGCCGAAACATTTTTCCTTCTTTTATACCTAAGGATGCAGTAGAAAAAGTAACTGGAAGGTTCCAATTTCTAGATGATTTGCCTTGTCCGGATGCCTTAATAGCTAAAGTGGTATGGGCTGCATATCCACATGCTTACGTACGTCGTATTGATGTCACAAAAGCAAAAGAAGTTTCGGGCGTAGTAAAGGTTCTAACAGCACATGACGTCCCTGGTCAGAACGCATATGGCTTAATTATAGAAGACCAACCTGTGTTGTGTTCTGAACGTGTAAGGTATCTTGGTGATCCAGTAGCGTTAGTAATAGCAGAGAACGCACAAGCGGCTGAAAAAGCAGCTGCATTGGTAGAAGTTGAATACGAGCCCTTACCAGCTATTTTTGAAGTTGACACTGCTCTAGATCCAAACGCTCCTAAGCTTTTTCCAGGGGGTAATATAGCTTGTAAATTTGCTTTAAAGCGTGGCAACCCGGAAATAGCTTTCTCTCAAGCAGCTTTGGTTGTGGAAGGGACGTTTAATACGCAATGTGTCGAACATGGTTACCTAGAGCCTGAAGCTGGAATTGCTGAGTGGAAAGATGATCAATTAATTTTAAGGTCAGCATGCCAATATCCACAAGCGGTTAAGTCCCAATTGGCGAAAGTATTAGGAATTCCAAAGGAAAAAATTAGAGTGATCGCACACCCTACAGGAGGAGCTTTTGGCGGAAAAACAGATATTTCGATTCAAGCCTTATTAGCCCTGGCTGCGTGGCATACTAAGCGGAAAGTAAAGTTAACCCTGACACGAGCCGAGTCTTTAAAAGCTACAGTTAAACGCCATCCAATGCGACTAGAATACAAAATGGGGTTTGACAAAGATGGCTGCATTTTAGCTGTTAAAGCTAAAATTCTTGCTAATGTTGGTGCCTATCAAACTTTAAGTATTCCAGTATTGCATCAGACTACAGCTTTTGCGACCGGACCGTATAGAGTACCAAATATTGATATTGAAACAATAGGTGTATTCACAAATACACCACCGTCTTCAGCAATGCGTGGATTTGGAATTCCTCAACCTACATTTGCAGTAGAGAGCCTAATAGATGAAGCAGCTCGGCGGTTGGGAATTTCCCCTATTGAGATTCGCCGACGCAATGCTCTTCGTCCAGGCGACGAGTCTCCCACCGGTGCAAAAATGGGTTCTGATACTCACTTATTAGAAACACTTAATGCGATAGAAGAAGAATATTACAAACTTAAAATGGAAAAGTTAGAACCTGATATGGGTATTGGTATAGCATGCGGCTATAAAAACATAGGTCTAGGGCTAGGAGAAGAAGACTATGCCGAAGCTCAGATTGAAATATTGCCTTCTGGGCGCGTATGTTTGCGGACAGGAGCTGTGGAGTTAGGTCAGGGAGTAGTAACCGTGCTTGCACAGATCGCAGCGCATGAACTGGGTGTTCCGTATGAGCTAGTAGATGTAATATGGGGGGATACTGACCTCGCCCCAGATGCCCGTGAGACAAACGCTTCTCGACAAACTGTAGTATCAGGTAATGCTGTTATGTTAGCTGCGCAAAAGTTACGCCATTTGGCGCTCGAAAAAGCAAGACAATATGGGCTTGAGCCACCTCTTTCTTATCAAAATGGTATAGTGATTGATCGAAATGGACATCAGATAAGCATATTTGAGCTAGCAAAGGCGTCTAAACTTTCAGCAACTGGAAGATATCTAGCTCCCAGCACTATGCCATTGTACTCAAATATTCCCTTGTCTAAAGAATATAAAAATTATTTTACTTTTTCATTTTTTACAAACTTAGCTTTAGTAAAAGTTGAACGTAATACAGGCCAAGTCCAAGTGGTGAAAATAGTGTCAGCATATGATGTAGGACGTGCGATTAATAGAGTCGCTGTAGAGGGGCAATTGGAAGGTGGAGCAGTAATGGGCATGGGCTATGCGTTGTCTGAGGAATACATCGCCTATGGGGAGTCCATCACGGATAACTTGGCCAAGTGTGGTTTGCCTAGGGCTTTGTCTACACCTGAAGTAGTGATTAAATTAATAGAACCCGCAGATTCATTAGGACCTTATGGAGCAAAAGGCGTCGGCGAAGTCGCTATGGTTGCCGTAGCACCTGCGATCACTAATGCTATATACGACGCTGTTGGCATACGAATACGCTCTTTGCCGGTGAAACCGTCAAAACTAAAAAAGGCTTTGTCAAGTCAGGAAAAGGAGGTGAAGTAATGCGCGTAGTTGTTAAAGATGGGATAGTAGTTAATCCGACAGGGTGCTTTAAGGCTGATATTTTAATTGAACATGGAGTAATAATCGGCGTCGGTAAAAATTACGCAGCTGATACAGAAATAGAGGCACGAAACTGTCTAGTTTTACCAGGATTAGTGGACCCCCATGTTCATATGGGCTTTAAATCAGGAGAATTCATATCTAGCGATGATTTCGAAAGCGGGACACGCGCCGCCGCTTATGGAGGAGTAACCACTATTATTGACTTCGCAGTACCAGAAAAAGAAGAAAGCTTGGACACAGCTTTATCGCGTCGTTTGCAAGAAGCCGCAGGACATTGTTATGTAGACTATGAAATACATGTGGCAATAACTTGTGTGCGAGATTCATTATCTGCGGAAATTCAAAAATGCCTTGAGCAAGGTGTGTCAGTATTTCGTTTATACACAGTTTACCCAGAATTGAAGTTGGATGAGGGAGACTTTTATATTGTTATGAGTTTAGTTAAAGACATGGGGGGAATGGTACGAGTTCATGCAGAAAATGCTTCTATTATTGAAATAAAACAAAACAGATTTTTAAAAGAAGCTGCCACCGACCCTTATTCTCACTACCTAAGCCGCCCTGCGTTTGTAGAAGAAGAAACTGTTGCCAGATTGCTTATCCTTCAGCGAGAAACTGGTTGTCCAATCTATTTTAACCATATCTCTACCTCTGCGGCTCTGCAGCTGATCCAACAGGCAAAGGCTAAGGGCCAGAGGGTATATGCTGAAACTTGCCCTCAATACTTGTTTCTAACAGCAGACGTTTACCAAAAGCCAAATGGTTTTTTATATTTAGTCTCACCTGCATTCAAGAGTGAAGAAGATCGGAAGGCTTTATGGCGCGGCATAGAATTAGGCGTGGTAGACACAATAGGTACCGACCATTGTCCATACACGAAAGAACAAAAAGCGAAGTATGCATTATACGATTTTACTCGGGTACCGAATGGTATTCCTGGTATAGAAACTACTTTACCTCTGTTATTTACAGAATGGCAACGCCGAGGATGGCCTTTAGAAAAATTAGTAGCATTAGTTAGCTACAACCCTAGTCGGATTTTTGGTTTGCTCCCTCGCAAAGGTTTGATCCAGCCTGGAGCTGATGCGGATATTGTTGTTTTTGATCCGATGCACGAGTGGGAGATACGAGCAAACTCATTGCATATGAATGTAGATTGGAACCCATATGAAGGTTTCAAATGTATTGGAAAGGTAAAAACAGTCCTGTTACGAGGAGAAGTTATAATAGAAGAAGGTGAATGGAAGAGCAAAGCTTGTATAGGTCAAAAGGTTACAACAGGAGGTAAAAATGTTTGAAAATTTAGTTCGGCAAAGACGTAAAATTGGGCTTACCAGTGAAGAAGTTGCGTTTCGAATCGAAGAAGCCCCGTTTGGAAACAACGGTAAAGAATGGGCTCGGAGATGGCTTTCTGTGGAGTCTTATGGGCAAGTAGGTCTTAGTTTGTTTCGTCTTCCTCCTATCATTGAACAAGCTGACAATGACATTCTTATAGATGTAGATGGCAAAGAATACATCGATTTACTAGCAGGCTTCTCTGTTTCTGCCCTCGGTCAATGCAACAGGGAAATTGCTGAAGTAATTAGCAAACAATCTACAAAGCTTGTGCACTATTTTGATCTTCCACATCCTGAGCGCATAAAACTTGCCGAAAAGCTCACACAGATCACCCCGATTAAAGGTGGTAAGGTACGTGTTGCTTTTGGAGTAACTGG
>Ga0185307_1001513_pt1 | contig 12803 bp, 15 predicted proteins | sample LHCtaG_FD_128010 | JGI IMG/M metagenome (GOLD analysis project Ga0185307, IMG submission 128010) | Hot spring microbial communities from Little Hot Creek, USA to study Microbial Dark Matter (Phase II) - LHC4sed_matched (SPADES... | ecosystem: Environmental > Aquatic > Thermal springs > Hot... | reverse complement strand
CTTTCAATTCTCTTTGTGAGATTCCTTGTTGCGAACGCCGGCACAACTCTGACGGGCAACAATAACTTTCAATTCTCTTTGTGAGATTCAGGAGTATAATATTAGCCGGATACAAGCGCGCTGCAACAGCGCTTTCAATTCTCTTTGTGAGATTCGGAGTACTGGGTGCTGAGACAGTTGAGGGGAGAGAAAAGCACTTTCAATTCTCTTTGTGAGATTCTCGTACTTCCAATGATACGTCGAGTACCTTTCGCCATAGTCTTTCAATTCTCTTTGTGAGATTCCATATGCATATTGGCAGCCCTGGAAATTACGCACCTAGCCTTTCTACTTTCAATTCTCTTTGTGAGATTCCTGTGTCGCTTCCAAGAGCATCAACCGCCTCAACGTCTATCCGCTTTCAATTCTCTTTGTGAGATTCTGCCCAACTCAGGGTTGCGATGGCTGCTAATAGAGTTGAAGATGCCCTTTCAATTCTCTTTGTGAGATTCTAAACTTGCGAACAGCCAAAGCGGTGTGTCTCCCAAAATCACTTTCAATTCTCTTTGTGAGATTCGAATTCCTGGATAAGCCCCGTCCTCACAACATCTGGCCTTGCAACTTTCAATTCTCTTTGTGAGATTCCGAGGGTTTTTCTTGCTCTGTTTTCTATTTTGGGCGTTTTTTGTATTTAAAGCTTGTGGTGTTGTTTCGGCGGTGGGGAATCTGCGCGTAAAGTATGTGTTTGCGCCGAAGTCCAGTGGAAACAACCACAATTTCCACTGGAGTTATTTATGGCTGTGCTAAATATTGCGTGCTGTTTCTGTGTGGATCGTGATTTGATGGAAAGGCTTAAACATTTCTTGGTGCATCTATGTGATATAGATAAGGAAGGAATGGTGATGGGGAATGCCTAAATCGATAGCGAAGAGTTCTCAAGCTAGCGGAGAGGAGGATAGATACATTAGTGTTAAGATACCGAAGGAGCTTATGGATGAAATCGACAGGATTGTTTCCGCCGGATTATTAGGTTACCGCAGCAGGATGGAGTTCATTAAGGATGCCGTTAGGGATAAGATTTTAAGGCTTAAAGCCGAGGTCATCGGTGGAAGGCAATGATAAGCATGGATGAATTCAAGAGCCAGCTATACGAGTTCATTGAGTTCAAAAGCGAACCCTTCGACGCCAAACTCATTTTAAACTCATGCATACAGCCAATCGACAAATATAGGGTTTACGAGGCATTATATCAGCTTGAGGTTGAGAGAAAAATCATACGCCTCTCAGACGGGCGCTACACATCAACAAGGATGGCTCTGAAACGCTGGATTAGAAATAGGTTCGTGGAAGCCCAAATACCAGACAACCTAATTAGGGAGATCGAATGGATTCTGAAAGTGAAGCCTAAAATATGCTGCCCCATAGAAGAGTTCATCATGGAGGCGATAAAAGAATACATTGAGAAGATTAGGGGGATAAGGCGAAGCCATCGTCAGCATTTAAGCCACCCACCGGAATAATCTACGCTGAAATATACCGCAATATTATATGTGGCGAAAACTTATAACTCAAGCACGCTAAATTTGAAGCTCGACCCCATAAAAAATTGTTGGAGAAAACCATATGAGCGGAACGGACCCCGTTAATAAAGTTGGCCCAATAATGGGCATAATAGTATTCCTAGTAGGCATAATTCTACTCGCATTCCTATTCTACGCGGGACTATCATTCCTATACGACCCAAGCAAGCTGGCATCATTCGCCGGGCTCATCCCAACCCCAGAGGTTGGAGGAGGAGAATCCGGGATAGGGGGAATAGCAGTAATAGTGACGCGAATAACCGCCTACATTATTCCAATACTCATAATATTCGTGTTAGGCTACATAGCCTCAAAAATAACAGCGCACGGAATGCAACTATACAGATCTAGGCCAGCGCTGCCAACACCCCCTAAAACGGAACAGATAAAGGGGATGGAAAGCGAGGGCGGAGAATAGGAAGCATCTAGTTTCGATGGGAAAGATCATTCACAGAGCAAGTTTATGAACAAATCGACAAAAGACTTTTAAAAATATTGTTTTGTGGCTTAATTAATTTTTCCTGTTTAACTCTCTTTTCTCCTACGGATTGGAAGCATGTTGATGAGAGACTTATTAGGCGTGGTGAGCCCCTCAGCCTAGATCTTCTTGATGATTATGATTTTGAGCTTAGTCTCTTGAATGATGGTAAGGTTGGGCGTCCATTTAAGATTACGTAAGTATATTGTTTTCCTCGCTGTTGTACGCTACCTATTCAAGCGCCTATATGGGGAATACTGCATGGCCAAAAACATGGAGACCATAGCTAAAGAATTAGCGGTTAAAGCATACATATATAACATGATAATAAACCTACAAAGCTAAGATGAGAGAAAGCAGCTAAAAACTAGAAGGGAAACCCAAACCGAAAGAATTAGGACGTGGCAACTTAACATATAAAACCTTTATATACTAAGTTGCCAGATCCAAGAATTAAACCACAAAGCTGAAATATAGCGGGTGAGAGCACATAATTTCACGATTGGTGCATACCGTTGGATGCTATAGTAAACGCCATTAATATTAGCAAGGTCTATAGGGTTGGTGAAATCGGAGTCCCAGCTCTAAAAAATGTAAGCATTAATATTGGTAGGGGAGAATTTGTTGCGGTTTTCGTCCGAGCGGCTCTGGGAAGACAACTTTGCTTAACATTATTGGCGGGCTGGATAAGCCGACATCCGGGAAAATATATGTTGATGGCGAAGACATAGGAAGGCTTGGGGAGAGGAAGATATCTCGCTTTAGGGCGAGAAAGGTCGGCTTTGTATTCCAATTTTTCAATTTAATCCCCACATTCACCGCCCTAGAGAACGTTATGGTTCCAGCTGAAATAATTGGTTTAAAGCCTAAGGATGCCAGGATTAGAGCTGAGAGAATTCTTGCTAGAGTTGGCTTAGAGAAGAGATTCAACCATTTTCCACATCAACTATCCGGTGGCGAACAGCAGCGAGTAGCCATAGCGAGAGCGCTAATTAATGATCCGCCGCTGCTATTATGTGATGAGCCGACAGGGAATCTTGATAGTAAGACGGGGACTGAAATAATTGAGCTACTGATTGAAATAAACAGGGAGCGAAAGACGACTTTAATAATCGTAACCCACGATGAGCGGATAGCCAAAGCAGCAGACAGAATAGTTAATCTCGTCGATGGAGAGATCGTTAAAGATGATGCAACCCTACCTTAGATATTCCATAAGAGGATTAGTAAGGCATCCCTGAGATCATTTTTAACAATAATTATGCTATCCATCGCGCTTATGTTGATTTCTGGAACGAGGATAGCCCTAGAGAACATACCATCCCTAGTAGAATCCTTTATCGAAGAGGCTAATATGGCGGGCTTCTCACTTAACATAAATGTCCAACCGAAAAGCGTAGTTGAGGAAATAATAGGCGATAAGGAACACATCAAGGAATACGAGTTGAAACTAACCTATAGGACTAAATCGTATAATTTAAGAGGTTGGCCTAGAGAAACCGACATCCTACTAATAGAAGTAGACCTGCCGTTAAAAATGAATAGGGTGAGTATTGTTAGAGGGAGGCTCTTTGAGGGGAATGAGGAAGCACTGGTTGCTGAACACGACTATGGAGAAAATACTCTGGGAAAAGACTTACTAATTGAAACTAGCTCCGAAAACGTTACTATAAAAGCTGTTGGAACATGCAGGGCTGTTTGGATGCCTAGGTGATATGGGAGCTCCGTGGCTTATGCGCTCATACCCCTCCAAGTTCTACAAAACATCTCGAACCTTAAAGAGTCAATAAATCAAGTATTAGTTAAGGTTAAGGAAAGCTATAATGTCACGGAGGTAACGAACGACTTAAGCGAGGAATTTAGGCTTCACGGGATCATCGTACATATATATCTTGAAGGAAAAGCTGTTCCATTCATAGAGACCAAGTCATATTATAATTATTTAGTCTCACTCATATCTTTAATCGGCTTCTCAATCTTCGCAATAAGCCTAGCGCTCATATATGTCTCAATGAGCCTCATGGTGACGCAGGAATATAGAGATTTGAGGGAGCTGAGAGCCTTAGGCGCAAACAGAATAGTATGTATAATTATGATAACCCTCAAAATCTTGGTTCTAGGATTATTCTCGGCACTATTATGCGCGTTCATGATACCAGTTGCCTTAAAAGCATTTTCATACTACTTGAGCAGTATTGCTCCATTCTCAGCGTCTTTAAATCTGTCTATAGGCACAATATTTAACTCAGCCCTCTTTATAACCTCAACAATTTTACCAAGCGGCCTAATCCTAGGAATATATATGGCGAATATTAGCGTGACCCTAACCCTAAAATATGAATAAAAAGAACTTTGCAGTTCAATTATTTTTAATTGCTATTTTGCTCCTTTTCCGTTTTGGGAATTTTTCACCCTAAAGTTTCTTCTAGGTTTAAATATGGGATTTACGCTTGTCTTTCCGAGCAGAGCATAAGCCTTAGATGAATCGTATGCCCCTCCATACATGCCTCAGAGATCAGCCTATGCCTTGAAGCATTCATTATTAGGCTTGGTAGAACTTCAGAGTCATGCTTGTCATTATTGGTTACATCCACGGCTACAACCTCTTAATTCTAACGTTTACTGGAAATGTATCTTCATGTAGCGCCTCTTCCTTCATATATCCGCTCAACCATCTACCACGCTTACGAACGCTGACACTGATCTCAAGATTATAGCCTTTAAGGAAGTCTAGGCTGAGCAGGAGCTTGCCGCCTTGATAAGCCTCTCATCAACAGAATTCCAATCCATGAGGGAAAAGAGAGTTAAACAGGAAAAATTAATTAAGCCACAAAGCACAAAAGGCTACTTGGCGATATCGCTTTTAATTTTGGTTTGGGGGTTTGGGATTGAGAAAGAGGGTTTGGGTGAGTTTACCTGCACTGCTTAGAGAGGGTAATATTGAGAGGGAAATTGAAAGGATTTCTTCAATCGGGTTTGAGGAGCTTCTTTTATTAATCTCGGATGGCAACATAACCCTCTTTAACAGCAATATCAGGCCAAGCAAGCCTGATTATAAAGTCAACTCGATTTTGGAGAAAGTGATAGAGGCAGCGCATAAGATGGGTCTTAAGGCTCATGCATGGATAGTCACCTTAAAAATCGATAATAAAAAATTTGTTAAAGAGCACGCTGACTGGTATACTGTTAATAAGATGGGTGAAAGTTCAGCCGAGAAGCCGCCATATGTTGAGAATTACAAGTGGCTCTGTCCAAGAAAACCACAAGTGATAGGATTTGTTAAAGATTTCTTTGTGGAAGTTGCATCAAGGTTCGATTTCGATGGATTACATTTTGATTACATTAGACTTCCTGACATAATACTTCCCAAAGGCTTAAGGGCAAGGTATACGGGCGTTCCATTGGAGGAGATTTACGTGCCGCGCTTTGACTTCTGCTATTGCGACGATTGTAGAAGGCTTTTTATCTCTGAGGTTGGTGTTGACCCCATGATGATGGAGTATGATGACCCCCTCTATCAGAGGTTTTTTAGGTGGCGTGCGGACGGCGTTACTCAACTTGTAAAAGAGGTTTATAACGCTGTCAAAAACGTCTATTCTGATATTGAGGTGAGCGCCGCTGTCTTTCCAACACCCACAATAGCCTATAAATATGTTTTCCAGAGATGGCATGAGTGGCCCCTAGACTTGTATGACCCAATGATATATCATAAATATTATGAGGAGGACGTGGAGTGGATAGGTGAAGCGGTTCGCGAAGCAACTTCTATGAGACTTCCAATATCGGCTGGTATACTCTTGGATTTTATGGATAAGCCGGAGGAGGTTTATAGAGCCTTTCAATTGGCAGTTAATAATGGAGCAAAGGGAATAACGTTATTTGTGTATCCGCCGAAAAACCTCAAGGCCTTAGAATGGGTGAAAACCTCCCTCAACATGCTAAAACATTAGCAGTCTTAATATTCCTATGAGCCCGCTGAGACGCGCTTCGGAGCATTTCTCCGCTAAGAAAAGAGCTCAAGTTCCTTAGACCACCATATAATATAGGCTTGATGATGCCTCCCTATCTTCTCAACTAGCCCTCTCCCACCTAAACACGTGATTTTAAGAATTGATTATTTTGAGGAGAAAAGCGTTTTAGTAATCATTTCCATCATAGTTGTTCCTCAAAATTTGCTTTGTGGCTTAATTATTTCTGAATGTTTTTGTCCTCTTTTCCGTTTTAGAGAGTTTTCAGCCATATTAGGTGGATGATGAATTTTTCTCCCCATCAGATCTAAGAGGGATTTTGAATTACAAGAAGGCGTGAAAAAGTAAAATTGGAAAAGGATGGAGAAATTTTCAAAAATCACTAGAATTAAGCCGCAAAGCATTATTCTCTATGTTTGAAAACATTGTCATACTTACATCACCGATTCGACGGTTTCAACAAAGCTATTTAAGTATTTCAGTGAACGGTTTGAAAAAGAAGGAACAGTTTGAAAAAGGAGGTTGAGTGGATGAAAGCTTGGTGGCAGAAGCCCCTAACAATAGCCGACTTAGGCATATATGGTGCTGAGGAAATTATAATGGTTAATCCGGTGGAGATAGCGGAGATTAAAGGGAAACTCGGCTTTAATGCTGAACACTTAACATGCAGTGATGTTTATGGCGGCGAGAAGGGCATATTTTACTTCAAGACTAAAATAGCGAAAAGTGTTCCCAGAGATTTCTTCAGCGAGTATTTGCCAGAGGCTCATAAAAGGGGAATTAAAGTTTTAGCTTACTATAATGTGCATTGGATAAGTATTGAATTTGGTAAAGAACATCCGGAATGGCTGCAGGTTAACGCTGAGGGAAAAATCATAGATAACTTGTATGGTTCGGGAAACGCTCCATGCGTAAACTCTCCATGGAGAGAGTGGTCTTTTCAGTGGATAAGGGATCTTGCATCATATGATATAGATGGAATATTTCTTGATGGACCGATATTTGTTCCGGGAGCATGTTACTGTAAAAGCTGCCAAGAGAAGTTTAGGCGGAAATATGAACTTGAACTTCCAAGGAAAGAAGATTGGAGGGATCCCGCTTGGAGGAGGTTTATAGAGTTCAGATATGAGAGCATAGCCGAATATCTCCGCGACGCTAGAAAAGCGCTGAGGGAAGTTAAGCCTGACGCAATAATCTATATGAATTGCACCGGATTATAGCCAGGTTGGACCGCTGCTAGAGATAATAGAAGGTTAATCCATCACCAAGATATTCTAGGGGCTGAGGGGGTTTTCTCTACTATGATTTAAGAACCGTGCCATTATGGAAACCTGGAATCACTTGAAATGTCTAATCGTATGGTGATGTGAGGTTAGTTAAGATCTCAACAATTAGTGCGGCGGTTGATGTAAACCCTCTAAGCAATTTAAGCGGAAGGCTCCATTGAGAAGGGGCTCTTCCCGCCGATAAATAATGTTAAATATTGCATTTACCTCAAGAAAGGGTAATATGTGTTGAGGGGGTTCAGATGGTGGATAAGCCTATCTTTGAGGGGGTATTTCCAGCAATTATCACGCCATTTGATTCTGATGGTAATGTGGACTTCCAATCTTTCAGTGAGGTTGTGCGCTTTCAAATTAATGGCGGCGTCCACGGCTTTTTTGTATGCGGAACAGTTGGTGAGGGCGCTTTAATGGGCATTGAGCAGAGGAAATCCGTCGCCGAGGCGATTATTAGGGAGGTTAAGGGTAGGGTTCCGGTGATAGTTCACGTTGGCACAACAAATACGAGTGAAAGCGTTGAGCTCGCTAAGCATGCTGAGCATAGTGGCGCCAGGGCTGTTGGGGCGATAAATCCATTCTTCTTTAAGCCGGATATCGAGGGCTTAATGATGCATTATCAGATGATTGCGGGCGCCGTTAAAATACCAGTTTTCGTCTATAATATTCCGCAATTAACTGGCTTCAATATTACGCCCGAAATCTTCAGGAGGATATGTAGCATAGAGGGCGTAGCCGGAATAAAGGATTCTAGTGGAAACTTAAGTCAGATACAGGAGATAATAGAGACTGCTCTTAAGCCAATAACCGTCATAAATGGCGCCGATGACATATTTCTGGCAGCCCTAATAGTTGGGGCAAGCGCGGAAATATCCGGAGTAGCTAACGCCGCCCCAGAGCTAATGGTTGAACTATATGAGGCATATAGGGAAAACGATTATGGAAGGGCGCTTAACCTCCAGAGGAAGGTTAACGCCCTAAGGAGAATACTCTATGGCATTGGCCCATCAAATATAGCGGCAATAAAGGCCGCTATGGAGTTAAGAGGTGTGAGGGCTGGGTTACCTAGAAAACCCCTAAGACCAATGAAGTCTGATGAAGTCGCGAGGCTAAAGGATAAGCTTAGCGCTCTAGGCTTATACTGGTAAATTTAAATTTAACTTCTAGGCAACGGGAATATAGGCTCTAAACCTCCGCTCCTCTCAGCTAATTCCATCTCCTCATCCTTTGATAGGGGTCTAAATGCTTCAGCAGCATCGCATATCCACCGGAACAATTCAACATGACCTGGGCTCACAGCCGAAGTAACTGGTTGAGAAAGCGTGAACCTAACAGCCATCAAAGCCTCCTCAAAGCTCTCAACCGGATAATACCAGCACTTAGGCCACTTCCTCCCCTCATTTTCTTTCAATCTCCTTTTCGCAAGAGTTTTTAGAGCCAGTATCGCTATATCCCTCTTCCTTGCCTCCTCAACAACTCTAGGCCCAAAATTCCCCTGATGCCAGCAAACCCAGTTTACTGGGAATAGGATGCTGTCAAAGTTGAATCGGCTTAGTAGGGCTAATGCTGCCTCCTCGCTGTGGGCTGAGAATCCCAGATACTTAACTAGCCCCTGCTCCCTAGCCTCAATTAGGGCTTCGATGGCACCACCCTCACCAAATATCTGATTAACCTCATCCAAAGTTGTCACGGCATGGAGCTGATATAAGTCGAAGTGGTCTGTGCATAGGCGTTTCAGTGATTGTTGGAGCTCACCCCAAGCCTCATCCTTCGTCCGCTTAGCCGTTTTACACGCTAGGAAAACGGAGTTTCTATATGGCTTAAGGGCTGGACCCAAACGCTCCTCAGCGTCACCGTAGCTCGGAGCCACATCAAAATAATTTACTCCCCTATCAATCGCCTCCGCAACAATCCTGTTAGCCGCATCTTGGCTCTCATTCATGACGAGAATCCCGCCGAAACCCACCACGGAGAGCATAACATTTGTCTTCCCATACCTACGCTTATTCAACTTCACCACCAAATAATAATTGTTTTTGAGTCAGCAATAAATAGTTAGCCACTAATTAACGCTAACGCCATTACAAGTTTAGGAATTTTTAGGCGATCAAACCACTTAAGCAAGTATTTAGCAAATTTTAAAATTCCCTTTTTTATTTATTATTACCGATCAGGGGGTTATTTAGTGAATAAATTTATTGCTCTTGCCTTCATCTTAATATTACTTCTTCCTTTACATTTCCTTTCAGCCCTAAACGTTAGCGCTGGTCCCACCACATCAGAAAGTAAATCACGAGTTATGGAAAAACTTGGCAGGGGTTTAGTTGCCCTACGATTAGACGAAAAGAAAGTGTATTTAAGCTGGCGTATGCTCTCATCGGACCCTAGTAATGTTGCTTTCAATGTATATAGGGTTACTGGAAATTTTGGACCCGTGAAATTGAATAGTAATCCCATTAATGAGACAACAGACTTTATTGATACGACGGCGGATTTAACTAAACCTAATACTTACTTCATCCGCCCAATTATTAACGGCGTTGAGTTAGAGCCAAGCGCCTCCTTCACTTTACCAGCTAACGCCCCTATAAAGAGTTGCTTATCTATACCTCTACGCCAAGACGCCGTAAACTTTAATGGACAAATTCTGGGCGCTAGGCTTATTGGTGTAGGTGACTTGGATGGCGATGGCGAGTACGAGTTCGTTGTTAAGAGGGGCGATCAAGATCTGGATCCGTCTCAGGCTACATATCCCACTCACGCGCCCATAGAGACATATAAGCTCGAGGCTTACGACCTTAATGGGACCTTTATGTGGAGGGTTGACCTCGGACCCAATATCAGACCCGGAATATGGTATTCGCCCTTCGTTGTTTATGATCTCGACTGCGATGGCAGAGCTGAGGTTATAACTAAGATAGGGGATGGCGCAAGGATCCTAACCTCCACTGGTGAAACAATGGATTTAGGCGACATAAATCAGGACGGCATATTAATTTACGTGGATAATCTCGGGAGACAATATTTCGGTCCAGAGTACTTTGCCATAATTGATGGAGCCACTGGGCGTGTGCTTGCAATAGGCGATTGGATACCGATGCGGAGTTGGGCATATTGGGGGGACGATTACGGTAATAGGGCTCATAGACATTATCTAGGAATAGCGTATGTGGACGGCTATATGCCGAGTTTAATTGTTGCAAGAGGTACCTACACGGAGCTTTATGTGGATATTTGGAATTGGCGTAATGGCACATTAAGTAGGGTTTGGAGCTGGCATAGGTCCGGTGGTGGAGCATTCCACGGCATAAGAGTCGGCGATGTTGATGGGGATGGCAGAGACGAGATTATTCATGGAAGCATAGCAATAGATGATAACGGCGCAACTATGTGGGTGACCGGTCAGGGGCATGGTGATAGATTCCACTTGACGGATATAGATCCAACTAGACCGGGCTTAGAGATATGGTATGTTCAAGAACGGCCTGGAGTAAATTATTATGGCATACATTTAAGGGATGCTAAGACAGGGGAGCTTATATGGGGTAGGAGCGGGCCGGGTTTCGGAGATCAAGATATTGGACGAGGGCTTGCAGCTGACATAGATCCGCGCTACCCTGGCCTAGAATGCTGGGCGACACGTGGGGTATTATACAGCGCTAAAGGCGAGGAGATAGGTCCACTTCCATCGAAGTGTAATTTCGGTATATGGTGGGATGACGATCTGCTGAGGGAGCATTTAGATGGGACAACTATCAGCAAATGGGATTATAGAAGGGGTTCCTTCAGAGATATCTTTATTGCTGATGGATGCGAGGTTGGCTCACGTAATGCACCAATGGGTTACGGTGATATCCTCGGCGACTGGCGTGAAGAAGTATGGTATGTTGATTCAGCGAGACGTGAGATACGTATCTACATCACCACGATACCAGCATCAACGCGGCATCCAACGCTAATGCAAGACCCAATCTACAGGCTAACGGTTTCGCAGGAAACGGTTGGATATATGCAATCAACTCAGCTAAGCTATTATTTAGGTCCCATCTCAGAAGAAACTGCTGGTGAAACCAGCGGGGCAGGCGGTAGGAGGTTCTTAATTCCACCGGAAATAGCTTGGATCATACCTTTAGCCTCCCCATTCATAATTGGTTTACTACTGGGTTTAGCAATAAAGCGAATTTTCAAACCAACATTGCTAATAATAGTCCTAGCCATAATCTTAGCTACACTATTATTCGTATCTATCTCATTCCAGGATATTTATGAGAGCGCTATGGAGTTTCTGCCAAAAATAATCAACCTCGGAAGCGGCTTAATTAACTCTCTACCATACATTTTGACATCTTTCCTAGTGGGGTTAGCTTTAGGACTTTTCTTGCTAGCGAGGCAAAGATAATTAGGGAAAAACTTATGCCTTAACTTAAAATTGAAAGATATCTCTGGAGAAAAGGGAGAGATAATTGAGATGTGGCTTTAGAGATAGGGATTTCATACAAACGGTTGAGGATTTTCTTTTTTGCGTTATAGGATCAGCTCATCCAGCTGACCGCATCATATCCTATGTGAAGTATATTCCGGCCGGAGAGGGTATTTGGCGCAGGGGTGAAAAGAGGTTTAAGCGGGTCATGCGCTACTATACTATGCTAGACTTTATAGGGACTCTTAATTTTCTGGAGAAATACCCGGAGTACCTTTATGATTCGGATGTTATGGGGATAAGGATTTCAGCCGTCCCCCTTAAATAGAATACTGATGCATTTTAAGCCTGAAGAGAAATTGATGGCGATGGCGAATTCAGATAGATTAGATTACCTGCAGAGTAAAGCCTTAAACCTAGCCCTCATAATCTCAGATGAGAGTGGAGTTCCACTCGAATATTTTGGGGTTACCGGTTCAATACTCCTTGATATTCATCAGCCCTTCTCGGATATTGACTTAACTGTCTATGGGGTTGAGAATAGCATGCGGGTTAAAGAAACTCTAAAGCATTTTTACTCATCCAATAGATTTGGAGTTAGGAAATTTAATGATGAGGAAGCTAGAGAATGGTGTTTGAATAAATCTAAGATGTATCCGCTTACTTATGAGGAAGCTAAGACTTTTCTGGATAGAAAGTGGAATAGGGGCGTATTTCAAGAGACCATGTTTTCAATTCACCCCGTTAAACTCGAAGATGAAGTTAACGAAAAATATGGTGATAAAATCTTTAGGTTTGAGGGAATGATCAGTATTGAGGCAACTGTTCTCGATTACTCTGAGATCGACTTTATGCCATCAGTATATGCCGTTGGGGATGTTAAAGTTGTTAAGGGGCTGCCTGTTAGGGCGATGGCTTATTTCCTAAAATAATCCGGTAATACTCGCCTCCATCCCTCTCAATAACCTTTTCAACCTTACCCTGCGCTAGGGCGTGTCCAACTTATTCATAGATCCATCTTACTATGATTTTTAGGCAGTATATTGTGATTCTTAGGAGTATTCTTGTTTCTGTTGACTCCTTCTTCTTTGTTTTTAT
>Ga0185307_1001511_pt1 | contig 12828 bp, 13 predicted proteins | sample LHCtaG_FD_128010 | JGI IMG/M metagenome (GOLD analysis project Ga0185307, IMG submission 128010) | Hot spring microbial communities from Little Hot Creek, USA to study Microbial Dark Matter (Phase II) - LHC4sed_matched (SPADES... | ecosystem: Environmental > Aquatic > Thermal springs > Hot... | reverse complement strand
AGAGGCTAGGAAAATCGCCACTAAAGTCACGCTTATAGTTGCAGATGAACTGCACAAAAACGGTTTTGAAGAAATTGTTGTCGCGGACAGCCATGGCCCAATGGTTAACATTCACGTGGAAGACTTGCCAGAATACATGGAAATTGTTAGGGGTTTCCCACGCCCATTAAGCATGGTTGCCGGCGTTGAAGGGTGCGACGCCGCCGCTTTTCTGGGATACCATGCGAAGTTTGGAACGGCTAAATCCTCCTTCGACCACACATATAGTGGCGGAAGCATTCGAAAGGTTGAGGTTAACGGCGTCGAGGTCAGCGAGTTCCTATTAAACGCTTATGTTGCCGGAGAACTTGGCGTGCCAATCATAATGGTTGCTGGCGAAGCCCAGCTCATAAGGGACGATGTTAGGAAGTTTGCTCCTTGGGCTAAGGCAGTCGCCCTCAAAGACTCTTTGAGCAGAGTTTCCGCCAAAAGTCCAAGCATGACAAAAATTGAGAAAGCGTTAAGGGAAGCCGCAAAAAGGACTGCATCAAACTTTAAGCCAACAGCAAAGGACAAGCTGCTTATAGCCAAAAAGCCTGTTAACATGCGGGTAACCTTCCAAGTAAGCCCACTTTGCAGATGTTGCAGAGCTCCTGCCAATCGTCAATAGGGTTGACGGCTTAACGGTTGAGTATATGGCTAAGAGCATGGTTGAAGCCTACAAAACCTTTGAGCTGCTGGTGCTGGCGGCAAGCGGAATCTCCGCCCTCCTAACGCAACTCTCATAAAGGGCTGAAAGAAATTGCCTAAAAGGGTTCTCCTAATAACTGGCAGACCCGGAGTTGGAAAAACAACACTTTTGCTTAAGGTTGTTGAGGCTTTGAGGGCTAAAGGCTACAGCGTAGGAGGAATGGTGAGCCGCGAGGTTCGCTCATGTGGAACTCGAGTAGGCTTTGAAATTCTAGACTTAGCCGACAACAAAAAACGTGGATGGCTCGCCCATGTAAACCAGAAGAGGGGCCCACAGGTTGGCAAGTACCGCGTAAACCTAGAAGACTTGGACAACATAGGCGTGGAGGCAATTTTTAAGGCTGTTAAGGAATGCCATGTAATAGCCATAGACGAAATAGGACCAATTGAGCTTTTCTCAGAAAATTTTAGACGGGCAGTTTTGGAGGCTTTTGAAAGTGGCAAATTGGTTTTAGCCGTTGTCCACTGGAAAGTCCGCGAAAAACTAATAGACGTGGCAAAGGCCAGGGAAGACGCGGAAATGTTTACCGTCACTCTTGAAAACAGGGCCAGGCTTCACGAAGCTGTTGTGCAGAAAGCCGAAGAATTCTTGAAAGGACAGAAACGCTAAAGCTTTAACCATCATAAACCTATTATTTCGACTGTTAGTGTGCTGAAGGAATCCCAATGCTAGTTGCCGGTGTTGATGATGCTGGACGAGGCTCCGTCATCGGACCGCTGGTAATCGCTGGAATCCTAATAGAAGAGGGGGACATCCCTAAACTTGTCCAGTTGGGCGTTAAAGACTCAAAACTTCTCTCGCCAAGCAGAAGGGAAGCCCTCGCCATCGAAATTAAACGTATAGCCAAAAAACATGCTGTTGTAAAGCTTTCACCATCCGAAATCGACAAGGTCGTGGAAAAGGGCAGAAAACTTTTCAGACTTAATAGGCTTGAGGCGCAAGCCATGGCGAAAGTCATAGAACTTCTCAAACCAGACGTCGCCTATGTGGATGCCTCAGACGTTCTGGAGGAACGCTTCAAACAGCATATTCTTGAATGCTTGCCCTTCAAGGTTGAGATAGTTTCAGAGCATAAGGCTGATAGGAAATACCCAGTGGTTTCGGCAGCCTCAATAATTGCAAAGGTTGAAAGGGACCATGAAATAGCCGAGTTAAAAGCCAAGTATGGCGACTTTGGATGCGGTTATCCAACAGACCCGAAAACGTTGAATTTTCTACGTCGCTGCCTAGAAAACTTTAAGGGATATCCAGAATTTGTGAGGAAGAGTTGGAAGCCGGCGAAAAAGATTAGGCGGGAAAACGACACGCAGCAGACAAGGCTTTGCTAGAGCTTGCAAAGGTCTTCTGGACTTTTAATTTTTGATATTTCCTCACTTTTGACGCATACAATGTCCTTGTCCAACGGAGGCTTTTGCCCCTCAGTCACAAGAACTGGGTGGGCTTGGACAACCTTGCTTAGGCTTAAGATTTCCTCAACCCTTCGGCTTAATGTTTCCTCCCTGCCGTCTGCAACTCCACCGATGATTTTCATGTTCTCCTCTGGAACTGTTATGACAAAGTCGAAGGGTGCCTTCCTAACGGCCACTATATTGTAGCCTGCAAGTTTCCTGAAAATCCTTTGAAGAAGCCTATTCCTAGCCATTATTCGCCTCGCCCTCGCCATGAAGGTTTTGCTATGGCTTTTATGAGCCTCAAAAATGTTGACCGGCTTTGCAACCGGAACACCCAAAGTGCAGAGTAGGTTGTAAGCCACTGTTACGGAGGCTTTAGCCATTCCCCGCTCATAACCATAAAGTGTCCGCCTCGAAATTCCTATCTTCTCAGCAACTTCGCCAACGGATAAGCCCAACTCTTGCCTTCGCCTTTTAATGGCTTCCCCATCGATTTCTACATAGTACCCTCCTGGTCCAGCTTGAATTAACGGATAGATTCCCCTCAAAATTATGTTTTCAAAGGTTTTGGGCGTTACAGCCAAAACATTATATCGCGAATAAACCGTGTCGTCTTCCAAGGGTTTTTCACGAGTTTTTTCACTTATGAAAAGGGATGCTGCGGATACGTGTTCAGAAATTATCCTCAACTCTAGGGAATCATATGGGGAGACGCATCCGATGTCTGGCTGAACTTTAATGAAGATTAATGATTCTCTCTTTCTTGCCGCTATGTCGAAGCAGCTTGGTCTTGAACAGCACCTCTGGGAGACGGTGAAGCCACCCTCTTTCAGTACGGATTCTGCAGCCTTAACCTTCCCCATCTCCCTATAAGTCATCGGCTACTCACAAAAGAATTCACGTCGCTCTGAAATATAAAGGATATGCGCTTTGGCTTTGCCGTATCTTTTAGCCACAATTATGCGTGAGCGTTATTGTAGAAGGCGTAATTGCTTTAAATCGCCTTGAAGTATCTGCAATGGGCTTGTCTGATTTTGCATCCCAGTTCTAACCCTACACGGCCGAAGTATGGACAGAACACCCATATTGAGCCATCTCCGTATCTGACTACGCAGACTTTGTGAGGATGCTCGTTTGCGCACATGAGCCTTCTCAATCCAACTATTTCGTCTTCCGGTTCAGCCTTCCTTTCAATTAACATTTGTTGCGCCATTTCCATCATCTCAAGATTATAAAAGTCGTTTGTTTGGATTATCATTAACTGATGGTGAAGAAAGTTCACATCTGATGTTCCATCATAAACAATTGTCACCATTCGGCGGTAAATATTTATGGAAGAAAGTATATAGAAAAAGCTAGAAGTATATACTGAAAGAGGTGATAACATGAAGTGTTAGATGAACTTGATATGAAAATTTTAAGATGCATGTGTGAGGGATTATACTCATATGAAGATTTGGCAAAACGTTGTGGGGTTGGACGTAATACTGTTTATCGAAGAATAGCCAAACTTGAGGAGAAGGGAATCATAAAAAGAAGGATTACGGCTATTCCGGATTTTAGTAAAATTGGATTTTCAGCCGTAGTTATAGGTATGAATTTAAATCCAAAGGATATTGACAAGGCTATTTCATTTTTGAAGGTTCAACATCAAGTCAAGTTCTTATGGAGAACGTATGGGCATCATGATATAATTGTAACTATACTTTGTGATAAAGACGATGTTGGAACATGCATATACAACCTTAGAAAAGCCCTAGAAGAACTTAACATCTCCGTTAACAGGTTTGATATCTCCGTAAGTGTAATTTGGGAGAAAATGTTGATCGCCCCTTAAGTTCATTTTAGCTTAGCAAGCACCATGACATGGTCGACATCATAGGGTTCAAGATTCACCACATGAAGCACATCGAAACCTCTATCACACAACACTTTTGTCTCCCTTTTATAAACCTCTGATGGCTCCTTTGTGACATCTATACTCCTAGCCTTTATCGCTAACATAACGTATCCACCACTTTTAAGAAACATGTCGGCATTATCAGCCAGAATCCTTGCCTGCTCAGGTTGAGCAAGATCGCAGTATATGTCGTCAACCTTGCCGCGGATGAAAATAGCGTATTTTTCCGGGAAGCGGGCGTCCTCAAGTATGGGCAACATGTTAACCCTGTAGGCGCAGACGTTATTGACGAGTTCTCTTATGGCTCTTGGTGCAAACTCAACGCAGTAAACATATCCCTTTTCGCCTACAATGTCTGAAACATGGCTGGCTGTAGTGCCTGAAGCCGCACCCAAATATAGAACTTGATGGTCTTGCTTTATTGGGACTGTTTTGATCCCCTTGAGGATGGCTGCTGCAAGCTTGCTTCTGTAGGGGTCCCATAGGCGATATTCAACGCCGTCAAGGCGTATGAGCTTCTCGCCATAGACCGCTCTTCCGGGCGCAAGATTCCGTGTAGCAAGTTTTTGGCTTCCATCCTCCAAAGTAACCAGGTACACCTGTGGGAATTGGGGGTGAGGTTTAACGTGCATGCCTACCCTTTCTCCATTTCTCTTTGACTTTAGGCTTTTTCTCCGGAACTTTCGGAGGTTCAGCGTATTTCTGGCGGATTTCCTCAACTCGCTTTTCCAAGTCGGCCCTCAACTCCTCGCCTATATACCTTCCGCCGAAGGCGTCGGTTCTTGCAGCTATGGCAAGCTTGCCAGCCAAGGCGCGGGCTATCTTGCCCCTCTGCCACTTTTTAGCTTCATGCAGAAAGGCATGCTGAAAGATTATTCCATGCTTCGGCGGTTTGGTCCCAGTTTTAAGGGAACGGAACAAAGCCTTCTCAGCACCGAGAACTTGCAATGTGCTGGCTGGCATCTTAGCCAAATTTGTCAGTCCGCCAGCCAAAGCGATGAGGCGGGCGCCTAAAAGCGCTCCAGTTAAGGCTTTTATGTTGGGCGCCACCTCTTCCATGGCTGAATCTATGTAGTCTTCTAGTCTTTGCCTAAGCTCGTAAAGGTTTAGCACCATTCTGCCCAAGGCTTGAATTTGGGCTAAGTCCACTTCTGCGAGGTCTGCACCCATAGAGGTTTGGGCGGATTTCGCTATCTGCTCAGCCTTTGATTTTGGCAAACCCTCCCTCTCAAGTCTTTCAGCGGTGAAGTTTTCCCTAACCCCAAGATTCACAACGAGGCGAGCGTAAGTTTCATGCTTTTCGAGCAATCGGTCAAGCTCTGGGAAGTGAATCCCATACCACTCCCGAACGCGGCTCATGAAAAGGTTTATGGTCTTATCCAAGTCGTCAAGCGTTTGAATAGCCTGAGCAATTATTAGGTCTCTTTTCTCAACGGCCATTTTAACACGGAGTTTTGCAACCTCCATCATCACGTTATGTGTCCAAACACGGAACTCATCGTAATCCCTAACAAAGCCTGTTTCTATGGCATATCCTTCCATGCCGGAGCGAAACAGCTCACCAGCCTCTGAAACTCTGGAAACTTCAACTTCGACGCCAAACTTTTCCTTAACATCTGCCGCCAAAAGGGGATTCTCAAAAACGAAAGCTGTGTAGCCCATCCCTTTCAAATGGTTAATAAGTTCGGCAACTTCCTTCACAGCTTTTCCAGACTCTATTTCAACAACAGCCTTCGCAGCCTCATCAGGCTTTTTATTGAAAAGCGAATGAGCCACAAGTTTATTATTTTCATCAAAGGCCAAAACTCCAAACAGTGACTGAATTATTGTTGCCTTCATCATTCATCCCTCTTTCAGAGTCCGAATACTATTCTAGTGGCTTGTATAGATAAAGGATTCTGAAGGGGAAGATCGCCTTCACTTTCTAATGCGGCGAATTTTGAAGACGACAGGGTTTTCCGGGTCTGGGCAAGCGTTAAAAATTACGTCTTTATCTTCTGCCCATGGGAACTCTACGCCATAGCGCATGGCATAGACCTTTGGAAGCAGAACCAATAGTGCGCTGTAGCATATCTCGCCCTTGATAGATTTTCCGTCAAAGACTATTTTGTCGCCAACCTTATGCCCAAAAGCGCACCTTCCCCTTTGACTTTTAACCGTAACCTCAACATCAGACATTGGATATGCCTCTACCCCAATGCAAAGCCTCTGTGATATTTATAGGATTTTCAGAAATCGTGTTGTAAAATTAAACTAAAGTTTATCTTTCAAAAGCAACAACAATAACAGAAAACCTGTGGTGAAGACTCTTTGGGAAATGAAGGTTTAAGGGTTTATTTGGCGGGTTTAAGCCTTGAAAACCCCACGATGCTGGCTTCTGGAATTTTGGGGTATTCAGCTCAAACCCTTGAAAGCATTGTTGAGGGCGGAGCCGCAGCCGTCGTAACAAAGTCTGTGGGCTTAAAACCTAGAAGGGGTTATACAAACCCAACGGTTGTTCAGACAGGCTGCGGCTTGATAAATGCCATAGGGCTTCCAAACCCCGGGATAGAAGAATTTGCAAAAGACATTCGAGAGGCAAAAGCCTCTTTAAAAGTGCCAATAATCGTGAGTGTTTACGGGTTTTCCGCCGAGGAATACGCCATAGTTGCTGAAAAAGCCGTGGGGGCTGGTGCTGATGCTGTTGAGCTTAATGTTTCGTGTCCCCATGTAAAAGAGACGGGCGCTGAGATTGGGCAGAAGCCAGAGGTTTTGGCTGAAGTTGTTAGGAGAGTTAAGACTTCTGTTGAGAAGCCGGTCTTCGTAAAGCTTTCACCAAACGTCACGGACATAGCGGAAATTGCAGAAGAAGCCGTTAGGGCTGGCGCAGATGCCATAACAGCCATAAACACTGTTAAAGCCATGGCAATAGACATCGAAACCACAAAACCCCTACTGAGCAATAGGAAGGGTGGATTATCCGGACCAGCAATAAAGCCCGTGGCGGTTAGATGCGTCTACGAAATCTATGAGAGAGGAATTAAAAAGCCGATAGTAGGATGCGGGGGAATAATCAACTGGCGGGACGCTGTTGAATTTATGCTTGCCGGAGCCGCAGCCATCCAAATTGGTACAGCCATCGCCATTAAAGGACCAAATGTTTTCAAGGCTGTGGCAAGAGGAATTAGGGCATATTTGAAAAGGAAAGGGTTTAAGAGCGTGGGTGAAATTGTCGGTTTGGCTCACAAAAGCTAATAGGCTGAGAACCACACGCCTTCTCAGCGTGAAGGCTGAAAGCCCAACGGTGAAAACCTTCACTTTCAAGGATAGGTTATGCGCAAAAGCGAAACCCGGACAGTTCCTCATGCTCTGGATTCCAGGCGTTGACGAAATCCCACTAAGTATTTTCGCCACAAAAGAGGAGGAGGGCGTTGTTTCAGTAGCCGTCAAAAGGGTTGGCGAAGCAACACAAGCACTGCATGAAAAAGGGGTTGGCGAAATAATAGGCGTGCGAGGACCCTTCGGGAACAGCTTCACATTTAGTTCTGGCAGAGTCCTCATGGTCGGAGGCGGAATAGGCATAGCGCCACTATCGTTTCTGGCTAAGAAACTAGCGTCTTCTAAAAAAGCTAGGATTGTCGTGGTTGTGGGGGCGAAAACTAGAAGCGAACTCCTATTCCTCAATCCGTTGAAAGAGCTTTGCGGCGAAGCGAATGTTTTGGCGGCAACAGAAGACGGCAGTTATGGCGTAAAGGACTTGGCGTCAAACCTTGCTGAAAGGGTTTTGGATAAGGAAAAATTTGACATGGTCTATGCTTGCGGTCCAGAACAGATGATTCGGAGAGTCTTTGACCAATGCGAAAAACACGGAGTTTTCATGGAGGCAAGCCTAGAACGCCTAATGCGCTGCGCCATAGGTATATGTGGAAGTTGCATTATTGGCAGGTACCGTGTCTGCAGAGATGGACCAATATTCAGCACAGAAAGGCTCAGAACGATCAAGGATGAGTTTGGATTTCAGAAGCGCGACTTTGACGGGAAAAGAATACCAGTTTAAGTGGCGGATGGCAGTTTTAAATGCCTATCACACCCCTCCACATATCAGCCCTACTTTTCCTATATTTTAAGGATAAAAATCGCGTCGACCCCTTGGCACTGGCGGTTTCAACAACCTTCATAGACATTGAGCCTTTATACTACATTCTTTTTGGCGAGACCCTAGACCATAGAGTTTGGCACGGATTCACATTGGCGCTAACAATATACCCGATTCTAGTGACAATAGGAGTTTACACGACAGAACACTTCTTCGAAAACAAGTTGTTGGATGTTTACAGATGGGCGAGGCTTAAGCCAGTTAAAGCGAAATATCCACCGTTGAACATATATTTGCTAAGCCTTTTGGGCGGATTCAGCCACATATTCCTAGACATGTTTACCCACCGCGAAATGCTTTGGGTGCTTTACCCATTTGCCAGCGGAAACCCCTTCTACACATGGCAAGCATCAATAATTGTGGAAGCAACCGTAATCATACTATCCATTTATTCGTTGTATCACTGGCTGAAAAATAGAGGAGATATCCAATTTAGGCGTTCTCCGCGGTCCTAAATTTAATATAAGCTGATGCACAATTCAAAAAGGTTATATTTGGCTTGAATTATTTTGTTGTGTTTGCGGGTGTGTTGTGGTGAAAGGTGACCGCCAAATTCCAAGCTAGTTTTGAAAAAGAGCTGAGTATGGATTACCGCCCGCTTGAAATTGAAAAAGAAATCCGCGAATTTTGGGAGAAAAACCGCATAAGAGAAAAGCTGATGGAATATCGCGAGAAGAATAATGTTGGCTTTTCAGGATGGGTTGAGGGACCACCAACACTGAACGGCATACCCCACGTTGGACATGCCAGAGGACGCGTAATGAAAGACTTGTGGTTCAGATGGAAAACCATGATGGGCTATTTTGTGCCCTTCTGGGCTGGTTGGGACTGTCAAGGCTTGCCAGTGGAGCTTGAAGTTGAAAAACTGTTGGGTGTTAAAAACAAACGGGAACTGCTGGAGCGGGTAGGCGAAGAACGCTTCATAGAAGAATGCAAGAAAACAATTATGCGCTACCACAGGGAGTGGGTTGAAGCCGACCGGAAACTGGGCATATTCATAGATCAGGACAAAGCCTACTGGACCTATTTGGACAACTACATAGAACGCGAGTGGCAGTACCTCAAACGTGCATGGGAGCAAGGCTTACTTGAGGAGGGTTATTATGTGGTTGCTTACTGCCCCGGATGCCAAACAAGTCTAAGCAGCGCCGAGGTGGGCTATGAAGGCTCTTACGTAGAGGTTGAAGATCCCTCACTTTACTTCAAGTTTAAGGTTGCTGGAAGCCAAAACGAGTACTTCCTAGTTTGGACGACAATGCCCTTCACAATAGTGACAGACCTAATGCTGGCAGTCCATCCAGAAGCCGAATACGCAAAAGTCCAGGTTGGCAATGAAAAATGGATTATGGTGAGGCAACGTGTAGAACCAGTCATGCAAGAATTAGGCATAGAAAAATATGTAGTGGCGGAAACGGTTTCCGGCAGGAGCCTTGAAGGCTTAAAGTACGATTATCCGTTTAAGGATTTGATCCCAAAACAGGCGGAGTTAGATAGGCATCCCCTTGTGCATAGAGTTGTATGCGAAGACTTTGTTGATGTTAACACGGCGACCGGTGTTGTGCACCTTTCTCCAGGAAACGGTGAAGAAGACTTTTTGGCGGCACAAAAGCGTGGAGTTCCAGTTTTCGCTCCATTTGACGACGAGGTGAAGTTTACTGAGGAGGCTGGAGCCTTCAGCGGGATTTTTGCAAGGGACGCCGACGCCATGGTTGTTGAGGAGCTCCGCAAAAGGGGCTTGCTTGTTAGTGTTAAGACGATAAGGCATGAGTATCCAACTTGCTGGCGCTCCCACCATAAGCTTGTTTGGCTTGCTAGAAGGGAGTACTTCCTAAGAACGGACAAGATAAACGACAAGGTTTTGGAGGCAGCGGAGAAGGTCGAATACTTCTTCGAAGCCCCGAAGAACCGCTTCATATCCTTCTTGAAAGAGGGCAAACCATGGTGCATCTCAAGAGAACGTGTCTGGGGTGCCCCACTACCAATTTGGGTTTGCGAAAAATGCGGAGCAAAAACCCTGGTGGCAAGCAAGAAGGAGCTTATTGAAAAAGCCATAGAAAAGCCCCCGCCAAACTTTGAACTTCACAAGCCATGGATAGACAGAATAAAAATAAAATGCGAAAAATGTGGGGGCATAATGCACCGCGAACCCTTCGTCCTAGACACTTGGCACAACAGTGGAGCATCACCCTACGCAAGATTCACCGATGAAGAATTCGCAAAATACGTGCCGGTGGAATTCTTAACAGAGGGCATAGACCAAACCCGCGGATGGGCAAACTCGCTTCTGCTGGAGCATGTGATATTAACAGGGAGGGCTGAAGCCCCCTACAAGGCTTTCCTATTCCAAGGATTAACCCAAGACGCTAAGGGCAGAAAGATGAGCAAAAGCCTAGGCAACATAATCGAAGTAAACAAACTGTTGGAAAGGGCTTCAGCCGATGTCTGCAGATTTTACCTACTGCGGAAATGCTCCCCAATAGAGTTCATGAACTTCGACCTAAACGAGATGAACCGCCGACCATACCAGGTGCTGGCAACCCTATACCACTTAAACAGGTTTTTCATACAAAACGCCGAATACGACAACTTCAACCCGCAGAAACATACGCTTGAATGGACAAAAAACAATGGGCTACTCAAAAAGCCAGATCTATGGCTTTTATCAAAGCTTCAGAAGGCAATAGGCGACTACACAGTGAGGCTGGAGAAATGCGAGTTCAACCTAGCACTGGCAGAACTTGAAGAGTTCATTGTCGAAACAGTGAGCCGCCTCTACGTGCCGATAATTAGGAAAGAGTTATGGACCGATGATCCGGAAACGCTTAACCGAAGACTGGCCATATACGCGGTCCTATGGCATGTTCTAAAGACGGCTTTAGCCCTCTTCAACCCAGTTACACCCTTCCTATGCGAAGCCTTATACCAAAAAATCTACAAACGCCTAGATCCGACACTGCCAGAATCCGTCAACTTTGAAGAATGGCCTAAGCCAAGGGAAGAATTGCGCGATAAAAACCTTGAAGAAGACTTTGAAACTCTTATGAGGTGTGTTTCACTGGTTTATTCCGCGCGGCAGTCGGTTAAAATAAAGCGGAGGTGGCCCCTAAGAAAAGTTGTTGTTGTGGCTTCGGAAAAAACATGTAAAGCCCTAAAAAGCCTAAATGAGATTCTCTTAGAGCTTGCAAACGTTAAGGAGGCCGAATACTTCAATGAACCGCCTGAATATGTTAAAGCCGAGCCTGAAAAGTGGGCTTCAGCCACAGAAAAGGACACAAGCGTATACCTTGACATCCACCGCGACGAGAAACTTCTAGGCGAGGGACTAATGCGGGACATAGCCAGAAGAGTCCAATCCTTAAGGAAGGAGCTTGGCTACGTGCCCACAGACATACTAAACATGGTCCACATAGCTGGGCTGGACGAAGAAAGCATAAAGCTTCTACAACCATATTTAGGCGATATGGCGGAGCTTGTCCGCTCCAAAAAAGTCCAGCTACACGCAAGCCGAGAAGCCAAAGCGGAATGGCACGAATACCCACTAGACGAAAAGAAAATCTACATCGCAATATCCTAGCATTATGACCTAAAATGAAAATGGGTGAAGGAGCATGGACAAAAAGGAGAAAATAAAAATAACATTCGAATCTGGAATATCAGTCACATGTGAAATCCTCTTCAACGAAAATCCAAAAACGGCAGAAGCCCTAATGAAGGCTTTACCCTTCGAATCTAGAGCCGAATTTTGGGGAAAAGAAATCTACTTCGCAGTCCCCTTCAAAACGGGCATAGAAAAGGCAAAAGCCATAGTTGATTATGGCGACGTAGCCTACTGGCCGGAAGGACCAGCCCTATGCCTATTCTTCGGTCCAACCCTTTCAAGCCCATCACCAAACATAATAAAGCCCTACAGCCCAGTAAACGTTATAGGAAAAATCCTCGGAGACCCAAAAATTCTTGAAGGGATAAGCGAAGGCGAAAAATTAAGGGTTGAAAAACTTTAACAAAAGGATATTCTATTCATTCAAGAAAATCGAAATTCCTAAATCCATAAATATCCCTCATCTCACCAGAAGAAATCGAAGCGGGCCGGTAGTTCAGCTGGTATGAACGCCCGACTTGCACTCGGGAGGTCGCGGGTTCAAATCCCGCCCGGTCCACTGCGAAAACCCCGAGGGGGTTTCCGCGCTTCCCCCTTTTTCCTTAAGCGTCATGCTTTGGCTTCTTATTCTGTTTAGCGTCTGCTCTATGCCTTCAATGTAAGTTTTAAGGAGTGCTTCAACAGTTCCACTCAAATTAAGCCCATATTGCTGTGCTTTTTCAAGAAGCTCTTTTTCTATGCGGATTGTGGTTTTGGTTTTCATAACAATCACGTATGGCAAATGCCATATATTAGCCGATTATCTTTATTTGTTTTTCATAGGTGTGAAATTTCATAGGTATGAAAATTTTGCGGCACTTTCAACATTGTAGCACGTGCTACAATGTGGGGTTATGCGTCTTTGTAGGGTTATATTTTTTGGCGTGAGGGTTCCATTTGTCTTTAACCTTGTCTAACATGCGGACCAGCTCCAAATCGTCAGCCTCCGCCTCCAAGCCTTGAGGCTTCACCTTCAAGCCGAACTTTTCAGCAGCGTAGGCCACAACCGCGTCGCCGACATTCGCGTTCACCGTC
>Ga0185307_1001508_pt1 | contig 12847 bp, 13 predicted proteins | sample LHCtaG_FD_128010 | JGI IMG/M metagenome (GOLD analysis project Ga0185307, IMG submission 128010) | Hot spring microbial communities from Little Hot Creek, USA to study Microbial Dark Matter (Phase II) - LHC4sed_matched (SPADES... | ecosystem: Environmental > Aquatic > Thermal springs > Hot... | reverse complement strand
GGCCTGCGGAGCCGGAGATCCTGGGTTCAAATCCCAGCGGGCCCGCTCCTATTCAGGTGCAAAACCTTAAACAACGCGGCGCAAAACAAGCCCCAAGGAGCCATGGCCAAAACCAAGTATTGCGCACTCCTCATGGACGAAGGCGTAAGCCGCTACCTCAGGCTCTTCAGGCTGCACGGGCTCAGGAACCTCTCGAAGCTCCGCCTCTTTCTCTTTTAGCATCTTCTTTAACGTCTCCCGCCTCTTCCTCTACTTCTTTGGCGATTGCCAGCAGACGGCGACAGAAACCGTGAGAGATTCTAAGTCGGCACTAGAGGCTAAAGTATGTTTAACTCTTGACCAAAGAATTCTATGGGAGACTTCAATTCTTAGAACGACAAAGGTAACTTGTTACTTTCTATCTTTCCTTCCATTTGTTTCTGACTTCTTGCATTTTTCGCACGAAGTTTTTAAGATATAGTTGTAAAGTCAAGATCGACGCTTTACGAGCTACGGGAAGGCTTTCAGGGGTATTTCGGAGGCTTGGAGGTTAGCCCTCGTTAATTACGCCGAAAAGCTACGCCTAATTAGGGGCTAAGTTTAAGCCTAAAACCCTGTGCTTAAGAGGAATTCCATAAGTCCGGCTTACGTAATGAAGTAGTTTATTGCTTCTTGGATCGTTGATACTTCGGCTATTAATTGTGTAGCCTTAACTGCTGGTATTCTTGAAGGTTTTATGAATGTGAATGAGGCCTAGTTCCCTATGGCTTTTAAGTAAACCTTACTCTAAAACTTTGCCTCTGATACAAAGGTAGCAGTTAGCTGACTGTTTCCATAATTAACAGATTAATTTTCTCAATACATTTCGAGTGTCCCATAGTTTTTAGCCTTTAACACGATTATGTGATAGACATGCTTTGGTGCTTTTATCACGCCGGAACTCGTGTTTATTATGCTCCTTATATACTGGAGGGCGTCCCTTGTCACGTCTGAATCTAGAAGAAGTTTTCCGCTGTTGCGAATTGTGAATTCTTTTTGTAGCTCTTGGTGGATGTTAAGGATGACGGACTTGGTAAGCGTTAGAACCCCAGCGTTTTCTATAATTGGGTCTTGCTGTTCTAAGCCTGTTGGGTCGTCTTGGCTTTGGATATAGGCCTTTAAGGCTTCGTTTATGAGATCTGACACCCTTCTCCCGCTTTGCTTCGCTAAAGTGTAGATCTTTTGGTAGATTTCCTTGTCCAGGCCTCTTATGGCTATTACATGTGACATTTGTTAACATGTTTACTAGTAAACAAGTAAACTTATAAAACTTGCGCTCGCTCATTTCTCACACCATGACCATGAAGCTTGTTCAATGCCTAAGCTGCGATTATCTAAGTTTCAATGAATCATATGGGAAATGGGAGTGTACGCGTCCAGGCTGGCGACACTACATAGATGACCCTGCCGCATTGATAAAGTGCAACTTTTATAGGCGTAAGAGGGAAGAGGGAAAAGTTAAAGTTCCAACGCTTCTTAAGGTTCGGGCCTCCAACCCTGGTGGACTTTAAACTTGTGTGTTTTAAAGGCTGACAGCCTTAAACGCCTTAAAACGGGCATTCAGTTAGTCGACGATGTTTTTCCCGGTTTTTCTTATGGAGATTTCGCTGCGATCTATGGTGATGAAGCTTTCATGCTGGGTTCTATACTATGCGTCCGCGGTGTTTCTCCGTTTGAGTATGGCGGCCTTGATTCTAATGTCGTTTTTATTGATGGCGGAAACTCTTTTAATCCCTATTTAGTGGCGGAAGTTGCCAGAGGATGGTCGCTTAACCCTCGTGAAGTGCTCGAGAGAATATTTGTTTCTAGGGCTTTCACGGCCTATCAGCTTTCAGCCCTAATCCTTGAAAAGTTGGATAAATTTCTCGAAAACTGCGACGCCGATCTCATATTCGTCTCTGACATCTCTTCGCTTTTCATGGACCCAGATATCCCAAAAACAGAAGCTCACAACCTGTTTTTGAAGGTTTGTCAAAAACTTGGCGAAGTTGCAAGGAATAAGCGAAAAATAGTTTTGGCGACATATCGCCCTGACAAAGGCTCTAGGCGGGGCGTATTTTTCGAAGCGGTCCTTTTCGGTCAAATCAACGTTTTAATAAAGTTTGAGAGGAAGTATAACATTTTAAGGTTTGCCCTGCTCAACCATCCGGAACTTAAACCTTTTGAACTTGAAATTCCAACCGAGAACATGTTCTTAACAGATTTTATGGAGGTGTAGTTTTGGGTAGAACTGTACCTTCTTTCCGCCAAGCCCTCGAGGCTGAGATCGCCCGATGGGAAGGGTTCCGCAACGCTTTAAGGGGAAGGGACCTCGAGGCCTTCGATCACATGATGAATGCTTGTAGAACTTATGCCTCTGCCGGTGGAATGGCAACCCGTCCATTAATAACGGAAGCCATGTTCATGTGTATTTTACTGAGCCAGCAGAGGGCGATTATGGAGATCAAGGAGAGCCTTGAGCGACTGGAAAAACAGCTCAGGAAACCCTAGCCCAGTAAGGGGCTGGATACTTGACGTTTACCCTTCTGGCCCACGCCAAGTAACAGTCTGGATCATAGGCGAAAGCGGAGAACGAGTGAAACTAGTTGACCATTACGTGCATAAAATCTACGTGTCGGGCAGCCAACAGTCGCTTGAAGAGCTAACGAGAAGAATTATTGATAGCGAATCTGTTGCAGATTTCCGTTTTGTTGAAAAGTTTGCCGATTTCATGGAAGCCTCTAAGAAGAAGGTTTTGGAAATTGACATGACAGACTATGGTCGGACAGCCTTCTTTGCCAGGAAAATCCTTCGTTTAGGCGGCTACGAGAAATATCAACTTTACAACGTGGATGTACCAATAGCCCAAGCCTACCTATATGAGAGGGACATATTCCCTCTCGCGCATGTTTCGGCCTATGATTACGGCGACAAAATTGTCTATGAGCTTCTAGATTCAGTTGAAAACTGCAATTATGGTACACCTCCTATGCGTCACTTGTGGCTCGATGTAAACATCAAAAGGAAGGGGGTTGTGAAAAGCTTCTCCGACGAAATCGAGACTATAACATTGCAATGTAACGGTGAAACCTTGGTTATAAGCGGTGGCGATGAAGCCAACAAGGTTCAGAGAATGGTTGAAGCAATTAGGCAAATAGACCCAGATATAATCTACACGCGTGGAGGAGACTCGTTTCTACTTCCATATCTAGCTCACCGCGCCTTCGTTAACGGAGTCCTAGACAAGTTCATTTTGAGCAGGGACCCCATCCCCCTCAAGGCGAAGAAAGGAAGGGGTAGAAGCTACTTCTCTTACGGACGAATTTACTACAAGGCGCCTATCAGGAGGCTTTACGGCAGAATCCATATAGACCTAGAAAACACCTTCATCTATGCGGCTTCAGGCCTTGAGGGACTTATAGAGGTTTCAAGAACATGCCGCGTTCCGCTCCATAGAGCTGCAAGGGCCTCCATAGGCAGCATCATGTCCTCCCTCCAGCTGTACACAGCATGGAAAGATGAAATCCTCATCCCATGGAAAAAGCGGGAACCCGAATCCTTCAAGACAGCTTGGGAACTTCTCGTAGCTGATCGAGGAGGCTTCATTTTTGAGCCTAAGCTCGGTTTTCACACGGATGTTGTTGAGGTTGATTTCACCTCAATGTTTCCTATGCTGATGTTTACGGGGAACATTTCGGCTGAAACTGTTTTGTGCAGGTGTTGTCCAGATTCAAAAATTAGGGTTCCTGAACTCGGCTACAATATTTGCGAGAAGAGGAGGGGAATTGTTCCTAAAACTCTCGACCTGCTGCTAAAAAAGCGTCTAAAATATAAGAGTTTGATGAAGGAATCGTCTGATGCGAGGCTTAGGCAAATTTATAATATGCGGCAGTCAGCCTTAAAATGGATTTTGGTGACCTGTTTTGGATATTTGGGCTATAGGAACGCCCGTTTTGGGAGGGTGGATGCGCATATCGCTGTTTGTGCTTTTGCCAGGGATGCTCTTTTAAAGAGTGCCCGTTTGGCCGAGGAGCATGGCTTTGAAGTTGTGCATGGCATTGTCGACTCTTTATGGGTTAAAAAGGCTGGTGCCACGCCAAGAGAGGTTGCAGATTTTTGCCATGAAGCCTCAAGCCTTGTTGGGGTGCCTTTAAATGTTGAGGGCAAATACCGTTGGATAGTTTTTCTTCCGTCGAAAATAATGCCTGATGTTCCTGTTTTAAATCGCTATTATGGTATTTTTGAGGACGGTAGGATTAAGATGCGTGGCATAGAGGCAAGACGGGCAGACACACCGGAGTTTATCAAAAAAGCTCAGTTAGAAATGATTGAAGTCTTGAGCGGCGCTTCTAGCTATGAAGAGTTTGTAAAGAGGATTCCAGCTGCCCTACAAGTCTTGAGAGGGTATACGGAAAAACTTCTGCGTGGAGATGTAAGCGTTGAGGAACTACTTCTCTCTAAACGTTTGTCAAAGCACCCTCATGATTATGCTCATGCAGTTTTTCAGGCAGTTGCGGCGAGGCAGCTTTTAGCCGCAGGCTTTGACGTCTACCCCGGGCAGACTGTACGGTTTTTGATCGTTGATGCCGATAACAGGAGTCCTAACAATAGGGTTAGGGCTGCAGAACTTTTGAATGAAAGACAGCGGTTTGACGTCCATAAGTATTTGGAAATGCTTCTGGAAGCTGGAGAAACATTGTTTAGCCTTTTTGGCTATGATTTAGAGAGAATCCGCAGCCACGTTGTTTACGGCGAAAAACAGCTAGTTTTAGACTAACAGTATTTGTAGTTTTTGTATCCATGACGCCTTAAACGGAGTAACCATAAACTTTTTACTCGGACGGAGTTTCCGACCGAGCTTTCCCAAGCCATGCGCAGCTACGATTTGTCAGAAATGGTTAGAAGTTTATAAGCGTGATAAAGACAATAATGTTAGGAAAATGAGCGGGCAGTTTTAGACGATACTAAACGCGATGCAAGTTCTACTAAGCGAAATTGAAAGGAAACAACTATACCATGAGTTATTAACTTATTTTGGGCTAATAGGCCTATAAATGAGTGTCAAGCCCTAGAGGCTGCATGGCAAGAACCACATAATAAAAATGAATATTTTATCCAAGCCTGGCTTTCAAGGAGAAGGAAGCGTAAAGAAGAACCCATATCTGGAGTCATATAACCGGTTGGACCTTGAATCCATTTTGGCAAAAAGGAAGGGTTTTGCTGACAATTTGTTATTTATAGCTTGCTTTTTGATTCAGCGGTTGTTTTCGGTTTTTGCCAAAATGGATCACTCGGGTCGTTAAAATGGTTCCTGGAGACCGATAAACTCTTAGAGCTGGTTTCCTCTTCTTTCAGCTGGTTTGAATTTGATGGCTGAAGGGGAAGGGCTTATAGATGCAATAGTTTCGAAAAACCCGGGTGTTTCAAGGGAAGCCATACTTAGAAGGCTTGAGGAGGAGCGCAGACGTTTAGGAGGCCTGGTTTCAGATGAAGTTTTGTTGCGGATCATTGCGGCGGAGTATGGCGTCAAACCATCCACAGACGTCTCCGCTCCATCTCTGGAAATAGGCCGCCTAATTCCCGGCTTAAACGATGTTTCAGTAGCTGGAAGAGTTATAGCTGTATACCATTCGAGGGCTTTGGGTAGACGCTCTAAGTTTGCAAGCCTCTTGGTCGCAGATAAAAGTGGAACACTGCGGGTTGTCTTGTGGAATGACAAGGCTGACCTTGTGGATTCTGGGAAAATAAAGGCCAGTCAAGTGGTGAGATTTCTCCACGGATACACTAGGGAGGGACGTCGTGGGAACTTGGAGCTCCACTTAAGCGAAAAGGGTGTTGTGGAGGTCCTCGAAGGCGAGGAGGCTGAAGGCTACCCCTACGTGACGGAAATTGCGACGAAAATCGGAGACATCACAGATGCCTCTAGAAACAAGAGGGTTAATGTTGTCGGAAAGGTCAGGGGAGAAGCCCGCGAAACCACCTTCGAAAGAGAAAATAGGACGGGGGGAAAGGTCATGCGTTTCATTTTAGCCGACGAGACGGGAGAGATTCCCGTTGTCGTTTGGAACGAGAAGGTTGATGAAGTTAAAAACCTCCTTAAAAACGGGGCTAGACTGCAAATAGTGAACGCCAAAGTGAAGAAGGCTTTAAATGGGGGAATAGAAGTCCACGTGGACAACGAAACCTACGTAGACACCCTAACAACTTTAACTGGAAAGTTTTGGAAAATCAGCGAACTTAAAGAGGGAATGAAAAACGTCAACGTGCAAGGCACTGTGGCGACAAAACCACTCAAGAGGAAAGTGAAAACGGCAAAGGGGGAAACCATAAACCTAACAGTCTTCGAAATAAAGGACGAAACCGGAAGCATATGGGTTTCAGCCTGGCGAAAAAACGCCGAAAAAACCGCAAACTTAAAACCAGGCGAAAAAATAGCCGTAAAAAACGCCGACGTTAAAAAGGGATTCGGAGACCAGCTTGAAATCACAACGAGAAAAGCAACAATGATAGAAATTCTGTCAAAAGAAGGCTTAAATGCCGGGGGCGGGATTTGAACCCGCGACTTCCAGATTTCTTATCAAACACTGGCCCCATCAACACTCATGATTATGAGTCTGGCGCCCATTCCAGGCTAGGCTACCCCGGCTTTCAACATTCAAATGGAGTGTGCCTCTTGTTATTTCTTTCGCTCAAGTTTTTCAACCCCGCTGGGGCTTCCTATGTAGGCTATGTCCGTCATTCCTATGAAAAGGCCTGTTTCAACTATCCCCGGGACTGCTTTCAGTTTTCTCTCCAGCTCCGCTGGGTTTTCTATGGGTCCAAAGTCCGCGTCTATTATGAAGTTTCCATTGTCCGTTATGACTGGTCCCACTTTTCCGGAGCCCTCTCTCACACGGGCTTTGCCTCCAAGTGTGCTTATTCTGCGGATCACTAGGGCGGCGGCGAAGGGTAGGACTTCTATGGGGACGGGTTGGCCGTTTTCACCCAGCTTCAGAGTCTTTTTCCTCCAGTCTGCGATTATTATGAGTTTTTTGGAGGCCGCGGCCACCACTTTCTCGCGAGTTAACGCGCCCCCCATGCCCTTGATTAGGTCAAGGTTTTTGTCTATTTGATCTGCCCCGTCAATTGTTAGGTCAAGTGTTGGGTTTTCGTCCAAAGTTGTAACTGGAATGCTATTTTTCACAGCTAGCATTAGGGCTTGATAGGACGTTGGAACAGCCTTAACGTTTAAACTTTCACTCTTTATTCTTCTGCCAATTTCCTCCGCGGCATAGGCGACTGTGCTCCCACTTCCAAGCCCTATCACAAAGCCATTTTCAACGTGCTTCACGGCTTCTAGAGCCGCGTTTCTTTTGGCTTTCTCCAACTCTTCGCCCTTAGGTTTCAATTTCCATCTGCCCCAGCCTTTCTAAAACCTTTTCCACTTCAGCCCGAATTTCTTCTATGCGTTTTTCAGCCTCCGACCTTGGAGGAAGCCTTGGAGAAGGCCTACGTTTCTTTTTCACCTTTTCCTCAGCCTCGGGCTTTTCTTCAGCCTCCAGCTTTCTGGACGGCTTCTTCACTGGTATAGTGACCTCTTTTATTGGTTTGGCTTCAACTTTCGCTCTAAGCTCTTCAATTTTTGCGTTTATCTCGTCGAAGCGTTCGCTGAAAAGTTTTATGAGATCTTCCTGCATAGCTTCGAGTTCATGTAAAGCCACAATAGACTCGTCTCTCGCAATAGCCTCCTTAATGGTCATCATTCTCTCCTTGTATGTTTGGGCAAGCCTATCCCTCTCTTCTTCGGTTATCTTGCCCTCAGCGTGGGCTTCGTAAAGCTTTCTTAAGGCGTCGCTGAGGATCTCCCTCTCCAAATCCAGTATCCTAAGCTCCTCCTTAGCCTTCGCCGCCTCCTCCTGAGAAACAGTTCTCACAACCTTGAAGGGTAGTCGAGGCCTTTTTTCCAAAGTCTCCTTCTCCGTAAGCAGCTCCCGTCTCTCCCCGCTCATCTTCTTTCTCATAGAATAAACAATCACGGCGCACGCGATTATTGTACCTAACGTTATTGTTATAAGCGCTATTGTGAGCGGGTCGTCCAAGGGCAAAAGTTCCCCTCTACCCTCCATTAGATTCTCAACCATTTATATATTAAACTATCCAGACCTCAGCGTTGGAGCATTTTTATATTTAGTTGAACACTTAAAGGCATGTGGGGCATACTACATGAACAGGGAGAAGGTTTTCAAGTACATTGAAGAGCATTTTGACGAACACCTCAAACGTTTACAGGAGCTTGTGAGGCAGCCTTCAATATCAGCCGAAGGTGTTGGCATAAAAGAGTGCGCAGCCCTTGTCAGGGACTATTTTAGGGCTTTGGGCTGTAAAGAAGCCAGAATTGTGGAGACTTCAGGCAACCCTGTTGTATACGGCTACTACGATGCCGGCGCAGATAAAACCATCATAGTTTACATGATGTATGACACTCAGCCTGCGGATGAACCGGGCTGGATTGTTCCACCCTTTGAGGGGCGGGTTGTAGATATGGAGCCCTTTGGCAAGTGTCTTGTGGCAAGGGGTGCCATAAACACGAAGGGCGAGCTTGCTGCCTTTATAAACGCGTGTGAATCTATAACGGCGGCTGGTGAGGAAATACCTTTAAACCTTATGTTTGTGGCTGAAGGAGAAGAGGAGCTTGGGAGCCGCCACCTTCCAGAGTTCATAAACAAGTATTTGAGCAAGCTTAGGGAGGCGGACGCCGTCTTCTTTCCAACGGCAGACCAAGACGAGAAGGGGAAGCTGCAGATGACCTTGGGCGTTAAGGGCATAGTCTATTTTGAGCTTGAGCTTGACGGGAAAAGTTGGGGTTTTGGGCCCACGGAGTTTGACATTCATGGGAGCAACAAGGCCTGGGTTGACAGCCCGGCTTTGCGGATGATTCAAGCCTTAAGCACCTTGACGACGAAGGATGGGAACACGGTTCTTGTTGAAGGTTTTTATGATAATGTGGCTCCGCCGAGCCAAGAAGACCTGGAGTTGATAGAGAAGCTTGAGAAAACCTTCGATGAGGAAACAGTCAAGAGAGAGATGAAGGTTAAACGCTTCATAGACGACCTTCACGGAAAAGAGGCTTTGCTGAAATACATTTACTCGCCAACCCTAAACATTGACGGAATATGGAGCGGCTACACCGGTCCAGGCACAAAAACGGTTTTACCACATAAGATAACGGTTAAAGTGGACGTGCGCCTTGTCCCCAACATGACGGTGGAGGAGGTTATTCCAAAAATAAGGCGCCACCTTGACAAACATGGCTTCAAAGAGGTTAAAATAGTCCAGCTTGAGGAGGGCTACAGTTGGGCTAAAACAAGCGTCCGTGAGCCAGCAGTTCAGGCTGTGCTTAAAACCTACCGGGAATTCGGCTACGAGCCTGAGATATGGCCCCTCATGGCTGGAAGCGCTCCCTTCTGCATGTTCAACCGTGAACCCCTAAACCTCCCCTTCGTCATGGGCGGAATAGGCCACGGGGGAAGAGCCCACGCCCCCAACGAATACATAGTTGTCGGCGAAGGAGGCCCCACGGGAGGCTTAACAACCCTGGAAAAGTCCTATGTGGCGATACTAGACAACATGGAGAAAATGCTTTAAACGAAGCCTCGGGCGGGATTTGAACCCGCGACCACCGCCTCTTCGGAACACCTTACCAAGGCGGTGCTCCACCAGGCTGAGCTACCGAGGCACAGCAACAGCCAACAAAACTATAAGCAAAAAGCGTTTTTAAAGGATTTTCGCAACAAATGGTTTATTATCCCGAACAATTCTAGCAAAAATTAGATATAAGCCGCGCGGGGGTCGCCAAGCCTGGTCAAAGGCGCAAGGCTTAGGACCTTGTCCCGTAGGGGTTCGTGGGTTCAAATCCCACCCCCCGCACTTCAGACGAACACTGGGCAGTTTTTCTCAAACACTGGGTGCTTTTCTGAATTATTTGCTGGGCAGGAAGGCTTTGAGGTTTTCAACTGTTGAGAGGAAGGTTAAGGCTTTTAAGGGTTTGATGGTGCATGTGTCTGATTTGGTTGATGTGGATTGTATCCCCACGTCTGATGATTCATTTTGCAAATTTGAGAAGTGTGAAAGACTATATTAGACGATGTAGTCTACTCTGCGTTTTTTGTCGAGTTTTAAAGCTTCCATTATCATTTTGAGGTCGAATTCGTCTAGGAGGTCTGAGGCTTTTCGGCGTTTCTTCTTCATTGAGGGGTTGTCTGCCTCCGGTTTTGCGTGTTAGATAAGGATGAACTGCTTTGGAATAAACGTTGTGATGTGCTGCGTGCGTGTTTAAACGTTGTTTAAAGGTTTTAGGTTAGGTCGCCGCATACGCACTTGACCTCGTAAAGCATGTTCAGTATTTCGTCGAGTCCCTTACTGGTTTTCGCTGAGACCATGGGGATGCGTTGGGCTGGCACAACTTTTTGCAGGAGCTCTGATAGTGGACCGTAAATGTCATGCAACACCCCTTTCAGCTTTTGCCCTTCAATATGCCCGGATGGGTTGAGAAGGTATTCCCTAACCTTTTCCGCCTGCCTCCTGCTCAACTTATCCGCCTTGTTCACCACCGTAATCATGTTGATTCCAAGCCTATATCTAACAGCCAAAGCATACAGGTAGACGGCTGGGAGGTCTCCGATGCCTATGGTTCCATCTATTATGAATATTCCGACGGGGTTTTGAAGCCTGTTAACGATTTTGGGCCCAGACTCGTGGAAGGCAAAGATCTCCAGTTGTCCAGGAGTGTCTATTAGGTTGAAGTCTGCGTTGAAAATTGGGATCTCCACACTGCAAAGCTTCTCCATAGCCCTCAACATAGCCCCGTTCGGTCCAAGACCTTCACGCCGCATGATCTCCTCAACGGTGAAAACACTTCGTACGTCAAAATCGCATTTATAAGGAAGCACGGCGCATCCTGGATCCAAATTCAAAAACCTTACAGTGTAACCTTCCCCTTGCACGTATTTGCCGAAACTAGCCGTCAGCAGGCTTTTCCCCGAACCCGCAGGTCCCAAAATTACAACGTCCATACTGCTACCACCTTAACAGGACCACTTGGGTGTGCGGGCGTTTAGGATTGAATCCAGTTTTGGAATGTATGGTTTAATGTCAATTATGGGAGAGCTTTCCAAAGCATCGAGACCTTTAACGGTTAAGGTGCAATCCCTCCTCTCAACAAGTTCAACAACACATAGGCCTATAGGGTTTGGACGGGACGCGCTCCTACAGGCAAAAACGCCGGTTAAAACGTTTACAGCGTGCTTCTTCGGGTAGACAAGCAGCGTCCCCCTATGCTTGTCAGAATCCTTCAAGTGAATCCAATACAATATTATGAGGTGAGAGTGCTCCTCCACGCCCTTAAGTCCTTCACAATACTCTCTGAAAACCTTTATCTTGGCAGTATCCCCATCCACCCTCTCAACAAGCCCTATGAATTTAACAGTGCCATCCTGCTTTAGTCCCGTATTTTTACACATAATCGGCCATCTGGATTTCTAATATGGTTTCTGAATTCATAAGTGTTTTAATGTTTGGAGTTAAGCTATACGGTGCAGGGTGGAGCATGCGTTGAACGCTCAAATCCTTCGAGCGTGCAAGGAGCTTATTGACGATGCGAAGATGAGCTGTACAGACATCGTTTTTAAGGAGATATGTCTTGAAATTTTGGCTAAAGCACGCAGCGTGCTTACCGAAAAACAGTTTAGGCATCTTGTAGACTACGCCGCTGAAAAAATGAAGGAGAAAATTCCATTTAAAGTGCGGCAAGAGCTGGTAGCCTCAAAATAAACATGAGAAACGTTTTGCCACCCCTGTCCGCCGCTCCACCCTGCCGGCCTTTTTCTCAACCGAGCTTGTAGCCTATTTTCCGCAGGAACTCTTTTCTAGCCTTTATGTCCCCCTCTTTTTCTACGCCTTTACTCTTGAAACCGTCAATGACGCCCAGTATCCCCCTACCCTGATCCGTTTCGGCAACTACCACCTGCAGAGGGTTAGCTGTGGCTGCGTGGATCGTGCAGACTTCAGGCACCTGTTTAATCTTGTCTAGAACGTTTATCGGGTAGGCGTTTTTGATGAATATTATGAAGCTGTGGCCGCATGCGAGTTTAAGAGCTTTCTCGGCGGCGAGTTTTCGAAGCTCCTCGTCGTTTCCCTCGTGTCTAACGAGGCATGGGCCTGAAGCCTCGCAGAAGCCTATCCCAAACTTTATGTCTGGAACGGAGTTAACTAAAGCTTCATACAGATCTTCGACGGTTTTTATGAAGTGAGCTGTGCCCAAAATCACGTTGCAGTCTTTCGGCACTTCAATTTCAACGACTTCAAGCTTAACCATGTCAAGTTTCACCTAAAATTTGGTTAACCACCCGGTTTATTGCCTTTTCTTTTAATCAAAAGCCAGTTTTTATCCCCCTTAAACCTTATCAAGACATAGTCTCCCCGCATTTTCTCGCCGTTCAGGGAAAATTCTATCTTGTCCCTGCTTCGGTGCTTGAGTTGATAGGTTCCCCGATCCCAAATCTCCACCTTCCCAGCACCATACATGCCCTCCGGTATCACGCCCTCAAAGTTTGCATATTCCAGCGGGTGGTCCTCAACCTCAACCGCCAACCTTTTAACCCCCGGCTCCAGTGGAGGTTCCTTTGGGACAGCCCAGCTTTTTAAAACACCATCCATTTCAAGCCTAAGATCGTAGTGCAGACGCCTAGCCTGATGCTTCTGGATGACAAATATCCCAGAAGGCTCAGCTTCAGCCAAACTTGCCCCCCATACCAATGTTTTCCTAAATTCCAGCCTAAACCTTTTGAGTTTACCGAAACCTCTAAATCCCAAA
>Ga0185307_1001506_pt1 | contig 12856 bp, 14 predicted proteins | sample LHCtaG_FD_128010 | JGI IMG/M metagenome (GOLD analysis project Ga0185307, IMG submission 128010) | Hot spring microbial communities from Little Hot Creek, USA to study Microbial Dark Matter (Phase II) - LHC4sed_matched (SPADES... | ecosystem: Environmental > Aquatic > Thermal springs > Hot... | reverse complement strand
AAGGAGAGGACGATGTATTCTATCATAAGATGAGTTCTAGAGATTATAAGCAGGGGATAAGGAATCTAAACCTATTCCCAAACCTCTCTACACTATACTACCAGACAATCAGGATGGAGAATGGATAAAATACTTATTTGGACACTATCGCCTCTTTCTATGGTAAATTTCATTTGGAAGTTTGCGGCCCCAATAACGCTACACCCAAGCTACGAAGTTTAGAGATGAGCTCTATGATAACCCCAGTAATTTTGACGCCGGAGAAACTATATACGACTGGCAAGGCTGCGGAAATCTCCAGTTTTCCTATGCAGGGTGTAAAGAGTTTCCTATGTGAACTTAAGCTTTAAAGATTGGAAGATAAGAAGATATGTGGGATATAAGTGCTCGATAGAGAAGAAGCTATAGCAAAGACCATCTCACTTCTTGCAAAGTTCCCTGAAGTCATCTTCGCAGCACTCTTCGACTCCCTAGCTAAGAAAGGCTTAAGTGGTCACGATATCGATATAGCTGTAAAAGTGGAGGGTAGCGATAAGTACACCATATTAGCTAGACTTATTGAAGAACTCTCCGAAGCATTAGGGATAGGGGAGGAAGCGATCGACATAGTAGACCTTGATCGTGCAGATACAATGTTGAAAGCAAGGATTCTAGAAGAGACTCTAACCCTCATTAATAAAGAAAACTTTAAGGAGAAGCTACTTGAAGAGCTTAGCCGAGTTCATCCAGACTACTGGGACTATGCAGAGCTCTCCCTTAGAGAATGGCTCGGGTCGGAGGATCAGGCCTCTGTGGATGTCACGGTCGTTAAGACAAGAATGGACTTTATGAAATCTGAGATAGAATTTCTGAAGGAGTATGTATTGTCTAAGAGCGTTAATGATGTGAAGTCATCACCGATACTCAGCAGGCTACTTGAGAGAGGATGCCAGTTCATAATTGAAGCCATAATCGATATCTGTAGACATATAGCCTCAGTAAAATGGTGGAAGACTGATGGAACAGCTAAAGATTACATAATGGAGTGCGTTGCGTAAAGCATAAAGTAATACAACAATCACTAGCAGAAGAATTAATACACCACATAGCATTAAGGAATATTATAATCCACAGGCACCTAGTTATAGACTATGAAGAATTGTATGAGAAGACTCTAAAACTGGTGGAGGACATAAGCGATCTCGAGAGATCTAAAAATAATTAACTTAAATCTATTTAAGTTAATTATTTTTAGAGCTGCTGTTTACGGCATGCTGACCGTATGCGTAAAGCTCAAAGGAGCTGTAATTCTTCCCTACTACTAACTTGTTTGTCGAGGGGTTCAGCTTTATTCCGTAAAACCCCATCACCTTAACCCCTACGATGAGCTCCTCAGCTAATTCTCGATAACGTAGGCTATGTCGTCTATGGGTGAGTCCTTCAAGCATCATCGAAATCGGGATGTAGCCGAGAACTTTTATCTTCGTCTCTCCATCCGCTAGAGTGACTTCCTTTACATCTGCTGGAAGAATATAACCAACTTTCTCGGCTACATCCTTTTTCATAACGGTGAACGATGCACCTATGTCAAAGAAGGCCCTTAAAACCAATTCACCTAGAACCCCTTATCTTTAAGCCCCTGTAAACTCTCAACTCTCTCTGCCAAAGACTCCATTAACTTTTACTTTATGTTTCTCCTTCTACGTCTATAGCCTGGCCTCCGTTCTGCCTTCTTATGCGTACGTTGGACTATACCCTTACAATGATATATCAGGCTCAATTATTACTACTCGTATGAAGAGGTTTTAAGTTATGCTATATAATCTGGTCTGTTTGATTGTTGAGTTAATAAAAGAGATGCATCAATTATAAGAAAACTACTCATAACAATAAAAATGGTGTTCAGGTTGGAAGCTTCTTCAAGTGCTTAGAGCATGGCTACTCATGCATCAGCTTGAATGTATAACTTAGCTAAGACTAAGACCTAGGATGCTATTCATTCCAGTGTTGTGGTTCGACGCTTTCTCCAAGGTTCTTCTCCTTGAAGCCCTGTTAGCCGTGGGATACTCTACTGGAAGGCTCAGCCTAGATAAGGTTGCTGTAGATAGTACTACTTTAAAGGCTGGCAAGGAGGGAGCTCCATGTAGCTGTGACCAGGGAATCCCCACCCATAAGCTTGGTGGTTGGACCTAGGGATGAGTGTAATGGTAAACGCTTCAGAGAAGCCATGGAGGGGATAAGGGTCAAGTATGGCAAGGGTAGACCTGGAACTAGACCCGGCGAAATTGCTGAAGACTCAGCATACAATACGAGAGATGCGAGAGCGTATCTTAGGAGGATGGGTGTAAAAGCCAGTATGTCTGTCAACATCAGGGATAAGCTAGGCCGAGGTAAGGGAGACCCTACAGGCTCGATCCAGAAACATATAAGCGGATGAGAAGCAACGTTGAGAAGTTCTTCGCATGGCTAACAAACGGCTTAGAAGACTCGCCATAAGATGGGGGAAGCTAGCATCAACCTTCACAAACTTCATACAACTAGCATGCATCATAATATACCTGAGAGTTCTCAGATGAATTCAATGTTAAATCGCTAGTAATATTCGAATATTATATCCTCATTATGGAGACTGTAGGATACTCGTTACAGAAACTACTTGCAACATCATTATGTTTCGGTATAGATTAAAGAGTTTCTAGGAATATCTTCTTCTCACTTACTTCTATTAATGGGTTGGGAAGTCTAATGGTTAGAAAACATTTTCACTCAGCTTATTCTTGGAGAAATATTCTCCATACTTTGTTAAGAGTTTTCTTACTACATGTGGATCTATATCTTTACCTTCTGCATCCCACACATGCTTCATCTTCTCTAAGCACAAATTTATCTTTTTACATTCTTTAGATACATCCCTATCTACTTCTTTTTATCTCTACAATAAGAGGCTTATGCTAACGAAGTTCTTTTATAAGCTTTCTCTAGATCGTAGAAGTTAAGAAAGGTTTAAAGTAGCCTATACAGAGTTTTAACGCAGGTGTTTAAGTATTGAAAGTGCTCCAACTACATGTTGACTTCGTTGAGTATGAGCCGATTCAGGTAGAGAGTTCAGTTTATGAAGATGTAGGAAAAAAAGTCTATAGAGTAGATGATGCTCTCCTACTTCTCATAAGTATTGAGAAAGATGATTCAGAAGAACTAGCACGTGAAGTTGTTAATGACTCTCTGGATTTTATGAGTAGGATGAAGATAAACAAGTTAGTTGTATACCCGTATGCTCATTTAAGCACTAACCTGGCCCCTCCCTACAAAGCGCTAAATATACTCAAAAAGATTAGGGAAGAAGCATCTTCAAAGAAGATAGATATACATTGTGCTCCATTTGGTTGGAATAAGCGTTTAGTGCTCTCAGTTAAAGGACACCCATTAGCTGAGCAGCTTAGAAGTTATAGCAGCCTTCCAGAATCTGGGGGAGAGACTCTATCTAAAGCATTATTGATGGAGGAGAAATTGAAGTCTTATTGGTTCATCTTAACTCCAGATGGTCAGATGATCCCTGTAGAAGAGTTTGACTTTAAAAACTATAGTAATTTAGAGTATTTAGTACGCTATGAGATAGCTAAGTCTAGAGCCGTCTTAGAGCAGCCCCCTCATGTTCAGTTAATGAAGAAGCTTGAGATAGCGGACTATGAAGGCGGCAGTGATCCTGGGAATATGCGTTGGCCTGCTAAAGGTAGACTGATTAAATCTCTTTTAGAAGAGTATGTTACAAGTAAGGTTATCGAGTATGGTGCCCTTGAAGTTGAGACACCAGTAATGTATGATATGCATCATCCAAGTCTAGAGAAATACTTACATAGATTTCCTGCTAGACAATATGTTATTAAAACAGAAGATAAAGAATACTTTCTGAGATTTGCTGCATGTTTCGGTCAATTCTTAATGGCTAGTGACATGGTTTTATCGTATCGTCATCTACCATTCTGGCTCTATGAATTAACTCGATATAGTTTCAGAAGAGAGAGAAGTGGAGAGCTAGCAGGTCTTAGGAGGCTTAGAGCATTTACGATGCCTGATGTTCATGCATTCGTTAAGGATATAGAACAAGCTAAAGAAGAGATGAAGAAGAGGCTTAAGCTAAGCCTTGAAGTCCTTGAGGGAGCTGGATTAAAGAAAGACGATTTAGAGATGGCTATAAGGTTTACTAGAGAATTCTATGAAGAAAACAAAGAGTTCATCTATGAGTTGGTGAAAGCTTTCGGTAGACCTGTTCTCGCAGAGATGTGGAATGAAAGATTCTTCTACTTCATATTGAAGTGGGAGTTTAACTTTATCGATAGTCAGAAGAAGGCTGCAGCTCTTTCGACAGACCAGATAGATGTTGAGAATGCCAGACAATATGGTATAACTTACGTGGATGAAGATGGTGTTAGAAAATACCCCATCATTCTTCATTGCTCTCCAAGCGGTGCAATTGAGAGAGTTATCTATGCATTGCTTGAGAAAGCCTACATGATTATGGAGAAAGGAGGGAAACCAATGCTACCTGTATGGCTCTCACCAACTCAAGTCAGATTAATACCTGTTGCTGAAAGACATGTAGAAGATTGCATGAACTTACTAGACAAAATTGAGAAAGAACAGATTAGAGTTGATATAGATGATAGAGAAGAAACAGTTGATAAGAAGATTAAGGATGCTGAGAGTGAGTGGATACCATACATAGTAGTCTTTGGAGATAGAGAGAAAGAGAGAGGAGAACTAGCAGTTAGAATAAGAGAAACGGGAAAGATAGAATATAAGAAGCTGGATAGATTAATTGAGGAAATAAAAAAACATAATCAAGGAAAACCCTTCAAGCCTCTTAGTCTTCCCAAGCTATTATCTAGGAGACCCAGCTTCAAGTAAGCTATTCTTCCAAGCGAATCTCTCAAATACTCCCTTTATAATGTATTTGCTTAGATGAGGAATGAGTAAATCATCTATCCTAAGAAAGAAGGCTTCAGATATATGGGAAAAGATACTAAACCATCCTTTCGTAGTAGAACTCTATACTGGTGAGCTTCCATTATCTAAGTTCAAGTATTATATTCTTCAAGACTACAATTACCTTGTTACCATGACTAAGGTGTTAAGCATAGTTTCTGCAAAAGCTCCAAACATTATGCAAACCAAGAAAACTCTATATCTAGCATATATGACTGTTACAGGAGAAATAGAGAACTATGAAAAGCTTCTATCAGACATGAATCTTTCGATTAAAGATGCTGTATCTACAACTCCTAATCCATCTAATGTTGCATACATGAATTTCCTTCTCTCAACGAGTTACATGATGGATTACTGGACTACTATGGCAGCTCTACTACCATGCTTCTGGACATATCTTGAGATCGCTGAAAAACATAAAGATAAGCTTGAATCGAACCCATCAACAATCTATAGGAGATGGGCTTCAACATATCTCTCTAAAGAATATAAAGAAATCGTTGATATATTCAGGAATGAAGTAGATTCATCAAGTCTTACGGTGGATGAGATGTGGCCATATTTTGAGTTAGCTTTGAAGTATGAATATATGTTTTGGAGTGCAGCATATAGTGAGGAGAAATGGCCGATATAATAGGGAATTTAAGAGAAGAACTAAAAGACTTAAATCAGAAGATCCTCACCCACCCATCATTACAGAAACCAAGTAGAGAGGTATTAAATAGATTCGTGGAGAATCAACTCTACATTATACCACATGATCTGAAAGCTTTATCCCATGTATTATCTAGAACCATAGCTCTAGATGAAGTTGAATTCTTCAAAATGCTAGTAGATGGAGATTATGAAGCATTAAAAGCATTACATGATCTAGCCTATGAACTTAACATTAAGCTAGACTATAGTAGGCTGTCTCTAAAAGCTGTCTCCTACACCCACTTCCTTTCATGGCTTGCATTGAATGGTTCACCAGGAGATGTAGCAGTAGCTTTAACCGTAAATTTACCAGTGTGGGGTGAAAACGTTAAGAAGCTTGGGGAACATGCTAGAATCTTAAATATAAAATCTACGAAGATATTCGATTTATTCTCAGGACCATTTGGCATACTAGAAGAGAAAGCTGAAAAGATCTCTGAAAGATATCTTGATTGGGGGAGATATAGATTTATTGCAAAAACAATACAACAGTATGAATTAGATTTCTGGGATAGCTTAATAGAATAAGCTGAAATACATTCGGTCTAGAAATCTTCTAAGGATGAGCAGCTGTTAAGATTAGCTTTATGGATTGAATCCTTATATTAATGAATATAACCTGTAACTCCATGAATGGAGGATTTGACATAGGGGTCATCTTCTGGTTATTCCTGATCCTCTTCATATTCTTGTGGCCACAATATAAGATAAAAGCTCTCCAGAATGCTAGACTCGAGCTCATGAGGAGATGCGAGAAGAAGATTGGGTGTAGAGTTATAACATTAATACATAGACAGGAGAGAATAGGGCTTTTCGGGATACCATTCTACAAATATATAGACATTGAAGATTCAGAGCAAGTATTAAGAGCTATAAGAATGACTCCACCAGATATGCCTATAGCTGTTATTATCCATACACCTGGAGGTCTTGTTTTGGCGGCGACTCAGATAGCTTTAGCACTAAGAGAACATAAAGGGAAAACCATCGCAATAATACCACACTATGCAATGAGTGGTGGGACATTGATAGCTCTAGCTGCTGATGAGATATGGATGGATCAGAATGCAGTACTTGGACCCCTAGACCCGCAGATAGCTGACCAGAGATTAGGAGTACTGCCTGCAGCCTCAATACTCAAACTAGTAAATGAAAAAGGAAGAGAAAAAGTAAGAGAAGAATATCTCATCCTAGCTGATATAGCTGAGAAAGCAGTACGCCAGATGGAGCAAACCATCTATAACTTGGTAGTGGAAAAAATGGGGGAGGGAAAAGCAAGAGAATTAGCTAAAATAATGGTTGAGGGAAGATGGACACATGATTATCCAATAACAGTTGAAGAGATTAGAAGGCTGGGAATAGATGTCAAGACAGAGATACCTGAAGAAGTCTATAAATTAATGGAGCTTTATCCGCAACCAACTGGCTTAAGACCAGGCGTTGAATTCATACCAATACCATATGCTCCGCAGAGACCGAGGAGAACCCAGCAAGAAAGATAAAGCTAAAATAAAATGAAGCCATAAAACATGTTGATCTACTCTTAGAAATGTGATAAGTAACTCAAAGGAAGAACTATGTATTCTTACAACTAAAGAATAAGCTTACATGGGTAATCTCTTATTTCCTTCAAAGCCTTCTCTACAAAATCTCTTGGAGTATCTTGACCTACCTCAGAAATATATCTAGAAATTAGACTGGATTCTACTTTCTCAAATACTTGGAAACTCATTTCTATTCCTTCAAACTCGTAACTCCATGTTTCAGGCTTCCAGATAGATTGGAGATCTAGCTTCACTGAGTCACAGATAACGTATACAGGAATAGATTTCTCATAGCAGATTAGTGCAGCCACTTTAGAACCAGATCTATTAACCGCTGAGCCATCTAATAAGACTGCATCACATCCTAGGAGAGCAGCCTCAGAAGAAGAGACTACTTCATAAATTGAAGAATCTGGGTAAATTCTCATTTTAGCTCCATGGGAAGTAAGCTCTCTCAAAGCTTTAACCCCATCTAGGATAGGCCATCCAGCAATTACTGATACTTCAACGCTTAACATCTTCTTCAAAGTATTAATTACTTGGGAGCTATAGCTTAAAGTAAAGATTCTTCTGTAACCTCTTAGAACGTCCACCGCATTTTCTACTGCTTTTCTAATCTTCTGATTATATGATAAGAGGAGTAGCTCTGTTATCCTTCGGATATCAGGTTTTATTCCCCTATTGGTTGATAGATCAATAGCTTCACCTAGAATACATACTAGGTTTGCAGGTAAGATAATAGAACACCTCTTCTTAACTATACGTAATACTTCATTTAATACTTTTCTTACTTGAGGTATTTCAAGGTAGATTAATTTTTCTTAGAGAAAAGTTAAAAGATTGATAGCAATCCCCGTTGAACCATGAATTCGGTCATCTACAATATCTCTAACTCTTTGATAGAACTCAGATTCCAATATCAATCCCCAACATCCAAAAATAAAGCAACTTATAAAACTCTTCACAGACTGGAGCTTACATTAAATTAATCTTGACACATAATTTCAGTAGACTATTCTGAAAGAAATATCAAAATATTCTCTAGTTCATACCTTCTATAATGAGCGTGCTCAATATTTTTAGAGTAAGTACGCAAATTTTCTTCGACTTGATTTGGAAGAAGTTAGCATAAATATCAATAATGTTTTAGGGTCCGTTGCATCAATTACAAGATTAAAGATGCTGAGGCTCCTCTCTAAAAAGGAGATGGGATACTCAGAGTTGATGGATTCTCTAGGGATGGAGAAGGATAGGGATGCAGGGAAGTTTTCTTACCACTTAAAGAAGCTATTAGACTCTAGATTGATCGAAGTCCATAAAGAAACAGGCAAATATAAGATATCAAGAATTGGTTTAACAGTACTGGAAAATCTGGACAACCTTGAGAGGGCTCTTGGAACTAAGGAGATGCTGATAGTTAGAAGAAGCGAAAATATAATTGAACCATTTGATAAGACTAAGATAATTAACTCACTTATGAAAGAAGCGAATATTACACCTAAGCTAGCTATGGAGATTGCATCGATAGTTGAAGAAAAATTACATAATCTCAAGATAGAGTATCTAACAGCACCTTTGATCCGTGAACTAGTTAATACTGTGCTACTTGACATGGGGCTTGAGAAATATAGACATAAGCTCTCTAGGATAGGTATGCCCGTATACGATGTATCAAAACATCTAAGAAAGACTTCTGAGAGGGGAGACCCTAAGGAATTCATTGAAGAATCATCAAGATCAATAATGAGAGAATACTGCCTCCAAGATTTCTTGTCTAGAAATACTGCAGAAATGCATCTTACGGGGAGGTTAGACTTTTATCCCCTAGACTACTGGCTTACGGGAGTGGTTGCTAGAAGCTATCGAGCGCCAAGTAGTGATGAAGAAGTGTTTGAAACCATGACGGATATAGCTTCATCAATAATAAACATAAAACATGAGGTAAATCTTAGAGTAAATGATGGGAGAGAATTAGAGAATATCTTCAAGATGCTAAGATATATTATTTCTAAAAGCTTATTGAGGGGGAGATACGTATCTGTAACATTAAGTATTAGGGACTTACTTGAAAATCATGCTAAAATCGAGGAATTATCAAAGACGATAGGTCAGCATACTAGAAAAGTTAAAAGCGTGATAGTGGTAGATGACCCCATATATTCTGAATTATTAAGACTCGATGAACTTCTAAGAAACCTCAGACTCCAATATGTAATTACAAACTCTGAGGAATCTCTATATTGTGGACTCAGGTTACCTCTGGAGAAATCTTTCTCGGATATTCATGCGATCTTCTCTCTCAATATACTCTTATCTACACTAGAATCCAATAAAGAAGTAGATTCTACTTTAAATAGAATTAGAGAATTAACTAAATATGGAATATCAGCTCTCAGTAAAAGAACCAAGACCTTTGAAGAAATATATGGTAAAAGATATTCTTCGAAGATTCATTATGCCTGCTCCCTGTGGGGATTATTTGAGGCAGCTAAAACTATATATGGGGTCGGCCCCCAAATCTCAAAAGAATCTTATTCATTCTTCAATGATATTATACAATCTTTTATTGAATCATTAAAGAAGTATTCAAGTGGGAGAAGCAGGTCACTAAAATCGTCAAGAATTCCTAAATCTTCAGCTAAAAGAATGCTTAGAGCAACATATCATAAATTGAGGGTAGATGAGCTTAACAAGATAAGAGACTATAATTACCTGCTTATCCCACCTACTGAGAAATTTAGAAATATTGAAGAGAGAGCATTACTGGAATCTAGGATTGCTCCTTACTTTGATGGTGGATACTTAACTATGGTCAGGGGGTATAAGAGGAAGAAAATAATTGAAGATGCTGCAATTCTCTTTGAGAGCTTGGTGAAAACCGAGAACCCATTTACAATCAAGATTGAGGAGACGTGGACTAGCTAGATTTTCCTCGATTTTAATAGCAGAATAGCTTTAGCAAGGTCTCCATCAGTCTCAATTAATGCATTCCTTGCTTCATCCTCTGATACTCCTGCTTGCATAGCTACAAGCATTACATCTTCCTCTGAGGGCGTGTATGCTTCTTCTATCTTCTCCCCAATGCTAGGAGCTACTTCTTCTACTTTTCCTCCAATTATCTGGTAAATTCCTTCATTTTCAATCTTCATAAACATAACGGCTGGATTCCTGACCCTTAATTCTTTATCTTGTAATCGGATAATCACTTCTTCAGCTACTCCAAGTTCTTTTAAGTTTAATCCTAGACTCTCAAGCATGCGTGCTTGCATCCTCCTTAATTGTCTAGCAGGTAGCTTCTTCATTTCATCAAACACCTTACCAGATACTCTGTTAGTCTTATAGTCGAGGTTATATAATATCTTTCTCTATTAAATTACATAACCGTGTATCCACGGTAGAAATTCCTTAGTCAGTATTCTTCTTTTAAGTCTCTAACCTTAACGGCTGTTCCCCTTTTAGAGCTAAGTATGGTTTGCCCTGAAACCTGAGTCTTCCCAACTCCAATCAACCTCTTATCTGATGTACATACTAGGACCTCCTCATTAGGGTGGAGCAGTCTATCTACCTCTTTAATCCAATCAACTCTTACGATCTTCATCTTTAATACTTTATCAAGACATGCATCATGGACTACTACTCTAAACCTTGGCCACTCAATTATTTCTGCAAGCCTCTCTCCACCATCTATGGTTAATGCTAGCATACCATCACTACTTCTTAGGGTTGCTAACAATCTCCCATATAGGAGTATGTATCTAGGTCTCCCAGTCTTCTTGGATACTTCGATTACTGTATCTTCAGGGAACATCCTGGGTCCGACATTATTACCGAACTGGTAGTCAGCAACCATTCTAACAATATCTAGTAACTCTGTCTTAGCCAACTCTAAATTCTCCTCGATCTGAGAGTTTACGTAATTTTTCAGCCAACTCAATAGTTGTCTCTACATCAACTTTAACGTGATCATCATTATACTCGATGTTTATTACTTTAGACTTACTGTATATTTCTTTGATTATCTTCATTAACGTTGAATCTAAAGGAATCGTAGCTTTAATCCTAATAAACCCTCGGAGCATTTGAGAAACCTTTTCTTCTAAACTCTTAATATTCCACCCATTCTTTGCGGAGATTGCAACATACTCATATGGTAAACTTAACTTTCTTATCCTCTCCTCAACATCATTACCGCTTGCTAAATCTATCTTATTAAAGACTAGTAAGATGGGGACACCATTAGCTCCTATACTATTTAATGTATCTAGAGATGTTTCAAGTTTCTTCTCAACTATATGTAGTGGCTCTGAGATATCAACCATTAAGAGTATTAAATCTGAAAGTGCGATTTCTCTGAGAGTTGCATAGAATGCCTCCACAAGCAAGGTTGGTAAATTATTTATGAATCCAACCGTATCTGAGAGGAATGCTGGTTTACCATTAAGCCTCACGATTCTAGTTGTTGGGGTCAGAGTTGTAAAGAGCTGTGAATTAACTTCAACATCCTCTGAAGCTAGAAGATTGAATAAAGTAGATTTACCTGCATTAGTGTATCCTGCAAGAGAGATTATTGGTAGCCCAAGCTTTTTTCTCTCAAATCTTATTAAATCCATATGCTTCTTAATTGCTTCAAGCTTCCTATTAATAGAGACTATTCTCTTATGAATCTCATCATAGTATACATCTGCTTCATAAGCTCCTAGACCATGAAAACCAGGTTGCTCACCTTTCTTAGCTAACCTAACCTTCTCTTTAGCTCTAGATAGCTCGTATTTTAATTCTGCAAGCTTTATTTGAAGCCTAGCCTCAATACTGCTAGCATGTAGTGTAAAGATCTCTAGGATCAGCTGAGTCCTCGTTATTACTGGTACTCCAAGCTTCTTAGCTAAATTATATTCTTGGACAGGCTTCAACTCATTCTCAAATACTACTTTCTCTATCCCTAGTTCTCTTACAGCTTTCTCCAATTCTTCAGCTTTCCCTGGACCGATATTATACTCTGGATGGGGTGGTCTTACTTGCTTAACCCTGTAAACTACTTCGTAACCTGCAGTACGACAGAGTTCACTAAGCTCATCTAGATTGTCCTCCCGCCCTGGGTCGACTCTATGAATTATCGCAACCTTCAATCTCTATGTACCCTTCCAAATATAAACTAATTTAAGAGCTCTTTAAAACTCTTTACATAACATTACCATTATTGCTTCTTAACATCTTTCTCCTCCATCTTCTTAATGAAGAATCCTAGAGATACGCCTTTAACTGCTTCACCCTTCTCAATATACTTTGAAATATATTCTAAGTCTTCTTCTACTGGAACGATTATCTTAATCTTAAGTAGCTTCTCAATCTTTCTTGCAAGCTCGATAGGTGGATTAAACTCTCCTGCCTCTATCTTTCTAATGATAGTAACTTTTTCATTTAACTGCTTAGAAAATTCTTCTTGAGTTAAACCCATCTTCTCTCTGGCTTCACGGATTATTTTTCCAAATTCTTCAATATACTCAAACTCTTCAATAGGTAAGCGTGACAGAGACTTCCTACTCTTAACAGCTTTCTTCATCTGATAGATCTCTATCAATGGATGATATAGGTTTTTCTACAGCCTCTGAATATGTAAAATAGCCTCAATAAGCTGAGTGGAGCATTCCCAT
>Ga0185307_1001505_pt1 | contig 12857 bp, 14 predicted proteins | sample LHCtaG_FD_128010 | JGI IMG/M metagenome (GOLD analysis project Ga0185307, IMG submission 128010) | Hot spring microbial communities from Little Hot Creek, USA to study Microbial Dark Matter (Phase II) - LHC4sed_matched (SPADES... | ecosystem: Environmental > Aquatic > Thermal springs > Hot... | reverse complement strand
TAAGGAAATGATAAGGCTAGCACTAAAAACAAAGAGAAAATATAATTTCAAATCTCAATTTTTGTTGGGTGATGCGGTAAGTGTAAAGCTGAAAGATATTTTTGATAGTGTGATTATTTTCGGGAATACACTTTTCAGCCTATCTCCTAAGACTTTCGTCAACATAATAAAGAACATTAAAAATTATTTAAAGGAAAATGGTTACGTGATTATTAATTATAGGAGCTTAGTAGAGAAGTTAGTTAATAAAGAGTGGAAAGATGTTTATTTTGACTCGGAGAATATCATCAGCTTTATCTTTAAATACAATGATTCTCAAGCAAAAATAACAAAGATATATGTAGATCTTAACGGAGAAAAATTACCCACCAAAGAACCTTTTTATCTTTGGTCAAGCGGATTTTTAGAAGCAATAATGGAAGCTTTAGGTTTTGTATTAATTAAAAGAATTGAAACTAAAGTTAGCATGTGTGAAATCATGGACATTTATCAAAAAAAGATTTAGGCTAGAACTCAAACCTTAATTGCACTACTCAACTTACAAAAAGCACAAATCTCAGAATTAGTAGGTTCTCCGCATATCTTACAAAGCTTTAATTGCTCTTCGTTTTTGAAATATTCGCTCATTTTTATTATGGAGTTTAAAAGTCTTTCTTTTAATCCTGGATTTTCATTCTCTAGCCCATCAAAAATATCATACCATTTATTAGTCTTTTTGAACAATCTTAATTTGTCTTTAAAATATATACAAAGACTCTCTTGAACATAAGGTATTCCAAGATGTTTAACAAATTCCTCATTTTCTTTTCTAGTAGCAAAGAAAAGAGGCCTTATTTTCGTTAGCAATTTTGGATTTTTGCTTTCAACCTTAGGCCTAAACTTACCTATCCATGAAAAGTTCATTCCAAGAACGTTTTTAATGAAAAAGACAAGCATATCATCGCAATTATGGCCAGTCGCTACTTTAGTAGCTCCCAGCTCTCTAGGAATTTTATTCATCAAGTATCTCTTAACTACTCCGCAAACGCTACAAACTGGCCTTTTACTTCTTTTTGCTATTTCATACGAATCAATGCCTTCTTCCTTTAAGTCAAAAGTAATCAATTTCACTCCAGCTAATTCGCATTGCTTTTCCACAATTTCAGCAACCTTTTCTGAACCAATAGTTCCAAGGTTTATGTGAAATCCAACTATATCAATATCCAGATTTCTCTCTTCTTTGAACTTTTTTAAAGCAAACAACAATGCTGCACTATCTTTTCCTCCACTCAAAGCTACAAAAATCCTATCATTTTTTTCTACAAGCTTATACTTTTCAATAGTTCTAAAGATCTTTCTCAGATATTCGCTTTCATTCATAAAAGAAAATAAATAGTAAAAAGTAAAATAATTGGTTAATGAAGGCCTTGATTGCAAACCTTGGTTTCATTTTTCAAATAGCTGGTTTACTAATGGTTATTCCAATAGTAACAGCACACTATTATAGTGAGCAAGAGCCTATGATAGCTTTCCTAATTACTTCTCTATCTTTCTTTTCAGCTGGCTTCCTAATGAATGCTCTATCAGAAAGAAAGGAGCTTGATTATAAAACATCTTGCTTACTAGTTTTGCTTACTTTTGTTCTAATAAGCTTGCTCGGTACCATTCCTTACTTCTATCTAAAAATTTTCAACAGTCAAAATATTCTAGAAGATTTCATAAATAGTTATTTTGAAAGCGTCTCTGGCTTTACAACAACGGGCCTAACATTCCTAGATTCTAAAGATCTTCCGAAATCTTTAGTACTTTATAGAAGTCTAACACAATGGATTGGTGGAATCGGAATAGTTTACTTGATACTAGCATTTTTTTATGAAGAAAGCATAGCGAACGGAATAGCTGAGGCCATTGGAATAAAGAAGTTTCTAACAAAAATTAAAAGCTCTATTATAGAAGTTCTCTTCATTTATTCATTTTACACTCTTTTCTTCTTTTCGGTTCTTTACTTTCTTGGAATAAAAGATTTTGTAACAAACATTTCACTAGTGTTTTCTGGGTTATCTACTGGTGGCTTCATGCCAAGCGTGGATGCTAACCCACAAATTATTATATCTTTAATTGCAATTATGATTATTGGCGCAACGAGCTTCGAGATTCATCATGCACTAATATTTAGAAAATGGCACAGAATAAAGTTTTCTGAAATTCTCACATTTCTTATTTTGATTATAATTGCTACGCTTGCTTTTTACTATCTTTACCCTAGCGATATAATTTCCTCCCTATTTAAGACCGTTAGTGCAACGACCACAACGGGATTCGCCTTTGAATCTATAGGAAATATCCCGGAAACCTTAAAATTGATTTTTATTGCCCTTATGTTTATAGGTGGTTGCACATTTTCAACTAGCGGCGGAATAAAAGTTTATAGACTCATATTTCTCTTCAAATCAATTGAAATTGCAGTAAAAGAAAAACTTGGAATGGAGAACAAAGAGGATACTAAAGAAGCACTTCTTTCTCTACTCACAATTTCTCTCTCAATCTTAATAGTATTTATTTCAGCATTCATCTTCACGCTTCATGATTATCCTTTTGTAGATTCGCTCTTTCAATGCGTTTCTGCTTATTCAACTTCTGGCCTGTCATTAAACTTGAATTTAAACGCAACGCTAAAATCAATACTAATTGCCTTGATGATTGTGGGAAGAGTTGAAATCTTCACATTTTTGGTAGCAATTAGCAAATATAAGCAAAGTAAAAACCTTTGATAATGTTTTGAATAAAAATATGGTTATACTCTTCTTCCTCTCCTTCCACCCTTTCTTCTCATAAATCCATGAATTATAGGAGTCACATCCTCTATTAGACCAATCTTCAAACCAGCTTTTGCCAAAGCTCTTATTGCAGCTTGTGTCCCTGGCCCAGGAATCTTTGTCTTTATGCCTCCTGGAGCTCTTACTCTTATGTGAACACCTGTAATACCTTTTGCTAAAGCTTCTTCAGCCGCTTTCTTAGCAGCTAGCATAGCTGGAAATGGCATTCCTCCTTCTCTATCCTTATCAGTCATCATTCCGCTCGAATACCTTGCTATTGTCTCTGCTCCACTTAAATCAGTTATATGAACGATTGTAGAGTTTGGGCTACTAAAAATATGTGCTACACCCCATCTTTCTTTTTTCTCAGCCATTTAACCACTCTCCGCTTTTAGTTCAATATTCCCATTTCTAGGTTGTATGGTCTCTTGTGCTGCAGTTTTAGATAGATTTGGTTTTATATCGCACGTTATTTTATCTTCTTCGTCTCTACTAACCAAATAGCTTGGATATACAATTTTTCTTCCATTAACTTTTACATGGCCATGAACGATAAATTGTCTTGCTTGTTTTATTGTATTTGCCAATCCTTTTTTATAAACAATTGTTTGTAACCTTCTATTCAACAAATCACTAACGGTCAAGCTTAGAACATCGTCAAGGGTTGCGCTTGGAGATGACAATAATCCTAACCTATACAATTTTTGTATCAAAATTTTCTCTTTTTCCTTATCCTTTCTTGCATTTAGTTCTCTCGCCATTCTTCTGTATTTTCTCAATTCAGCTTCGGCTCTCCATAATTCTTTCTTTCTTCTCAACCCAAATTCTATCATTATATTTCTCTCTTCCTCCAATCTTTTTTTGTCCCAAGGTCTTCTAGGCCTCTTATACTTTTTTCTGAATCTTTTCATATCTCATCACTTCTTTTCCTTCTCTTTTTTCGCGGCTTGTTGCTGAGCTAATTGTTTCATTTTGCCTCTCAAAACACCAACTGTTCTACCATGCCTAAAGTGGCTTCTAGTTCTTTGACCCCTTACAGGCTGACCATACATATGTCTAAAACCTCTATAAGTCTTTAGCTCAATTTCCCTTTTAATATCAAGATTTCTCATAATATCAACATCTGGACCAACTAAATGAATATCTAAACCTGTTTCTGGGTCTTTTCTTCTATTGAACAAGAATGATGGAATGTTATATTTTGCTGGATTTTTCAAGCAGTCCTCAATCTTTTCTATTTCTTCTAAACTCAAGCTTCCTAGCTTTCTATAAGCATCTAGGCCTAAAGCAGCTATTACAGCTTTTGAAAAAGTATAGCTAACTCCCTTTATGCCAGTCAAGCCGTACAAAAGATTTTTATTTGCATCCAAATCTGTGTTCAAAATTCTAACTATGCCTTCAATTTTCTTTTCAGTTTTTTTCAGACCTTTAACTACTTCTTTTTCCTTAGGCTTCTCTTTCTTCTTTTCCTCTTTTTCTCTTTCTTTACCTTCATCTCTAACTCTCGATATTCCCATAGAGAAAGAATTGTAACTTAAGTTTAAAAATGTTCAGATAGCTATGTCTTATTCTTCCTCAAATTCTAATGCAGCTAACTTACTCAACTTGTCAACAATTTTTAGTACTTTTGGATATTGAAAATTCAATTTTTTAAGAAAATTTTCTAAACTACTGATATCTATGTTAGATCCTATGCTCGCATAATATTTTCCGAACTTTATACCAACTTTTTGTCCGTCCACAACAATGTAATTATCTTTTATTTCTCCATATAAAAAACTCTTGGCTATCCCAACTGTTGGTTTTCCAGTTAATATTCCAATAATTGTAGCTAAACCAGCTTTTCTTGGATGTGCTAATCCTTGACCATCTACTAAAATCAAATCGTATTCATCATCTATCTCCTCAATGGCCTTAAGCATTATAGGGGCTTCCCTAAGAAAAAGCAAACCAGGAATATAAGGAAATTCTACCTTTTCCTTTATCTTCACTTCTTTCAAAACCTTATCTTTTTCAATATCATAAATAACTGCAACACAAAATGCCAAATCATCTTTATAAGCAACGTCAATAGCCAAAACCTTTTCCATTTTCTCAACTTTTTTAAATTCAACAAGCTTGCTCAAAGCTTTTTGCAGCTCAAAATAAAAGTTAATGCTTGCTTTCATATTTATCAATTTGAAATTGCATTGATTAAAGATTGTAGGAGGTGTATGATTTTCACCCCGCAGAATCCTGTTAAAATGTTTCACTTATTCTCTCCATTACTATAAACAATTTCTTGAGATCCTATTAATTCATAAAACTTTCTAAATATTATTGTTAGTGCTAATAACATGAAATATCTTTCACGTTTTGGCAGTGTAGTCTATAAGAACTGTTATATATTATCATTGCAAGGAAAGAATTATGGACATCGCATGGAAGATTTTTCTCTACCAACAAAAGATGTTAAAGTAAAAAGCATAAGATAATTTTGAATAAGCGAAAGCTTACCTAACAGTTTTGTACCATTCAATTGTCTCGCCTTTCATCTTACTTTTTATGTACTTTGATAAAGCTTTTGATACAGCTAAAGCATTTATTGCGTCGTTAACGATTGTCGCTAGAATATCTTTCATATACTCTTTTAAACTACCACCATACTCTCTTTTAGCATAGAAAGGAGTTACCAAAATTTCTTCGAGAGCACCTAATGTATTCACGATAGACATGATGTATAAAGGTGAATTATAATTTATTAATGAAACTCCACTCATACCACTAGCTATAGTAGCGATGCCAAGACCGAAAGCTACTGTCCACAATGGAGATGCTAATCCCAAATAATCAGTTGCCAATCCAATTTTCTCCGATAGCTTAGTTCCTTTTCCTACTCTATGTTTTAATAAGACTTGAATAGTACCCAATGCCCACCTACTCCTTTGTTTTACAGCATGAGAAAATTCAGAAGGAAATTTTTCTCTTACTACAGAAGAATCTACATACTTAATTTTATAACCTTGAGAAGCTAGCCTCAAAGAAAACTCGAAATCTTCTGCAAAATTTCTTTCATCAAAGAGATATCCGTACAATTCTCTCATTTCGTCTAAAACACTCTTCTTTATATAAGTGGCTGTTCCCGCGGAAGAAACTAAACGACTAAGCTTTTCTTTTAAAGGAACGATAAAGTTGTAGGTTTTGGTAAAAGTTAATGCATAAGATCTCTCAGTTAAAGAATCTCCTCTCCTTTCTGGAATAACTTTAAATTGCACAGCTGAAAATCCTTTATTCAACCAATAATTTGCATCGCTCAATATATTTCTAGAAACTACGTCTTCGGCATCGTGAAAACCAACTATCTCTGTTTTTTTATCAATGAATTGGTAAGCATGGTTGAGATTTTGAGCCTTATTTGTAGGCGGCCTTGTAGGATTTACTACCTCTCTAACATTTGGGTACTTTTTTTCATATTCTTTAACGACTTCACGAGTTCGTCGATCGCTTTCATACGTAGCTATTAGAATTTCATAAAAATCTTTTGGATAGTTTACCATTTCAAAAATGTCTATAGTTCTTCCTATAACCTTTGCCTCATCATATGCTGGAATCACAATAGTTATAAAACTAGGATCAGTAGTACTTTGAGTATCATCTATTAGTTTATCACTTTTATTAGATTTTCTCCCTTTCAAGCTGGCAATATAGTAGCCAAGAGTGTTAATGTTTGATGCCAAAAAATATGAATTAAGAAAATAGAGTAAAGTCTCTAGCAATTTACTCACCCGTTATTTTTTCTATTACTTTAACAATCTTTTTAGAGCTATCTCCATTTCCATAAGGATTTTTAAGTTTTTGAATGTGATTATACTTACCTTTCGTTTCATCTACAACACTTGAAAGAGATTCTTGGCTATTTAAAGGAGGAAATAGCCTATTAACTCCCATTAGTACAGTTTCCCATCTTTCTGTCGTCTCTCTTAAAGTTATACAAGGTTTCTTAAGTGTTATTGCTTCTTCTTGAACTCCGCCGGAATCTGTTAATACAATTGTAGAGTGGTAAAGTAAATTGAGAAAATCGAGATATCCTAAGGGTTCTAAAGTTTGGATGTTTTTAGGTAGCTTTATTCCGTATCCCTCTAATCTCTTCTTAGTCCTTGGGTGGATCGGAAAAACACATTGATATTCAAGTGTTTCTAAATGTTTTAAAATCTTCTTTAGAACAAACTTATTATCTACATTCTCTTGCCTATGAAGAGTAATTAATATAAATTCGTCATTCAAACCTAGCCCACTTCTTGTTTTTCTTTTAAGAGCTTTTGGAAGATAACCCATACAAGCATCAACAATAGGGTTTCCTACTACATAAATATTTTTATAGCCTTCATACTCCAAGAAAGTTTTTGTGAGATTAGTTGGTGTTAGTAAATAATCAGAAATGCTATCTACAAATTTTCTATTCCTTTCTTCAGGCATCCTTAAGTCGAAGCTTCTTAATCCAGCTTCTATATGAATTAACTTAGATTCTATTCTCTTTGCTGCCTTAGCACCTGCTACAGTAGAATTAGTATCACCATATACCAAAACATAGGAAGGTCTTTCATTTTGGAGGATTGAGTACAATTCCTTTTCTAATTTTGAGATATCTGAAGATTTAGAATCAATATCATAATCTGGTTGTCTAATGTTTAGTTCGCTAAAAAAGATGTCTCTCATATTAGTAGAATAATGTTGCCCTGTATAAACGAAAAGATGATCATATTTTCTATCCAATAGAGGAATCAATTGCGATAGCTTTATTATTTCAGGTCGTGTGCCAGCTATTGTACAAATCTTCATACCACCCTATTTGAAGGTAAAGCATTTAAAACTTTTTATACTCTCTTCTCAATTTATTTACTCGCTTGACTCCGTATAAACAAGAAGGTAAATAAATTTTACATTAAAGTCGCTAAGAAAGCTTGCTTTCGATCCAAGAAATGAATTAGGAGAAGTGGCGGATTGCTGATAAACTTAAACATTAGGATTCTCCTATAAATAGTAGATTGAGTCACAACAAAGGATGAACATACACAAGCGGCTTTGGACTCTACACTGATGACAAGAATAGCCTTGAAGCGACTGGAGATTGATAGATGAAGGTCATAAGACAGACGAGCCGAGAATCTCCAATTTAGCTCAGAATTGGAAAATGTCAATTGCCATTACATATTGCCCTTGTTGTTTTTATTCTCATTAAACCTTTCTATTAAATGCTTTATTTTTCTGAGCAAATCAGGTTAAGGTGTTAGATTCTTTGGCGATTCTACTAAAATGGTAGGCTTTTCCTTCACGGCTCAATCCGCACCATAGCGTAAGATTTAAATATTATAAACTATAACTGAGTTATATGATAATTCCTTGCGAAGTTGTAATCAAATACTTCATTCCTGCCATACGGGCAAATACTGCAAAAACTTTAGCAAGTAAGTACAACTTTTCCCAGCTAGAAATAGCTTCAAAACTTGGAATAACTCAAGCCGCTGTTAGCAAATATTTAAATGGAAAATATAGTAGCGAGATAAAAAGGCTTGAAAATAAAAAATTTTTAAAGAAGCTTTCTCTTAATCTAGCTTATTCAATAGCTAGACAAAAGAAAGCAAAAATAGAGTTTGCAAAAGAATTTTGCAAAATCTGCAAGCTTTCTATTAGAAAAAATTTTAGATGTGAAGCATCTCAGGTGAGATAATGAGAAGAGTTTATATGGATTACGCAGCAACAACGCCAGTAGATCCAAGAGTTTTGAAAGCTATGCTTCCTTATTTTACGAAAAAATTTGGAAATACTATGAGCTTACACTCTTTTGGAAGAGAAGCGAAAAAGGCCTTGGAAGATTCACGCGAAGCCATAGCAAATTTAATGAATGCTAAGCCGGAGGAAATAATTTTTACAAGTTCAGCAACTGAAGCTAACAATCTTGCTATAAAGGGAGTTGCACTTGCAAATAGAAATAAAGGAAAGCATATTATTGTTTCAAAAATTGAGCATCACTGTGTATTAAAATCTGCTAGATGGCTTGAAAGAAATGGATTTGAAGTTACCTATTTACCAGTTGATAAATATGGGCTTGTTGATTTAGGTGAGCTAGAATCTGCGATTAGAAAAGATACGATTTTAGTTTCAATAATGCATGCAAACAACGAAATTGGAACTATTGAGCCTATAGCTGAAATTGGAAAAATTTGTAAAGAGAAGGGAGTTTACTTTCACACAGACGCTGCCCAAACTTATGGGAAAATTCCTATTAACGTTGAAAAAATGAATATAGATTTGCTTACAGCTTCTTCTCATAAGATGTATGGACCAAAGGGTGCAGCTTGTTTGTTCATAAGAAAGGGAGTAAAGATCGAGCCTTTATTGCATGGAGGTGGCCACGAATTTGGTTTGAGATCATCAACTGTAAACGTTGCATGTATTGTTGGGTTTGCAGAAGCTGCTAAAATTTGCAAGAAAGTTATGAAGAAAGAAGCTGAGAGATTAACAAAACTTAGAGATAGGCTGATAAAGGGTTGTTTGAAAATTGAAAATTCGCATTTAAACGGTCATCCTAAGTTAAGACTACCAAATAATGCAAACTTTTGGTTCGCTTTTATTGAAGGTGAAAGCTTAGTCATGGAATTAGATGCGCATGGTATAGCAGCTTCTACAGGCTCGGCATGCTCCTCAAAATCTCTAGAGCCTAGCCATGTTTTGCTTGCGATTGGATTAAAACATCATGAAGCACATGGAAGCTTAAGGCTAAGTATAGGAAGATGGACTACTAGAGAAGAAGTTGATTATGTTCTGAAAGTCTTGCCTGAAGCTGTTGAAAGGTTGAGAAAAATTTCGCCTTATAAAGGGAAGTGGTGAAATGATTGAACCACTTTATCCTAAGGAAATAATAAAACATTTTCGTAATCCAAAAAATTTGGGAAGAATTGAAGACACTGATGCTGTTGGTGAAGCTGGAAATCTTGCATGCGGAGACGTTATGAGAATTTATTTGAAAATAAAGAAAGGGAAGAAGGGAAGAATTATTTCTGATATAAAGGGTGAAGTATTTGGATGTATAGTTGCTATAGCAAATACAAGCATGCTAACAACTATGGTTAAAGGTAAAACTATAGAAGAGGCTTTGAAGATTGATAAAGAAGAGCTAATAAAAAGGCTTGGAGGAAGAGAAAAAATTCCTGCGTTTAAAATTCATTGCTCAATATTAGCAGTAGAGGCACTTCACGAAGCAATCTATAATTATTATAAGAAAGAAAATTTGCCAATTCCAAAAAGTTTAGAAGAGAAACATAAAAGAATTCAAGCTACATTAAAAAATATTGAGGAAAGGTATAAGGACTTCATTGAGTTTGAGAGAAAAATTTTATCAAACCAATGAAGTCTGACGAGAGTTTCTTTAAGGAACTTATCGGTTCAAACACTTATTCGGAAATACATCTGTCATCTGCAAGGCAGTCTAAATGATCAAAGATACCAAATTTGTATTTAAAGTTTTTTTAGATTTTCTCTTTCATCTGTATGCATTATAATTTCATTCTAAAGGGCGAAACCTTCAATCGTAAAGCGTTGTCATAAGCACATAGTTGGAATTTAACTTAAAGGGTAGATAACAGCAAAGCAAAGAATTACCTTGTCAAGAGGGACAGATCATTTTCATATAATCCTGTACAAACTGTTTGTATATTTTGATCGCGTCAGAAATTTCAAGAAAATTTTTCTAAATCTTTACCAACAAGCTTCTTCACTTTATTTTCATCTCTTTCCGCTGAAGAAGCTTTTATAAATAAAGATGTACTTCAGCGTTTCTGGAGATGTGAAGAGGGTCGTTTTTTCTTCAAGTTTTCTCAAAAGTCTACGAATTATACAAAAGTTCTTGATCCAAACCCTAGCTTGGAAACATTTATATAATAATGTAGTGGCAAGAAGATTTTCCCTCTCTTTAAAATCTTATGGAACATTCCTAGACAGACCCTATTCAGTTTTAAATGCCAGAAAAAGGCAAAATAGAGGAAATTTCAATAGATTTCTCAAAATTTATGACAAATACTTTGGTAGTGATGTAGTTGTAATGGCTTTAAACACTTGTGCACATGGACCGGCCGGGATTCGAACCCGGAGCCTCCGCTTTGCAAGAGCGGCGATCTACCATTGATCTACCGGCCCATAACTATGAATTACTTATCTTGTTGAGAATAAATCTTTTAGCCTATATCCTTCTAATCATTCTCTTTAATATTTCTATATTCTCACAAGCTTTCTTAACGTGACATCCTTGGCAAACTCTTTTAACATAATTTGGCAATTTGCTTTTCGGAGGTATTTTTCCTGTTGAATAAAATTTTTGCATTTGATTTTTTAATCTAAAGAATTGTTTAAGCGAATCTTCGTTCAAATCAATTTTAACCAATGAATTTGTTTGGAAGTAAATTAAATAAGAGTAATTTACTTCTTTCCTGAAATAACTACTAACTAAAATGCTTTCTCCTATTGCTTGCAACAAATGCTCTTTTTTTATTCTTCCCTTAAATGCTGCATATTTTATCTCAATAGGAACAATTTCACTTTCTTTAAATCCTATCACATCAACAGAACCTATTAGCCCTTCTCTCAAAGACTCAAAGGTCCTTTCTGAATAAACAGAAACAAAATTCTCCTCTTTTATCAACTCCAAAAATTTCCTTAAAAAATTTTCTAGATCTTTCTTTTCTAGCTGAACTATTCCTTCATACTTTTTCAATATCTCTCCACTAGCTTTAGATATCAAAAAGTTTTCATCCTTTTCGCTTTGCATATTGTCTATCATTAATTTTACAGCTGCATGAACCGCTTCACCATCCCACACTTTTCCTACTTTCTCTTTTTCTTGCTTTGAAAGAACAATCTTTTCTAGCCAAAGCCTTCTAGGACATTGATAAAACTTAGCAATTTCTAGTGGGGTTACAAAAATTTTTCTCGTTCTTTTAGTTCTTTCCGCAACTTTCTCTTTCGAACTTCCTATCACTTCTTCAGGAATACTTCCTATCTTTACCATTCCTCTCGAACTCTCTATAACTTTTTTGGAAGAAAGCTCTTGTAAAACAAGGAAAAGATAGTCGGAAGATACTATCCCATTTTCAAGACAAGCCTTTAAAAGCTCATCAATTTTCAATTCTTTCCCTTCGTTTTGCTTTAGAATATCAAATATTTTGGAGAATACGCCTTCTTCAAACTCTATTCCAAATCTCATTAAATCACCAAAATATAATTTATTGCTTCTTCCTTATCCACTTAAACTTTTCCTTCTTTCTTCCCATGAAATAATATTTTTCGCATTTTCGAGAGCAGAAGTAAAGTATTTCCCCGCTTGTTTTAACAAAAATTTTTCCTGTCCCTAGCTTAATTTCCGAATTGCAAAAACTGCATTTCATGTAGATCTACCTTTATTTTTGTTCTAACCTCATCGCCACTTCCATCTCTATTTCTCTTAGCATCAGAATATCTCCAACTCTAACAGGACCAACAACATTTCTAATCAAGATTTTTCCTGCTTCTGGCCCTTCTATAAGTCTGCATCTAACTTGTCTAACTCCTTTAACACCAGAAGCACCCAAAACTTCTATAACTTCTGCGGCATAAGCATCCTTCATCTAAATCACTTCTTCAATTTTTGAATTTCTTTAACAATTTCCTCCAATAGCTTTGAATTTTCTCCAGCATCAACTATCGCAACGGCTGCTGCTTGAACTTCTAAGCCAGATGCTTTTCCTAACTCAAGCTTAGATGGAACATACGTATATGGAACTCCTTTTTCTTCGCAAAGAGGAGGTAAATGCATAACTACTTCTTCTGGCTCAACATCCATTGCAATAACAACTAGTTTTGCTTTTCCTCTATCGACAGCTTTTGTAACCTCATTAGTACCTCTCCTAATCATTCTTTCCTCTAATTCTTTTCCCTCTTTCTTTGCAACCTCTTCCTTAGCCTTTTGAGCAGTAGCAACCAATTCAACCAATTTTAAAGTTTTTCTAATCAATTCTTCGCTTGGCTCAAACTTCACATATGCCTTCATCTTCA
>Ga0185307_1001501_pt1 | contig 12880 bp, 10 predicted proteins | sample LHCtaG_FD_128010 | JGI IMG/M metagenome (GOLD analysis project Ga0185307, IMG submission 128010) | Hot spring microbial communities from Little Hot Creek, USA to study Microbial Dark Matter (Phase II) - LHC4sed_matched (SPADES... | ecosystem: Environmental > Aquatic > Thermal springs > Hot... | reverse complement strand
TATCGCCATAAACTAAGGACTCATATTTCAAGTTTTGCGGCGAACCTTTACATACTTGCTAGAAGAGGTGTTGGCGTTTCAAACTAAGTTGCTGAAGTCGTTAATCATCTGCCGAGGAGGTTGGCATTATACAGGCTACAGCTGATAATCTTGAAGGCTCTGAGAATAGCATATCTTGCGACAGTAAAGCCGCCGGCCGGCGGGTAGTAAAAGCCATAGAAGACCGGTAAAGTTAGGGAAAGCTTCCACCATGGAGGATTCTCCACGAATCCATGGATGGTACAACTATAGGGGCCCGCTGGCCTTTTATGGCTATGAGGGCTCGTCGGCCAGCCCCACCTCCACTTTTATCTCTTATTTACAGTTTCACACAGTGATTTAAAAACGAGAAAATTGAATACTTTACTGCATTATTATGGGGGGTAATCTCAGGATCGGTATTTTAGGGGCCACTCGCGCGCCATTCAACTTCTTCTACTCGCGGCCCTCAAGTATCTGGAGCTTAAGACGATAGAGGTCGGCCATATAGCCTGCACCGTTAGGGAGTCTCTTCTCGAGAGGCCTTCGAGCTCGCCGAGAAACTCATGGCGTCTGGATAATTCTTGGCTTCATCACCCCTCCTCGAGTTTCTTTGATTGAGGTGCCTCGGAGTAGTAATATTAATACTGGGATTGTATTTGTTAACGTGGGTCTCATGCCGTCTTTCCCTGAGATGCTGCGAAGTGCTCTGAGCAAGTTCAGGTCAGCCGCGACCGTGGATAAAAGGACTGTTGAGGAGCTTATAAGGGATATTCAAAGAGCGCTCCTCATCGCTGACGTCAACGTGGAGCTTGTCAAAAAGATCTCAGATAGGATTAGGGAGAGAGCTTTCTCGGGCGAGCTGCCGCCCGGAATCTCGAGAAGGGACTACGTGATCAAGGTCATCTATGAGGAGCTTGTAAGACTTCTCGGCGAGAAGCCCGCCGAGATAAGGATCACTAAGAGGCCATATGTTATAATGGCTGTCGGGATTCAGGGGGCTGGGAAGACCACGAGTATCGCGAAGATAGCATATTATCTCAAGAAGATGGGTTATAGGGTTGCGGTTGTCTGCGCTGACACTTATAGGCCTGGAGCATATGAGCAGCTTAAGCAGCTTCTTGATGGAAGGGGCATCCCCGTCTTTCATGAGGGCTATGATGCGGTTGAGATCGCGAGGAATGGTGTGAGGCGCTTCTCTGAGGAGGGCTATGATGTTATCCTGATAGATACTGCTGGGAGGCATAAGAGCCAGGAGGATCTCATGAGGGAGATGAGGGTGCTTCAGGAGAGCATTAAGCCCGATGAGGTGATGCTCATCATTGATGCCACGATAGGCCAGGCTGCTGGAGAGCATGCCAGGGCTTTCCACCAGGCGGCTCCCGTCGGGTCAATAGTTTTGACGAAGATGGATACTTCGGCTAGGGGTGGAGGGGCATTATCCGCGATCGCGGAGACAGGTGCCAAGATAAAGTTCATCGGGACTGGTGAGAAGTTGGAGGAGATCGAGCTCTTCAACCCGAAGGGATATGTGGGCAGGCTCCTCGGCATAGGCGACTTGGAGGGGCTGCTTGAAAGGATCAGGCTCGCTGAGATCGAGGTGAGCGAGGAGCGCGCGAAGAAGATGCTCCGGGGGGAGTTCACGCTCGAGGAGTTCGTTAAGCAGTTGAGGGAGGTTAGGAAGATGGGACCCCTCTCGAAGCTTTTATCGAGGCTTCCGCTGCCCGGGCTCCCCGACATCCCGCAGGACGCCCTCAAGGAGGCGGAGGAGAGGATCGAAAAGTGGTGGGCGATAATACAGTCCATGACGCCGGAGGAGAGAAATGACCCGGATATACTCGATGCCTCGAGGGTTAGAAGGATCGCGAGAGGCGCCGGAGTATCTGAGGGCGATGTCAAGGCCCTCCTGAGACAGTATAAGCTGACAAGGAAGCTCATTAAGAGGGCGAAGAAGGCGCCCCATAAGCTTGCAGGCCTTCGGGGATTGGGATAACCATCCTCCCAAGATTATAGTTATTAGGATAATTGCGGGATCATCACGCCGGGGTTGTCATTCGAGGGGCTGGCCGAGGTTTTGGGGAAGGCTGAGAGGTTGCTTCTAGCCTACCCTCTCTGCGATTATTGCCTTGGTAGACAATTCTCCTCACTATGCTATGGTGCTGGGAATGATGAGAAGGGTAGGGCGCTGAAGCTCATCCTCACCATGTGGAGCCTCACCCGGCATAAGGAATCCGGGGAGACGCCGGAGATCTTGAGAAGGCTTGCTTCAACAGGCTTCAGCCCTGCGGTGAAGACCCTGCAAGCGCTTGGCGAGGAGCCGCCCGAGCAGTCTCCATGCTACATCTGCGGTGGGATCCTGACTAGGAGGAGGATGGAGGAGGTTGCCGAGAAGGCCGCAGAGGAGCTGAGAGAATACGAGTTCAGAAACCTCTTAGTTGGGGCTAAGGTTCCAGCAGATGTGAGGGAGAGAGAGGACGAGCTCAGAGCAGCCTTCAGTATAGATACAGGGGAGGATATCAAGGAGGATATCACGAGGGGCGTTGGCTCGGCACTCCAGAGGAGGTTCAAGGTCCCGGTTGAGTATCAGAACCCGGACATCGTCATCCTCGTTGACATATTCTCCGGGACGTGTGAGCTGCAGGTTAACCCCCTCTTTATCAAGGGGCTATATAGGAAGCTCCAGAAGAATATACCTCAGACGCCTTGGTATTGTAGATACTGCTGGGGCCGTGGATGCGGGAGATGCAATTATACTGGGAGGGAGTATCCTGAGTCTGTTAGCGAGCTGATAGGTGAGCCCGCCCTCAAGCTCTTCGAGGCCCTGAGCTACAAGTTTCATGGCGCGGGGAGGGAGGATGTTGATGCCACTGTCACAGGAACCGGCAGGCCATTCATCCTAGAGCTAAAACATCCTAGAAAGAGGTTTGTTGACTTAACGCTTCTGGAGAAGATTGTAAATGAGGGCGCGAGGGGGAAAGTGGAGATCTCGAACCTAGAGTATTCGGGTAGGAGGGAGCTGAGGATATTGAAGAACCTTTCCCCCATAGCGTCGAAGACCTATGAGGCCATGGTTGAGTTTGATGGCGATGTGGATGAGGAGGCGCTGAAACAGGTTATGAAGATGTTCAGGGATATCGTGATAAATCAGAGGACTCCGAAGAGGGTTTTGAGGAGGAGGGCTGACAAGATTAGGCAGAAGAAGGTCTACTATGTTGAGGCTGAGAAGCTCGGCGACCGCGTCGTCAAGTTCAGGATCAAGGCTCAGGGCGGCCTATACATAAAGGAGCTCATAGATGGCGATGATGGGAGGACCGAGCCCAATATAGCGGAGATCCTCGGTAGAAGGCCTCTCAAGATAGACCTGTCCGTTATCGAGGTTGAGTATCCGGAAACCGGGAGCTAGCCGCCTCCAGAAAAATAGGCTGGGAAAATATGATGGGGGTTTAGAGCGTTATCTTGAAGAACATTTGGAGGACCACGGCGGCTATGAAGAAGCCGTAGAAGACCGCTCCCACTGCGAGGATTATGTTGGTCACGATGCCCGGTCTAAGAGGCTTCGGCAGGATCCTGTTGCTGATTATCAGCTGTAAGATTGGCGCGAGCGTCAGCGCGAGGAGCCCGAGAACGGCCCCGGTCGCTGAGAGGTGATAGGGCTCCGCCAGCTTATAGACCGTCGAGATGACGAGTATTGTGACCGATAATGCGTAGATGGCGTAGACCGCCGCATAATACATCTTCCTCGGGTCTCCCCCGGTCATCCTCCTGACCCGCTCGCTCGCGAACCAGAAGTTGTCGGTTACTGTTCTCGCGACGGAGTCCATTATCCCCCACTGTGTATCGAAGAGGGCCCAGAAGCCTCCAAGTAGGACTATTACCCATGCTGCCCAGCCGAGAACCGCTGAGAGCGCCTCTGCCTGAGCTGCTGCCACCTGAAAGCCCATCGGCGCGAGGCCTCTCGGCACAAGCAGGGCATATGCCATGACGCTCGTCAAGATCACGGTCACCATTGTTATCCCGGAGAAGAATACATAGGAGTCGAGCCTAACTATCTTGAGCCATCCCCTCCATCTTCTTAGATTCTCCTGGTTATTCACCTCAAAGGGTATCTCATCCGCCTTCAGCTCCACCTTGCTCCCTCCTACGAGGCCTGAGATGTAGCCGGCCTTGCTTCCCATGCCCCAGCCCTTATCCCTGGCATAGCTGGAGATGAAGAGATTGAAGCCGAAGCCCGCTGGAATATAGGCGATCGCCGCGGCGATCATATACCAATTTATATCGCTTTGCGGCGGGAAGCCGAGTCTCGGCCTTAGGAAGCCCCCGAACCCGCTTAGGACCTCGAGCCAAGCCTGCGGTGACGCGGCTATAACGACGCCGGCGATTATCGTGGCTACGAGAAGTATGAGTATCGGCCAGCTAACGAGCTCGAGAGTCCTCTGGATCTTCCTGCCGAAGTGTATCACGAGCAGCCCGACGGTTAGAGCCACTATCCCCCAGGCTAGGACGAGGTATGCGTCTTGCGGCCCTGGGAGACGGCCGAGTTGCAGCGCTGTTATCGCGGTGGCGGAGGCTGCGGCCCACCCCGGCCAGATCACCGGGATGAAGATGAGAAGTGTCCAGGCCCATGCCCATGTAAGCGGGTTTGGGGGAAGCTTCTGGTAAGCCTTGTGGATTGGCTGACCACTATATACTGCGTATTTCATCGACTCGACGGCGACAACCGCCTGTATTATGCAGGAGAGGAGGGCTGCCCAGAGCAGATATGGGCCATACTTCACGACAATTGCTGGAAAGAGGATCCACTCGCCGCTTCCTATCGCCATTGATCCGAGGATAACTCCGGGGCCAACCGCCTTTAGATAGCTCCAGATTCCTGGCTTGGGAGGCTCGGGAAGAGCTTCCGGCGCCATCCCACGACTCCTCGGATATGGGCTTAGATGCCCGGTTATAAGCGTTAATGCTTAAAAATGTGCTACGTTCCTCAACAATACTTCTCAAGGCCCAGAACGTAGGGCTAAAAGCTGGCTTCCCCCACTTTTTGCAATTCCAAAAATTTTAGAATTTAATGTTACACTTATTTAGGTTTATTAAGTCAGCTTCTTTTTAGGAAAGGGGTGTGTGAAGCTCGGGGAGAAGGTTCTCGTTACGGCGGCTCTCCCGTATTCCTATGCTCCTAGACATTTTGGCCACCTAGCTGGAGCCTATCTTCCAGCCGATGTCTTTGCTAGGTTTAAGCGGATGAAGGGGGCCGAGGTTGTCTATGTCTGCGGGACGGATGAGAATGCAAGCAGCATAGTGATAGAGGCTATGAGGAGGGGGGTGACGCCGAAGGAGCTCTGCGACATGTATTACCCGATCCAGAAGGAGGTCTTCGAGAGGCTGGGGATAAGTTTCGACATCTTCTCTAGGACGAGCAAGCCCATACATTATCAGGTTGTCAGGGAGTTTTATCTAAGGCTCTGGGAGAAGGGATACATCTACCCGAAGGTGATCAAGCAGTGGTGGTGCCCAAACTGCAAGATCTTCCTCCCTGACAGGTTTGTGATCGGCACATGCCCGAAGTGCGGCGCGCCCGGCCAGTATGGCGACGTCTGCGAGGTCTGCGGATCATGGTATGAATCCTTCGAGATAATAGATCCCAAGTGCTCGCTATGCGGATCGAAGCCCGAGATAAGGGAGAAGACCCATTTCTTCCTCAAGTTAAGCGCCCTGACAGAAAAGGTCCTCGAGTATGTTAGGGATAAGAAGTTCTGGAGGAAGGCCACATATAACAAGACCATCGCCTGGCTCGAGAAGGAGGGGCTAAGGGACAAGGATATTACAAGGGATTATAGCTGGGGGCCTCCAGCGCCATTCCCCGGAGCCGAGGGCCAGGTGATCTATAACTGGGCCGAGAACCTCCTCGGATACATCTCGGCGACTAGGGATTGGGCCGAGAATATTGTGGGCGACCCCGAGAGGTGGAAGAGCTTCTGGATGAATAAGAATGTCAAGCTATACTGCTTCATCGGCAAGGATAACCTCTTCTTCCACACAATCCTCTTCCCGGCGCTCCTCATCGCCCACGGAGACTATATACTGCCATACAACGTGGTTGTCAACGAGTTCGTGAACCTAGAGGGCGAGAAGCTCTCAACCAGCCGTGGATGGGTTGTCTGGCTCCATGAGCTGCTCGAGAGATATGACCCTGACGTAATCAGGTATTATGCAGCGGCAATAGCCCCCGAGACGAGGGACACGGACTTCAAGTGGCAGGACTTCGCCGAGAAGATAAACGGCGAGCTCATCGGCACATATGGAAACTTTGTCCACAGGGTTCTAAGCTTCACTTATTCCAAGATGGGCGGGGTCATCCCACGGCCTGGGGAGATGGATAAGCGGGATGAGGAGATGCTTAGCCGGAGAATAGAGTATGCGAGGATACTCGAGGAGCATATTGAGGCATGCGAGTTCAGGAAGGGGCTGAGAACCATCCTCGACCTAGCGCAGGAGGGCAACGCCTACATGAATGAGAAGGCGCCCTGGAGTAATCCGGAGAAGGCTGGGACGCCTGTTTACGTGCTCTGCCAAATAGTCTACTCGCTTGCTGTCATCTCGGCGCCCTACCTCCCATTCACGGCCCAGAAGATCCTCGATTACATGAATATCGGGAAAAGAGTGTCAGAGCTTAGATGGAGTGATGCCGAGGCCATGATACCGCCAGGGCACAGAATAAACGAGCCTAAGCCCCTCTTCAGAAAAATAACAAGTGAGGAGGTTGAGGAGCAGGTGCGGAAGCTTTTAGAGAGGTTGAAAAAATGATTTAGATGGATTTTATTCCGAGATCCTCGAGTATCTCCTCTATCTCGTCTTCCTCCAGCGGCTTCGGCTCCTCCTTTGCCTTGAGGAGCTCTGTGCTCTCGACGCCCGTCAGGATTAGCGAGACCTCGAGCGTTGAGTCGAGCGAGCTGTCTATCCTCGCGCCCCAGATCACCAGCGCCTCCTCGCCCATGAGCTCCGAGACTATCTCAGCCGGCCTCGCAGCCTCGCTGAGCTTCATATCATCACCGCCCGAGACATGGATTATCGCGCCCGACAAGCCCTCATAGGTTATGTCGAGGAGCGGGCACTGGAGGGCCATGAAGGTCGCCTCCTCAGCCCTATTCGGCGTCGATGACTTCCCTATCCCGAGTGCCGCGAGCTTCCCCCTGCTCATAACGGTCTTAAAGTCAGCGTAGTCTATGTTTATCAGGCTGGGCTTGGCGATCGACTCCGTTATGCTCAGCACCATGTTGCTTATCACCTCATCCGCGAGGCTGAATGCTGCCTTCAAGCTATACTGCGGATAGAGCTCGAGCAGCTTGTTATTGTCTATCGCGACAACCGTGTGGCATTTCTCCCGCATATCCTCAAGGCCCTTCAACGCAATCCTCTTCCTCACATTTCCCTCGAACTTGAATGGAAGCGTGACGACCCCTATCACGATCGCTCCAAGCTCCCTAGCTATCTCGGCGACGAGGGGTGCTCCGCCGGTTCCTGTGCCGCCGCCGAGCCCCGCCGACACGAATACTATGTCCGAGCCCTCCAGCGCCGCCCTGACCTCGTCTATGGACTCCTCTACAGCGGCTCTCCCGAGCTCCGGGTTTCCGCCCGTCCCCCGGAACTTCGTCGTGCCCTTGCCAAGGAGGATCTTCTCATGAGCGTTGATGAGCTCTAGGTGCTGTGCATCGGTGTTCGCAGCCACGATCTTTACTCCCTTCAACTTCATAGCGAGAACTCTATCAGCAGTGTTACAGCCAGCCCCTCCAACGCCTATCAACGTTATCTTCACGTCATCGGAGAAGTCTCTCCCGAAGAAGAGTAGGTCGTCATTCACCCCTCATTGCCTCCTCCATTATGAAATCTCTAATAGCCATTCTAATTGCCTCGGCCCGGTTTGGATAGAGCCTCCTCCTAACTAATTGATCTATTGCCTCTATGTATGCTTCTGGGAGATGAACTGTTACAACCCTCACCCCAACCACCTCCTGAGAGGGGAGGGGCGTGTGTGGAGATAAAGCCGTTAGTAATACGGCCGTATGTGTTTAGGCGGTGTTATAACCATGTTAAGCCCCTAACTTGATATCAAAAAATGATTAAAGCTTGCCTGGCCAATAGCTTAGATCGCCGGAGGTGGGTTGCTGATAATCGGAAAGTATAGGAGGATCGAGCTTCTCGAAGAATTCGAGGAGCTAGTCGAGAAGCTTAGAAGGGATTCTGAGGATGGTGTTCCGATAATTGTCGAGGGCGAGAGAGACGCTAGAAGTCTCAGGATCCTCGGGATCATGGGAGAGATAATACCGGTCAAATCCATTAGGGAGCTGAGGAGGAGGCTTGAGGCGAGAGGCGTTAGAAGCGTAATCCTGTTATTCGACTTGGATCAGGAGGGCGAGAAGCTAATGAGGCTGGTCAAGAGGAGCTTGGAGGGTGTTGTCGGCGAGATAAACACGAGATACTGGCTCAGGCTGAAGACATTCAAGAAGCTGGGATTCACGCAGGTGGAGCATCTTCACCTTGTTCCTGAGAAGATTCGGGCTCCCTCTCGCGGCGAAGAAGCCCCCTCAAGGCGAAAAAGAGATTAATGGCTATCAGGCCGACAAGAAGAAGCATTCCATATGGTGGATAGATCTCGCCCGAAAGGAATAGTGATAGATATCCTATCCCGGTCCAGTATGGTATCTTGAAGCCCGTCCATTTTCCAACGATGCTCCTGTATGGGACTGGAGACCATGGATCAATTCCAGCATTCGCATCGCCTCTTGTATATACCCCCTCCTCTGTTATATGGACGACCCTATGAACCACGAGGTTTCCATACCAGGGGTTCCAGAAGACTATCACGTCTCCTACCTTTATGTCCTCGGGGCTGGCCGGCTCTATCACTATCACGTCCCCGACCTTTAGCGTTGGCTCCATGCTCCCCGACTTGACGACCAGCAGCGGCGTAACATTTCCAGAGACCCTGTAGATGATCACCATTAACAGTAGCAGGGTTAGTATTATGAGGGCGATGTCGGCTGCCGAGATCCGCCGAGCCATGATATCATCCCCTCCTCTAGATCCTTGGAGCCCTTCTAGCTCTCCTCGGCTCCCTCCTAGGCTGCTGTCTTCCACGTGGAAGCCTTGAGATCGCGTATCCCGAGATCATGAGGTTTATGGCGCTCGCCGCGATCGTCATCTCGAAGCCCATCTTATATGGGGCCGGGCGCAGAAAGCTCAACGACCTCGACTTCTCAACAGTAAGCCTGAAGCCATATGTCTCGTTGCCTATTTTTAGGATGGCGTTATAGTTCTCTGCCGCCGGCAGTAGCAGCCTAATTATCCCATCAGCTCCACTAACTGCCTCAGCTATCACGCCCATCTCATCCTCGACGATGAGCCTTGCGCCGCCGACCGCCCCTCCATCCGGATTCCTCACCAGGATCTCAACAGGATAAACTGTAGAGTATATCGCGAGACCTAGCATTGACTTCTCCAGATACGTGTTAAAGAGGCCGGCGTCCCTACCCCTATACTTTATCTCAACTCTGACATCTCCCTCGGGGAGCCTCTCGAGTATCTTGTTTTTCTCAGCTAGGTTATAGGTCTCGAGCAGCATGTCATTGACGTAGAGCATGGCTAACCCCTCTTCTAGAGGCTTTCCATCCCCTCTAAGGATTCCAGCCTCGAAGCTGTGGACGGAGCATGTTATCGCCACCTTCATATCATCCCTGACGAGATCTATCTCGCTCGGCTCTATCTGGAGCTTTATACCCCTATAGAACGCCGCGATGCTAAGGGTTATGTTTGGCAGGTTCTTGAAGACGGCCCGCCCATCCTCCCCTATATCATCCTCAAACTCGTATCCGCTGAAGGAGACTACTGCTCTACCCTGGCCCAAGGGCTTTTTATCGGAGTCGAGGAATATGAGCTCGAGATCAAGCACCCCGGGTGCCCTAAGCTCGAAGAACCTATTCTCTGGAGAGATCTCCACATGATCCTCCAAGACCTTGAAGCCGTAATATGTCACGATTAGACTGTACTCGCCGAGCGGCAGGTCCCCTACAAGCAGGGTTCCATCCCCGAGATATCTGCCCGACCTAGAGAATCTCCCATGCGTGAGCGTTAGCGATATGTTCCCGAGAGCTGCCTCCCCATCCCTATCAAATATCTTGAAGTATATGTTTCTCAGGGAGAGCCTCATTATTATGCTCTTATCAGCGGTCAGGTCTATAGTCTCCACGCCAATGGGCATATCATCGATATAGGCCTCAAGCCTGTATGTTAGTGGGAGCAGTCTTCCTAGTGACCCCCGTCCATCCACACCAGTCTTGAATGACGTGATTCTCCCGACGCCCTCAAGCACCACGATTATATCGGCGCTCACGGGCTCGTCATCCAAGTTAATGGTTGTGATGTTCAGCCTGTATCCCGTCATGTTCAGCCACAGGACCTGATTCTCCTCGCCTATCCTCAGGCCTTCAGCCCTGAAAACCTCCCTCCCCGAGTAAAAGAGGGATGCCGCATACTTGTCGAACTTGGGGACGTTCATTATGCTCGCCTCCCAGTCCTTTGTCTGGAACTCGAATCTCAGGCCCGGCGCCCTCAGCTCCCCCACGAGGGACTTCGTGATGGAGGCGTTTACGATGGCTGATACATTCACCCTTATCTTGATATCATAGAACCAGGCTTTCACAGTGCCCTCAGCCGACTCAACCTTGACCTCATACTTGCCGGAGTATACCGTCATTTCTCCAAGCATTATCCTAAGATCATAGTTCTCGAATGGGGTGTGGCCGAAGCGGATGACGCCGTTCTCAGATGGGGCTGACCCAACCTCACGACCATCCTTAAACAGCTTCCCGGTGAAAGTATAATCCTTTAGAATATCCTCGCCATCATAATCCATCACCGTGATATTGAGCCTGAGAGCATTAACAGTTATCTCCTTCGAGACATCATCGTTGAGGACCTTGATCTCCTTCTCGCTCGACGCGTATACTGTTATGCCCTTGAGCCTGGCAATGACATAATACTCGGTATTTGTAGGGATCAGCTTCATTATAGCCAAACCATTAGAGTCACTCTTTGCGGTCGCCGCAGGGCTCTTATCAAGCTCCTCCCTAAGCTCAACCTCAACACCCTCAACAGGAGAACCTTTCCTATCAACAATAGATAACGTCACCCTATAAAGGGGAAGGGTTAGTTTGGTTGCACCCTCAGATGGAATTGATTTTGCTCCGAGTGAGTAGTTGTTTCCCTTGAACTCCACCGTGATGTCGTAATTTGAGTCAGATGGAATTGGGCCGAATTCCACCTTTCCACCCGAGTCCGTCGAGCCCGAATACTTTATCGTGTTATTTATTTTGTGGACTAAGAAGACCTTAGCTCCGGGGACAGGATCCCTCTCCTCTCTGTCATAAACATATATCGTCCACTTGCTTATCACCTCAACAGTAATATTGATGTCGGGTGTGATGGTTACATTAATGTCGAGACGGTATCCAACTTGATGACCCGCCGGATAATAGACGTAAGCGTTGTAAAGCTTGTCTCCGGCTACGTCGAGTGAAGTCTTACCGTCGGAGCCGGTCTTCTTTATGCCTATTCTCGTCCCGTCCTGGTCCCTTAACTCAACATAAGCATTTGCGAGGGGTTTATTATCTCTTGTGTAGACTTTGATTGTCAGAGTTGGATCATCTTGAGCGTGGATGGGGATGATGAGGTTCATCAGAAGTAGAAGTGTGATGATGACAAGCATTGCTGGCGCGGTCTTTTTAGCCGACTGCATCCTCGCCTTCTTCATAGTTTTTGGCTTTAGGTATATTTATGGGATTCGGCTTATGTTTCACTGGTGGAGCGTTATGGTGGTGTATCAGGAGGAGGTTTCTTTTAGGACTCGGGGTGAGGGGGATGTTGTGGATATTACGGGTGAGGTTGAGCGTGTTGTTGAGAGGTCTGGTGTGAGGAGTGGTGTTGCCCATATCTTCGCGATCGGGTCCACCGCGGCGGTTTCGACGATAGAGTATGAGCCTGGGCTTAAGGAGGATCTCGCGGCGGCCTTGGAGAGGATTGCGCCGAGGAATGCGGAGTATAAGCATCATTTCCGGTGGGGTGACTATAATGGTCATAGCCATGTTAGGGCGACCATTATTGGGCCGAGCCTCGAGGTGCCCGTGAGGGGCGGTAAACTCGTTCTCGGGACTTGGCAGCAAATAGTCTTCATAGAGCTTGATGTGAGGGCGAGGAGCAGGAGGGTTGTTGTCACGGTTATGGGCGAGTAGGCGGCATTACCTCGCCTCGCTCGCCACAGTCTCGAGAGTCCACCTGACAGCGTTAACTATCTCTCTCAGCCTATACTCCTCCCTAAAGTTCCTTACTACTATCTCCTTAACCTTATCCCCTTCATAGATTATGTCGTAGTCGAGCTCGTGGCCCGGCGGTATCAAGCCCTTATCAACGCGCTCTCGATCCGCCTTGCTCATGGACTCGAGAACCTTCTTCAGTAGGAATGACTGGAGGGGCCTCGAGTCCCTCGTCAAGTTTATCCCGGGCTCGATTAGGAACCTCACCTCATTAGGTGAGATGGCCACCCTCGCGAGGACCTCGCCGTACCTCGATTTTAGAACCCTAAGCCTCTCCGCCTCCGGCTGTGGAGCTGGTGCCGATGGCTTGACGGGCTTCGCTTCAGTCGCTTTCTTGAAGCTTATGCTCGCCAGCTCCTCATCCACGAAGCTCCTCATGCTCTCGAGGATTTCGAGCTCGTCTTGGAGCTCCTTTATCCTCCTCTCGATATACTCTTTTATCGCGGCTAGTGCTCGCGCTTTTTCAGAGTCCTCGCTCATGCGCCGGCTACACCTCCATCAGC
>Ga0185307_1001500_pt1 | contig 12882 bp, 10 predicted proteins | sample LHCtaG_FD_128010 | JGI IMG/M metagenome (GOLD analysis project Ga0185307, IMG submission 128010) | Hot spring microbial communities from Little Hot Creek, USA to study Microbial Dark Matter (Phase II) - LHC4sed_matched (SPADES... | ecosystem: Environmental > Aquatic > Thermal springs > Hot... | reverse complement strand
TGTTAAATTCCAAGTTTTTTTCTTGCAAGCCTTACGTCTTCATCTATAACGGTCTTCCTTCCAGCATGCTTTGCTAGAGTAATAGCTTCTGTTGCTACTTGTAAAAGCTTTTCTTCAACAACTTTCGCAAATTCTTCTGCTGCTGCATCTGAAACCCTTCTTGCTCCAGCTTTTTTTAAAATTCTTTCAAAAGCTGCGCTCGAAACCATAAAAGCACCTAATTTATTCTTGTATAGATTAAAATATTACTTCAAATATCTTGACTTCAGGGTTTTGATGAACAAGCTTAAAATGTTGTAAACCTTGGCCTTTGTAAAAGAACATTTTTGTGAACAAGCTATTCTCTATTTCTGGGGACATGAATATAACATAGTAAGGAACTATAAGTTGGCCAGTGCTTCCTGCTATTCCAAAGTCTGGCAAAGCCCACAAAAAGCCTGGTATGCTGTTTGGCATGCTGCTATAATCTTTTGTGACTATATTACCGCTGGCATCCATATAGGATATCCTGCTTATAATCCTGTTTCTTATCCCTTGCTCTGGTATGTTCAAGACTGGAATGAAGCTTGTATCGTTTACTACCAGAGAAATTATCCCTTCAGAATAAAGCAAACTATTGCCTCTTGTGCCTGTTATCGGTAGTTGGAAATAATTTCTTCCTGTTCCTGTCCCAAAGTAGCTTAACCAGTAGTACTTCCCTATCAAGTCAGCAGAAGCAATCAAGTACATTTTCTTCATCGGCTTACAAGGATCTACTTTCACAGGATTGTCGTATATCTTATTCCCAAAAGTTGCCTTTAGGTTTTCACACTGCTCTTGGGTTGGTCCCATATAATTTTTAAGAATGTTTATAGCTTCTGTCTCATTGCTTGTGGCAAAAACTCTTCCCATATCCTGAATTCTTATGTTGTGGTCATAAACCAAACAGTCTGTTGGTCCGCAATGAGCCCCATCGGCCATAACCATGAAAGGCTTTTGCTTGTAGTAGCTGTATCCTGCCAGAATGTGGCCAGGATCCCACCAAGTAACTACTATAGTCTGGCTATCAGAATTGTTAACAAGCCAATCTAAAGCATCGTACCAATTCTTGCTTATTTCCATTCCACCTGCTTGACCCATCTGGACAGAATTTGAAATAAAGAAAAGTGTCTGAAAAGCAAATATTCCAAGGATTAGTGCATTGGTAAGCTTTTCTTCTTTCTTGTACAAAACTAAAAATGGAAGCAAAACTATAAAAGCAAAATAAAAAATTTCTGGGATTGTCCTTGTAAAAATTGGGTACGTAACCAAAAGACTTACTATCATTAGAAGAAGTAGTACTTCTGGATATTTTTTATAGTTTCCTATCATGTAGCCTGCTGCTATTGAAGCTACTACTGTAAATTGCAAGTCAAACCTTACGCCTCGGGAAATCAAGAGAAACATAAAAATTGCTGAAAGAAATAAGAAGATTTCTTCAGGGAGTATTTTCTCTTTTTTCCAGATTTTGTAAGCTGCTAATGCTAAAAGACCAAAAGAAAGTAAGACTGTTAAAAGACCTGCCCTATTTACTACTGACATAAAGCCTTCTCTAGAAAAAATGTTCACTGGCTGAAGCTCTGCTACTGAAATGTTTACAAGTAAAGGAGCTTCGGGAACAGAAATAACTGCTTGAATGGTTAAGATTGCAAGAAAAACTGTAAAAAGTAGTCCTAAGCCAGCATAAACTCTAGCTTTTGTTGTTTCCTCAGATCTTAAGCTGTAGAAGAAGTTGTATGCAAACAACCCACACCATGCTAAGAGAACTACTAGAGCAATTCCTCTTACCAAAAAACCTAAGCCAGTAAAGGCTAAACCACCAAAGAAGGATAGAAACAGAGTAGAATGGAAGAAAAAGTAGCCAAGAAGATTTGTTGCAACAACTACAAAGAAAATTGGCTTACTAACTTCAAACCATTCTTGCATCAAAACTTTAAAGTCTATTTTAAAAGAAAAGGTGTGAACAATACTTTCAAGAATCCTGAAAAATGGGAGAGCAAAAGTAAAAACTGTAAAAAGGATTAGAGTAAGCCAACCTCCTCCCCAGTTCCAGACAAAAAGTAAGTTAGCTAAAACAGCAAAGGCTATCGCAAAAAAACTTTTCTTCTTTAAGGCAAGTAGTGTTGCAAAGATAGAAAAGAAAAAGTAGAAGGCAACTGGCGCATCTGTATCACAGTAGCCAGCCATGGAGGTTGCTACTAAAGAAGGTGCTAACACTACAAAGAGAGCTGTTACTAAACCTCCTAGCTTGTTAGTGAGTAGTCTACCGACAAAAAAAGCAGCTACGGCTGTTAGAGCAACCATTACCAAAGGAGAAATTATTGCTGCTTTCATTAGAGTTGTAGAAGAAAAGAAAGAGAGGAGCTTATAAAGAAAAACTATCGTATACGACCAACCACTGAAAGGAGATACGGGTCTGCCCGGATAAAAGCTTTGGATATCCCAGCTTGGCAATTTTAAATTGTTGTTCAAAATCATTTGTGCATATCTATAAAACCACCAAGGATCGTAATCTAAAACTGTAGGAGAGTTTATAGTAGAAGACCTAACCCAGATTGATAAGTAGATAATTATTGCTAAAGATGAGAGAATTAAAAGTATATTTCGAAGATCCTTGAAGTTCATATGAAACAATTAGCATTTTATCTATAAAGATTTAACCTAAAAGTTTTTCATAAACTTCTAAATGTTTTTTAACAGAATTTTCCCATGTAAACTTCTTTGTATACTCTGCGCCTCTTTTCCCCATTTTTCTTGCTCTTTCTTTATCAGTCAATAAATCTATTATCGCATCAGCTAAAGCTCTGGAATCTCTGGGTGGAACCAGTATTCCTGTTTTTCCGTTGATTATAATTTCTGGTATAGAGCCTGCATTTGTAGCAACTACTGCCTTTCCACAGCGAGAAGCTTCTGCATACATAAATCCAAATCCTTCTGCTATAGAAGCACCAACGACAATATCACACATTGCATAAAACTTTGGGACTTCTCTAAAAGGTCTTGTACCAGCATAAATAACGTGTTTTTTAATCTTCAGTCTTTCCAAAAGAGGTTGTATCTTTTCAAAACCAGTACCACCTAGAACAAGAAAAGAATTTGGAAGTTCATTAACCACAAATTTAGTAGCTTCAAGTAAATAAGGTATTCCTTTCTGTCCGAAATCAGATAGTCGTCCACTAAATCCAAAAACTAATTTATCCTCTAATTTAAGTTTTTTTCTAATGGATTCTCCACTAACATTGGGATTAAAAATGGGATCAATACCATGATAAGCGACTGTTATTTTTGTTTTAGGTGCACCAGCATCGATCAACGTTTTTTTAGAAAATTTAGAAGGACAAATAAACCAATCGTAAGGACGCCTACTGATACACTCTTCTACAAGAGGGTATAGTTTTTTGAGTAAGAAATTAGTGCGCATGTACTTCCAATACTCACGAAAAAATTCATGACAAAAGAGTACTACGGGTTTTTTAAGTAGTTTCCCTAAGAGCCATCCAGTAATACTAGCTGGATATGTTGTAACATGAAGCAAATCTATATCGGCAAATATTTTCTTTTTAAGTAAAGATAAAAATGGGAAAATAAAACGACCTCTTATAAAATCTCGAGTAAGCACAGGGACTCTAAAAATTTTTATTCCTTTATATATCTCGAAACTTTTTGTGTTTGGTAATTTAGTAGTTAAATGAACTACTTCTATCCCCTTTTTAACTAACCTTTTTTCTAGGTTAAGTAAATAAGCTTCACCACCACCAATAAATGGATAAAACAAGTCAGAAAAAATTCCAATTTTCATATTTTCACTTAACTTTCCAAAATAATATAAACTCCTTGTATTCTACAAAACTCTTTCATTATTTTTCACCTTTTTAATTTGATGTATGATTTTTTTGAATTTTTTCAAGAACTCTTTGGTGTCAAACTTTTTTGCATGTTTAATACACCTGCTGGCTGAGAATTTATAATTCTCGAATTTTCTAACAATTCTCGTAAGATTTTCTTCATAATTTTTATGAACAATTATACCTGTAACTTTATCCACAATGGTTTCAGGTAGGCCACCTTCAGCAGAAACTATTGCTGGTTTTCCTGAAGCATTTGCCTCTATAGGGACTATTCCAAAAGGTTCCGCTTCTGTAATATAGATGACCGCTTTACAATTACTGTACACTTCTCTTAGTTTTTTATCGCTAACTCCTCCTAAAAATATAATATTCTTGAATTTTCTAGAAAGATCTTTTATTGTTTTAGCAAGTGGTCCGCTGCCAATAATAACCAGCTTTTCTCTTCCAACTTTGGAAAAAACTTTTATTAGGAGATGTGGCCTTTTGTGATGTAGTAATCTTCCTACAAATAGAAAATACTCTTTCTTATTTTTGTAATGGAATTTGCTTGTATCTACTGGAGGATATATAACTTCTTTTACACTAACACCATAATCTTCGAATAATTTTTTAGTATAATTAGAGTTGGCTATAATTGTATCAATGCTTAATAAAGATTTAACTTCAATTTTGTTGTACCAACTTGTTAAACGGTCCAAAAGCTTGAACAATCCAACAGAATAGCTTTGCCTTTTAAACACATGTTTGAGTGGTTCAGAGTGCACATAATAAACCTTTGGGAGAGAGATAAAAGGTGCTAAATGTATCGAATAAAACCCAGAAAAAATTGCCACATCAAAATTTTTTTCTATAAAACTCTTAAATCGCCTTATAAAAAATCTAAAGAAAAAAATTGTAAATAAAATTTTCAAAACCCAATTCTTTGAAATAATTTCAGAGAATAGCTTATCCATACTTATTATTCTAGCTTTTTCAAAAACTTCGTACGTCTGGTTTGGAAGATACAAAGACGTAAAAATTATTTTTTCCCTCGTAAGTGTTAGCAATTTGCTAACGACCCTCTCTCCTCCGCCTCTTTCTATTAAAAAATCGTGGAAAACTATAATCTTCAACTTTTCACCTTCATTCCTACAATTTTTATTCTAGGATAAGCATAGTTTCTAAAAATTTTAGTGAACGCTAAAAGACGACAAATCACATCTAACAATGGTCTAAATTTTCCTAAATCTTCGTTTTTGTCAAAATGAATGTACTCTATTTTCTTTATTTTTAATCCGACTTTCTTGAAATGGTTAATAAGATGTTCTTTTGTAAATAAAGAGTAGTGTGTATCCAAATCAGACTTCCCTCTATAAAAATGAAGTCTTCTTAATGGAATTACTGGTTTGACATGCGTTCCAAAAAAATGAAACTCCCAAAAGCCTGCATTATCTGTTATAATTACTATTTTTCCTCCTGGTTTACAAACTCTTTTCATCTCTTCTAACACAAAACCAGGATTTCTCACATGTTCTAAAAAGTTTTTAGAGTATACAACATCAAACCTATTAGACCACGATTTGGGTAAACCCAACTCTACATCTAATACATGAGTTGTCGTATCTGTTGGATGTATATCAACCCTGACGTCTCCAAAACTTTCATTACCACAACCTACGTTTAAGGTGACCATACGCTCATTTATAAGTTTAATGAGTTTATTTTTAAATATCCACAATACAATGAATCTGCGTTGTTGGATAGTTTTATTTCATCCGAAATCCTCTTTAAAACTTTTCTTTGCTCTTTTTTAACCTTCTTCCAAACCAGTTTAGTCCTTAAAATTCTCCCAAATTTCGTTCCAGCTTTTTTCCCATACTTAACAAATTTAATTATAAACTTGAATAATATTCAGTTGATAGCTTGCCAGAAAAAGAGATAACCTTAGAAATAAACCCGGGATTAATCCTGCTGTTAGCTTTTTCTTTAGTCGTACTTATACTAAATCTTCAGGTCACGTTTGGCACACCCATAAATTTTGGTGATGAAGGGTTCCATTCTCGTTTAGCTCAGTATATGGCAGAAAATAGAGAATTCCCGATATGGCTCTCAGTTATAGAAGGAACTAAACTAGAGTCGGGCGGTTACACCAGGCCTCCTCTCTGGAATTTGGTGGAAGCTAGTTTTTTCCTCTTGTTGGGCTTTCAAGAATTCATAATAAGATTTCTTACACCTTTTATAGCTTTTTTGACTGGCCTAGCAACCTATATTCTAGTTAAGAGACTTTTTGACCAAAAGATTGGCTTAATCTCAGCAATATTTTTAATCACACTACCTTCTCTTGTAACATATTCTGTACTTTTTTACACAGATATGCTCTTTACCTTTTATAGTGCTCTGTTCTTCTTTACATTCCTTCTCTACACAAAAGAAAATAGAAGAAAGTATTTGTTTCTTTCTGCAATCTTTGCTGCTTTAGCTGCTTTTACAAAAGCTCCGGGATATGCCTACTATCTATTCTTTGGTCTAGAATTCCTGTACGAAATTTTTAAAACAAAAAGTTTTGCTACACTAAAAAAGTATCTTCTAGTTCTTGCTATCTTGCTTCTTGTACAAGCTGGATTTTATGTAAGAAACTTCTACTACTATAAAAATCCAACATGCTACTCAATACCCTATCTAAAAATTTTCCCCATGGAATCTTGTGGGATTGACAAATGGCAAGATAAATATCAGTTTGCTGGAAGGACTGTTGAAGAAGCAACAGAAGCAAGTGTTTACAAAATGGGAATAATGGGCTACTTAGCTTTTGCGTACGGAAGTTTACCTTTAGTTGTTCTTGGCTTTCTTATCGGGCTATTACTACTCTCAAAAGAAGGGAGTGAAATGTTAAAGCATATACTTCTCTATCTTCTTTTGTTCCTTGCTGTGTTTTACATTTCTACAGGAAGAGCCGAAGATACTGCAAGGCATACCCTAGCTTGGGCTCCCTTAATAACAACAATAGCTGCAATTTTCTTTGGAAAAACTTATGAAATTTTTTCATCTTACTACAAGTACCTCGGTCTTATTGTAATAATTCTGATAATACTCTTAGCATACCAGAACTTTAAGGTCAAGCTTGATACTATGGCAACAGTCAAGCAATTCTCGCCCACTTTTTTTGAGGCATGCAACTGGGTAAAAGCTCATCCAGAAGAAGTTCCTGAAGATGCTATCTTGATGACAATTTGGGCTCATAGGGCAATTTATAACTGTCAAAGAATTGCTGCTGGTAACATGCCAGACATTGCCTTGAGTAGAGACTTAAACTATACGCTAGAAGTTGCAAAATCTCATGGAATAACTCACTTGTTTATACAAAAGTTTAGCATAGATCCAACAAACTCTCATCTTGCAGAAAGATATGATTTGGAGTTTGTTCAGTTCCTAGAAAATAATCCTCAAAACTTCCAGAAAATTTATGAAAATGGACCACCATTACAAGATTGCCAACAATATTGGCAAAGAGGCTACTCATGCGATGGAAACATAATCTATAAAATCGTGTATTAGGCGAAATTATGTCGGATATACCTGTTATTTATTTGTTTTTGTTGATAGTTTATACTGCCTTTTTTTCCACTCTTTCCTTGACTAAACTCTGGATAAAAATTGCCAAAAAATCCAAGCTGTTAGGAAAGGATATGAACAAGTACTCTAAGCCAAAAGTACCAGAAGCTGGAGGTGTAGCTTTTATCATGGGTGTTACTTTTGCTATGCTTGTATACGTGTTCATAAAAACTTTTTACTTGTCTACCACAGCAAACTTAGTCGATGTCTTAGCAATTCTTGTTACATTATTGCTAGCAGGCTTTTTAGGGTTTGTTGACGATATACTAGGATGGAAAGTTGGCCTACCTCAGTGGCAGAAGCCTTTACTTACCATACCTATAGCCATACCTCTAATGGTGATAAACGTTGGAAATTCTGTAATAAGCATACCTTTCATAGGTTCTGTAGACTTTGGCATTATCTATCCTCTTTTGATAATTCCTTTAGGTATTGTTGGTGCAGCTAACGGGTTTAACATGCTTGCTGGCTTTAATGGATTAGAAGCATCTATGGGTATTGTCATCCTAAGCACGTTAGGTTTTATTGCCTGGTCTAACGGAATCTTATGGCTAGCCACTGTTACCTTTTCAACTGTAGCTAGCCTGCTTGCTTTTCTAGTCTTCAACAGATATCCTGCCAAGGTATTTCCCGGAAACAGCCTTACTTATGCAGTAGGTGCTTTGATTGCTTGTGTAGCAATTCTTGGTAACATGGAAAAAGTAGCTGTTTTTCTTTTCAGTCCTTACTTTGTCGAGCTAATTGTTAAAGCTAAGAATAAGTTTAAGACAGAGTGTTTTGGCATACCTCAAAAAGATGGTAGTTTAAAACCTCCTAAAAAAGTTGGGTCGATTACACATGCTTTGCTAAAGTTTGTGAAAAGTGAGGAAGAAGTTGTTTATACACTTTTAGCAATAGAGATTTTACTTGCTTTTCTAGCCTTGTTTTGGTTCAAGCCATTCTGAAAGAAACTTTGCCAAACCTAAAATCTGTTTTTTCAAGATAGGTGCTTTTGTGGCAATAAGCTCTAATAGTCTGACGTCTTGTTGTGTGTAAAACTTTAAAGGAATTAAGAGTGCTAAGTATGCTACTGCTCCTGATAAAGCAACTAAGATTTTTATGAGTAGTGAAGTTTCAAGAAGGTCTGAAAGTAGAAGGAAAGAGAAAAATATTACGGATGAAAAAACAAGTTTAAGTAAGTTTTTCCATCGAAGTTTCAACCTTAGTACTTTTTTTATGAAGGAGTAGCTGAGATAAAAGATGAGTAGTGAGGAAATGAGATATGCAAACGCCAAACCTTGAGACGAATATGCCTTAATCAATAAGGGTGATATAAACAAGAAAAATGTCGCAGAAACTATCCATATGTTCCTACTTAGTTTAGGTTTACCAGCAGCATATAAGCTTGACAAGAAAAGATTAGCTAGACCGAAAGCCATCGATGCTACCACTAGCATAGAAAGTAGGTTGGTTGCTTCCAAGTATTCATGCCTAAGCAGAAGGAGTATTGGCTTGGCAAAAGATATCAGAAAAATTGCTGCTGGTAACATGATAAACATAGCATACCTGAAGACTGTTTGCAGCAAGTAAGCCTGGCTTTGCTTTTTTCTTCCTACAGAAAGCATTGAAATTATTGGGAACAGAGCTTGAGTTAGAACACCTGGGACAATCGATATGAGGGAAGCTACTAAAAAGGACAGAGAGTAAGTTCCTGTAACATATTGGTTCTGTAAGGAAGCCAATAGTATGATTTGAAAGTTTGAAAAGGCTAGGCCAGCTATCAAAGTGATGAAGTACGGCAAAGCATAATCCATAAAGATTTCTCTACCGTTGATTTTCTCTTTGCTTGCTGGAAAGAACCAAGACTTTCTAAACCTTCTTAAGTCTATGATTGTATAGCCGACTAAAACTCCTATCAACGGGCTTATATAACCGAAGCCCAACATTAGAAAAAGTATAGTTAGTAGAAGTTTTGTTATTACACCTGTCAAATCTGTCGTAAAAAACATTCGCATGTTTTGAAATCCCCATATTATGCAACCGAGAAAGGTTGAGAATGTAAAAGCCAAAAGCATGACTGATGAAACGACTAAGGCATAAGGAGGTAGTTTTAAAGTCGCTTGTAACTTTGAACAGAAAAGGAATAAACCTAAGATAAGTATTGAATTAGAAATTAGAAGAATTTTTATCGTGAGTCTTGAGAGGCTGATAACTTTTTTATATTGTTTCTTTTCAAGATATTCCGGAATTAGTTTTGGCAAAACACCTTGAAAGCCAAGTAAGCTTAGAGATGATAAAAAAAGTGCAAGATTTATAGAAGTGGAAACTATGCCAAACTCGTTTGGAGGTAGAAATCTTCCAATGAAGAACCAGAAAAGTAAACCTATGATGTTAACAATTAAGGTGTCTAAAAAAAGATAAACTGAATTTGAGAACATTTTTGTTGCCAAGCTCATAAGTTTATCTATATTTCAAAATAATAAGAATCTAATTAGTTAAAGGGTGAAAAATATTACCGCAGTATTAGGTATACACGATGGTCACTTAGCAACAGTATGTTTACTTAAGGATGGGAAAATAGAGTTCTGTGTGAGTGAAGAGAGGTTCAAAAGAATTAAAAATTATACAGGAGTGCCTGAAGAGGCTATAAATTACATTCTAGCCGAATCAAAAACTGCTGCAGAAGATTTGGATATGGTAATTGTCCCGTCAAAGATAGTTGCTATCGTTCCAGGTGTTAATGTTGAGACTAATAGTTGGTTACATTCGTTTTTAAAGCTTATGAGGAAATTCGTTCTATATTTTCCAGAAGGTTTTTATTTTTCACTTTACAATAGAATAGCTCCTATTTACTATAAAACAAATAAAAGGAAAAAATTGTATTCGAAACTTCTGGGAATTGATGAAGACAAGATTGTGCTAATAGATCATCACCTATGTCATGCCTATACAGCTTTATATGGTTCTGGGTTTAATGACGATTTTTTGATTTTTACACTAGATGGTGGTGGAGATTCTCTATGTGGGACTGTGAATAAGGTGGAAAACGGAGAAATAATTAAAATTTCAGAAACATCGTATCTTCATTCTCTAGGACTTTTGTACCTTGAGATAACAAAGTATCTTGGAATGAAACCACTAGAACATGAATATAAAGTTATGGGTTTAGCTCCTTACGCACCTCCTGAAGGAGTTGGAAAAAGTTATGATGTCCTCAAAAATTTTATAACACTTGATAAAGAGAATCTTAAATTTTTCTCTCCTATCAAGTCGGTGAATTTTGGAGATGAAATAAGAAAAAGGCTTTATCAGCATAGATTTGATTGGATAGCTGGAGCGATTCAAAAGCTAACAGAAGAACTTGTAACAGAATGGATAAGAGAAGCAATAAACAAAACTGGAATTCATGATGTTGCTCTTGCTGGTGGCGTTTTCATGAATGTTAAGCTCAATCTAAAGATAATGGAAATGCCTGAAGTTAGAAAAATATTTGTATTTCCAAGTTGTGGCGATGAATCATTAGCAATAGGTGCTGCTTATTATGGGTATGAAAAAATTTGCAAAGATAAAGGAAAAAAAGTTGATATACAACCTCTAGGGGATTTGTATAAAGGACCGATGTATTCCAATGAACATATAGAAAGTGTGCTACAAAAAGAAAGTGGTATTAAGTATACTTTCTTTGAGAATATTGAAGAAAAAATTGCAGAACTTCTTACAAAAAAAGAAATAGTTGCAAGATTTGCAGGAAGGATGGAGTGGGGTGCAAGAGCCTTAGGAAATAGGTCAATCTTGGCTGATGCATCAAACTACGAAGTTGTAAAAATAGTAAATGAAATGATAAAACAAAGGGATTTCTGGATGCCGTTTGCCCCAACCATTCTAAAAGAAAGAGAAGACGATTATATTGTCAATCCAAAGAAAGTTCCTGCACCTTACATGATTTTGGCTTTCAATTCAAAAGAAAAGGCCAAAAAAGATTTGGTAGCTGCAATGCACCCTTATGATTATACTTTAAGGCCGCAGGTTCTTGAAAAGGAAAGTAATGAAAAATATTATAAAATTATCAAGTTGTTTGAAGAAATGACAAAAATGGGTGGAATTCTTAATACTTCGTTTAATTTACACGGATATCCGATAGTCTGCTCGCCAGAAGACGCCATCCATGTTTTTAAAAATTCTGGCTTAAAGTATCTTGCACTTGAAAATTGGTTAGTAGAAAAGAAAAAATAAAATTTATCTACTAAATCGATTTAGTTATAGATATATCCCTGCTTAAAAATTATTTATGGAAAGAAGAGTTTTAGTTCTTGGAGGCGAACAATGGAAAACTTTAAGTATAGTACGTAGTTTAAGTAAAAAAGATATAGAAGTTGACGTTGGTAGTAAGCATAAACTGGCTTTGTGCTTCTATTCAAAGTATTGTAAGAGTAGATATGTGTTGCCCGAGAATTTGTGGCTGAAAAAAAATTATTAGAAATTTTGAAGACAAAAAAAATATGATTTAATAATTCCTGCAGGAGAAGAGGAATCTATTACCTTGTCTAAGTTAAAAGATTTGCCTGTAGTTTTACCCTCCACCAAATCACTTGAAATAGTCGCAAATAAAATCTTAACAATTAAACTTATGAAAACAATTGGAATTCCTTTGCCGAAAACCTATATTGTAAAAAAATTGAAAGATTTAGATAAAATAAAAGACAAGTTAAAATATCCTGTAATATTAAGGCCTAGTTATTTTAAGTACCACTCACGTCCTCACTACATTTTTAGTAAAGAAAATTTTTTGAAAGAGTACCTCCAGTACCATAAAAAATCACCATTTCCATTTGTTCAAGAAGTTGTCATAGGCGATACTTATGGTTTTTTCGCATTATGTAAGAATGGTAAGGTATTGCAATGCTTTGCTCATAAAAGAATTGTGGAGCAAGATCCGAAAGGTGCTGGTAGTGCTGTTTGTGTTTCTTCAAGAGTTTATCCAAAAATGAAAGAATACTCGGAAAGAATTTTGAAAAAATTAAAATGGAATGGTGTAGTAATGATTGAATACAAAAAAGATGAAAAGGATGGAGAATTCAAACTTATTGAAATCAACGGCAGATTTTGGGGGTCGCTACCTTTAGCAATTCATGCTGGTGTTGACTTCCCTTATCAACTGTATTGCCTTGTCATAGGAAAAAGATTTAAAACAATAAAGATGGAGGAAAGTATATGCCGGTCATTTATTAGGCATATTTATTTATCTTTTTAGAGTTTTAAGAGGCAAGCCTCGAGGCTGGACTTTGCATTATCCAAATTTTTGGGAAGCTGTTAAAAAAATAGCATTTCTAAGAAATTGTAAGCCGTATGTTTTTGATTTTCGAGATCCTTTACCATTCTTTATCGAGTTTCTATACAAAATTATGAGCGTGGTATCTTGAAAATTGTATTAATGTATCACAGATTT
>Ga0185307_1001499_pt1 | contig 12883 bp, 16 predicted proteins | sample LHCtaG_FD_128010 | JGI IMG/M metagenome (GOLD analysis project Ga0185307, IMG submission 128010) | Hot spring microbial communities from Little Hot Creek, USA to study Microbial Dark Matter (Phase II) - LHC4sed_matched (SPADES... | ecosystem: Environmental > Aquatic > Thermal springs > Hot... | reverse complement strand
ACTTAAACTTAATGATATATTTTTTGCCTCTTTTATAAGAAGTAGCTAATTTCTTCTTTACCCTACCAATTTTAATAAACTTTTTCATATATTAATTATGACAACAATCGATTCTACAGAATTTGGCTCAATAACGATAGATGGGAAAAGGTATGAGCATGACGTCATTCTAGACTGGACAGGAAAAGTTGAGAAAGGATGGCTGCATACAAGGCACTTAATAGACAAATACGAGTTTGAGGAATTAGAGAAAAGGAAACCAGAAATCATACTAATAGGGAGTGGACAATACGGAGATTGTGAAGTTTCTGAAAGTTTTGTTGAACTTGCTGAAAAGAAGAACATAGAAGTTATCATTAAAGATACGCCAGAAGCCATCAAGAAGTTTAACGAACTTGTAAAGGCTGGAAAGAAAGTTTTAGCGTATATCCATGTAACTTGTTAAGTTTAAGTCTTTTACGATTCATAAGCTATCTATGATTGACTGGAAAGAGGTTACAGAATTCTTAAGAATTGTTGGCGAACTAAAAAGGGTATCGAGAAGTGGATGGCTGAAAGCTGGTATAAGACCTGAATCGGTTGCGGATCATGTTTTTAGGACTACCTTCCTTGCTATGGTATATGGTGACTTAAAAGGTTTAGATTCTGAAAAGATGATGAGAATGGCTCTATTACACGATTTGCCAGAAATAATCACAGGAGATTTAAGACCCGAAGAAAAAACTGCAAAACTGAGGGAAGAAGAGTATGAGGCTATGAAGAAAATTCTTTCCTATTTACCTAGAGGTTTGAGAGATAGTTACATGAAAACCTGGAGGGAGTTCGAGGAAGGAACTTCACAAGAAGCTAAGCTAGTGAGAGAATTGGACAAACTAGAAATGGCTATGCAAGCAGTAGAGTATCAGCAAGAAGGGTACAAAAAAGAAAGGCTAGAAGAGTTTTTGATGTATGCTAAGGCTCACATAAAAAATCCGGAAGTTAAGAAAGTGTACAAATTGTTGGAAAGTCTAGCAAAAGAAATTCACCACTAAAGTTGGTTAAAAAAACAAGTATATAGATTTTATCTACTTCTTTAATTGATGAAACCCAAAATAAGTTTTTTCCAAATAGTTTGTGTTGCATCTTCTATTTTAGGACTTTTACTCCTATACTTTTCTGCCTTGAACGCAAAGCCTAGAGAAGTTAGTTTAAACGAGTTAGACGAAAGTCTGGTAGGAAGGAGTGTAACTGTTAGAGGTTTTATAAACCGTATAAAGTTTCACCCTGATGGTCATATTTTTCTTACTATTAGTTACAATAAAACAAAGGTGCAAGTTCCTCTCTTTTCCTCCTTCCTCTCTTCTGCCAAAATAGACGTAGGTAAAATAAAAGTTGGAAGAGTTGTGGTGGTGAGCGGGACTGTAGACTTGTACAAGAATCAACTCCAAATAATACCTAGAAAAGCTGAGGATGTTAAAATTCTTGGTGGTTGAATGTTTTTTGAAACAATCGCTTTTGTTCTTTTGGGTACTGCTGGAGGAATTATTCTTGGTATGCTGCCCGGAATGCACATAAACAATATATTACCTTTAATCCTTGCCTTTTCTTTTATTTCTCCTCATTCCCTGGCAGTCTTCATAGCTTCTCTTTCTATCACACAAATATTTGTGGGCTATATATCCTCAATATTCTTAGGGGCTCCGAATGAAGATACCTCTCTTTCTGTTTTGCCTGGACATAGACTCTTGCTGGAGGGTAGAGGGCATGAAGCAATTAAGCTAGTAGTGTTGGGTGGCATATGCTCTTTGGTATTGAGCTTAGGAATAATTTTCATCCTTTCAAATTACTTTGTCTATCTTTATGAAATTTCTAGACCTTACATCCAGTATCCTATACTCCTAGTAATAATTTTCATGATCTTGTCCGAAAAGAAGTTGAGGAAAATTCTTTATGCCCTGGTAATCGTGCTGCTCTCAGGTTTTCTAGGCATAATAGTTCTTGGCTCATCTCTAGTTTCTCAACAGAATTCTATGTTTCCTCTTCTCTCAGGATTTTTCGGCCTTAGCACTCTAATAATCAGTATTAAAGAAAAATCAAAAATACCAAAACAGGAAGAAGACGATAGGATAGGCATATCTCCTCTAAGTTTTCTAAAGTCTGTTCTTCTCGGCTCTTTAGCTGGTGTTCTTGTGGGCTTCCTTCCAGCCATAGGAGTTTCACAAGCAGCTGCGATGATGCAGTATCTAGGTGGAATGAAAGAACCTAGAAACTTCTTAGTCACGCTCGGTAGCATCAACACAGCAAACGAACTCTTTTCGCTTTCTTCGCTTTATCTTGTTGGAAATCCAAGAAGTGGATCTAGTGTTGCAATAAGTAGAATTTTACCAGAGTTAGAGCTTAACGAAGTTCTTTTGTTGATAGGTTCTATATGTTTGGCTGGTGGAATTGCAAGTATTGTTACAGTATACTTGGGGAAAAGAATACCAAAATTTCTGGTCCAGATTAATTATACTTCCCTCTCGCTTGGTGTAATAATTTTTATGTGTGTTATGATTTTTGTTTTGACAGGTCTTTATGGACTTCTAATAGCTTTTACTTCTGCTAGCATTGGTATACTGTGCACCAACTCCGGTGTTAGGAGGAGCAATTGCATGGGATGCTTGCTTTTACCTTCTCTGCTGTTCTTTTCTGGACTAAATCCTCTTGTGCTTTCAGCTCTTGGGCTGTAATTTCCGGAAGATTATTTGAAATTGTAAACAATATTTTCCACTACCGAAATTTTTAAGTACTCTAAAAACCTATTAGGGAGTGGGTCTTGTTCGCACAAGAATTTGCAAAAATTCTGCGTTCCTTGTTCATCTCCCCTCCTTCTAAATCAAAAAGGAGGTGTGTCTTCTATGGTTCTATACTCGAACAGCCCAAACATCCTAAAACAGACTAAAGAAAGGTGGAAAATCTTTCATACTCCAGAACTGAAAGCTCTGGCAAAAATTGAATCTAGCCTGATGAAGGGAGCAAGAAAGTATTTCGAAGAAAACGATTTCATAGAAATAAATGTTCCTCACTTGACCATGGCGACCGGTGCTTGTGAAAACATTAACACTCTGTTTGAAGTAGACTGGTTTGGAGACAAATGCTACCTTTCCCAGACTGGACAGCTTTACTTAGAAGTTCTCACGCCACACTTGAAAAAAGTTTGGTGCGTGGGTCCAAGCTTTAGAGCAGAACCTTCTGTAGACGAGAGACACCTAGTAGAGTTTCCTTTAATCGAGCTGGAATTTGAAGGGAGGTTTGACGAGCTGCTCTACCACATAGAAAACTTGATAACACACATGGTATCTACTGCAACAGAAGAAAGGGAAAAAGAGCTAAAGTTACTAGGTGCAGATGTAGAAAGGCTTTATTCCATCAAGCCTCCTTTCAGAAAAATAACCTATACAGAAGCTGTAGAGACGCTGAAAAGGAATATCGAGCCAAGCATAGAATGGGGCGATGATTTAAGAAGCAGTCATGAAAAATACTTGGTCAGCTACTTTGGAAACAAGCCCTTGTTCATTACCCACTACCCAAAGAAAATAAAGTTCTTCAACATGATAGAAGATGAAAGTAATCCAGATGTTGTGAAGAGTGCTGACTTAATAATGCCTTTCAGTGGAGAAGCAGTAGGTGCTGCTGAAAGAGAGTACAGATACAACAAGCTTGTAGAAAGGTTAGAACAATCAACAATGATGAAGATGCTTAAAGAGAAAGGGAGGAGTATTAAAGACTTTGAGTGGTACTTAGAGTGCTACAAGGAAGGCGGTTCACCGCACTCAGGCTGTGGCGTCGGCTTTAACAGAGTAACTCAATCCGTCTTAGGCTTTGACGATATAAGAGCGTGCACGGTATATCCGTTGAACAGAGCTATGAAGTACTAGAATAAAGTTAAATTTTGCAAAACAATTAACTAATATGGCAAAGAAAGAAATACTGGAATTTTTCCAGAAGAAGCCAGAGAGGTTTTATAAGGTAAGGCTTTTTGATGAGCTAGGGTTTAAAAGAAAACAGTGTAAAAATTGTGGGAAGTTTTTCTGGACCTTGACAGATCAAGAAATTTGCAACGACTCTACCTGCAGACCTTACGAGTTTATAGGGAATCCTCCGACCAAAAAACCTTTGGATTATTTTGAAACTTGGAAACTAATAGAAAAGTTTTTTGTAGAAAATGGGCATACACCTTTAAAACCTTATCCAGTAGTTTGTAGATGGTTTCCTCTCTACTTTACTATTGCTGGTATAGTCGATTTTTACAGGCTCACCGATAGCAAGCTTGATTTTGAGTTTCCTGCAAATCCTGTAATTCTTCCTCAAATTTGTCTTCGTTTTAACGATTTAGCCAACACTGGTGTGAATAGTAGGTCCTACACTTGCTTTGGTATGGTTCAGCAAAGTTCTCTTTTTGACGGAAAACAAGGTTATTGGAAAGATGAATGCATAGAATTAGACTTTAGACTTTTAACAGAAGCTTTTGGGATAAAGCCTGAAGAGATAGTTTTTATAGAAGATGCATGGTTAGGTCCTTCTGCCTTTGGTGCTTGCTTAGAGTATCATGTCCAAGGCTTAGAACTTGGTAATGCAGTTTTTACAGAATTTGTAGGAAATCCGGAAAATTTTGTAGAAATGGAAAAGAAAGTTGTAGATATGGGTGGTGGATGGGAAAGGTTTACATGGATTACTCAAGGTACTCCAACAAGTTACGATTGTGTGTTTGGTCCTGTTGTGGAAAAATTAAAAAAGCTTTCTGGGTTAAAAGAAGATAAAAGCTTGCAAAACTATTGGAAGCTTGCGGGCTTATTAAGTTTTGACGAAGCTTCTGAGCCCAATGCTATAAGAAAATTGGTAGCAGATAAGCTAAAGATTTCTCCAAAAGAACTGGAGAAAAAGGTTTCAAAATTTGAAACCATATATGCTCTAGCAGATCATACGCGTGCTATCGTTTTTGCTATAAGTGATTTGGGGATTCCAAGTAATGTAGGAGGAGGGTACAATCTAAGGGTAATTTTGAGAAGAGCTTTTGACTTTGTAGAAAAGCTTGAATTGGGTGTAGAAGTAGAAGAAATAGCTTCTTGGCACATAGACTACTTGAAAAAAATGTTTCCTTACCTAGAAGATCGTCGAGAGGAAATAGAAAAAATAGTGAGAGTAGAGAAAGAAAGGTACAGAAAAACTAAAGAGAAGTCTAAAAGGATTGTAGAATCGCTGACTGGAAAGGAGCTTAGCGAAGAAGAACTAATAAAAATTTATGAGAGTGAGGGTATAACGCCAGAAAGTTTGGGGGTAAAAGTTCCTCCACTTTTTTATGCTAAGCTAACTCAAAAGCATGAAAAACCTGTAGAAGTTGAGGAAAAGTTTCCTTTTGACGTAAGTACCCTACAACCAACAAAAATCTTATACTACCAGCCAATCTACGAGTTTCACGCAACTGTATTAAAAGCTTCAGGAGACTTGGTAGTTTTAGACCAGACTGCTTTCTACCCAACTTCTGGAGGGCAAGCTCACGACACTGGATACATTGATAACATAAAAGTGAAAGAAGTGATAAAAGCTGGAAAAGTTATTCTTCACAGAATAGAAGGAAGTTTAGAAGAAGGTAAAAGGGTTCTTTGTAAGGTAGATAAAGATAGAAGGGAAATTCTTAAACAGCACCATACTGCTACACATATAGTAAACGCTGCCGCAAGAAAAGTTTTAGGCGAGCATGTTTGGCAACATTCTGCTTACAAAGATGTTGATAAAGCAAGGTTAGACATAACACATTATGACGCTTTGAGCGAAGAAGAAGTAGAAAAGATAGAAGCTGAAGCCAACAAGATAGTGAGAGAAAATTTGCCAATAAAAGTAGAAATCTTACCAAGAGGAGAAGCTGAACAAAAGTATAGTTTCAGAATTTATCAAGGTGGTATAGTTCCTGAAAAAGAATTAAGGATTGTCTCTATTGGTGACATAGACCATGAGGCATGCGGTGGCCTGCACTGTAACTCGACTGGAGAAGTTAATTGTATCAGCATACTCAGAACTAAACGGGTTCAAGATGGTGTCGTTCGATTAGAGTATTGCAGCGGAGATGTAGCAATCTCTTATCTTAAAGAAGTTGAGAATATCCTCGGGGAGGTCGCAAAGAAGTTAGAAGTTCCTGAAGAAAAAGTGCCAGAAGCTGTAGAGAAGCTTTTCAAAGAATGGAAATCAAAAAGAAAAGAATTAAAGAAAAGAAAAGTGAGAAAATGAGAAAAATAAGTAATTTAAGGATCTTCACGCTAGCGTCTTCTATCATAAGTTTTGCTTCAGGCTTACTTGGTCATCTATGTCATTTATTTGGAAAATGTTGGATCAGCCTTATTATTTTTAATTAAAGAAAGTAGAAAGTGATTCCATGATCTCAGAGGAAGAATTTAAGGAACTGAAGAAAAAAGAAAAATTGTTAAAGCAAGCTGCAGCTATACTTAAAGTAGAAGAGAAGGATTTGCCAAGAGTAGTAGAAAGGTTTAAGAGAGAGTTAAAAGAGATGGAAGAAAAACTTAAAGAAGAAACTTAGCCTCGCTTTTTAGCAACTATAAGAAAAACTTCATGCCCAACTTTCCTTCCTTCTTCCCACGGAATCTTATACTTGAAGCTCTTTTCTAGTTTTATTTTTGCTCCAAACTTTTTGCATATTTCGGCCAAACTCTTCCTAGTCTTTTCAGTTTTCTTATGGATGCTGTAAACATTCTTAGCTATTTGCAACGCTTTCTTAAAGAAAAGAAGATCGTTCGCAAACGGTGGAAACTGAAGTACTGTATCTGCTTCAGCTTTCAGCTCTTTTACATTTTTCGCTAACCATTCGCATCTTTCAGAAATTTTCAACCCTGTCTTCTCTTCTATTAGTCTTACGTTAGCGCGAGCTATCTCAAGAACATCTTTATCTATGTCTACACCAAAAACCTTTTTTGCTCCCAGTAAAGCAGCACCGATGGCGAACCTTCCCGCACCGCAACCTAAGTCGTATACCACTTTTCCCCTTATGTCTTTGCTTGCAACGATCAAAGTTGTAGCTGCTATGTCTGGAGTAATAGAGTATTGTTCAAACTTGTACTTTTGACTAGGGTTTTCTCTCAAGAGAGAAAGTATCAATGCAAGCTTTCTCCTTTCCACAAGTAAAAATTTGTCTTTGAAAAGTTTAAGGCTTTGGCAAAATCATTAAAATTTCTTCTGGGTCGCCTATTGCTACATACTTTCCTTCTAGGTATGCTTTTCCAACGAGAGCAGAAGTTATTGCATCAAGCTCGTCGCCAGTAATACCTTTTTTGCTTATGTCACCTTTTACACCAAGCCTCATCAAGCCCCTCCTTAATTTTTCTAGCCCTTCTTGCTTTCTTGGTATTTTCCATATGTCTTGAGCAGCGCCTGGATATACCTCTATCACCTTAAAACCTTTTCTTTCAAGGGTTCTTCTCAGCCTAATTCCTCTTTTCGTCAGCATCCTCATAGGTCCTAAAGTTATAGGAAAAAATTTTATCTTCATGTTTAACAATTCTCTGTCACACTTTCTCAAGTGTACGTTACACCTCTCTTCTAGAGACTTTCTACCTTTGGGTAAAGCTAGAGGAGCATCTATAGCAACTATCTTAGGTTTTATCCTTTCTACGTTTTCTATTATTTCCTTATCTGTATATAGTTTGTAGCATTTCGACCTCATCCCATCAAGAACACAAAATCCTGTTGGTCTTTTCTCGCTTCCGGCTAAGTCTATCCCAACTATCATAGTTTGCCCAAAACGCAGGTTGAAGGTGGCTGGACCATTAAATCACAAATCAAGCTAGTTATCCTCTCTTCTGTAATGCTTCCTATCATCCTCTGACCATTCATGCTCTTGACTAGAACACTGGTAGAATTGCCTTCTTTCTCTACGAGAAAAACTTGGTCCTTGTAGCCTGTTGCCACTTGTTCCAAAAAGTTTAGCGCTTCTTGACAGTTGCTACAATCTTTTGTGTAAGTAAAAGTCACTATAGTCTTTCCTTGTCGTATAAGCTCTGATTCCTGCTCTGGCGAAAGCTGATACTTTACTATGTTTCCTGTAGGCATTTCAGTACTTCTTCTCCTAAAGCCACCGATAAAAGAATAAGTAAAAGTAGACAAGAGCATCATTATCAAAAGTGCCACGCCTATTAAAGTCTTCATTTTCATGCTAATCCTATTTATTTCTTAAAACATATACTTTTATTAAGCTATGGTTCTTGAAAGGTTAGTCTCCGTAAAAGAAGCTGTAAAAAAGCCTTGGAGTGTTTTTATTGTAGGCGCAGTAGTAGCTGTCACCTCTCTGATGGTCTCTTACGTTCTCTTTCCCCAATCTATCGGAATTTTTACAACTTTTGTTATTACAATCTGCATAACACCTTTCATCTATAACCTGATAAAGTATTCGGAGGCAAGAGCAGAAGAACTGATAAAAAGTGGTAAAGAACTTAACTTGCTAGCAAGGCATAGAGATGCAGTGATTGTGTTTGCTAGCTTCTTTGCAGGTGTGGTAGTTGCCTTCACTTTACTCTTCCTTTTCTTACCCGAAGAGTTTTCCGCTAAACTCTTCCAAGATCAACTAACGACTATCACGCTTATAAGAGGGAGTGCAACGTTTGCATCAACTTTTGAGAAAATAGTCGGGAATAACATAGGTGTGCTAACTTTAACTTTTATTCTCTCTTTCCTTTACGGCTCTGGTGCTGTTTTCATTCTTGCATGGAACGCCTCTATCCTTGGTACTGTTCTTGGCATGACTGCCAAAAGTATAGGTGGTTTAAGTGGTTTACCCATGGCTGTTCTTGTTTTCTTCCCTCATGGTAGCTTGGAGATGCTTGCTTACTTCATAGGTGGGATAGGCGGAGGTATAGCTTCTGCTGCAATAACAAGAAGGAAAACTGAGCTAATGCCACAAATGCTTAAGGATAGTTTCAAGCTTTTCTTCATAGCTGTAATTCTGCTTTTGCTAGCAGGAATAATAGAAACTACTTCTATAGTAACAGGTTAAGCTTGCAATGAGCTGAGAAAAGACTTAACTTTTTCCTTTGCCTCTTTAACAACTTCTCCATGACCAGAAAGTAGAGAGACGAAATCCAGTTCACTTATTTTCTTTATAGATTCTATTAGCTGGCTTCTGTCAAAGTTAAACTCTTGTGGGGGTATATCCAGACCATTCTTTTTACTTACTATCAAGTCTCCGCAGAACAAGAGCTTGTTCAAAAGAAAGCATACACTACCTTTTGTATGACCTGGTGTTTTAACGACTTTAAACTGTTCATACCCTTCTTTTAGAGTTTCGTCTACCTTAACTTTCTTGTACATGAAAGGCATTAACAAGCGGAAGAAAAACCCCTTTACACCTTTTGGTAACAAGTATTCCTTTCCTTCTACTGCTGCTCTATCCTCTTCGCCCACAACAATCTTTATGTTAGGATACTTTTCCTTCAGCTTTGCCAGTCCAGCTATGTGGTCTAGATGTGCATGCGTGATAAGAACTGCCCTTGGCTCTTTTCCTGTTTTTTCTATGGCTTCTATAAGTTCTTTAGCTTTTTTATCCATGCCTGTATCTATAATTACGAGATGGTCTTCAAATTCTACAACGTAAGCGTTAGAATAGTTTTTCACCATGTAAACTTTTTCAAAGGGCTTTTCTATCATAACTAAAAAGTTATTTTCCTCGTTTAAATTGTTTTTCTAACAGAAAGGTACAAAAGTTTTTTCCTTGAGCGATGCATCCTTCCTCTCGACAATCTACACTTGTGTCAAAGTATACAGAAAAGAATCCTGCAAGCATTCCTGCCAGAATCAAGTCTACAGACTTTTTCTGCTTCCCAAAATTTTTCATGTAAGTCTCTGCAAACTTATTGTTTTTTACTTGTAAGTTTGCACTTGCTTCTTTCATACTAACTATTTCTACGCTTCCAAATCCTGCATGACTTATTAGAGCAAGTAAGTACTTGAGGAAGATTTCTTTGCTTGCTGCGTACTTCTTCATTTCTCTTGAAATTTTGAAAAAGTCTTGCTTAGCATATTGGTATAAAATCTTCTCCTTCTTGATTTTTTCCAACTCTTTTTGCAATATGGCCAAAAATTCTAAAGGCTGGACGAAAAAATCCTTGCCCAAAATTTTCAGGCCTTTCTCGCTCCATTCTAGCTGTCTTCCAAGCAAGAGCTTAGATAAAAACGGTGAAAGCATTAAACCTCCCTCACCATGTCCCTTATTATTCTAAGCTTTTCTATCTCGTTCGGCCAAGCTATGTAAGTGTTTCCCATTTTCTTAACCATTATAAGCCCGAGCTTTTTTAGCTTCCTGAAGTGGTAGATGTACTTAGCAGAGAGACTCTTTTCCTTCCCGTCGTCCCCAAGTAAGCGAGCTACTTCCAAAGGATTGGTAGGCCAGTTTGCTCTTATTACTTCATAAACACGGGAAGTAGCAGCAGAAAGTCTTTTCACCTTTTCTTCCTCAGTAAGCCAGTCTAAGTGTTTTTTCATATTTTAGAATAGTCAAAAAGAATACTTAAGTTTTTTTGGGATATGCCAAAAAATATGAAGACTTTCAAAAACAAAAATTATTATGCGAGTTCCACAAATATTTTTTCAAGTATTCTTGATATACGACCAAAAAGTGTGGAAAAATTATGGAATAAAGTTGGTAAAGAAATTTTACTAGATTTCTAAAGTTACATCCTTATGCCCAACAAAAATTTAAAGTTTAGTTACCTATGGATTAAAATGATACTTAAAGAAGTAGAGAACATTATTCAAACCCAAAAGAAAGAAGGTGAATTCATTTATCCTTTTTACGAGAAGTATTGTTTTTCAAACATACCCTCAACTATTCTAAACCTTTTTCACGTGAAAACCAGAAGATTTACCTTGCCAGAAGAGTTATACAAGGTAGAAAATCCTGACAAAATTTTAGTTTTTCTTATAGACGGTTTAGGCTACGACCAATGGCTAAAATATTCAAAAGAATATAATCTTTTCAAGATTCTTAACGAGAAAGGCCTGGTATCGCCGATAACAACAGTTTTTCCCTCGACTACAGCAGCTGCAATAACAACTATAAATACTGGCCTTACGCCTCAAGAGCATGCTCTGCCAGAGTGGTACGTATACTTTAAAGAGGTTGGCGGAGTAATTGCTACACTACCTTTCACTTTAATTGGGGAAAAAGGTCAAGATAGACTTGCAGAAAAAGGAGTAGACCCGAGTATACTGTACAAAGGAGGAACAATTCACCAAAATCTTAAAAGAGAAGGTATAAAGTCTTTTGTTTTTACTCACCAATCTTATGCTCATAGTTGCTATTCGCGGTTAGTCTACAAAGGAAGTACTGTAATACCTTATATAAATCCTTCCGACTTGGTTGTCAAAATGAGAAAAGCTGTTGAAAAAGAAAAAGGACCTGCTTATTTTTACGTTTACTACGGCTTTTTGGATGCAATCGAGCATGAATATGGTCCGCATACAGAAGAATATCAAGCAGAGCTTTCCATGCTTTCGTTTATGTTTAAAAAAGAGTTTTTGGAGAAATTGGAAAGAAAAGTTGCAAAGGAGACTTTTCTCGTCGCTGCAGGAGACCATGGACAAGTGAACGTTTTACCAGAAGAAACAATATACCTTAATAGATACAGAAACCTAGCTAACATGCTGCAAACTGATAAAGACAAAATTATACCGCCTGCAGGAGGTCCACGCGATGTTTTCTTACACATAAAGCCTGAAAATTTAGAAGAAGCTTTCTCTTTCTTGACAAAAAGATTGGAAGAAAAGGCCAAAGTTGTAAAGACGAGCGAAGCTATCAAAAAAGGAATTTTTGGAATAGGAAAGCCTAAAAAGGAGTTTTTGGAAAGAGTAGGAGATTTGCTCATATTGCCCTACAAAAACTATACAGTTTGGTGGAAGTATTTTAAAGGAAAGAAGTTTTCCCTTCTAGGCCATCATGGTGGTCTTAGCAAGAGTGAGATGCTAGTGCCTTTTGCAAGTGCTATGCTTTCAGAACTTCAATGAAGAAGATTTTCTAATTCCAAACATTAAACTTCTAATAAAACAGACTCTAACCTTTTTAGCCTTCTTAAAATTTTTCTGTATCGTGAGTAGTGTTTTTTAAGATCAACAGGAGTTTCGCCAACCTCAGAAAAATCTTTTTCTAGTTGTTCTTTGTAAGCTTTCTGATCAGCATAAAGAAGATGCAGCGGCCTCAAATAAATTTTTACCCCGTCAAAAGTTCTTTCTTCCTTAGCTTCAGGCTGAACTATCTTAAACTCTTCCGGCAGACCAATTTGGTATTTTATCCCTTTTCTCTCATAGCTAATGAAACCCTTTGTAGCAAGGCATGGAGCTAAGTAAGTCTTTAATTGCTTGAAGTATTTTTTATCTAAAGTCAAAATGTCTATATCTAAAGTAGTCTTTTCTATGCCGTAAAGTACAAGAGCAGCACCACCAAAAACGATAAATGCGTCTGAAGCTAAACCTCTTCTCTCAATCATATTGTAAAAATCTTTTGTACCTCTTACAACAGATTTTACATTCATAAAGAACCAATTTGTCTAAAGATATTTAAACCTTATACTCCTTAATCAACTCTTTTATCACACAAAAAATTATTAAGACTGAGAAACAAACGATGCTAACTTATGAGATAGTGTCATATAAATAATTTTATCTAGTAAATGAAAAAATCATCCTATCTTTCTGTAAGGGTTCCTTATACCATCCCACTCAAACTTTTCAGTTGGAGGAGCTCTTCTTGCAAACTCATTGTTTTCCTTCAAAACCAGCAACAAATCAGGTCTTGCTACAACAAACAAAGGATTTCCCTCTTCTCCATACTTAGCTATTTCTCCGTTTTCTTTCACTACAGTAAAAATTG
>Ga0185307_1001497_pt1 | contig 12914 bp, 23 predicted proteins | sample LHCtaG_FD_128010 | JGI IMG/M metagenome (GOLD analysis project Ga0185307, IMG submission 128010) | Hot spring microbial communities from Little Hot Creek, USA to study Microbial Dark Matter (Phase II) - LHC4sed_matched (SPADES... | ecosystem: Environmental > Aquatic > Thermal springs > Hot... | reverse complement strand
AATGGAAAATTATAAGAAAGCTCTAGATGCTTTAATGCCTATTGAACTAAGAGAGGCAACCGAAAAACTAGAAAAAGCTAGAGACTATGCTGTTTCAGGTGATTTGAATCAAGCTAAAAGATTTGCTGCAGAAGCTATACAAGCAGCCCAAACAATATTTTCGAAACCTGAAAAAGTAGAGCTTTTCCGTGAAGAAATACAAGAAATCATTAAAAATGCTGAGAAGCTTATCAAAGAAATTTCATCCATAGAAGAAAAACTTAAACAATTTAAAAAAGGTTAAAAAAATGAAAGGTTGTTTAATTGAAGATTACAAAAATCCTGTTTATCGTTCTCTAGCTCGTGGCGTTTTATCTAACTTTCTTTTACAAAATAAAAAAATTCCCTTAGCGGTAGCTCTCGACTCTTCCATAATTCATTATAAACCTTGGTCTCAAATCGTTTTCAATCCTCATATACAAAAAGGGTGGAAGGTTATTCTTGAAAATTATTATAATACTGATAATTATAGAATTTTGAACAATGCTATTTCTGGAGACCCTATGCTTTCTAAATATGCCACAATTCATTTTTTAAATTCTCTTTTAAAATCTGAAGAAGAACTCAAAGAAGGAAAGCCACAATTAAATGAAGAAGATAAACAAAATCCAATTGGAAGTTTAATGAATTATATTGATACTCAAGTATCAAAAGGAAATTACAAAGCTCAAAAAATTATTCAAAGAATTAATCAATTTCTGGAAAGCGAAGCTAAAGAAATTTTACAGGATATTCAAACAATTGAAAGTTTTACTCATGTTGGCATTCCTGTTGCAAACTTACTTGAAAAGCCTGACGAATTTAGAGAAAAAGCAAGAAATAAGATAATCGTTCATTTAGTTAAATTTTTACAAAAACTTAGAAGAGAAGCTCCTTCATTAAAACAAGCAAAAGCCCCAACTTTAATTGGAGGAAGACCTTTAGGAATAAAAAAATTACAAAGGTTCAGTGAACTCTCAAGAATTTTACCGATTGATTACTTGGATGATGACCTTTTAACTTATAAGGTTGCTTCAAAGACTGCAAGAGTTTCTGAAAGCTATGGTTCTATTCAAAACTATGTTGTTTACTTAGATAAAAGTGGAAGTATGACTGAGAGCATAAGTTATCGTACTCTTACTCAAACTGAGTATGTTCCAAAAATTAGCTTTGCTTCAGCTTCAGCATTAACTCTAGCTCAACTTCTAAAAAAGATTGGAGCAAAAATGACTTTGAAGCTTTTTGATATTGAGGTTCATGACCCTATAACTGATTTTTCATCATTAATTGAAACTTTGCTAAAAATTAAGGCTGATAGTGGAACTAATATTAGTAATGTTCTTGAAGATGCATTGAAATATAGAGATGAAAAAATAATAATAATTACAGATGGAATCGATGAAGTTTCAGAAGAATCTATAAAAAAAGCAAAGTCTTCTAATTTAGATATAACTTTCATATTCATAAAAACAGATAACTCTTTGCTTAAGAAAAACTTCCCTTGTATTTATCTTAAAGAAGCAAAACCAGAGGTGTTATTGCAAATATGACATATAAATTAACTATTAAATTACCAAAGCTTTCAATAAATACAAAAAGAGGAATTATAACAATTGATGGGGATGAAATAAAATTTCCTAATAATTTTTCTGAAGAGGAAAAAGCAAGAATCATACAAAGCATTGAAGATAACTTTTGGGAGTATCAAGTTCATGAATTTCAAAATAAAAGTTTGATTGATAATTTCTTTAGTTTAATTTATACTATGGACCCTTTGTTATATATGATTTTACAAAAAGATAAAGAAAAAGTCAGTTTTCATTTCATTTATGAAGACAATTTGCTTTTAATTACTTTAAAGGAAAATCTAAAAGAATATGCAGGCAGGCTTATCGGTAAGCAAGGTAATAAAATAAAGAAAATTCAAGAAGTTCTAGGGGTAAAAATAAAGGTCTTAATAGCTGAAGAAACAGCTTCTGATGAATTAAAGAATAGAATGGAGGAACTTTTAAAGAGATTGATATAAGAGGCTGATGTAAAATGAATGATACTCAAGTATCAAAATTATTCATAGTTGAATTACATACAAAAGGTTGGGGAGCGGGATTTTCTCACACTCCAGAAGAAAGAGTTCTTACAACATTCTTTAGATTAAGCAATAAACAAAAGAATGCTTTGCATTATTTGAAAGTTAGATTTTACAGAATTGTTAATAAGCATTCTGTGTTTGAACTTGGGGATAAATATGTCGTTCCACAGAAAAAGCTTATTCATATAGAAAAAGAATTTCAAGAAATTTACAAAGAATTTAAGAAATTAAGAGAAGAATTTTATGATGACATTATGAAAAATTGGAAAACAATTGAAAAAAGGGTTAGAAAATTTGCAAAAAGAATTGGAATTTCAGAAATGAGAATAGAAAGATTAAAACCAGATAATGAGAATTTCTTAGAAATGTATTATACAATTACTCCATTATCAGATTTGATTAATCAAATATATAAAACTAGCGAGGATTTTGATAGGCTTTCTCAAGAAGTTGCTGAATATAAGAATTTAGCAAATAGAATAAGGGAAGAAGCTGATAGGATGATAAATGAAATAAGGGAAAAATATAATGAAAAAATAAAACAGCTTAATGATACGATTGAAAAACTAAAAGATGCTTTAAAAAAGAAGTCTAAAGAAGCTTATGTTCTCAGATTAAAAGCAAAAGCAATTTCTGAAGATGCTATGGATGTAGCCAATTTACTTGGAGAAGAAACTATCGATGATTTGAAAGAAAAGCTTCAAGCTTTACAAGAATATTTTATTGATACTCAAGTATCAAAAAAGTGATAAAAAATGAAGAAAATACTTTGGATTTCAAAACATAAACCTTTACAAAAACAAGTAGAAGAATTAAAGAGAATTTTCGGCAATATTGAAATCGTGCTTTGGGACCAAAAAGTAAAAGATGTAAATCATATCCTTAAATTAATTAAAAAATTTAATGCAAATGAAGTTATACCAATATTGCCTTTATCGATTATTCAAAGGCTTGTAGAAAATGGTATAAAGCCATTATGGTCTGAAATGAAATTTTTGCATGAATGCGATTACTTTAATTGTAATGATTTTAATAATGAAAGTGATTATTACGACATAGCTTCTAAAAAGCATTTCAGGTTTCAAAAATTCTATAGAATAAAGGAGATAAAAATGGTATTGGAAGAAATTTCTTAATTTTTTCCAAACCCTAGTCTGTAAGGCTAGGGGGAGGTTGGGAAAATGGATGAGTTTTTGAGTAAAGAATTAGAAAATATTTGTAATAAGATTGAAAAAATTGAAAGAGATATTGAATTTTTGTGGAAAGAAATAAAGGAAATAAAAAAGAGATGAAGAAGAAATGAAGAAAATAACTCTAGCATTATCACCAACATTTTTTCTCCAATTCAAGACAACAGTTACTATAATTATAAAAGGAGAAAATGAAGAGGAAGTAGAAACTGTAAAAAATATAATAAGAAAAGCATTCAAGTATAAAAATTATTTTGTAAGAGAAATAGGGGTTGGAAATGATAAACAAGGAAGCTTGGAATAAAATTGGAATGATGACTTTAAAAAGAATACCTAAAGAGTATCGTGAGAATTTAATAAAATTGATAAACCAATTGATGGAAATAGAGTATAAACAACTTAACACAATTAAAGAGATGGAAAAAACAACAAAAGATAGAATCAAAATTTTAAATGATGTTAAGAAAAACAAACTACCATTAATCTACCTTAAAATGAGATGAATATGAAAATAAAAGATGAAGAACTTATTGAAAGTTTGAAGAAAGCAGGTTTCAAAATACTTGAAATTGATAATTGGCATTCTCTTGATTATAAAATAGCAAAAACAGGGAATGCAGAAATCATTAAAGAAACTTATGAGAAAGGTCTTTATCTTATGGAAGGGGTTGATGGATTTGATTTCTTTTACGTTAAAAATCCAATAAAAATAACTTTATTGAAAGTAAATGGAGAAACACAAATGGTTGATGACCCTCTTCATTTAATTGGAATGAAACTTTTAGCTAAAGCTTCAGAAGGGAAAGTATTAACGGCAGGATTAGGATTAGGACTTTATACAACATTTTTGCAAGAAAATCCTTTAGTTAAGTCGATAACAGTTATTGAAAAAAATGAAAATGTAAAGAAACTTGTTGAACCAATGATTTCAAAATACATAAAAAAGCCGACAAAAATTATTATTGATGATATAATGAATTGGATAAATAAAGCAAGCAATTTTGATACTATTATGATTGATTTATGGAATAAAAGCAATCAAAGAACATATTATGAAATGTTATCATACTATGGAGCTTTTAAATTAGCAAACCCTAATGCAAAAGTATTCATTTGGGGATTAAGAGATAGTAAAATCAATCCTTCAGTAAAAGCTGTTAATCCATTATACATTAAGTTTGCACAATATATACGGGAGGTGTTTTAATGAAAAATAGAGAATATAGAAGAAGCATAGATATTATTGCAGATATTTTAAGAATTTGCAAAAAAGGAAGTAAAAAAACTAGAACAATGTACTTAGCCAATTTAAGTTTTGAACAACTTAAGAAATATTTGGAGTTGCTGATTAATAAAAAACTCTTAGAATATGATTCTATTGAAAAGAAATACAAGACAACTAATAAAGGTTTAGAATTTCTTAGAGTATATTTTGATGTTAAAGAAGAAGAGAAAGTTTATTTAAAAAGAATGAATGCATTAAAAAAGTTTATTTAGGAATTTCAAACCTTGATTTTTTCCATTCGAAATATATTTTCCCTCCATATTTTTTCTAAAAAACTTATTGCACTTCTTATCTTAGCTTTTAGTTCCTCTGTATGTTTCTAGAAAGCGGCGTAAAGCAAAACGAACAATAATTGCATTATTTTCTTTGGAAAGTTCAGGAATATCATTAGCTATTACTTCCCTCAATTCCTTTATAATATCACTCGGTATTCTAACCAATTGAGTTTTTGCCATTTATTTTTCCCCCTTTTTCTTAAATGAGAAAAAGTAGTATATAAATGTTTCAAAAAGCTACATTTTTAATTTGAAAAAAAGTTTATAAATTTCAGAATATATGAAAAATATGATGTAAAATGAGGGAAAAACCATTTTTAGTATTGCTTTTAAGCATGGTATTTGCAGCAATGGGTTTGCTATACATAATGTTTGCTTCTTTGTTAATGCTTCCAGAAATCTTTGCTGAAAATATTTACAATATAGTATTCTATGGTGGATATGGAATAGGTTTGCTTGCTGTCTCTTATTTAATATATAAACAAAGCAAAGCAGGATGGATAATAGCATTTTTAATAACATCCTTTGGGGCTGTATGCAATTATTTGATATCTTTCTATCCTGCATTATTCTTGAATATTGTTTTCATTACAATTTTGCTCATAGCTTCAAGGCATTTCTTTGTTTCAAAGTTCAAACCATTACCAATTTCAACAACCCCACCTATAGCTTCAGCATTTGGATATGTTAAGTATAAAAGATTTGTAAAAAGAAGGGAATAAGTATGAGGTTTGTAAAAAGGAAAAATTCAATTTTTGAAAAACTTAAAACAATTACTTGGAAAGAAATAAAAGAATGGGAAGCTGCAGGAGAAAAAGAAATTCGATTTGAATTATCAGACATATTAGAAGAAGCTTCAATTTATGGAGGAAAGCTTGAAGACAAATTGGAAGAAAACATTAAATTTATTCTAAATAGAGAGAAAATTTTTGAAAAAAGCTGGGATGTAGTTATACCTTCTACAGCATTGAGTTGGGAATGCGAGGAAGATTTATGTTGGTATAATGCTAATTTTGAAGTATTTGATGAAACAAAGCAAAATATTATAGCATATGGTACAGCTAGTGGTTCTATGATTCCTGTTGGACCAGAAGAAGAAAAAGAATCGGTCATGGAAATATTAGATATGAGTGTTTTCATACCAATAGAAGATGTAAAGAAACTTAAAGAATATCTCCAAAAAATGCATAGAGAATCTCATAAAAGAGAATTGTGAGTTATTTAATCGAGTCTTTTTATAAGTCTTTGGAATCTCAAAAGGAGAATTTTCATTTATTTTTTGATACTTAAGTATCAAACTTTTTTAGATTCTTCTTCAGATTTTTTACTTAAAAGTTTTTTATATCCAAGCATTTTTACTTTCCTAAAAATTGTAAAATATGAAACGGGAGGCTTAGCTTTAGCTTCTCTATCGGCATTTATTACTTTTGTTAATGCTCTTAAACTTAAATCAGGATATTTTCTTAAATACTTTTCAAGCTCTTTTGTTGAAATAATTTCAGGTCTTCCTTTCTGTTTTCCTTGTCTCCATGCTTCTTCTCTTCTTTCCTGCATCCTTCTCCTTTCAAATTCAGCAACCCAACTAAGAATGCTTAAAATTAATTTTCTTATATCTGAATCCAATGTTTGTAAAAATTCTTCCTTAATTGTTATTACTTTATATCCTTTCTTTTCAAGTTCCATTACTGTATTTAAAGTATCGAGCATTGTTCTTCCTAATCTATCTAAGCTCCAAGAAATTATTGCATCAATTTTATTATTTTCCAAATCTTTCAAAAGCTTTTGTGCATTTGGTCTTTCAATAAAAAGCTTTGCTCCACTTTCCCCTTTATCAATATACCATTCAATAATTTCTATTCCTTTTTGCTTTGCAAAATCTTCTATTGCTCCTCTTTGAATTTCCTCATCTTGCTCCTTTGTAGATACTCTAATATACGCTACTCCTTTCATAAAATTTCCCCCAAAAGCATGGATTAGACCATATTTCTTTAATTATTTTCACTTTCAATTTACTCTCTCCCTCTCCTTTCATTTTCCTTCAAAAATATTTGTAAAAAATATGAGGACTTATTATAAAACTTTTTTGCGGAAAAAGTATTTTTTCAAAATTTTGTAATAAGAGGACTTTTTCAAATCTCTTCCTACTTGCTTGATTGCAAGCATTGTTTCAATAAAAACAACATAGGCTGAGGGGATAAGCAAAATGCCAAAAAAGGTCGTTTCAGCAAGGCTTTCTCCATACATGTTTGTAGTAACGATAATCCATCCTCCTGCAAAATGAGTAGCGGCAATCATAATGAAGAAGAAAAAGTATGTTACAAGCAAAATTGGAAGGATTATAGACTTAACCATATTGTATAACATAAAATAATATATATAAAAAAGGAATATAATAATATTTAATATGTATGGTCTAGACCATATTATGAGGAAAATTTTAATCGAATAGTGAGAAAAAAGTGGTAAAAAATGGAAGTAAAAATTAAGAGTGGATGGAGAAAATATGTTGCTCAAAAAATAGAGGAAGTTATAGATGAATTAAATGAGCAAGGTGTAAATAGATTTACTGTAAGACAATTATTCTATCAATTGGTTATAAGAAGAGTATTGAAATTAACAAAGCAGGATTATAAAAATTTTGATAGCTTGCTTGTAAGATTGAGGGAAAAAAATGATTGGATAGATGAGCAAATCATAGATACTTCAAAACCTAGGTATAATTATTATAAAGAATCATTCTGGGTAGGTCAAAAATATTTTCCTGAAATATGGATTGAGAAAGATGCTTTAAGAGCATTCTTTGAACCATTTGCAAAAAGGTATAGAATAAACTTAGTTGTATGCAGAGGATATCCTTCTGTAACAAGATTAAGAGAAGCAAAAGAAGCTAGGCATGTACCAGAAAAAGTTCAATATGTAATTCTTTACTTTGGGGATTTTGACCCCTCAGGACAAGATATATTCAGATGGATAAATGAAGAATTAAAGCCATACTACATAAAAGTTTCAAAAATTGCATTAACAGAAGAACAAGTTAAAATGTATAAGCTTCCTCCAATGATTCCAAAAAAGAGCGACCCAAGGTATGAAAATTTTGTACATGAATATGGGAAAGTTGCTGTAGAACTTGATGCTCTTCATCCTGCAATTTTAAGAGAAATAATAAGGAAATCTATTTTGAAAATAATGGATATTTATAAAAGGCTTGAAGTAGAAGTTGAAGAAGGAATAGAGGAAGAAGCAGAAAAAATTGTAGAAGAAGCAATAAAGGATTTGAAAAGAAAACTTAGAATGATTGCAATAAACAATATAAGAAATAGAGTTAATATAATACTTCCAAAAATGTATTCTCAATTACTAAAAGATATTGAAAGAGGAAATGAATTGAATTTGTCAAAACTCTATAATAGACAAGAAATTGTAGAAAATATATATCAAATCCTTAAAGGTATTCTATAAACTCTATTTTAACTATTTCGTTTCAAATTCTTATAGCTTTAATTTCTTTAAATCAATAAGATATAAACATAAATAAAAAAATTAAGAAACTTAAAAAACTTAAGAAAAAATTGAAAAGAAAAGCTTAAATATTGTTTTTTCTTAAGTTTTTATTATGAAATTTGTAAAGAGAAAAGGAGAATCATGTTTTCTTGCTTCATTGAAACATGCTACAGAAGAAATGAGAAAAATGAAAGTTAAAGAAATAGTAAACAAAGTTTTAGATGAGAAAAAAATCAAAGGCAATGTTGAAGTAGCTGTTTATGAATGCTCTGGTGATGAATCTCCATATACATTTGATATTTGGGCTAATGGCAAGGATTGGTGGGTTTTGCGTGAAGGATATGAAAGAAGTGATTGGATTTTCGAGGAAGAAGCTGAAGATTATCAAGTTATCGAAAAAGGTAGTTATTTGCTTGAGAATGAAGAAAGTGAATTAGGAATAAACATATGGCTTAGCACAGAACCATGCTAATTTCCTCTTTTTTTATTATTTATTGAAATACTTCCTTAGAAAAAATTTATATTTTAAAAAATAGAAGTATTTATTGAAGAAGAATGTCTGAAGTAACCGATTTAATTAGAGAATTTTTAACTCGTTATGGAGCAAAAACCCCGAAGGAAATGATTGTTGAAATTGAGAAGAGTATAGACGCTATAGATGAAAAAATTTACAGAACATGGAGAGCAAGAATAAGCTTAACAGATTTGAATCCTATGATGTGTAGTTGGTTAGGTTCTTATTTGGCTAGAAAAACTAAATCCAAATTGCTTTTAAAACCTACTGTTGAGGAACTGCCATCATTTCAAGGTCCAAAAACTTCTATCTGTTTTATATCTTTAATTAAAAAAGAGGAAAAAAAGCGTATCGAATAATTTTTATTCATTAATTTCCCGCCGAAATTTACTGAAGAAGAGTTTAGTTATTCATTATGTTTATAATATGTAATCAACTTCCTCAGTAAATTTCAGTCTCAAGTCATTATATTCATTCAGGATAATAGAAAACAAGAAATTCTTTATACCCTTCTCTGAAATTCGCATAACCCAAATTTCCACCTTCTATTTCATCAGAAATCATTGCAGGAATATCAAGATAATGAATATATGATTTAGGTACACCTGATTCTTCTGCTATCTCAAGAAAATAATCTTCAAGCTCTCCTATTGTAAATACATTCTCAGGTCTTATTTTTTCTCCCGTTTCTTTGCTTAATTCTTTTGCAATAATTTTTCTTGCAGTCTCAGTAAGAGAAAAACCTCTATTTACACTTAATTCTTCTTCAAGAACAGAATAGAGACCTTTCTCCCTTATCAATTTTATTAAATTCTCACTTTTTTCTATTATAGTTTCTACAGCATGTTTCAATGAAGCAAGAAAACATGATTCTCCTTTTCTCTTTACAAATTTCATAATAAAAACTTAAGAAAAAACAATATTTAAGCTTTTCTTTTTCATTTCTTTATTATTATCCCTTTAAAAAAAAATAAAAAAGGAAGTGAAGGGATTGTTGAATATCCCCCTTATGATTTTTTCGCTAAAATCGCTAAAATTATGCTTATAATCAATAAAGCCACTATTAGCAATATTAGGAATAGCAAAAGCCAATTTCCTTGTTGTGGGAATGCCATTGCTAATGCTGGAGATGCAATACTTATTGTATAAGGCATTACTTCTGTTATTGTTTGAGCTTCAGTTAATGGTATAGTTATAGTTGTGGTTATAGGTTTGACTTCTGTTTCAGTTTTTTCTAAAATTTTTGGAATAGTGATTGTTGAATAGTCATATTCTGTAATGTATTGTGGCAATCTAACTGTTATTGTTCTAACTTTTGTTATGTATTTTGTAGTTGGGACCTCTACTGTATGAGTTATTGTTTCAGTCTCATCTACCACTTCTGTTGAATATTCTGTTATTGTAGTAATTTCTGTTAAAGTTTCTGTATCTGTTATTGTTGAATACTCTGTTTGAGTTATAGTTTCTGAGGTTGTTTCTGTAATTGTAATTGTTTCAGGTATAGTTGTGGTTTCAGTATTAGTTATAGTTTCTGTTTTAGTTTCTGTTTCTGTAATTGTAGTTGAAATTACACTTGTTATTGTTGTGGTGATAGTCGTATGTTCGGTTTTCGTTTTAGTTTTAGTTATAGTGGTAGTTATGGTAGTTGTAGTAGTTGTAGTAGTTGGAATAGTGGTTGTTTGATATTCTGTTGTAGAAGTTGTCTCTGTTATTGTTTGAGTTTCAGTATTAGTTATGGTTTCAGTTTTGGTTTCTGTCTCTGTTTCTGTAATCGTAGAAGTTTCTGTCTCAGTTAATGTTTCAGTAGTAGTAATTCTCTCTGTGCTAGTTATAGTCTCTGTTTCTGTGGTAGTCGTATAATCGGTTTTCGTTTTAGTTATAGTTATAGTGGTAGTTGTAGTAGTTATTGGATTTTCTTTTGCTAAAACAAAAGAAAATATTTGTAGAAAAGCCATTATTAGCAATATCGCAACTACAACACTTAAAATTTTTATTCTTTCCATTTTTCCCCCCTTTTTTATATTTACCTCCCTCATACTATTCAAGTATGAGTTTGGAGGCTTTTTAACATTTTCCCTTTCATTTATGCTCCAAAATAATCTAACCATTTTTCCTTAGTTTTGTTTATTCTTCTATTAAAACCGTAGATTGGATATCTGTAAACAGTTTGCAATGGTTTTGCTGTAATGATTGGAACGGGTTTAAATCCCGTTTTTGGAGGTTGAATTGGAAATTGTATAATTTGCTTAACAATTAAAGGAAGTATTGCTTGCAAAGGAATTACTATTAGCATAAAGAATATTTTATCTCCAGTATAGAAAGCATTTAGCCATAATGGATTTATTTCAGGAGCTGATGTTGGAGAAGAAAACAAAGCATAAGCCAAAGGTCCAAGAGTAACGAAAATCATGTCGAGCATAAATGAAATTATAACATCGTTTACAATTTCCTCTTCAGTAAAAAAGAAAAGCAAGATTGTTGATATGAAAGTTGCTATTGCAGGAGCTATTGGGGCTATGGGAGAAACATAGATAGGTGAACCTGCCTGCAAACAAAGCAAAATGCTTACTGAACTAAGAAATACAAAATGCAGAATGCAATACCACATTTATTCTTTTTCCTCCTTTTCTACATTTCTCTCATTTCATTTAGGCTTAAAAATTTTTGAAAATCGTCATGAAACATAGTATCGTCAATATAGGTTTTCTCGCTTTTAAAAAATTGAAATAAAGAAGCAACATACTTTTTATAACCCCTCTTACCATGATAATGAAAAACAACATAAGCTTTTTCACATTTATATTTCTCAATTATTGTTTGAAGATAGCGAAGAACAGCCCAACTTATGCCGAATCCTAAGAATTTACGCATGAAATGAATTTTATTTCTATGGGTATGATAGAAGAGAATTTTATTCTTTATTTCATATTCTCCAAATTTCTTTCCATTAATTATTATGGGGACCATCTTATCCCCTCTAAGTAATTAAATGCGATTTAAAAGAAATTCTTAATTCTTTTATTTCTTTCTTTAGCTCTTTTATTTCTTTCCATAGAAAGTCATTATCATCTTCAAGTTTTTTAACTTTTGCTTCAAGCTCCTTAATTTTTTCTAAAATTTCTTCAATCCAATCATTCATAAATGAATGTTTATTAAATAAATAAATAAACTTTTCTCTCAATTTTTAACAAAAAAGGAGTTTGGAAAATTATTTTAATTGATACTTAAGTATCATTTTGTGCAAAAAATTTGCATTTTGTGTGCAAGGGGGTTTTCAAATTTTAAAAAAATTGAGGGTCTCAGAAACGCTATAAAATGAGGTTTTAAGGCATGTTGCAAAAAATAGTACTATATTTTGTGCTTATTATATATATATTTATATACAAGTTATAGTACTATAGTATAATATAGTACAATGGTGATAAAAATGGCTGAAAAAATTCAATTGAAAGTATATATAGATAAGAAATTGAATGAGAAATTCCGTAAGTTTTTAGCGGTAAAATATAAATCTTTCGCTAGAGGGTTACTTTCTTATGAGATAGAAATGGCTTTGAGAAATTGGATGAGCTTACACACAAAATACAAAAATCCTGCACAAAATGATACTCAAGTATCAATCATTCACTCTCCAAACCCCCCTCCAAAAGTTGCAAAAGCCTTCTATGAAATAAAAGAATACTTGAAAGAAAACTTTGATTATGAATTATTCTCAGGAATGCAAATCCCTAAGAATCATTTGGAAAAAGCAATAATGGCTACTAGAGGAAGCGATAGAAGGACAGTTCTAAAATGGATGAAAACTTTGCATAAATTTGGTTTGATTAAGCCGATTTCTCCTGCAACTTGGGAAATCCTTTAATTTTTTTTATTTTTTATAGATTATGAAAGTATGATTGCTATTACTTTCTTTATCAAAAACTATTTTGCCCTCTAAAAATAAATCATATAGTATTTCTTCTGCATGAGTAGTACTTCCTACAAAATTCCAGAAATCAACCCTCCTTACTTTACCATTTGAAGATAAGAATTTCTCGACATC
>Ga0185307_1001496_pt1 | contig 12915 bp, 11 predicted proteins | sample LHCtaG_FD_128010 | JGI IMG/M metagenome (GOLD analysis project Ga0185307, IMG submission 128010) | Hot spring microbial communities from Little Hot Creek, USA to study Microbial Dark Matter (Phase II) - LHC4sed_matched (SPADES... | ecosystem: Environmental > Aquatic > Thermal springs > Hot... | reverse complement strand
AATAATCTCCAATTATTTTTCCATTACAAAACATAGTTACATAATCAATTGTTATCTTTGTCGCATTTATAAGATTTTCTTCTGTAATACCTGGAACACCGCAAATTAAGAATAAAACTTTACTTGTTTCTAATGTTATTTTTGTATTTTCAGCATCTCTATAAGGGTATATGGCAATTACTTTTTCATTATCAGAAATAACTATTTCTTTTCCAGTAAGCTTTATAGGTTTTTTCATCCCAATACCTAAAAATTCTTCATTTTCTTTAGAAAATCTCATAATAATATCTCCTTTTAATTTATCTAAATCAAATGCTGCTATAGCTATTCCTGTTTTTATAGAAGCAAGATTATATGCATCAACAAGAGTATTTATACGTGGAATTGTATTTCCTTGTAAAATTCTTCTTACTAATGCTTCAGCTGCAGGTCTATTCTTTGTAGGATCGATTCCAATTTTCCAAAAAAAGTCTCTATACGCTCTAAAAGTTACTTCATCTTTTAAAGATTTTAAATCATATTTTTTCAATACTTCCTTAATAATTTTTTCTTTAAATTTTTCAAGTTCTATATCTTCTTTTTTAATTTTAATATTTTCAATTTTTATGATAAGAGCTTTTAAGTTTGGAAATTCTTTTTTTACTTCATCAGCCAATTTTAAAAACATTTTTCATCCTTTTTTATTTTCCCTCTTTTTCAATAAAGTCAGCTATAGAAGATGCTTTAACAAGATTTTCTATAACGATCATTTTCCCTTTTAACATTTCAAATAATTTCTTTACTTCTCCTTGTTCTAAATTAGTTAATCTTATAAAAAACATTACTGAAAAATATTGGGCAAAGAGAAAAGGATCTTTACGAATAATTAATGGGCTTTGTTCTGCTACTTTTCTAAAAGTTTCTATATCTTTAATTTCAATAAACTCTCTAACCAATCATTTTTCACCTTTTTTAGAATGTTATGAAAAATAAATAAACTTTATCTAATTATAAAATTTTAATTTTTATTCATATTTTTCAAATATTTTTCTGTAAATATCTTTAAATTCATTTTCAATTTTTCTATTATTTTCAATCATATTTTTTATATTTAATATAATCCTTTCTTCATTAGTTTCATTAATCATTTCTTCAAGAAATAAATTAATTTTATCCATTAATAATAAATAAGAATTAACATTAGCATTCAAAAGCCTCATTTCTATTAAAAAAACTTTAGAAGGAATAATACCATTCTTATAATCTTGTATAATATATGCCATAATTTCTTTAATGTATTGAGCAGATTTATTAAAAGCATTATGGTATTTTTCGATTATTTCTATTTTTTCAGAAATATTATCTGCTTGGGAAATTTTATACCATATAAAAGAATTAATAATATTTAATTTACATTTTTCAATTAATTCATGAAAAGTAATACTAATATCACATCCTAAAGGCATATTTACTTCTTTTTTAATTGTATTATGTGGAGTAATAACTAATATAGGATTTAGGATTAATAGCATTATTATGAAAGGCAATGTAATATACAATTCCATAAATCTTTATTTTTCGCTTATCTTATTAATTTTTAATTCACAATTTTTTTGTTAACAATTTATTAAAGTTTAAAAGTCAATTTTTTCGTTTAATATTTTTAAAACTTTTAGCAACATCGTTGTTTTTAAAAAATTTAGAAAAAATTCTATATTAAATTAAATAGAAAATATCATCAAATATTATATTACCAATATTTAAATTGAAGACTATCAATATATTCATTCAATGATCTTATAGTAATTTTACCATTTTCATTATATTTTAATACTTTTATAAGAGCAATTGCTAATTCAATTGTTGTTAATATTGGAATATTAAATTCAACGGCAAGTCTTCTTATGATATATTCATCTTCTAAAATACCACTATAATTATTTTCAAAATTTATTAAAGGGATGTTGATTACTAAATTAATCTTTCTCTTAAGAAGATAATCAAGAATATTTGGTTTTTTCTTTTCTTTAACTTTATGTAGAATTATTATAGGATTTAATCCGGCTTTTCTTAATGTTTTGGCTGTATGTTGAGTTGCATAGATTTTGAATCCCATATCCCTTAATTTTTTAGCTAAAGGAATTATTTTTCTCTTCATTTTTTTCCCTCCAACAGTAATAAGAACAGCATCTCCTGGTTTTGGAATGGTAAAATCAACAGATTGTAGTGCTTTTAAAAATGCATCAGCAAAATTTTCACCTAGACAAGCTACTTCACCAGTGCTTAACATTTCTACTCCAAGAATTGGATCAGCACCACTAAGTCTCATAAAGCTAAAACTTGGAACTTTAACACCAACATGCTTTAAAGGAGGGGGTTGAGTTATTCCAATTTCTTTAATTTTCTTACCTAATATTATTGCTGTAGATAAATCTATTAAGTTAATTCCTGTAGTTTTACTTACATAAGGCATTGATCGAGAAGCTCTAAGATTACATTCGATAACTAATACAGTATCATTTTTTACAAGATATTGAATATTAAATGGCCCTTTAATTTTAAGAGCTTTAGCAATAAGATTCGAATAATCTTCAATTTTTTTTATAACTTTGCTGCTAAGTGTTTGAGGAGGTATACACATTACAGCATCACCACTATGAATTCCAGCTTTTTCAATATGTTCTATTACGGCACCTATTAAAGTATCTTCACCATCTGAGACTCCATCAATTTCAACTTCTTTTGCACCATTAATAAATTTTGATATTACAACTGGATATTCTGGTGAAACTTCTGTTGCTATTTTTAAATATTCTTTAAGCTCTTTCTTATTATAAGCTACTCTCATTGCATAACCAGATAATACATAACTTGGGCGTATAAGTACTGGATATCCAATTTCTTCAGCAAATTTTTCAGCATCTTTTATACTTGTAAGTTTGCTCCATTTTGGTTGTGGAATTTTTAATTTATCAAGAAGCATACTAAACTTTGATCTATCTTCAGCTATGTCTATACTTTCACTGGATGTACCAAGTATTTTTACATTAGAATTTGCTAATTTTAAAGCTAAATTATTTGGAATTTGTCCTCCTACACTTATAATCACACCTTCAGGTTTTTCTTTTTCATATATATCAAGAATCCTTTCTAATGTTAATTCTTCAAAGTATAACTTATCTGAAATATCATAATCTGTTGAAACTGTTTCAGGATTATAATTAATTACTATAACTTCATCAATTCCATATTTTTTAAGTGACCATATAGTATTTACACAACTCCAATCAAATTCTACACTTGAACCTATTCTAAATACTCCTGCACCTAAAACAATAATTTTCTTCTTTTTTGAATCAAAGGATATATCATCTTCTTCTCCATGATAAGTTAAATAAAGATAATTTGTAACAGCTGGCCATTCAGCAGCGAGAGTATCTATTTGTTTAACATAAGGAATTATATTATTCTTTTTTCTAAATAATCTTATTTCTTCTTCTTTTTTACCAATGTAATCTGCAATCTGCTTATCTGAAAAACCTAAGCGCTTTGCTTCTTTAATAATTTCTATTGCATCTTTATTTTCAATTTTTATTTTCTTTAATTTTTTCTCCATTTCAATAATATTCTTAATTTTATATAAAAACCAAGGATCAATACCACTTAATCGATAAATTTCTTTAATAGAAATACCTTTCTTTATTGCTTTAACTATTTCAAAAATTCTTTTATCGGTTGGATTTTTTAAAGCATTTTTAATTTCTTTAATAGATTCATATTCATCATTATCATTTTTTGATACTAATCCATCTTTCCCTATATCTAACATTCTTATAGCTTTTTGAAGAGCTTCTTCAAAACTTCTTCCAATTGCCATAACTTCTCCAATAGACTTCATTTGGGGCCCTAAGTGTGGGTCAACATTTTTAAACTTTCTTAAATCCCATCTAGGGATTTTAACAACGATATAATCTAAAGCGGGTTCAAAGCATGCAGTTGTAATTCCAGTAACTTTATTTATCAATTCTGGTAATAAATAACCAATTGCTAACTTGGCAGCAATATATGCAAGAGGATATCCTGTTGCTTTACTTGCAAGAGCTGAACTTCTTGACATTCTAGCATTAACTTCTATGGCACGATATTCTTCAGATTTTGGATGAAGAGCCCATTGAATATTACACTCACCTACTATACCAAGGCTTTGAACGACTTTTATTGAAGCTGAACGAAGCAAATGATATTCTCTATTTGTTAAAGTTTGAGATGGAGCTACAACTATAGAATCACCAGTATGAATACCCATAGGATCAAAGTTTTCCATATTGCATACAGTTATACAATTGTTTTCATAATCTCGCATTACTTCATACTCGATTTCTTTCCAATGTTCAAGATATTCTTCAATTAAAACTTGAGAAATCATACTTTGCGCTAAAGCTCTATTAACTATTTTCTCTAATTCTTTTCTATTATGTGCTACACCTGAACCTTTTCCACCTAAAGTGTATGCTACTCTGACGATAACTGGATAACCTATAGATTTTGCAATTTCAATAGCTTCTTTAACACTCTTTGCAGATTTACTTTTAGGAATTGGAATTCCAGCTTTAATCATTGCTTGTCTAAATAATTCTCTATCTTCTGTTTCTTCTATTGCTTTTATTGGCGTTCCTAAGACTTTTACATCATATTTTTCAAGTATGCCAGATTTAGCTAATTGTATACCACAATTTAATGCTGTTTGGCCACCAAAACCAAGGAGTATTCCATCAGGCTTCTCTTTTTTTATTACTTCTTCAACATACTCAAGTGTTACAGGCAAAAGATAAACTTTTCCAGTTAAACGAGGATCTGTTTGTATTGTTGCTATATTTGGATTAATTAGAATCGTTTCGATATTCTCTTCTTTTAAAGCTTTAAGACATTGACTTCCAGAATAATCAAATTCAGCAGCTTCACCAATTTTTATAGGTCCGCTACCAAGGATTAAAACTTTTTTTATCCATTCAAATTTTGGCATATTTTTCACCTTAACATTTTTAAAAATACTTCAAAAAGGAATTCTGTATCATATGGACCAGGAGAAGCTTCTGGATGCCATTGTACAGAAAATATTTCTTTATTCTTATGTCTTAATCCCTCAATTGTTTTATCGTTTGCATTTATAAACCACACATCTAAACCTGTTTTCTCTAAGGATTTTGGATCAACAGCATATCCATGATTTTGAGTTGTTATATAGCATCTATTAGTATTGATTTCATATACTGGTTGATTTTGAGAGCGATGTCCATATTTCAATTTATAAGTATTTCCACCTAAAGCTAAAGCTAATATTTGATTTCCAAGACATATTCCCATTATTGGAATATTTTCATTAGCTATTTCTTTTACCGTCTCAATAGTTTTTCCGCACTTTTTCGGGTCTCCTGGGCCATTGCTTATAAGTATACCATTTGGATTATATTCCATTATTTCTTTTGCTGAAAAATTGTATGGCACACGTATAATATCGATTTTATATTTAAATAAACTTCTTAATATTCCACATTTTACACCACAATCTATTAATACTATTTTCTTTTTCCCATTAAAATTATAGTATATTGGTTCTTTTATAGTTACTTTACTGACTAGATCTTCTTTATTAGGATCAATAACATTCTTTACTTCTTTTAAGAGATTTTCAATATTTGGATCATTATTTTCTTTATAAACTTCTAAAATACCAAGCATCGTTCCTTTCTCTCTAATTTTTTTAGTTAATTTTCTAGTATCTATTCCATATATTCCAGGGATATCCTCGTCTTTAAGCCATTCATCAAGTGTTTTATTTGAAAGATAATGGTATGGTTTTATGCATAAATCTTGTATAACAAGACCCCTAACTTTTATACCAATGGATTCAAAGTATAATGGAATACCAAATTTAGTACGATATGGTGGAATACCATAATTTCCTATTAATGGATATGTAAGCGTTAAGATTTGTCCATAATAGGATGGATCTGTTAAAGATTCAGGATAGCCAACCATTGATGTTGAAAAAACAACTTCGCCTGAAACTTTCTTTATAGCGCCAAAGCCTTTGCCTAGAAAAATTGACCCATCTTCTAAAACGAGAATTGCTTTTCTAATTTCACTATTTTCTTTTCCTTGAGGGCAATTTTTTAACTCCAGAAAACCCTTCTCCTAAAAGAAAAAACTTGCTTTTAAATTTTTTTATCCTTGTTCTTTAAGTATTTTTTCTAATTCATTCACAATTTCTATACTTTCATTATTTAAAGGAATTAGTTTTATATCTGAAGCAGACTTGATACCTATATTAATTTCTACTGCTCTTTTAATTTGTTCAAGTTCAAAAATTCTTCCTTTCATAACTTCTTTCGTTGAACCATAATTCCTAAGAATAGCTATTCCTACAGCATCTATTGCAACTCTATCTTTACTTGCTAAAATAAGGTTAGGTTTAATTAATTCTCCACGATCAGGACCCCCGCTTGAAAAAGCTTCTATAGCATCCATAATTACTAAGTCAACTTTATAGAATTTATTTACTTCAGCTATCATAAGCCTTTGGAATGGAGATGTATGCAATTCTACCATATAATCATATAAACCTCTAGGGACTCGCTTTGCTACTATTCCTATTGAATTTTTCAAAGACATTGTAAAATGTCCTCCAAATCTATGAGTTTTAAGGCAGCATGTTTGAATAACTTTATCAGCATTAAGAAATATTTTTGAAATATAAAAACCATTTAACCAATGGGTACCATTTCTCTTAATTTTTACCCATTTGTCTTTGCTTTCTTCATCCAATACTATCACTTTAAAACCTAATTTTTTTGAGAGATTAAAAACTTTCACTTCTTCTAAAACATCCCTAGTTTTTCCCATCCCACTTCTTTCAGCTAATACTATATCTTTTACTTTAGCTTCTTTTAGTATTTTAACAATATTTTCAAGAGTATCGATATGAGTTGAAGCTGGAAATGGGTCAGCACTATTAAAGTTTGCTTTTAAGGCAATTGTTTTTCCATAATAATCTTTTAAGTCAATTTTTTCAAAAATTTTCTTTATTCCAAATTTTCTATCATTAGTTTTTATTAAGAAAACTTCCGAATATTTATTCCTAATAAACATTTTAATGAATTAGAACATAGTATATCATATTTAAGCATTATTATTTATCTATACCAAGACAAAATATTTAAATTCTTAAATAAAAAATCTATTTTAAAAAATGAAGCCATGTATATCTTTAGAATTTTTAAATAGGGTTAAAAAATGTTAGATTGGCTAGAATATACTTTATATAGTTTAGGTGTTTGTCTTTTAATATTTATTGTTCCCGGTCAAATTTTCTTTTTATCTTTAAATGAAGGAATTAAAAGTATTAAGAATGGATTATTAATGCTTTTAGGCGTGATTTCTGCTCAATTTTTTCTAATAATTTTACTTGAAATTGGAGCAATATATTTACTTAATAAATATATATTTTTTGTTAATATAGCTGGTACTATAATATTGATATGGCTTGGCTTTTCAGCTATATATTCATGTATAAAAGGTATTAAAATAAGTATTGCTCAAAGCTCATATCAAAGCTCGTATTTACGTGGATTATTTTTAACACTTTTTAATCCTCCATTTATAATATGGTTTATTACAGTTGGTTTTTCACTTCTTAATAAAGGAATAGAAACTTTAGGTAATATTGCACATTTAATATTTATTTTTTCTATAATTGGAGGTTCGTCAATAGTTTCCTTGGTATTAATATTTTTAGCCGCTTATAGTCGTAAACCATTTGGAGAAAAAGGGCTTAGATTTTTATCATTTTTCTCAGGAATAGCTTTTATAATATTGGCATTTAAATTATTTCTATAGGAACATTTTTATTAAAAAATCTTATTTAAACTAATTTTTAAATTAAAATAATGATTCATCATTTATAGAAACTTTCCATAAATCTAATGAGAGTTTCTTAATAATCCATATTTTTCTTTTGCCTTTAAATCTTACAGCTAATAAAGGAATCGCACCACATTTTTCAGCAGTATTAATTAATTCTATAAGTCTTTCCCTCATTCCAGGTTTATCAGAAACATAGTATACGTTATCTTTTGTAGATTTAATTTCTACAAGATAGCCTTGTCCATTCTTAATTAAAACAACATCGCAAACAGATTTTTTTCTAAGACCGCTACCTGCAACCCTTTCTGCATGAAATCCTTTACTTTCAGCATATTCACAAAATTCTCTTTCATATTGGGAAGCGCTTTTCTTCAATATTATCAACCTTACTATTAATTTATCTTTAAATACTTTTTATTATCTATCTTTATTAAATTTTTTCAAAACCACTTCTTTTTTTAAAAAAATAGATTAATATTTTATTCGATTAATTTAAAGAGTCATTAATTAGAATGAAAACATAATCTATGATCCTAAAAGCATATTAAAAATAAGTAAGAGCTTAGAGAAAGTGTAACGAAATATTTATTAACTTCCTAATAAGAATATTATAACGATGTGATATGCCTAGAAAGAAGAAGGGAGCAAAAAAGGAAGAAAAACCTAAAGAGGCAGGAGCAGGAGCTAAGCCCTGTTCTTAGCCTCCTATTTTTATAATTTTAGGAAAACCATAAAATTAATATTTTTCATTATTGTATATTATCTATATCTATCTAAATTAAAAACATTTAATTTTATTTAAAAATTCATAATCTTTTTCTGTTTTTGCGAATATTCCAAAATTACCCAGCTTAACATTCTTTAATCCAGAATCCTTTGCAGCATAATAAGCTTCGATCATTTGTTGGAAATTTGGCGATTGAATATTAGTTAATTTATATTCTGGAAAAAATGCTAAAATGGTAAAAGGGATACTTGAATCCACTTGAGAAATTAATTCTGCGATTTTCCTAATTTGATCTATTTCAACCCATCCAGGAATATATAAAGATGCTATTTCTAAAACAAAACCTCTATCCTTAATTTCTCCTGGTAATTTTAAAATCCATTTATTTGAAACACCTGTTAATTTTCTATGAATTTTATCATCATAAGCCTTTATATCAAGCCAAAAAGCATCGATTCCAGCATCTTTAAATAAATCTAAATTTTTTGGAGTAAGACCATAACCATTTGTTTCAAATAAAACCCATAAATCTTTATTTAAGCTTTTAATTTCTTTTGTAGATTCTATATACCATTCTGGTTGGCAAGCTAAATCCCCTCCAGTAAAAGATATTATATTTCTAGCTGGACCCCATGTTAAATCATCAAGTAAAGTTATTTTTTCAATTTCTAGCTTTTTTGGACAATATTTAGACCTTTTTCCTATTAAAATGCAAGAACCACATGCGCGACAAAGTTCAGAAGCATGCCAACTTGTTGCATGATCTCTAGGCTCCTTATACATATTATCTTTATTTATTTCAGCATAATTTAAAGCAATTTTTGCTATATCTTTTGGCGACATCCATTCTCCTGAAGCATATTTTGTAAAACGCCAAGAATGACACTTTAAACAATTCCAATTACAACCTGATTGATAAATTGATAAATAGCATTCAGGTGCTTTATGAGCATAAGAATGAATTAATCTATAGGGAGTATTATTTTCCCATTTAAGCGTAATTCTACAAGCTAAATCTTTCTTTCCATTATAAAATGTTAAACAACTTCCTGGCTCAAAACCTTGTTCAATTAAACGACATTTTCCATCCATTTTATTCTATCTATTTTATTAGTATAGTAAAAGATTAAATTTTAATTCTTTAATTCATATTTTTATGGAGAGGTTAGACTTACAAAAAATTATTCTTGGAAATCTCCCTTTAATTGGTATAAGCTATCAAGGTAAACAAAAAGATGAAGAGTATAGAAAAAGATTTTCAAATAAAAATGAAATGAAGAAAGTTATGAAAGTAGCTCTTAAATATGAGATAAGATATTTTGCTTCTTCTTCTCATGATTTTAATGAACTTTCTCCAATTTATCTTAATGCAATAAAAGAATTGGAAGAGGATGAAGGTATGGAAATTTTTCTTATTCCCTGTATAAGAATTCCATTGGAAATTGGGAAAGAAAAAATTAATGATTATAGAAGATGGGCTACTCATTTAAATTATGAAAAAGAAAAATTTGGAAAAGAAATTATAGAAAAATATTTTAATGATCCTATATTGAATTGCCGCAATCAATGGAAAGAAAATCTCAAAATAGCTAAACCTTACAATTTAAAGGAAATTGAAAAAGAATTAAAAATTGATTGGAAAAAATGGGAAGATAGTATTTTTAGATTTTCTGATTATAGAATAGCTTGGATTGAATTTGGTTCAGAATCAGACTTTATTATTATTTCTAGGATTGACTTATTAGAAGAATTAATAGATAGAACTATTGATATTGGTTATAGAGTTTTATTAGGGTCGCATCATTTTGGGACCTCCTCCTCTATTATTGAAGAAGAAAAAATAAGAAAATTTGATGGTTATGTTACTCCAATTAATAAACTTGGATGTATGATGTTCCCTAATAAAAAAGAAGTTGAAAATAATGTAATAAAAATTAGAGAAAGTGGTAAAATTATTATTGCTATTAAACCTTTTGCTGGAGGTAGAATAGAACCAAAAGAAGCATTAGAGTATGTATATAAAAGAATGAAAGTAGATTCATGCATGATAGGAGTTGGCTCTATCAAGGAAGCAGAGGAAGATTTTCAAATAGCAAAAAATATTTTAAAAATTTAGCTGCCACAAAATATTTTTGAAAGAAGAAAATATGAGGAAATAAAAACTAGAATGAATATTATAATCCATAATATTATCCATTTTTTAATATTAATTTTTTTCATCATTAAGTTTTTAATATTTCTTAATATTTAAACTCTAAAAAAGTTGAGATAAAATGCTAGAAGAAATTTTAGGTTTAATAAAAGAACATGAGGATTGGCGTGGAAAAAATTGTTTAAATCTTATCCCCTCTGAAAATATAATGAGTCCATTAGTTCGTTCAATATTATCATCAGATTTAGGAAATCGCTATACTTCTATTGATAAATTCTATAAAGGAACAAAATTCATAGATGAAATTGAAAAATATGGTGAAAAAATTGCAAAAGAAGTTTTTGAAGTTGAAATTGCTGATCTTCGACCACTTTCAGGCCATATAGCAAATTGGATCTTTCTTTCAATATTTACTAAGCCTAATGATAAAATAATGTGTTTATCGACAGAAAATGGTGGGTATCCTGGAATTTGGGAAGGTGGGCTTGCAACTCTTCTTAAATTAAAACCTATAGGCTTTCCATTTTCGAAAGAAAGAATGAATATTTTAATTGATGATGCAATTGAAATTATTTTAAAAGAAAAACCAAAAGCAATAATTTTTGGTGCTAGTTTTTTCTTATTTCCTCACCCAATAAAAGAAATAGCAAAAATTGCTAAAGAAATTGATAGTATTATTGCTTATGATGGTTCTCATGTTTTAGGATTAATTGCTGGAAAAGAATTCCAAGAACCAATAAAAGAAGGAGCGTATGTTTTATATGGCTCTACTCATAAAACATTTTTTGGACCACAAGGAGGAATTATTCTTGCTAATAAAGAATATGGTGAAATTATAAAAGAGAAAATTTCACCTACTTTTATTGATAATGCTCATTGGAATAGAATTGCAGCTTTAACTTTAGCTTTAATAGAAATGAAAGAATTTGGAAAAAATTATGCTAAACAAGTTATTAAAAATGCTTATACATTAGCAAAAGCATTATCAGAATATGGTATTCCTATAAAATGTGCTAAATATGGATTTACTAAATCACATCAAGTTATATTAGATTATGAAGATTACAATAAAAAAATAGAAATTGCAAAAAAACTTGAAGAGGCAAATATTATTGTTGATCATGGTATAAGACTTGGTACTTCTGAAATTACAAGAAGAGGAATGAAAGAAAATGAAATGGAGAAAATAGCTGAATTTATAAAACGTATTTTAATCGATAAAGAAGAAATTAAGAAAGTTAAAGAAGAAGTTATAAAATTTGTTCAAAATTTTCAAAATATTGAATATTGTTTTAAAATTTAATTTTTTAAAAGTTTATATTATAGATAATCTATAAAACTAGTTTATAATATTTTTGGAGATATTAAATGATGGAAAAACCATTAGCATGGTTCATTATTATTAATCTTGTACTACTATTTATTAGTGGTTGTTGGACTATTGGAAGTTTAATATTCGTTCAAAGCCAAAGACCAGAATCTTTTGTAAGGATAACTGTTTTAATAGCCGATACATTAGCGAATGGATTTTTTCTTATTTCTATTTTAATAAATATATTTGGTTTAACTGAAATCATAAAGGAAGAAATGGCAAGAAAAATTGCAGCATATACATTTGCTATAGGGATAATTTCTCTTATAATTTCAATTACTATATCCTTATGCATTATTGCTATAAGATCTCCATGGGTATACGATTAAAATAATGTCTATAAGTTTAAAATATAGAGTGTGAAAAGGTTAAATGAAAGGATGTGAGATATCTCCTAAAAGTAAAGATGAAGTAGAAGAGAAAATAAAAGCCATACATTTATTACCAATATTTTTAAATATTTTATCAGCATTAGCTTATACATTTTTAATAATAAATTCTGGAATAGAATTTGAATATTTACCAATTTTTAATGAAGTACCAGAATATACTAATCCTACTGAAGCTCTTCTTAATCCTAAACCATATTTAAATGCAGCTTTATTTATAATATTACTTACTTCAGGATTATTTTTAAATTATTTTCTCATTAAGAAAAATCTTAGAAAAATATTAAAATTCTTATTTTTAATATCATTTTCCATACTTGTTTACTCAATACTATTTTTTTATATATTCATATTAAATTTTGTAATAAATAAT
>Ga0185307_1001495_pt1 | contig 12915 bp, 17 predicted proteins | sample LHCtaG_FD_128010 | JGI IMG/M metagenome (GOLD analysis project Ga0185307, IMG submission 128010) | Hot spring microbial communities from Little Hot Creek, USA to study Microbial Dark Matter (Phase II) - LHC4sed_matched (SPADES... | ecosystem: Environmental > Aquatic > Thermal springs > Hot... | reverse complement strand
CATCCTAACACATCCATCATATAGTAAAGTTCCACTATACGCTACTCCCTTGAGGTATAATACTGCTCTACATGACCTATCTAACCCCAAGTCCATCCCCAACTGCTTATTGGTCTTCATCCTGCCATTACCATCCCTATCTCTGTAGACCCTGAACCTAGCATAGGAGAGGTTTTCAGATAGCCTGAATCCGTAAGAACGTATGCCTGTAAGCTTGGCCACAAGCATACATCTAATACATGGAGAAGGCGTGAATTTACCTCTTCTACACTACCCTGAAAGTGAAGAAAACAATAAAAAAGAGAAGTGAAAGCGGGATGTATAAAATCTCATCAGCGGTTTTCCGAGAGGAATTCTACTGCATCATCATAGTTTGTGAATAAGAGGTTCTTGCATTCTGGACATTACTAAACCTTCTAGGACTCGAATATATCATCGCATACTACCAGTAGGCATCCATCCTCAATCCTAGCATCATATTGATACTCTATCTTCAAGCCTCTCCTAGGCTTGACAGCTAAGTCCCACCATCCATCATGATAAAATATGTTTCTAAGGAGTCTCACGTATATCTGGTCTCTATTATTTCTTCTAGCAACTAGGTCAGCATTTAACCCATGATTTCTAGCAAGCCAGTATAGATACAGGATCTTCAGGGGGATGCCGTATAGACGGCATGGTGAACGAGAAGTACCAGTCATTAAGTAGGTATAGCCTATCGTAATACTCTTCAATGAAGCTTCTAACCTGCTCTACAGAGTCGGTCTTCTCTTGAATGTCAGGTACCTCTAAGAGCTTCTCGAAAGGTATCCGTAAGACGCCTTCTGAAACCCTGTATTCTTGTATCAATCCCTCTATAAACTCATCCCTCAATGCTCTCCTATGCTTCTCTTCAAGCCATCTAGACTCGACATCTTCAGCTATAGGAGGCTCTAGAACTGCTACAAGACTCTCATATACTCTCCCGCCAGATCTCTCAACAATCCAAGAATACAATGTATTTGATATATGCGGTATCCTTATGACTTTGACCCCCTAGACCTGAGATCCTCATCTAGGACTATGTAGTATCCGTTAAAGTATTCCAACCGTCTCCGTCTGGAGGCTACATCAAGCCACATGTATCCGAGTTCACCTTCTCTAGGCATAACCTCCTCCAACTCTATAATATTCTGCTCATCTATCTCATACAGGTTCGCTAGCACACCTTTTATATAATTGCTACACCATTCAATATAACGTCTAACCTTCTCAGTATTGTAGAGCCTTAACCCGTTGTACTCCATGTCTGGCTCTCCTAGAGGGTCAGGTGGACTGCTTACAGGTATGACTGCATATAAGTCTCTACCAAACCCATGTATCTTTACGTATGCCTCACCATTATGGGAGTAAGCTACACCTGTCTCCACACCCATACTTTTAGCCATCCTATAGAATTCCTCAATCTCTCTAGGATATGGTGGTCTGATATACATTGTATCATCAGGCTCATTCATGGATACATGCTCTTTATAACACTCTTCTTATCAATACTTGTATCATGTATCGTTTCTAGAAAACCTATCCAGACCTTAAAGATTATGCTTATCTTTACACCATTTGGTTTAGGTCTAGGTGTTTTTTACAGCATCATTGGGAACAAGGAAATCTTACCAGCCCTCCTCACAATAATCCTTAGAGTTGAAATATTAACTACTGGTTCAACAATACTTTATTATGGAATTGATCCATGGGAGCTGCCACAGATCTTAATAAATAAACTTAAAATTCCCCCTCACGTTTCCTATACGATTGCTATCGCTTTCATAATGTATCAACGGCTAATCAAAGATTTAAAAGAGATAATAGACTCTCTAAGGTCTAAAAATATCATACGTAATCAATTAGATTACATAATTAGAGTCCATATAATGCTGTATGTACTGGTCTACCATGCTATACGTAGAGCTGAAGAAATGGAGGTGGCTCTTGAAGCTAGAAATTTTAATCCACTAATAAGGAGAGCAAGGAAGAATCTAAGAATAAGATCTTGGGGGATCTTGCTGATTGCTCTAACCTTCATAATAGTTATAGTAGTGAAGGTATTTGTAAAATGAAAAAATTGATATAATCTTTGATATTAAAGTTATGAGTGGGATGGATTCTTACATACTTATTGGATTGTTGTTTATAGCATTGATATCAATCGTTGCCACTATATGGGTTATGGGCGAAATCAAATCTAGAAAGAATCCACAAGTCGAGTTCACGATCGAGAGATACGTAATCTCTCCTAAATATGTTTTCCCATCTTCTTCTCCTATCATTTTAGTAGGTTACTACAATAGACTCGAGAATACGATAATGTTATCAATTTCAAGCATAGCATCAATAGTTTGGAGGAGGATTCCGAAGGGAGAGTCTCCGAATCTTATGATTCTTGAAGAAAGACTCATCAATGAATTTGTTAATGAATTAGATACTGTATTGATTCATGAATTTACGGAATGGGCTGTACATCAGTTGACATTAAAGAGGATTTTAACACATAGTTTATGGAATCAGTTTATAAGGCAGCTCAATAAATAATTGAATATATCTAACTCTTAAACCAATTTATTCAATAAAGATCGTAGTTTACTTAATAGATACTATGATTATCCTTTATGTTAATTCTTTCTCCTGCTGAACTGTCTTCTTCATCTCTATCTTTGCTAGTGTCGTTAGGTACCCTGCAACTTTGTTTCTAATCTTCTTAGAAGCTCTACCTGTTAATAACTGTCCAACAAGAATTTTATTTTTTCAAAATCTGTAGTTATCTGGTCTCCTAATACCTTCAATATCTCCTTTGCTAAAACCTTAACCTTCCTTATTCTAACTTTACCCATCTCCCAGGCACTTGAAATCTATCTTTAAGAAGGATAATAAAAACATTCTTTAAAATTTATGTATTGTTCTTCAGATTAATGTTTCGATCCTTTCAAAGATGTCTCTATAACTTAGGACGCCTATTACATGTCCAGTATAGTCTATTACTGGAAGATGTCTTATCTTATGAGATATCATTATATTTTTAGCTTCATTAACGCTTGCATCTTCCCTAACAGTAATCGGGTTTCTAGACATATATTCTTTAACATGGTGAGAAGGGTCAACCTTCTCCTTAAACAATCTCAGGAAATCTCTCTCAGTAATTATTCCTATGCATCTTCCATTATTATCAATTATAATAGCGCTACCTACATCTTTCTCTAACATCTCGGAGACAGCATCTTCCAGTGTAGAATCCTCTCTTAATATTAAGACCTTCCTACTCATTATATCCGAAACACGTACCGACGTTAAACCACACATAATTGATACCCCTCAGTAAATTTATATTTCCTTATGTAAAAACTTTTTCTCATAAACAAATTTTATTAGAAGATTCCAGTTTACTATTTATGAGATAATGACAGGCTCCGAAGATCTCTATGACGTTACAATAATAGGAGCAGGCCCAGTTGGACTTTTTGCAGCATTTTACGCTGCAGGGATGCGGGGTTTAAAAACGAAAATAATCGAGGCATTGGATATAGTCGGAGGTCAATTGGTTACATTATACCCTGAGAAATACATCTATGATGTTGCTGGTTTCCCTAAAATACTTGCAAAAGACTTAGTTAGAAATCTAGAAAGTCAAGCCATGGCTTATAAGCCTACACTCGTGTTAGGCGAATCTGTAGAAGAACTTTCCTATATTGATAATAAGATTATACGATTAAAGACTAACAAAGGAGTCCATTATACAAAGACAGTTATAGTATGTGCAGGAAGAGGAGCAATAAAACCGAAGAAACTTGATAATCCATCTGTTAATAGATTTGAGGGTAGAGGAGTATTCTATCAAGTTACTGATAAATGGCAGTTCCGTGGAAAACGTATAATGATCGTTGGAGGCGGTGACTCAGCTCTCGATTGGGCTTTAGAATTGAAAGATATAGCTTCTGAAGTTATACTTATTCATAGGAGAACAGAGTTTAGAGCTCATGAAGGAACTGTGATAGAAGTCTTTCATTCACCTGTAAAAGTTATGGTCCCTTACGAGGTAAAGGAAGCTTCAGGATTAAGCAAACTCGAGAAGGTTACTATCTTCAATAATAAGACTGGTGAAGAAGCTACTTTCGACGTTGATGCACTTATACTACAGTTAGGTTACGAAGTAGATATTTCAATCTTTAAGAAATGGGGGCTAGAGATAGTTGATAATCATATCAAGGTCAACGGCAAGATGGAGACAAATCTTCCAGGAGTATATGCTGCAGGAGATATTGCTTACCAGGCTGATTCTGTAAAACTGAATCTAATAGTAGTAGGATTTGCACAAGCAGCTATAGCTGTCAACATGGCTAAGAAGTATATCGACCCATCTTCAAGCATCTTTCCAGGCCATAGTTCAGAGAAGCGATTAATTTAGTCTGTCCTGCGCACCTATGTCTAGAACAGTTCATGAACTAAAGAGTAACGTTTTTAATTTATGATGTATAAAAGGTAATTAATGGGAATAAATTTATATACAAAAATAGGGTCAATTTTTATATATCAAGACTCGTCCTATCAAACAGGTGTCCTTATGCTCCAAGCGAGAAGCTACATTAGAAAAAAGATCCACGTAAGTGGTAACGAATATTACTATATTCATATACCCTCAAAGCTTGCACATGATAGTCAATTCCCATTCAGGGATGGAGACGAGCTAAGAATAGCTGTTGATGTTTCTAGGAATAGGATGATAATAGAAAAGATAAACGGTAAAAAGAAGCAGAAAAATAAGAAGTAAAGTTTCACTCTCTATTATACGGAAGAGTCGGCTGCATGAGGTCTTAAAGTTAACTGGACTTCTTTCTTCCTCATACGTTTGAAGATATTTACTGAGGTTACCATCTTCTTTAAGAGTTGTATAGATTTTGCGGGGTCTATCCCCTTGGGGCAGACACTACTACATGCTGCTGCAAAGTGGCATCTCCAACATCCATGCTCAGAATCTATTACAGGGAGTCTGTATTGAAGCCCCTTATCTCTTGAATCTACTGAGAATCTATATGCTTTATTCAATATCATTGGTGTCAAGAATAGGTGGTCAGTTGAATAGGTTGGACAAGCTGAAGAACATAAACCACATTCTATACAATCTGCAAACTGTAAGTATTCTAATAATTCCTCGGGCTTTTGCAAATACATACCAGTAGGATTCTTCATCTCCTCGACGTCATCCCTAATTATATATGGTTTAACCATCTTTTCTTTCTTAAATAAGTCAGAGAAATCTGTAACAAGATCTCGAATTATCGGGTAATTATTAAGGGGTTCGACAACTACTACTTTAGAATTCAGTTCTAGGACTCTTGTAAAACATGCAAGTCTCTGTTTACCGTTAATCATCATACCGCATGAACCACATATAGCTTGCCTACAAGAATATCTAACTGCTAGAGAAGGATCTTTTTCTTCTTTTATCTTTAAGAGAGCATCTAATACTGTTAAGCTTCTGTCTACTTCTACTTCATAGATTTTCCATGTTGGTGAAGTATCTACAGCTGGATTAAATCGAAATACTTTGAATTTTATCTTTTCAATCTCGCCCTCTTCCATTAATTTCACCACCCTCCAAATAATACTAGTAGAAAGTATAATCCAGAGATAAAGAATATTGTCCCGATGACAACTAGGATTGTTGAGATGACTTTCCCGATACTTGATCCTGGGAGCAACTCTACTAATATTACTCTTAGACCATTCATAGCATGATACAGTACGGCCGCTAAGAATATCCCTTGACTTATAGGATACCATAGAGTGTCTTTAATCCAATTAAACCCGACTAGGTTGTTAGCTATTAAATGAACGGCTCCTGTTATAAGTATGAGAAAGCCTGTAATATAATGTAGTAGCATCTTAGTTGACTCCTTCATACCTACCACCCCAGTAAATTGAATGCAACCATTATCCAGAAGTAGAGTATAATGATGAAAACTATTAGAACTAGGTATACTGTTAGCCTTTGCCACCCACCTAATGAAGTCATCTCGTATGGATAGACGGCTCTTCTAGGTTTACCCACTATGAATCCGTATTCCGTTAGTACAAGTCTTACACCATTAAAAGTATGGAAGACAACAATTATTCCAAGTATAACCAAGACTGTTTTACCAATTATTCCTGGAGGTTCCCATAATTCTCCAGTGATAGCATAGACCAATCCGACGTTCAGTATATGCGTGAGAAGGAATATTATTATTCCAACGCCTGATATCCTTTGCGCAACATACATTAACTTCTCAATTGTGTAGCCTCTAAGCTTTAACCATCCAAGAATCCCCAGTTTATTTTCTCTCCTACTCATTTCTTCCACCTCCAGCTAGTATTTTCTTTCTTTTGGCTCCCACTTAGTAATCTTTACTGGTATGTACTCTAGTCTAGGTCCTTCAGGAGTCCTATATGCAAGAGTATGTTTCAGCCAGTTGACATCATCCCTCTTTGGGTAATCGAAACGATAGTGAGCCCCCCTACTCTCAGTCCTTGCAAGAGCTGAGACTAAGACTACTTCTGCTACTTCAAGCATAGCATCGAGCTCCAACACATTAATAAGGTTCTGATTAAACTCCCTACTTTTATCACTTACACTGCCTGTTCCAAATCTTTTTCTAAGTTCTCTAATCTTTCTCAGTCCCTCTTCTAAACTTTTACCATCCCTGAAAACATATGCATGCCGAGTCATATTATTCTGCATTTCTCTCCTCAACAAATATGGATCATCACCAAACCCACCTTTCAATATTTCATCAAATATTCTTTTCTCCTCTCTCTCTACTTGGATAAGAGGTACACCACTTCTAACGGTTTTCTTTAAAACGTATTCTGCTGCATTTTTACCTGTTATGTATCCATATACTAAGCAGTCTGTTGTTGAATTACATCCAAGCCTATTCGCTCCATGTATGCTTACACAGTTTACTTCTCCAGCAGCCCATAAACCTTTAACAGGTGTTTGACCATTTATATCTACGTGCACGCCGCCCATAGTATAGTGGGCTACAGGTCTCACGGGGACTGGTTCATTTACAGGGTTTATACCAGCAAATTTCATTGCTATCATTTTTATTTCTGTAAGTTTCTCGTCTATGACTTCCTCACCTAGATGAGTCAAGTCTAGGTGGACGTAGTCTAAACCATTTGGCCCCTCAAAACCTCTACCCTCAATTATTTCTCTCATCATCGCTCTTGAAACTATGTCTCTCGGCGCTAGCTCCATTTTCTCAGGTGCGTACTTAGACATGAACCTCTCTCCCTGCTTATTTCTTAAGTATCCACCTTCACCTCTAGCAGCTTCCGAGATTAGTATCCCTGATGGGACTAAACCTGTTGGATGGAACTGGATAAACTCCATATCTTTTAATGGTATGCCTACTCTATACGCCATAGCCATACCCTCAGCTGTAGCTGAGTGTCCATAGGTTGTGAAAGAATACAATCTACCAGCTCCACCTGTCGCTAGTATGCCAGCTTTTGCTTCAAAGATGTAGAGTTCCCCACTTTTTATTTCCAATGCTGTGAATCCTCTGAATTCATTGTCTTCAACAAGGATTGAGGTTGCAAACCATTCGTGATAGAATGCTATATTATCATATTTCAAGCATGTATTGTATAACGTCTGCATTGCATGAAGACCAGTCTTATCAGATGCATAGCATGCCCTATCAAAACTATGGCCTCCAAAGGGTCTTTGGTCAATTCTACCATCTGGCCTCCTACTCCAAGGCATCCCCCAATGCTCAAGCCTAAGAATCTCTCTAGGAGCAAGCCTAACGAACAGCTCTACAGCATCTTGGTCTGCTAGATAGTCTGAACCCTTAACAGTGTCAAATGCATGTAGGTCGAAGCTATCTCCCTCATCTGGGTATAAGACTGCTCCAGTACCTCCAGCATAAGCAACAGAATGGCTTCTCATAGCGTGTACCTTGCTTATAACAGAAACCTGAATGCTGGAGTCGATGCTTGCAGCCTCTATCGCAGCTCTGAGACCAGCAAGCCCAGAGCCAACAATAACAATATCAGTACTGATCTTATCCACCAAATATGCTCACAGGACTACTTATTCTATCCTTTCATATAACTATTTTTCCTTTAGGCTTATTTCGAATTACTTTACTGTCAAATCCTAATATACTTCACAGGCTTCTTCAAATCCAAGATTCTCCGAATTTTCGTAATCAATCTACTTGAACTCTTAATATTGTAGAGATGTGATCTGCACCTACAATCTGATACTCCAAAGTCGTTAATACTTATTGAATCATTTTCTTGTAGAATCTTAGCTATTCTACATTCATAGTTCCTAGATAGAGGCAATACAACTGCATAAATAGGTTCTACATTCTTTGAAGATGTTAAGTAATCGATATGCCATCTTAAAGTCTTCTTCTTTTTAAGATGCCTCTTAATCCTTGCTTCTACACTATTTTGAGCAGAGCCCACATATACGTATACTCCAGCTGGAAAACTAATTACGCCTAATGACCCAACCCTAATCTTAATATCTCTAGAAATATTCAAGAATAGAAGATATACGCCCTTCAACACGAAGTAATTAAAGTGGAAACCTTATAATCTTTTCACTCGAGAATGCATTAATAATTAATGAATGGTAATACGATTTTTACGGATACTTACATTACAAAATTAAAGTTTAAGAGAAACTCGATTCTGTCAAATTTTTACTTAAGACTTTCTTATTTATAAGTTTTAAATCTTTAGATGAATACTCCTCACTAAACAATATCTCGAAGAACATGTCAATGAAGTTAAAGAAGAGTATGAAAGGCAATTAATTCTAACCAAACTCCAGAACTCATTAATGCGAGTATTGTGGCTTGAAAGATATGGAGAGATATGTCCTATATCCACGCTCAATATAATACCTATACCTATATGTTAAGGATGGATGATTGAAAGCTCTAGCAGATATAGATAATAGTATAATACCATAAGTGTAGGAAGGACTGAAAGAGAGTATAATAATTTTGTATGGGATGTTATGTTAGCACAAGACAAAGGGTTCCAATGTAGTGGTTGTAGGTGAGGCTTTTGACGAAGACTTGTACGCTTATATGGTAGATAAGGAAACGATAACGGAGGCGATTGAAAAGGTTAAGAAGTATGTAAGTATATGTCAAGAGGTTGAGAGCCTTCTCATAGGCGGGCTTTTAGCTTAGGCTAAAAAGTTTATCCATCATTGTATCTGTAACCTGTGATAGTATTGAGAGGATGAATTATAATGATAGTTGATTCATAATTCTCATCTCATACGGTCCATATGAATCAAAAGAGAAGCTTAAATAGTTTAAGATTATATATGTAAGCAATGCTTGGAACGAAGGATATAGAAGAATATTTGAGAAGGAAGAAGATAAAAGGCGAGATTGTTTATCTTAAACCTGGTGAGGCGAAGACATCTATAAGTGCTGCGAAAGCTATGAAATGTAGTCTAGGGCAGATTGCTAAGAATATACTCTTAATTGGAGAGAAGAGTAGAGTCTTGGTTATAACTTCGGGTGATAAGAGAGTTGATTTAGTAAAGATTTCAAGAATCCTTGGAGAAAAGTTTAGGCTTGCAACCCCTTCTGAAGTCGTAGAAGAGACCGGGTATAGTGTTGGAGGAGTCCCTCCATTCGGTCATAAGAAAGAAGTAAGAATAATTATTGATAATTCAATTAAGAGGTTTAGTTTTGTTTATACTTCTGGAGGATCTGAGGATACGTTAATGAAGATAGATGTAGATGAGTTGATAAGAGCATGTAATGGAGAACTACTAGACGTATCTGAGTAGAGTACGAATAATTTGATAGTAGTGATACTTTCAACATTAAGTAACAACTTATATAATCATAACACACAATGCTCAGAAGTGAACCTACAGACTGAGGATATCCACCGCAATCATAACCCTTTGGAAGACTGATTACTGCAACTAAAAGCAAATAATTAATCGGTTTACATCATACTTTCTTTTCACTACAATATTGATAGAAGAATAGAGGCTGCATTTTAAGATATCGACCCCACTAACATGTGTATCCCCTCACTATCGAATATTCAGCTAGCTTAAAGCGTCCAGCATAAAGTCTTAAAACTTTGACCAGCTTGTAGTGAGAATATATTTAACTTAAGGGAAGCTAGATATGTTTACGAGGAGAATGGAAGAAGTATCGGGGAAGCCGGCCCGTTTATTCCGTATTCTTGAAGATGGAAGATTAATGTGTACCGCATGTGCACGTTACTGTAGGCTTAAGAATGGTCAGATAGGCTTCTGCGGTATAAGGAAGAATGTAGATGGGACATTATACTTGCTTGTTTACGGTAAGATAATCTCTGCACATGTGGACCCCATAGAGAAGAAGCCTGTAACCCATTATGCTCCAGGGACGAAGATATTCTCGATAGCTACAACTGGATGTTCATGGATGTGCCAATACTGTCTAAACTTCGATATTAGTCAAAGAAGGAGAGTTGATGGCGTAGACGTACCACCTGAGAAAATAGTTAAAATGGCTAAAAAATATGGTAGTCATGGTATAGCATACACATATAATGAACCATCTATCTATATGGAGTTTGCACATGATATTGGTGTCATAGCTAGAAGAGAAGGGCTAATAAATATCTTCGTCACGAATGGTTATTGGCCTGATAGTGTTAATGAAGCAAAAGACTTTCTTGATGCAGCAACAATAGATTTCAAAGGTAATGGTGAAGTAGAATTCCTAAGAAAATACGTAGGAGTACCAGACCCCGAGCCTATCTTCCAGACTCTACTCGAACTTAAGAATAAAACAAGAGTCCATATAGAGATTACAGACCTAGTTATACCGAAGATTGGAGATAACCTTGAAGCAGCAAATAAATTAGTAAAATGGGTGTACGACAACCTAGGACCCGATACACCAATACATTTTCTTAGATTTCACCCAGATTACAGACTGTTACATCTACCATTAACTCCTGTTAAAACTTTAGAGAGACATTATGAATTAGCTAGGGAAGCTGGGTTGAAGTATGTTTACATAGGTAATGTTCCAGGTCATCCATATGAGAGTACATACTGTCCAGAATGTGGAAAGATAGTCGTTGAGAGGAGGGGATTTAATATACTTGGATGGTATCTAGATGAAGAAAATAAGTGTAGATTCTGTGGATACAAGATAGCAATACATGGGACTCCACCACCAGATTATAGAACATCCAGATTCGTACCAGTCTTCTTCGAATAATATCACTGGCAGATAGAAGATATTCATAGATCATTAAGAACAGCTATTTATTCTCTAAAGAACATGTTATATTTTCTCTGAGTATCTTAAGTCTGTCCTCAGCCCCCAGATTAAGCTGTTAGATGGATAGCCTAGCAGGTTTAGATTAGCTGCATTAACATATTTTAGGTGTTTCTTAGCTGCTTCCAGGCATTTATGAAATTGTTTCTCAGGTGTTATTGGGAGGTCTCTCATCATGAAATCTGGATGGAAGATTAACAAAGAGTAGGGAATTTCAGGGTCAAGGCTTGAGATAAATTCTGCTATCATTTCAACCTCTCTCTCATCAACATAATATGGGACTAAAAGAGTTGTAGCTGTGAGTACAGGTAGGTCTCTTCTCTCATTATAGAATTCTCTATAGATAAGCTCGAAATTTTTTAAAGTTTGCATGTTGTCTCTGCCTGTTAAAGCTTTATGGATTGAAGGTGTATACGCTTTCAAGTCAAATTTTATGTTTCCACCTGTCTCAAGAGCTATCTCACCTACTCTCTTAACTAGCGATGGGTTTCCACTACCATTCCACTCAAAACATATCCTTAAAATTCTGTTTGATGGTTTTTCCTCAATTACCTTCTTGGAAGATTCAATTGCAAATGGGAGCTGAGGTTCAGGTGAGCCTCCAAACCAGCACCAACAAGTAATTTTATTATTTCTCAATGTTACATTTACAAGCTCATCGACAGTTGTCTTCTCCGCATTCTCTATAAACTTATGATTCCAATTCTGACAGAATAAACAATTAAAACTACAGCCATAGAAGAATAGTGCAAGATTGTAATAACCTATCTCTGCGCTATTTCTTACTGCATATCTAGGATAACCACATCCAGTTCCAGCAGGGCAAAACCAAGATGAGCAGCAATTTGTTACGTGTGGATCAAGGTAGTAGTGGAGTAGAGCTGTCTTGTTATCAGCAATTTGTAAGAGTTTACCAGACTTATTCATCCTTAAACCGCAGTATCCCTTCTCTCCTTCACCGATTACGCAGTTATTTACACACAACTTACATTGAATACCTCCACCCGTCCTAGGAGGGTCGGTTGGTAAACCATACTTTAACCTAGTTTCACTATGCTTTAAATTAACATATCTAAGAGATTCATCAGGCCTATTCTTTAAGCAATCTACACATACACCTATAGAGTCAGAAATAAACCTAGACTTTGCCCCACATACAATGCATTCTTTCTCTACTAAGAATCTATAACCCCAACTATAGAACATCTCTGGACCATATAAGTATTAAGAAAAGCTGTATATGAGCGTTTAAAGAGATTCGTATTTTCTAACTGAAGACGAAGAAGGAAATACAAAAAGAAGAAATAAGCCATAAAGCATCAAAATTAAAAATAGTTGAGGAGGGCTGGTTTAGTAGCCCTAGCCACCCAATAAACAGCTTTTCGGTCCTCGCTTCAAGCGTTTTGGGCTCGCCGAGGCTAAATATATTCTCATGTGGGTCTTGCTAGGGCTTATGCCCCAGCCCCGTCCCCAGCAAGCCCCATCTGCTTCCTTGCCTCAATTACTACCTTCAGAACCTTCCTGAGATCTCTATATCTTGGCAGACGACATTCTCCATTCTTCCATAGAA
>Ga0185307_1001493_pt1 | contig 12921 bp, 19 predicted proteins | sample LHCtaG_FD_128010 | JGI IMG/M metagenome (GOLD analysis project Ga0185307, IMG submission 128010) | Hot spring microbial communities from Little Hot Creek, USA to study Microbial Dark Matter (Phase II) - LHC4sed_matched (SPADES... | ecosystem: Environmental > Aquatic > Thermal springs > Hot... | reverse complement strand
CTTTTGTCGGTGAAAAAGTGCAGGTTCGCTTTATGATGTTGAAGGAGATAAGCGAAAATGTGTATGGGCTTTTCTTAAAAATCGGTGAAGTGAAGTGCAGGACGAAAGTGTTTAGCGGGGGAGCAATATCAGACGGCAGCGAGGTTCTACTGCTTTTCAGCGATGAAAGAGATGAGATAAGTGCCCATATGGCCTGACCATCCAGGCTTAGTAGCACTAGCAAAGGACTACTTCAACTACTTATGGAAGGAGTCAGAAGAGTGAAACTTTAAAACCAGCGTTTCAGCTGTGAATAACTTTTAGAGATGGAATATAGTGCGGGTCAAAGTTAGGGTTACCGGCATAATTCAAGGTGTGGGATTCCGCCCCTTCATATACCGAACAGCCATAAAAAACGGTTTGAAAGGCTATGTAAGAAATATGGGCGATGCTGGCGTTGAAATCCTTCTAGAAGGCGAGGAAAACGCCATCAACAACTTCTTAAGGGATTTGAAGGAGAAGAAGCCGTCTCTGGCGCAGATTTATGAAATTATAACAACGAAGCTTGAAGGCGAAAACCAGTATACTAACTTCACAATCGAGAAAAGTTCTGAGGAGTCTGAGCTTTCAGGTTCTATTATTCCGCCAGACGTAGCCATATGCGACGAGTGCCTAAAAGAATTGAGGGAGAAGGACAACCCAAGATATGAATACTTTTTTATAACGTGCACTGATTGCGGTCCAAGATATACGATTATTGAGAGGCTTCCCTACGACCGTGAAAACACAACCATGCGAGAATTTCCCACGTGCAGCTTCTGCCAAAAAGAGTATGAAGACCCCTTGAATAGGCGTTTCCACGCACAAACTGTGGCGTGCCCAAAATGCGGACCAAAAGTTTACCTAACCACATGCAATGGCGAGCTGGTTCCCGCTAATGACCCGATAAGGGAGGCTGGCAAACTGCTTGCGGAAGGCTTTATTGTTGCCATCAAAGGGTACGGCGGCTTTCACGTGGCAGCTTCAACAATAAAGGATGCGCCTTTGGTAAGGCTTAGGGAGGCAAAGCATAGGAGGCAGAAGCCTTTCGCCATCATGGCGCGAAGCCTAGAGGCTGTTAGATCTTTCGCTGAAGTAAGCCCTAAGGAAGCTGAGCTTTTAACGTCTCCCACTCGTCCAATAGTGTTGTTGAGGAAAAGCGCCGGCTACTACTTATCCGAGCTTGTTGCTCCGGGTTTACACAACGTTGGCGTTATGTTGCCCTACACAGGTTTACACTACATGCTTTTCGACGAAGTCGACGACCCGGCTTTCGTTATGACAAGCGCCAACCCACCTAATCAGCCCATAGTTAAAGACGACGATGAAGCCTTGAAAACGCTAGGCGGCATAGTCGACTATTTCCTCTTCCATAATAGACGGATTGCCCACCGGTGCGATGACTCGGTGATGCGGGTGCACGGCGAAAAACAGGTTTTCATAAGACGTTCAAGGGGCTACGCCCCTGCGCCGGTTATGCTTAGGGAGAAGGTCCGAAGATGCGTTTTGGCCTTGGGGGGAGAGCTAAACAACACGGCGTGTATTCTAAACGGTGAAAAAGCTTTCATATCTCAGCACATTGGCGACGTGGAAAATGTGGAAACCCGCATATTTCTTAAAAACGCCGCTGAACACCTAGCCCGCCTAACCAACAGTAGGGTTGAGGTTGTTGCGTGTGATTTACATCCAAAATTTACGACGACAAGACTTGCCAAAGAATTGGCTTCTTTAAATGGTTGGCATCTTGTCCAAGTGCAGCATCACTTCGCTCACGTTACCGCCTTGATGGCTGAACACGGCGTCGACGAGCTTGTTGGGGTTTGCTGTGACGGCTACGGTTATGGAGTCAACGGTGAGGCTTGGGGCGGCGAAATAATTTTTGCCTCACGCAACTCCCTCGAAATAAAACGCGTAGCCCATCTTGAAGAACAGCCGATGGTGGGCGGAGATCTGGCAACCCGATATCCCCTTAGAATGGCGGCGGGAGTCCTATATAAAAAGGTTAGTGTAGATGGCTGGCTTTTGAAGAACCGGCAGCTTTTCCCCCACGGTGAGAGGGAAGTTAGCCTGATCCTCCAGCAGCTTGAAAGCGGGTATGGTGTAATTATGACAACGAGTTGTGGAAGGGTTTTAGACGCTGCGGCTGCCATTTTGGGACTGTGCTATGAACGCACCTATGAGGGTGAGCCGGCCATGAAGCTGGAGTCAGCGGCTGTAAGTGGTAGAGATGTTCTTCAGCTTAAGCCAGTGGTTAAGGGAGACGTTCTTGAAACTACGGGCATGCTTCTTGAAGTTTTCGAAGAAATGGGGAAGCACACCGTGGCCGATCTGGCTTTCTCTGTTCATGCCTACCTAGCCAAGGGCTTAGCTGAGCTTGCCATTGAAAAAGCCCTGGAAAACGACGTCAAGGTGGTCGGTTTTTCGGGCGGGGTCGCATGCAATGAAATCTTCACGAGGATGATGCGTGAACTTGTGGAAGCAGCTGGTTTACGTTTCCTCGTCCACGAGGCTATCCCCCCAGGTGACGGCGGCTTATCTTTTGGGCAAGCTGTTTACGCTGGGCTCTTCCAATTTGAGACGTAACCGTTTTATTGATGCCTACCTCCTTTTCAATGATAGCCATGTGCCTAGCCATTCCCGCGAAAGTTGTTAAGATTCAGAATGGTAAAGCCGAGGTAGATTTTGGAGAAGGCGTTTTAAGAGAGGTTGACATTTCTTTGGTGGAAGTTAAGGTTGGCGAATATGTTCTGGTGCATGCTGGCTACGCCATCCAAGTGCTTAGCCGAGAAGAAGCTGAAGAAACACTTCGGCTGTGGCGTGAGCTTTTAGAAACTGAAAGTTCGCTTCAACCAAAGTAGACGCGGTTGTTTGGAATGGCTGAGCATTTAAGGTTTAGAGATTCAGACTTAGCCAAACGAATAGTTAGTAAGATACGAGAAATAGCGCCAAAAAGGGATATTGTAAAAATTTGCCACATTTGCGGCACCCATGAATGGACCATAACTCACTACGGCTTACGGAGCCTACTTCCCCCCACGGTTGAGGTCATAGCCGGTCCAGGCTGCCCAGTGTGTGTTACACCCGCTTCGGAAGTGGATGAGGCTGTCGCCCTCGCTCTTAAAGGTGTTGTTGTCACGTGTTTTGGAGATGTTCTACGGGTTCCGGGTTCTGAAAGGTCTCTTTTGGACGCTAAGGCTGAGGGTGCTGATGTTCGAGTTGTTTACAGCGTCATGGACGCCGTCCATATGGCTGGGAAGGAGCCGAATAAGGAGTTCGCTTTTTTCGCCATAGGGTTTGAAACTACGGCTCCGTCCACAGCCATTGAGGTTCTACGAAAGCCCCCTAAAAACCTCAGTTTTCTAGTTTCCCATAGGCTTATCCCACCGGCAATGGAGCTTCTGCTTGGGATAGGCGACCTCCACATAGACGGCTTCATCGCCCCGGGGCACGTGAGCACCATTATAGGTTTGAAGGCTTATGAGGTTTTTCCCAAAGCCTACCGTATGCCAACAGTTGTAGCTGGCTTCGAGCCTTTAGACGTGTTGTTCGCCATATACATGATTTTGAGGCAGATAAAGGAAGGCACCGCATGCTTGGAAAACGAGTATGTTAGGGCTGTAAGCTGGGAAGGCAACCTTAAAGCCCAAGAGGTCATGCAGAAAGCCTTCAACGTTGTGGATGGTGAATGGCGGGGTCTTGGAAAGCTTCCATATTCAAAATTCGCCCTAAAAGAGGATTATGCTGTATACGATGCGAGAGAAAAGTTCGGAGTACGCATATCGCGGGGCAGAGACCTGCCACCCGGGTGTCAATGCCACCTTGTAATGATTGGAAAAATAAAGCCCACGGAATGCCCGCTCTTCATGAATGCTTGCACACCGCAGAAACCGGTGGGTGCATGCATGGTGAGCATAGAGGGAACTTGTCGAATTTGGGCTAAATTCTCCATGGTGTAAAAGCTTTTATTGGGGATGCAACATACCAGAAATCACTTTTGAGTGAGGTATGAAAAGTGAGCCTTGAATCAAACAGAGTTTTGGGAGGTGTAGGCGCAGTACTCATGGTCATAAGCATCCTCGGCTTGTTTATATCGTTTCCCGTCACACTACTCCTACTAATAGTCGGAGCAATCTTGGTTTTAATCGCCCTAAAGGGTTTCGCAGACCACTACCAGGACGGCGGTATATTCAACAACGCCCTGTACGGATTCATCACCGTAATCGTTGGTATAGTGGCAACTATCGCCGTGTTTGTTATGCTTCTCCTACACATGCTGACTGAAATCTCCATCAATTGGACTAACCCTGTGGAGATTCAACAAAACCTCATGAGCAACATGAATGTTGTTTGGCGAATCGCCGGAACAGCCATCGGAGCCCTAATAGTGTTTTACATATCAGCCGTTGTTTCCGCAATTTTGTTTAGAAAGGCCTTGGACGCGTTGTCTGCTAGATCTGGTGAGAAGATTTTTGGAACGGCTGGTTTGGTCTGGCTTATAGGCGCGGTACTAACGGTGATTCTGATTGGCTTGTTGATCATTTGGATTTCATGGATACTTATGGCCGTAGGCTTCTTCTCAATAAAAACTGTACAGGCTCAAACTCAGCCAGCGGCGCCCCCATTGCCTCAACCGCCACCACCCCACCGTGACCCTAATTTCTTATGATTAAGCTTAAAACATTAAGAATCGAACACTGTGTGTAGGCGTATTCAAAATGAGCGGTGAAAACGAAAGAGCCTATTCGGGTAAATGTATCGATTGCGGTTCGCCTCTGGTTTTGTACGAGATGGATTTCGAGAAGAACCGTAAAGTTATGCAGTGCACCCGCTGTGGGCTTTTCCACTTCTATAAAAAAGACTTCTTTGGAAGGTGGAAGCTGGTAAAGGCTGGAAGGATTTCAGACCTCTGGAGAAAACCAAAATAGCATGCTAGCATATTCTTGGAACGGGGTCTCCAACCGGTCTGGGAATTATTCTTTTTCCGCCAATCACCGTCTGCATGGCAACTAGGTTAAACGCGTCTGTGGCTTCACCTATTATCTGGGCTTCCTTTCCCTCTTCGGTTGTCCTCAAAAATTCTAGGAGTTCTTCAGCTTTCTCTTTAACCACACCTATGACTATTTTACCCTCGTTTCCAATTTCGAGAGGGTCTAAGCCTAACATTTCGCAAGCCGCCTTAACATCATTTCTTATCGGGATCTTGTCTTCATAGATTAGGATGCCCACGTGGGATTTTTCGCTAAACTCGTTTAAGGCGTCAGCTAAACCGCCGCGGGTTGGGTCCTTCATGGCTGTTACGCCGCCTACTTCGCCGAGGAAACGTTGCACTAGACGGTTTAAAGGCTTCACGTCTGATTTTATGCCGCTTCCGAAGTTCAACCCCTCTTGAGCGGATAGGACAGCCAAGCCATGATCGCCTATGGTTCCGGAAAGGATTATTTTATCTCCGGGTTTGAGATTTGAATCCAAAATCCAACGCGTTTTAAAGTCGCCTCGAAACCGTCTCACAACGTTTAGGTTTTTCTCCAAGGCTTCAGTTCTCCTGCCTACGCCTGAAATGTTTATGACACAGCCGCCGAGGCTGCCCTTCTCCACAACCTTCGTGTCGCCCGTAACTATGGTTACGCCTGCCTCCTCGCATGTCCGCCTCATGCTCGCCAAAATCCTTTCAAAATCGGACAAAGCTAGCCCTTCTTCAAGTATGAAGCCACATGCTAAGGCGTAGGGTTCAGCTCCTAAAACCGCTATGTCGTTGACAGTGCCTGAAACAGCTAAGCGTCCAATGTCTCCACCTGGGAAGAATATGGGTTTCACGGCATGAGAGTCACTTTTCAAAACTATGTCACCGACGACCGCCGCATCATCCAAAGCCTCCAACGGAACTTCCGCGCCGCTGAGACCGCCAAAATGTTTCACAACGTAATTTTTGACTAGTTCATGCATCACTATTCCGCCGGCTCCATGCAACATAGTTATAACGCCTTTAATTACAGTCAAGTCTCTCACCGTTCAGCTTGGATACTAGGTTGTGGCTGGAAATAAATGAATCGCAACTTTTGACTGCACCAAGCCGATTGTCCCATCCCCCTCTCCACTCTCCAGTTTTATGTGGCGTTCCAGCCCACGCCTTTTAAAGTGTATTCATGTCTGCAGCCCTGTCTGAAACAGCTTCAACCGAATGGAAAACCATATAAATCGCCACGCAACTGTTCAATTGCACAGTTGGAGAGTCTATCAAGTGCCAGAATGGGGATACTCGATACCTGAGGAAGCCTTAGACCCTGAGAAAACTGTTAAGGCTAGCGGGCGAGAGATTAGGGTATCCCATAAAGCAGCCCGTGAAATATGTAAAACTATAAAGGGGATGACTCTTACTGAAGCTAAAAAATATCTGCGTGACGTGATCGCCAAAAAGAAAGCCGTTCCCTTCACAAGGTTTAAAAAGAAAGCAGCCCACCGCCACGGTATGGAAAAAGCTTATGCGGGCAGGTATCCGGTGAAAGCAGCTAAACAAATACTGAAAATCCTTGAAAACGCGGAGGCCAACGCTGAAAACAAGGGTCTTGACACTGAAAAGCTTAAAATAATTCACGCTTCAGCCTACCCGGGAATGAAGATTAAACGTTACATGCCCAGGGCTTTTGGAAGGGCAACCCCGAAGTTTGAAACCCTAACCCACGTAGAGCTTGTTTTAGAGGAACAGCCTGAAGCAGCCGTGGAGGAGGCTTAAAATGGCAGTCGTAAAACATTTTATATCCAAGGCCAAAAAGAGGGCGAAGATAGACGAATTTCTGCAGAAAAAGCTTGAAAAAGCTGGGTATGGCGGGGTAAACATTGCTGAAACCCCTCTTGGCACCCACATTGTAATTTATGCCATGCGCCCTGGGCTTGTTATAGGTAGAAGTGGTGAAACCATAAGGGAGCTTGCCAAAATACTGGAGGAGAAGTTTGGCGTTTCAAACCCGCAGATCTCCGTTTCCGAAATAGAGGTTCCCGAACTGAACCCTTACATTGTCGCCACCCGGATAGCATCGGCCCTTGAAAGGGGCGTCCACTTCAGAAGGGCGGGTTTCTGGGCTTTAAACCAGATAATGGAAGCTGGAGCCCTTGGAGCGGAGATAATAATCAGCGGTAAGCTTAGAACCGAAAGAGCCCGCTACGAGAAGTTTAAGGCCGGCTACTTGCCGAAGTGCGGGGACCCTGCTATTAAGTACATGCGGAAGGCTGAAGTTCACGTGCAGCTTAAACCCGGAATCTACGGGATCAAGGTTAGAATAATGCCCCCGGACGCCAAGTTTCCGGACAAAATCCAGATTGTGGAGTCTCTACCAGAAAAAGCCGCAGAAAGCCAGGAGAAAGCAGCGTCGGAAACGGAGGAGAAGGTTAAGGAAGAAAGCGGGGAGGCTGCTGAGTAAATGCCGATAATCAGGGTTAAAGAGATAAGAGAGATGTCTCCAGAGGAGCGGGCTAAAAAACTTCAGGCGTTCCGTACAGAGCTTGTTAGGTTAAAAACCATGGTTAAGGCTGGCGGCGCAGTTGAGAATCCTGCAAGGATAAAGGAGTTGAGGAAGGCTATTGCCAGAATACTGACAATTGATAACGAGGAGAAGCGCAGCAAGGCGGGGGCGCAAGTTTTAAGGGAAGGAGGCGGGAACAAGTGAAAGTTACGCCTGACATAATCCGGTACGAGTTCATAGGCACCGAGGCTAAAGTTGTTAAAAGCGCAAACCCATACAGCGTTGGGATAAAGGGTAAGGTTCTAGATGAAACGCGAAACACTTTTACGATACTCCATAACGGCGAAAGGAAAATGATTATAAAGGAAACATCCGTTTTCCACTTTAAATTTCCTGACGGCACTGTTGTGGAGATTGACGGCAAACTTCTTGTAGGGCGCCCTGAGGACCGCCTTAAAAAGCGGGTTAGGAGGTTGTGGTAGTGGCGTTGACCTTTAAGAAGCCCGAGAAAACGTGCAACGACCGGAATTGCCCATTTCACGGGAAACTTACGATAAGGGGAAAGATCCTTGAGGGTGTTGTGGTAAGCGCCAAAATGGATAAAACAGTTATAGTGTGGCACGACTACCTAAAATACGTCCCAAAATTTATGAGGTATGAAAGGCGCCACAGCCGGATACCAGCCCACAACCCGCCGTGCATAGACGCCAAAGAAGGTGATTATGTCACCATAGCTGAGTGCAGACCCATAAGCAAAACCGTTTCCTTCGTTGTAGTCGAGAAAAAGGAGAGGGAGATAAAGGGGGTTTAGTAAATGGCTGCAAAGGCTAAGACCAGGGGACTTGTCGCTAAAGGAGTAATTGCTCAAAGACCGAGAATAACTAGAGGGCTACCTGTGGGAGCAGTTCTAAAGTGTGCAGACAACACAGGGGCGAGGGAACTGCGCCTCATCCAAGTGGTGGGCTATAAGGGGCGGAGAGGCCGCCTGCCTTCTGCTGCTGTTGGAGACCGTGTAGCGGTTTCTGTCAAGCGGGGGACGCCGGACATGCGCAAGAAAATTTTCCACGCAGTTATAGTTCGGCAAAGGATGCCTTTCCGCAGAGCTGACGGCGTTTGGGTTCAGTTCGAAGACAACGCTGCAGTGATAATAACCCCAGAAGGCGAAATGAAGGGTTCTGAAATCCGCGGTCCCGTGGCGAAAGAGGCGGCTGAAAGGTGGCCCAGAATAGCCAGTGCAGCCAGCATAATCATATAGCGAGGTGAAGTGCCGTGCAGGTTGCTGTTAAAACATCTTCAAAACCCTCCAAACAGAGAAAGCTGCTGTTCCAAGCCCCAGACCACGTACGCTACAAACATTTCGCCGCCCCATTGTCTCCGGAGCTTAGAAGAACCTACGGGATTCGAAGCCTACCGGTAAGACGCGGAGACACTGTGAGAGTTATGAGGGGCGACCACAAGGGTTTCGAAGGAAAAGTTTCCCGCGTGAATAGGAAGAAATACCGCGTATACATTGAAGGCTTAACAAGGGAAAAAGTCGATGGAACAACAGTTTTTGTTCCAGTTCACCCGTCAAAAGTCATGATAACCAAACTTAACTTAGAAGACAAGTGGCGGAGGCAAATCTTGGAGAGAAAAAAGAAGGGGAAAGAGGCGGTGGAAGTAGAAAAAGCCGCCGAGAAAATCGAAAAACCCTCGGAGACGGCAATTGAAGCGAAACCAGAAGCGGAGGAAAAGCCAAAGGCAGAAAAGCTTCCTCCAGCTGAAGAGAAAGAAAAGCCTAAAACGAGAAGACGGACGGCAAAAAAGGCTGTAGGAGGGGAAGGAGAGGAAGAAAAAGCAAAAATGGAGAAGAAGACTCGTACAAGGAAAAAGAAGACGTCGGAGGAGCAGAAAGTTGGGTAAAAAAGGAGGTTCAACAGCTCTTAAACGTAAACCAGCGCCGAAAATCTGGCCCATCCATAGGAAAGAATATGTCTGGGTTGTAAAACCTACACCTGGCCCCCACTCCCTAGAAAAATGTTTACCCTTAACCATAGTGCTACGGGAAATCCTTGGATTTGCAAAGACTAGAAAAGAGGCGAAAATAATAGTTTCTCAAAGAAAGGTTTACGTTGATGGAAGGGTTAGATGCGAAGACAAATTTCCAGTCGGATTAATGGATGTTGTTTCGTTCCCGGAAATAGACAAACACTTCCGCGTTCTACCATCCTACAAGGGTTTGATTCTCCACCCCATCTCAAGGGAAGAAACAACCTTTAAGCTTTGCAGAATAGAGAACAAAACAATGGTCAAAAACGGGCATATACAGCTGAACCTCCACGACGGCTCAAACGTCCTCATAAAAGTAGCGGACCCCAAAAACCCGCATGAAGACGTTTATAAAACTTTCGACACTGTTCAGCTGAGTATCCCAGACAGGCAAATTCTTGGACACATAAAGATGAAGGAGGGGGGTTTTGCATTAATAACCGGTGGCAAGAACATGGGAAAATACGGTCGAATCGTCGAAATAGGATATGTGAAGGGTAGAAAACGCAGAGAAGCCATTGTAACGTTAGAGGATGAAAAGGGGAACCGTTACCAAACAATTCTGGACTTCGTGTTTGTGGTAGGCGAAGAAAAACCCCTCATATCCCTACCGGAAATTTCGGGGGCTGTGCAGAATGTCAGAGGATGAAATTAGGAAGCAGTGGGAAGAAAAACCTATGCTTAAACCGAGGATAGAGAAAGTTGTTGTAAACATTTGCGTGGGGAAGTCTGGAGAACCCCTTGAGAAAGCGGCTAAAGTTTTGAAGGATTTAACAGGGCAGAATCCATGCAAGAGGAAGGCCAAGAAAACGATAAGAGATTTTGGAATTCGGAGGGGTGAACCCATAGCGTGTGTGGTTACGCTTAGAAAACAGAAAGCCGTAGAATTCTTGAAGAGGGTTTTGCACGCTGTTGACTATAAGCTCCCGAAAAGCCGTTTTGATAATCGTGGAAACTTTTCTTTCGGCATAAAGGAACATATAGAAATCCCGGGGGTAAAATATGACCCTGAAATCGGCATCTTCGGCATGGACATTTGCGTTTCGCTATCTAGACCTGGCTGGCGTATCAAGTATAGACAGAGGGCGAAGTCAAAAATCGGTTCCAGACACGCCTTAACCCCTGAGGAGGCTATGATTTTCGTTAAAGACACGTTGGGGGTTGAAGTAGTCTAGAAGGAGTGTTGAAAACATGGCTAAACAGAAACCTAAAAAGGTGCGGAAATACGGCAAGGGTTCAAGGCCATGTATAAGATGTGGATCTTACGGACCCATTATTCGACGTTATAATTTATATTTGTGTAGGCACTGTTTTAGGGAGGTAGCCAAAAAACTAGGCTTCCAGAAGTATGAATGAGGAAAACGTCATGGACGTGTTGGCGAACGGTCTAACAACAATAATGAACAACGAGATGCGGAACAAACGCGAGTGTGTGATCAGCCCATCCTCCAAACTTTTAGGTAAGGTTTTGAGGGTTATGCAGTTGCACGGTTACATTGGCGAGTTCGAGTTTATAGATGACGGGCGCTCCGGAAAGTTCAAGGTTCAACTTCTGGGCAGAATAAACAAGTGTGGGGCCATCAAACCTCGCTTTGCAGTTCGCGTCGATGAAATTGAGGATTGGGAAAAGAAGTTTCTGCCCTCTAGGGATGTCGGCCTACTGATACTTTCAACTTCAAAGGGCGTGCTCACCAATAAGGAGGCCAAAGAGAAAAAGATAGGGGGAAGACTCCTAGCCTTCGTCTACTAGGGAGGATTAGCGATGAGAGCTGTTGAAGTTTCAAAGGTTATACAAGTCCCTGACGACGTGGAAGTCACGCTGGAGGGTAAAAAGGTAACCGTTAAGGGGGCGCTGGGAACACTAACCAGAGACTTTTCATACGCCCCAGTTTCAATGGAGCTTGAAGGTAGAACCCTCAGGATTTGGGCTAAATGGCCCCGAAAAAAGGAGAGCGCCCTCGTAGGTACAATTTACGCACACGTAAAAAACATGATCACAGGGGTCAGAAAGGGTTTCACCTACAAGTTAAAGATAGTTTTCTCTCACTTTCCGATATCCGTTAAGGTTCAAGGTGATACCGTTTTAATTGAAAACTTCACTGGTGAGAGAAACCCTAGGAAAGCGAAAATAATCGGCAACGTTAAAGTTAAGGTCCAAGGTGACGACGTGATAGTTCAAGGCATCAACATTGAAGAGGTTAGCCAAACAGCGGCAAACATAGAGCAAGCAACCAGGATACGGAGAAAAGACCCGCGTGTCTTCCTTGATGGAATATACCTATACGAACGGACCGAGGGGATGGACTAGGTGAGCGAGCCGAAAACCACAACTTTAAAGAAAGCCTTGCGTTTAAGGGCTAAAATCAAAAAGAAGAAGCCCGACTTCGTTAGACAAGAAAGTTGGCGGTATGACCGCTTAAAAGAAAACTGGCGCAGACCGAAAGGCATAGACAACAAGATGCGAATGAAAATCAAGGGGTGGCCGCCGACTGTGAACGTTGGATACAGGGGACCTAAAGCCGCTAGAGGGATCCACCCATCCGGCTACGAAGAGGTTCTGGTGTACAATGTTGAGGACCTTAGGAGGGTTGACCCGAAGATACAGGCTGTGCGAATTGCCCACACCGTTGGCAAAAAGAAGAGAATGCAAATAATACAGGAGGCGCGGAGGAGAAAGATAACAATCTTGAACTTGGGCGAGGCTAAAGAAGAGGCTAAAGGAGCTGTTGCCGAAGAAAGGAAGTCGGAGAAGCCTGAAAAGCCTGAAGAAGCCGAAAAGAAGGCTGAAGCTAGGGGCGAAGAAGGGAAAAAGGAGGCCGTAGCAGAAGAGAAGCCTAAAGCTAGACGGAGGAGGGTTAAGAAAACGGGGAAAAACGGTGAAGAAGAGGGAGGAGGCGAGCGATGACAAACTTGAGAAGCCAAAGACGTCTCGCGGCGCAAATCTTGAGAGTGGGCCAGAACAGAGTATGGATAGACCCAAATAGGCTAGAGGATGTGGAAGCCGCCATAACCCGTGAGGAAATTAGAAAGCTAATCCATGAAGGTGTGATTAAACCCTTAAAGGAGAAAGGAGTTAGCCGCGCTAGGGCCAGAGTTATTCATAGGAAAAAGAAGAAGGGCTTAAGGCAGGGGCCTGGCAGCAGAAGTGGAGCTGCTGGAGCAAGAGTTTCCAAGAAGGAGGTCTGGATGAACAAGATTAGGGCTTTGCGGAAGAGACTGCGCGAGCTGAAGGCTGAAAAGGCTATCACTGAAACAACGTACCGCAAACTCTACGTGATGGCGAAAAGCGGAAAATTTGCTTCCGTCGCCGACATGGAACGCTACATAGAAGCCCATGGCTTGTGGAGGAAACGCTGATGGCTAAGGATGCCCGCTACTGCGTACCCTACCGTAGGAGGAGGGAAGGAAAAACAGACTA
>Ga0185307_1001492_pt1 | contig 12931 bp, 9 predicted proteins | sample LHCtaG_FD_128010 | JGI IMG/M metagenome (GOLD analysis project Ga0185307, IMG submission 128010) | Hot spring microbial communities from Little Hot Creek, USA to study Microbial Dark Matter (Phase II) - LHC4sed_matched (SPADES... | ecosystem: Environmental > Aquatic > Thermal springs > Hot... | reverse complement strand
GAGATTCATCCAGCATTTTGGGCTTGTACCAGCCGTTGCCCAGGCTCTTAACTAACCCATATAGCTCCAAGCGCTTGAGGCACTTAACCGTGCTGTGCCTAGACCTAGCGCCGCCCACTGGCTGGTGAAAACGGAAGACGCCCTCTAGCTTAACCGGTTGCTCCCTTCTCAGCCGCACCTCCTTTAAGGCATCACCAGTTGCACTAAGGTTACCATAACTAATACCGATTAAATAGCCTCCCAGTCCTTTGTGCAAGCTTTTACACACCTTTGGGTGGTGTCCCCCCTTGCTAGCTAAGTTAGCTCAGCAGCAGGATATTCCGTGTACTGAGTCGAAATGTAGCAGCAACGCAGTAACATGACCAGTATAAGGTTTTACCGGGCCTCTACGAAACACCTCCCACGTTCCTCTACTCAGGCTCCCTTCACGGCGGCCGTCAGGCCCTGTGTAAACGCCTTCACCCTGCCCACTAGCGGTGAGGTGAGGAGATCTGCTCTGCTGAGCGCTGCTTGGGGTTCGCTCACCTCGTAGCTCTTCGCTAGGCCCATCGGCAGGTCCTCAGGCCTCGGCTCCTCGAAGGTCGCGCTACGCTTAGCGTACCTAAACAAGCTCTCGTCACCCTCCTTGCGTGCCGTAATCGAGTTCCCTAACCCACTCCATCGCTAGGAGCTCTGGATTCCGCTAAAGCTGTTGCCCAACACCATCGGCGACTCTTCAACCACCTACACTTTGGAGTTCTCTTAGCTTCTCCCCTTTCTTCACCTCCTTGGTTTCCCTCCTTGGTTCCCGGCTCACGCGTTGAAAACCTGCGGGTACCGTAGGCAGGGCCTAGGGGTAAGAGCGTTTGAGCCTCCTAGCTTACTCGCTCAACATATGAAAGCATTTATTAATCGCTAAAGCGTACTCTAAATATGGACCTAGAGGGCTGAATCTATGCCCGTTCTCGCGCGTACAGATGCGGGCAAGAACGGTACTACCGCATCCAGGGATGTTCGAAAGCTTCTTGAGCTAAACGACAGCGACCCCATTGGGCGGGTCTACGGGGAGGGCTCTGCATACGTGAGAGAGGCTGGCGGGTGACGGCATGGCCAGGCTACTGATTCTCGGCCCTACCTATGGGGGGAGCACGTTACCGGGGTCGCTACTGGCTATAGAGCGCTATGGTGGACCTCTATACGGAATCGCTAGGGGGAGCGCGGACGAAGTAGAGGAGAGGGGGGTGGTCGTAGCTACAGAGGACCTAGAGGTAATAACGCCGGAGGCAAAACTACCGCGCAAACCGTCAGCAGGGAGCATGTGGAGGACTCTACCACCCATAACCATGGGCTCGGAGAGTATAGAGAGGCCACGAAGCCGAGTACTAGAGGTTGTGGGGAGCGAGGAGTATGACGGGGCATTCGTAGCCCTAAACAAGCACTACAGGCAACCACTACCAGACCTAACGCCATACACCAAGAATGTAATAGCGGACCTCAAGGAGCTAGGAACGAAAGCCCTAAAAGAATGGCTATTCAGGTGAGAATTATGAGTATATCGACGCGTATTATAGAGAAATTTTTGCCCCTTAAAGAGTTGAACTTAGACTCTACTATCGAAGCAAGTTATAAAGGCGTTGAAGACGAGGTAAAAAAGGAGTACCAAAGGATTTTCGGAGTAAAACCCATGGTTGTAGGACCGAGACTGAGAAACATTCACACGTGGTTTGCTAGAAGACCCACATCACCGGCACGAGCACTAACTTTGTCCGCTATTCTCCCTGCAGAGGAGAGCATCAATAGCAGCCTTATCAAGGATATTATCGGATTTAAAAACCTGAAAGCAGCTGCAAGAAGATATAACGCGGCTCTCATCACCTACGCAAACCCGGATAGAGTGTTACTACAAGAACTAACCAGGAAGTACCTTGGTAAGGACCCGCGCGACATCGTTGTTGTCGACCCTATGGCCGGTGGTGGTAGTATTCCTCTTGAGTCGCTGAGGCTCGGGTTTAGGACTGTAGCAGTTGAGTATAACCCTGTTGCTTACCTAATCCTGAAGGCTACGCTGGAGTTCCCAGCCAAGTATGCTGACGCAGGGCTCTTCGAGGATACCTTAAAGACGGCGAAGGAACTCCTTTCGAGAGCTAAGGAGGAGTTGAGCAAGTACTATGGACCAAATTCTGAGAACTATATCCTCGCACGCGGAGTACGGTGTCCAGTCTGCGGAGGGCTCATACCGATACAGGGAATCGCTCCGCAAATAACTAAGGCCTTGAGGTTCAGGAAGAGGTACATTAGGATAGAATTCGACAAAGAGAAAAAGTCATTCACCGTGGAGACCACAGACGAGAAAACAACTAACCCTCTCGAGAAGAGAGGATCAAACGTTAAATGTCCGTACTGCGGCAACTTCTTCCAGCTCAGGGGTAGAGCTAAGTCAGGTCGAACGGCATTCGATAGATGGTTCCTAGAGCACGCGAAGCTGATGAGGAGGGTAGTCGAGGAACTTGAGCAGGTCATCCCGGAAATGGAGGAGAAGCTACTGGAGCTACATATACCCCTAGTGAAGCAGATCGGCAACGAGTTCAAAGCCGTGTGGGGTGATGGAGAGGAGATGAAGAGGTTTACGTTAGCACTTAGAGATTTGAGTAGCGAGATCCTCGACCTCCAGGACTACATACCACTGGACGATATACCAGGTGAAAACAGATGGGCTAGCCCAGCAAGGAGTAAGGGCCTCACCCACTGGTACATGCTCTACAACCCGAGGCAACTGCTAACGATAGCTAAGCTGTCAAGGACTGTGGCAGAGATAGCAGAAGGCTTAGCCTCAAGGAGCGGGGAGTTCGGCGTTGCTGTAGCTCTATACCTCGCATTTGCAGTAGACAAAGTAGCAGACTATAACACTATCGCAACGAAGTGGCAGGGTTCAAAGGGAAAAACAGGTATCGGTAACACAATGAGGGGTGAAAGCACTATTGACTTCAGATTAGAGTATGCTGAACTCTCTGAAATATGGGGCTCTAATCGTAGCCTCGGCTGGGCTCTCGAGATTGATGTTGCTAAGTCCAGAGAGTTCTCTAAAACTGCTGGTGGCATATTGCCCGTTCTCAGGTTCTTGATCGAAGAGTTCCGCGGAGCTGATCTTGGCGATAGGGTAACCGTGTACCTCGGCGATGCCACGAGGTTATCTGAGATCCTCGGCACGGGATCCGTTGACGTGATCAACGTCGATCCCCCATACTTCGAGCAGGTCATCTATAGCGATAAAAGCGAACTCTTCTGGGTAATCTTGCGGAGGGCCCTTAGACCTGTGCTAGAGGTACTGTTTAGACCCGGGCTCAAGCTCTCTGGATGGAGCTGGATGAGCCCAACAACTCCTCGCGAGTGCGAGGTCGTTACGTACGACAAGAAGGATACCAGCGGTAGGTTCAGGGGGTTCTTCAAGGAGTTTATTAGGGAGACGTACAAGGTGCTGGAGGACGATGGAGTCTTGCTTCTATGGTTTACCCATCCAACGGATATCGCCTGGAGGACCGTCGGGGAGGCTCTCTACGAGGCCGACTACGTGGTTACTAAGGTGTGGCCTCTGAGAACGGAGATGAAGACTAGGTATAAGAGGCAGGTCAACGTCATCGCGCAGGAGACCAGCCTCATACTCGTTGCTAGGAAGTACCAGAGAAGGAGGCTGGCTGAAGTAGAGGGAAAAATTGAGAGGGCTTTACTTAGTCACCCCGAGTTCGTGGAGGCGGCTAAGAGCGTTGTTGAGGAGGCTAGAAGGGTCGCGAAGGAGGCTGGCGCCAGCCCGGCTGACATGATGGCGCTAATGCTCGGGAGCGCCCTCTCTGTGGCTACGAGGTTCGAGATCCCCGGCTTAAGGAGCTTTGACCCGCTGTTTAATGCTGCGGCAACCCTCGTTACGGAGCTCTTCGTCGCACCGGTGATAGGGGAAACGCTCGTCGAGGCGGGTCCCGTGAAGATATCCGAGAGAGACTCGACTAGGGTGCTAGAGTACGTGAGGAGGGCTATGCTTCGGGACAGTGCTACGAGGTCCTACGTAACGCTATGGTTCCTATCCAGAGTAGATCTCGAGACCGGTAAGTATAGGCAGGAACCGCTCCCATTAAGCTACGACTTCGTTCAAACGGTTACGAAGATCCTTGGCTACGATATTAAGGGCCTCAAGGAAGTAGGCTTGGTTGGTATCTCCATTACTGAGGAGAGCAGTGAGGAGGGAGGCGAGGGTGCTGAGGACGAAGGTAGTGAGGAGGGTAGGAAGACCAGGGTATACTATCCACTTATGTTCGAGGCCCTAAGCACCTCGGGAGCGAAGGCTCCTTGGTCTGAACTTAGGGCAGTGCTACCGTGTAGAGCCATATACGTCGCCTACCTAGCTCTAACCGAGAGCGGTACCCCGCAGGTGAGGGCTGAGGCGATAAGGAGGAAGTTACCTATGTGGAGTGCTGAGGACCTGGCTGAGGCTTCTTCTTTAGCGATCGTTCTCCTTGAGACAGCTAGGGACGTTGACCTGGGGCTAGAGCAGGGGCAGGTAGGGGGGCTAGCTAGGTTCATGCGGGGGGGATCCCAAGGTGCAAGTACTGCTACATCCAGAGAGCTTGCTATTAGAACCTTATTAAACCTGATCCCCAAGTAGACTGGGGACCCTAGGGCTTGAGACCGGTTGGGTCGATCTTTACGCTTAAAACCAGCATCGAGGACCTTGAACGGGAGCTCGTACCCAGCTTCGACCTAGTTCTCGACTCCTGGGTTAGCGATGTTGGGAGGACCTCGTTCGCGGACCCTGAGTACGTCACCGAGGTAACCTACATAACAGCCCCCCTCAAAGCGCTCATAGAGAGGATTGTTGAGAGACTAGATACTCTAGGTCTGGTGGGAGGCCCTCTTGAAAGAAGCTTTGGTTTCGGTAAAACCCACGCGCTCATAGTTCTCTGGCACCTATTCACATCGGATATGCATAGACGCCTCGGTATCAGGATCCCGGAGAGAGTGCTTAGGGAAACTCTCGTTTTAGCGTTTGACTACTCTTCGACGAGGGTTAAGCCCTTCGTAAGGGTCGTTGAGGAGCTAATGAAGTACGCGGACCTACAGCATCCCATAGCTCAAATGAAGGATCCTACGCTCATACGAGCAATAAACGAGGTGCTCAGAAGGTACGGAGAGCAGAGGCTCTACACCCTCTCAGGTAGGGAGGTCGCTGAGTTGATTGCGGAGATACTGGAGAAGTACAGGGAACTAGGAGGAACTTCAAGACTACTGCTCCTCGTAGACGAGCTTGGGTACGGGTTGGCGAGTAGAGCGAGGGAGTTCGTTGAAAGGGCCTCAAAGGGGGACGCCGAGGCCGATAAGGTGTACATCGAGGCTAATGAGGTGATCAACTTCCTCAGCTACCTCTACGCCAACCTGCACAACAGGTACGTGTGTGCTGTCATAGTATGGGCTATGGCGGAGCAGGACCGTAAAGAGATAGTTACCCTAGGTTTAAAGCATCAGGATGAGCCACGCATCTACAACAAGGTTAACGGGTTGATCCGAGACCTAGACCTAATAGCCGAGCGCTACAGCAGGGGTCTAGCTGGGACGTCTCTAGTCGAGCTAGCGTACAGCTCTGAACACGCTCTCGAGATAGCCCGCTACAGGGTGTTGAAGCTACTAAAGGGGGTTAACCTAGATGAAGTTCGCGAGGAGTACGTGACCTGGTTATTCGCTATAGCTAAGCAACTCAACCTAGGGGACCTGGTACTCCGGTATAGGGGTGAGCTAAAGAGCTACTACCCGTTTTCCATAGGTCTCATACATCTCCTAAAGAAGCTGATTAACCCGAGAGATGTTCCAGGTACAGAGTTCGTAAGAACTGTCATCCTAATCGCTGCCAGGGCTGCGAATAACGCCCTACGTAGATACCCTGACTCGTACTGCATAGGGGTCGAGCACTTGACCTTGGGCGACACCGCCTTGACGAGCCTTCTAAGTGCCTACAGGGAGGATTGGGACCAGACAGTAAGGGACATAGAGGACGCTATAAAGAAGATCGAGCAAGAGAATATAAGACTTGTCGCTGAGTTCATAGCCAAGTACCTCTTAGCGAAAGGTGTTACAGCCAGCCCGACCGTACTGCTTCTGGAGAGCACCGATAGGAGGGATATAGAACGTTATGGCACGTCACTTGAGGAGTTACAGGTAGAGTTGTTACAAATCTACAGGGAGGACATCGCCATCAAGTACATAGAATTATTAAGCGAAGCCCTCGAAAAGCTAAGGGCTGGGAGCGCTAGGATAGATGAAAGGGAGGTGGATGGTAGAAGGCTATACATACCGACGATCCTTAAAACTCTATACGATAGGCTCTCAGCGTTCATATCGGAAGAGAAAAAGAAGGTAGAGAACCCCGTCCACATACCATTGTACATTAGAGAGTCAAGAACTATCCCATCCCTCTTCAGCAACTTGGCGGTGGAGGTAAAAGGGTGTGAGAAAGGTATCGACATAGTCTTCGCAAGCTACAACGAAGTCCGAGAACTAGACTCCATGGTTTCCAAGATTCGAGAACCCCAGAATAGAGGAAGCCTGGCATTGCTAGTAGCATACCCGTGGGACGCTGAGCTGTTTAATGAGATGTACCTTAGGCAAAGAAGCTACAATGAAGTAGTGAACGAGGTTACTGGCATATTACAGAGGGGTGTAAGCAACGGTAGTATTAGGAGACCCCTACACGTGGTCGTTCTACTACCGAACCTCTCTTCCTACGTTTTGAAGGAGGTTATCAACGAGCTTACGGAGTACGAAGGTACGAAGAGGTTCTGCGACTACTTGTTAAAAGAAGAGAAGGTTCTCGAAGAAAGGGTGGAGGAGTTCGAAAATATCGTCACTAAGAGAGGTTACCTTACATTACAAGACGTTACAATCAGGCAGAAACATCTCCAGGAACTTCGGAGGAAGCTTATGCGTGATATCGAAGAAGCTAGGAGTATCGCCCTTAAGCAAATAATCCGCTTATCTAGGGAGTTAGTTAAGGACGTCCTAGGGCTCTATAGCAAGGTGATATACTTCAGTTCGGATAAGCATAGCTTCACGGCGATAGATATCAGTGGGTACGATATCGGCAGTGCTGACACGCAAATCTATGCTCAAGCAGAGCTCTCGCAGTACGCATCGATGATAAATAAGTACTTCAAGGACATCATAAACATTCTGGCGTTTAGTACCGATGTGATGAGAATCGTAAACTCTATACTCGACTTCTATAAGAGAGCTTTTGAGAGTGGGCAGCTCAAGGAGATAGAAAGTCTCGAGCTCAGCATTGACGACGTTGTCGAGAATGTTATTCAGGGGACCTATGGAGTTAAGCCATTGTGTCAGAACGTAGCCAACCTAGCCGTGGGGCTACTGAATAACCAAACGATAGACCTTGTAGACAAGGTTGTGAGGTTTACCGTAGATAGAAGGGGCGGAAAGGTAATACTTGAAGTTAAGAGGAAGGTCGTCGAACCCGCAGTCATCGTTACAGCTAAGGAGGAGGTCGGGCTTGGGTTAGAGGAGCGCGTGCAACCTCCAGCAGAGGTGTATGTAGAGGACGTAACGCTGGAGGTATTGCCTGAGGTCAAGCCTGAAGTCCAGCTAGACCCGCTGGAGGACTTGCGGAAGAGGTTAGTAGCACTATTTGACGTTGTTAGTGGCGAGAATTCTAGTATAAACTCGCTGGAGGTAAAGTTCGACTCAAATAACCTAGCCTTAACCGCGCTATTAAGAAAGCCCAAGCCTGAGACGCTTAATGACTCCCTTGTGAGAGGGGTCGTAAACCTCCTTATAAGGATAGCTTTGCGACTAAGAGGTCCGGTCTCCATAAGCATACACCTGGTAAGTCCCGTAAGGGAGAGTAAGATAAAGGAAGTGCTAGCTGGATACTACAAGCCGAAGCGAAGCTCCTTCGATAAATACCTCGAATAAAGCTCCATAAGTACGCACGGTAGGGAGAGTGCCCGCACCTCTCGACGAGAAGGTGCTTAGGGTTTTTGGCGAGGCGGCTGTCGATAAGAAGCTAGCCAGATACGAGGTCGTTTCCAGGCTTCCGCGTTTTATAGCTGAGTACCTCATATCTAAGTACTACCACTTAGACCCCACAAACTGGGCTGAGAAGGTAGCGCGGGTCGTTGAAGAGTACTACCCCGACCCTAAGGATAGAGAGAGGGTTTTGAGTAAAGCTATCCGTGTAGGTGAGATAAAGCTTATAGACGAGTTTGAGGTCTACGTAGACCTTAAGCTGGGGGTATACTTCCTTAGAATACCCAATCTGCAGATAAACGACGCCCTCATTGAGAGAGGCCTCGTTAGCAAGTACGAGAGGTTGTTCACTGGGGTATGGGGTATAGGGGTACTCGACTACAGACCGGAGCTCGTGGATGTGGCTAAGATCAATAAGTGGGGTAGGGTCCCCACCCCTCTGGAGCTAGTAGAGTTCGAGCCCTTCCAGGTGTACAACGTTAGCGTTGAGGAGTTTACCGACCGTAGGCAATTCTTCACGACCGGTGAGTGGGTCGACCTCCTAGTTAAAAGCATAGGCCTCAACCCAGCGATGTATAGCCCTAGGCAGAAGCTCTTACTCCTTACCCGTCTCGTACCACTTATCGAGAGTAACGTTAATCTCCTTGAGTTAGGCCCTAGAGCTACCGGGAAGACGTACCTCTACAGGAACGTATCCTACTACACGAGAATATACGCTGGAGGTACGATCAGCGCTGCAAGGCTTTTCTACGACGCTAGGCTGAGGATCTTCGGTGATATAGGTACTAGGGATGCCGTAATATTCGATGAGATATCTAGGGTGAGGCTCTCAAACCCTGACGAAATTGTCGCGAAGCTGAAGGACTACATGGTTGATGGGCATTTCGAGCGCGCACAGCTGAAGAGAGCTCATAGTACGTGCTCCCTAGTTTTCTCAGGTAACGTTGAGTTGATCGACTACGGGGTTCCTGGAGATATCGTAGGCTACTTACCGCAGTTTATGAGGGATACAGCATTTCTAGATAGGATACACGGGTTATTACCGGGTTGGGAGCTACCTAAGATTCTGCAAAGCGATGTTCACTTAGCCTACGGTTACGGCCTTTCGGTAGACTACCTATCTGAGGTACTCCATAGGATGAGAATAGTGAGCTTCGAGACCTTAGTTGATCAGCACTTCGAGTTAAGTGGGAGTTACACCATAAGGGACGAAAAAGCCGTTAAGAAGGTACTATCAGGTTTACTGAAACTACTGCTCCCGCATAGAGAATTCAATAGGACGGAGCTGGACTCTGTGGCCAGGATAGCTGTGGAGCTAAGACAACAGGTTGCAGATACCCTTTCGAGGCTATCACCTGCGGAGTTCCCCAGGAGGAGGCTTGATATCAAGGTGCGCGGCTAATGCACCAGCTCCTAGAGATGCTAAGGGAAGCCGCCGTAGAGCTACTTGATTACTCCTTAGTTAACGTGTATAAGTTCCTGATCTACGCCTTCGCGTACTCCTCACTAATGAGGAAAGGCTTAAGCGTTGAAGCGCTTAGACCTCTGGAGCGAAGGATGCCTAGCCCAATACGTATCGTTGCTAGGAGTGAATTCGCCCCGATCATTCACGAAATACTCAACAGGGTGGACGAGCTCTTGAGTAAGACTAAGCCGGTAGTGGTTACTGAGGCCCACCTCGGGGAGACGGTCAAAGCCATTAGGAGTAGAGTGGGAAAGGTTGACGCAGTTCTAACCTACGACTGCATGTCGGTTATAGAGCAGGTAGCGCTATCAGCATACCTCGTGAAGCAGGGTATGAGGGCAGTGTTCCTAGACGTAGTCTTCGTAAACCCCTTGGGAAGGACTAGTTTCGTTACGAAGCAGCTCGACGCAGCCACTCATGAGAAGACCCTGCGGGGGGTTACGGAGTACATAGCTGAAAGTCTTAGAGCATATATCTCTAGAAAGAGTACTCACGTAGATAAGGTAGTTCACGAGGTTGGTCAGATAGGCTTGGAGGAGTTCGTAGATAGAGTGTCCATCGAGAGCTTAGCTCAAGAAGTTTCAAGGGAGGTGCTAAGACACCCCTCAGGTAAGGTCCTACTAGTATCTGACCACGGTTACGATATAGTGCTCTCCCGAAGGGATAGCTTCATATACGTTGTCCACGGATACGCTAGTAGCAAGCGAGATCCGGAGGACGTAGAGCTAGCACCTTTTAGTAAGCTAGTATTCTTTGTAGTAACTATAAGGTGAGGTGGTAGGATGCCCATTTACACGTATTACATAACGCTGAGAAGGCGTGGGAACTTCCCCGAGCTACGCTACTACATTGGGGGTGAGAGCGAGCTCACGGCGGTCCTAAAGCTTAGTGGCAAATACTCTGAGCAGGTCTTTAGCAACGTTGTGGGTACCCTAGCAAGGTGCGGTGGCTGCGTTCCGGTTAAGGTATCCGGTGAGGAGCTTACCTACGGTATCAGGGAGGACCTAGGCCCCATCGTGGGGGCCTACCTGATACTGGTCCGCAGGTCTCGCAACGTGGAGAGATGGGGTAAGTTCCTCGCGGAGCTGGTGGAAGGAGAACATGTAGGCGTAGCGAAGGCGTTTACAATGTTTCTCGAGGTAGCGATAGAGATGTCGCGGGCGGTCAGGCTGTATTCGCCTAGAAGGCGGGAGAGATACGCTCTCGCGCCCCACGTACTTGACGCGCTCTCGTCGGCTTTGAAGCAATTTGTGAATAAGTTGACTAAGTATCACCACGTATCTCGGTAGTCTTCAGTATTCCACTTCCTTATATGCTAGCACTCTTATTTTCCGATACGTGACCCCACGAAAAATTAAGGTGAAGCGAGAGGTTGTAATAGAACCGCAGAGTTGTGAGTTTCCGATCGTTTTGGCTAGCACCGAAGTGAGTGGTTCTGCCAGAGCTTAGCAAAATAAGTGAAGAGGACATCCCGTTGCTTGGCCCCCGTGAGAGCGTATCTGAATTCCTCCTTAGTGTAAACAAGCTCTAGAGCTCAGTCATGGAGGTAGTTTATGTGCTACAAGCCCGAGCCATTCAACAGGATCAGTGAAGCGGTCTATTTTCCACAGCTTTGAAAAGGCAAGGACCCGTACTATTGGCTGCCGGAACCCCATGATACCTGTTTTTATTACAGTACGATGCTCTATAAGTGCTCTGCTTCGTGCTCCAATAGAGAAACTCTTGCTAAGTGTCCGTAGCAGATCGAATTGTAGGCTTTACACCTTGAAGTAAACCCATTTTAGCTATGATGCTTCTGACCAAATCCCCAATACCGCCTCAATACTATAAGCATACACTTCAGCTCTTTCCATAGTCTTCACCTTAGCGGGTTCCGTTTAGGAGTAAAAACGGGTCCAGAGACGATTCGATATTTGCTTAGCTCTCCTTAGTAGTATCTTTAGTTTTTATGAGGTCCAGAGTGTACATGTAAAGAGCTTCTGCGTCTTGCTATGTGAGGAACTTCTCGGGGTGCGCTATATGATCCCGTATTTTCTTTAAGTAGAAAATTTAGTATCTCAGGTCTTTCCCTACCCTTGCAATAGTCCTCCAGCTCATCTAATATCATCCCCTAAGTCTTTCTCTCTACATCTTTCCTGTCTCCTTTCTATATAGCTTCCTTAATGCTCTTTCACAAAGCCTTACAAAGTGGAAGCCGGTAGCAGTAGGTAGACCGAAGATTAGCGCTTACACCCCTCTTTAAATTCGGTTAACCGGTTACTATCTTCTTGCAACCACCCCCTAATCTTCAGGTAGCTGGACTATAGCCTTCTTGATCGCCTCAGCACTAAGCATGTGCAACTTCGGTTTAACCAAGAGGAACTCACTTACCCTAGCCCTAAAACTTCTCTCAAATGAGTGCTCGTCTCATACAGTCTCCTACAGCTTTGAAAGTCTAGGAATTGCGATGAAACGTGGTTCCTTCAACTTTCGATCTCTTCACCTATATCCTCGAAACCTTCAACAGACTTAAGCTCGCTTAACACCTCTAAATTGTCTTTAACGTTAGGTAGGAGGTATAGGAGGGATCTGAGGGATTCATATAACTTTTCTACCAAGGTATCGAAAGCGGCACCATAGTACCAAATTCCATAGGGAAGCAAGTGCAGTTTTATCTCAGCTTGAGTTCTGCTCACAGACTGACCCAAGTTGATGTTTCGAAAAATGGGCATTTCCTACCGCGCCCTAGACGTGCGGGTCCTCGGCTTTCATATCTCCGTAGTAAGTACTTTCTGTGCAGACCGCATTCCCGTTAGTTGGTGAGCTTTCCTACTAACTAACGCGTTAGTCGGTACCTCCGGAAGCTCTAGGTAGCTAGCTAACGGCTACTAACTAGCTAACTCAAAGCGCGCGGTGCAACCCACCCCCCATAAAATCGTCTGTGCCTGCCCGCAGGACCGCGCGGTCCTATTTTTATGGGTGGGGGGAGGGTTAGTGCGTTAGCTTGGCTGTCTAGGTTCACTCTCTACCTCTAAACGCTTTCTCGGGCTCCTGGGTTAGGTCTTCCTGGATGTAGTCTAGGTGCACTTGAGCCACTTATAATCTAAGTGCTCCAGCAAACTCCTAACCGCTTCCAGGTCTTTAGTGCGCTTCAGTATGAAGACTGCGTAGCTGCATCTAAGCGCGCGGCCTGACCCTCCTCTCCAGGTACCTCTTCGCGAGCTTGTAGACTACGTTCCTCGCCTGCCTCTCAGATATTGGGAACGGTGGGTCGTCCTTACCAGGTATCCTACGTGTGCACCTCTCTACAATCTCCCGGAACAGCAGGCTGGGGACGGGTACCAGCCTTGGATGCGAGTACTCCTTCTTCTCCTGCACAATCTTCACTGTCTTGCTCCTTGGGTCCAGGTCGCCCGTTTCCGGTTCTTGAGGTTCCGGGGAGGTTTGTGTCGGCGGGTTTAAAAGCTTTCGTGGTTCGGTCCTCCCGCT
>Ga0185307_1001491_pt1 | contig 12940 bp, 13 predicted proteins | sample LHCtaG_FD_128010 | JGI IMG/M metagenome (GOLD analysis project Ga0185307, IMG submission 128010) | Hot spring microbial communities from Little Hot Creek, USA to study Microbial Dark Matter (Phase II) - LHC4sed_matched (SPADES... | ecosystem: Environmental > Aquatic > Thermal springs > Hot... | reverse complement strand
TGGGGACGACGAAGGGGGAGATAAGGTCACCGGCGTGGAGCACGTGCTCCACCCCCAGGGAGTTGAAGAGGTCGACGGCCCTTTCCACGGCATCCAGCCTGTCGTGCGTGTCCGCCATCACCCCTATCTTCATGCCCGCCTTATTCCGAGCGGCTTTCCTTAAATCCTTCGGCCTTGGGGAACCGGTCAGCTTGGGGACGGGGTTCCGGTTCCGCCTACCCCTCTGGGCCTCGGGCCAGAGTTCTTGTTGGCCCTTCGCCTCCAGGCTCCCTGGGGACAACGGGATTGGGGGTTGGGAATCTTCAGATGGCCAGTCCCCCAGTTTTCCGGTCTTAGCGGGTCGCGGGGTCGAAGGGGGGCTTCCTCGGAGGAGCGGCAGGGCCGGCTTCGTGGCCCTTCTGGAGTAAACTAGATATGGATAAAGGAGTAATTAATTATTGATGAAGAGCTATGCGGCCATCCAGCGGGAGATAGACAGATTCCTGGCCAAGCGCTGGAAGGAGGTTTTCGAGGTTTGGTGGAGCTGCGTGGAGGAGGTGGGGAAGAGCCTGGAGGAGGCAGTTTCCTTTGGGCTCGGGGGAGGCTCGGCCGCCATGATCCTTTACGATGCGGGGGTTAAATCCGGGATGCAGGTCTACCGGTGGCTGAGCAACAACCTGAAGCTGGCACCCAAGAGCGTAAAGGAGAAAACCCTTTACACGGATGCCTTCTTCACCCGAAGCGGCATGGCACAGGCGGTGGAATTCCTCAAGGAGGGTGGAAAGAACATCCTGAGGTACAAGGGGGGGACCATCTTCGCCAGGCGGAGGGGGGTGATAGGAAAGAGGGTGTGCTACTACACCGCCGGCTTCATCGCCGGGGCCACCAACCTCGTGACGGGGAAGGAATACGTGGTGGAAGAGGTGAGGTGCTTCTCCAACGGAGAGAAGGACTGCGATTTTTGGGTGAAGCCCTTCGGTCTCACCGTCGCCTGAGGGGTTCGGGGACCGTTGCACCGCGACCAAGGCTGCCGCGATCGTGTAGGCCGGACCTTCTCGGGCCGGAATGATGGGGTCGCCGGGATTTGAACCCAGGTCCCTGGCTCCCAAAGCCAGGAGGATGGACCAGGCTACCCCACGACCCCAACGGTGGTCTCTCGGGGCGGATTTATCCTTATCCCGCCCGGAGGACCAGCCTGATCCCCACCAAGAGGATCACCGCCGCCAGCACCCTCTGCAGCGTCCTAGTGCTAAGCCCCCTGGAGGTAATGGCCCCGAGGGGCCCACCCAGCGCGCATCCCGCCGCCAGGGGGAGGGCGTGGGAGGGGGAGAAGTGGCCGAGGAGGAGGTGGGAGAGGAAGGCCGGAAGGGTGGTGAGGGACATGCCGAACATGGCGGTTCCGGCCGAGAGCTTGAGGGACATGCCCAGCCCCAGGAGCATGACGGCCTCATCCACTATTCCTCCCCCTATCCCGAACATCCCGGAGACGAACCCGCTGGCGAAGCTCCCCGCCGCGGTCACCAGCACCGGACGGAGGGTGAAGGAGGGGGGAACCTCCTCCCCCGTTTCCCTCCTGAGCCAGAGGTGGCAACCCACCCCCAGGAGCACCACCCCGAAGAGGCGGGAGAGGGTTCCCCCCGCCAGCATGGTGGTCAGGTAGGCCCCCGCCACCGCCCCTGGGACGTCCAGGGAGTCCAGCAGGAGGCCCGTCCGGTAGTCTATCCTGCGCTGTAGGGCATAGGCCAGGGTGGAGGAGCAGGCCACCACCGTGATGGCGAAGAGGCTGGTTCCCACGGCGGTGTGGGGAGAGAGGCCGAGCCAGAGGAGGAGGGGGACCATGAAGATCCCCCCTCCCAGCCCCACGCTCGAGCACAGCAGGGAGATGAGCAGGCCGGCGGGCAGGAGGAGGAGTTCGGCGGGCACCGCAGCCTACCGCAGGGTGTGCTCGAACACGGCCTCCTGCCCGGGGGCCTCCGAGACGCGGACCACCAGCCTCCGCAGGTTGGGGGCCCTGAGCCCCTCTGCCAGCTCCTCCCCGATCAGCCTGGCCAGCTCCTCCACCGTCACGTTCACCACCGGAAGCCTCACCACGTCCTCGGCGGGGAAGAGGAAGGTTCTGTGGCCGGCCCTCACCCTCACCCCGGTCCCCTCCTCCTCCAGCTCCACCAGCGGGTTGAGGGTGGGGAGGAGCACCCGGTGGTCGTACCTCCTCAGAATCTCATCCACCTTGGCCCTAAGCTCCAGGAAGTCCACCACCATCCCCCTCCGGTCCGGCTCCCCCTCCACCTCCACCCTCACCCTCCAGTTGTGACCGTGCAGGTGCTCGCACCTCTCGTGCTCCGCGATGAAGTGAACCGCCGAGAAGTGTCCGGCCTCCAGCTCTATCCTCACCTTATCCCCCAGAGCCTGTGCACCTGAGGTATTAGGGCTATCTCCCTGACCCCCCTCTCGGCCGCCATCCTGGAGAAGGGGAGGAGCTCGCGCAGGGGGACCACCCTTCCCCCCGCGGTGGCGGGCTGGAGGACCAAGGGAAGGCCGAGCCCCGCCAGGCGGTCGCAGATCTCCCCGAAGTCCCCCAGGTCCACCCTCCCCCTGATCACCACCTTCAGGAAGGCCTCTACCCCGGCCCGGCAGGCCATCCTGGCGCACTCCATCTCCCTCTCGAACAGCCCCTCCCACTCACCCGGAACCTGACCCCGGAGCTTCAGGCATAGGGAGAGGTACCGGAGGTGGGGGAGGACCCTCCGCAGGGTGGAGGGCCGGGAGCCGTTCGTCTCCAGGTAAAGCCCGATCCCGCTGTTCCTCAGCGCAGAGGCCACCTCCACCAGGAAGTCCCCCGCCTCCAGCGGCTCCCCTCCCGTCAGGGAGACGGAGTGGAGGTCGGGGGTGAGGAGGTCCAGGGCCCTGGCCACCACCTCCCCCGCCGGAAGCGGATTCCTGACCCTCCTGAAGCGCCCCGTGCCTGGGGAGACCTCCACCCTGCACTCGGGCGGCCTGGGGTTCCAGTACCTTCGCGTGTCGCAGTAGGAACAGCGGAGGGAGCACCCGGCGAAGCGGATGAAGATCTGCCTCCTTCCCACCAGCGGCCCTTCCCCCTGAACGGAGCTGAAGATCTCACCCACGTATCCCCTCGGCCCTCCTCGCCCTTTCATAGAGGTCCCCCCCGCGGGAGTCCACCGCCACCACCAGGGGGCCGAAGCCCCTCACCCCCAGCACCCACATGGCCTCCGGCGGGCCCAGGTCCAGCCAGTGTACCTCCTTCACCTCCTCCACCGCCCTGGCCGCCAGGGCCCCGCAGCCCCCGGGGAAGGCCAGGTACACGCATCCCATCCTCCTCATCACCTTCTTGGTCCTCTCCCCCACCCCTCCTTTCCCCACCACCGCCCTGACCCCAAGCCTGGGGAGCAGGGAGGGGAGAAGGGGATCCATCCTGAGGCTGGTGGTGGGACCGGCTGAAAGGACCCTCCACCCTCTGCCCTCCCTCCTCACCAGCGGCCCGCAGTGGTAGAGGACCCCTCCCTTTAGCTCCACGGGGAGCTTCCTCCCCCTGGAGAGGAACTCCAGCATCCTGGAGTGGGCCAGGTCCCTGGCCGTCACCACCTCCCCCGTCAGGAAGACCAGGTCCCCCACCCTCAGCATGCTCGTTTCCTTCCCCAGCGGGGAGGAGAGCCTCACTTCCATTCCCACCGGCCCCCCTTCACCCTCACGGAGGCCCTCCTGGCGGCCCAGCACTGCAGGTTCACGGAGACAGGGAGGCTGGCGGTGTGGGTGTGGGCGTACTCCACCTTGACCCCCAGGCAGGTGGTCCTGCCTCCCAGTCCCATGGGCCCGCATCCCCTCCGGTTGATCTCCCTCTCCAGCTCACCCTCCAGCCTCCTGAAGGGGGCCTCGGGGTGCCTCTTGGGCAGGGGTCGCAGGAGGGCCAGCTTGGCCAGCTCCATGGAGGTCTCCACCGTTCCGCCCACCCCCACCCCCACCACGACGGGAGGGCAGGGCTTTCCTCCCGCCTCCAACACCGTCCTAACCACGAACTCCCTCAGGCCTTTCTCCCCCTCCCCGGGGCTGAGCACGGAGGTCCTGCTCACGTTCTCCGCCCCCGCCCCCTTCAGCATCACCGTGATCTCCATCCCCTCGCCGTCGGGGGGGAGGAACCTGACCAGGGGCATGCCCCTTCCCAGGTTGTCCCCGGGATTCCTCCTGGAGAGGGGGTGAACGGTGTTCGGACGCAGGATTCCCTCCCTGGTGGCCCTCCTCACGGCCCTGGCCGCGGCCGCCGCCGGGTCCAGCCCCGGGAGGGGTCTAAGCCTGAAGTAGAAGATGGGAAGCCCCGTGTCTTGGCAGAGGGGCAGACCCTCCCTCTCCGCCACCTCCACGTTCTCCAGCACTGCCCTGAGGTTGATCTTGGCGATGGGATCCCTCTCCGAGCGCAGGGCCCTCCTCAGGGCAGCCTTCACATCCTGGGGGAGGCGGGTGCTCGCCCTCCTCAGGAGCTCCAGGCAGGCCTCCTCCACCTCCCCCTGCGTGACTTCCCCCATCCCCTCCCTATTTATCCTGCGGGTATAAGGGAGGAGGATGAAGGTGGGGGAGGGACTGGAGGGACTGGCCAGGCTCCGGCTCTCCCGGGGGGAGCTGGGCTTCGTGTTCTTTGAGTTCTCGGCCCTGGCCGTGAGCACCGGGGATCACCGCCTCCTCTTCGATCCCGCGGAGGCGGTGGGGCCTAAGGACCTCTCCTCCTGGAAGCCCAACCTCCTCCTGATCACCCACGAGCACTTCGATCACCTGGAGCCTTCCAGGCTGGTGGAGCTCCAGAGGGTCTCGGGTGCCACGGTGGTGTGCAACCGGGGAAGCGCCCCCCTCCTGAGGAAGGTGGGAAGGCTGGTGGTGGTCGGGGCCGGAGAGACCGTGGAGGTGGAGGGGGCGAAGGTGACGGGAATAAGGGCCAGGCACCCGGCCCAGGAGCCCCTGATGTTCCTGGTGGAGTCGGGGGGCCTCTCGATCTTCCACGGTTCCGATTCCTCCTTCACCCCCGAGGTGGAGAGACACAGGGCGGATGTGGCCTTCCTCCCCGCGGGAGCACCCTCCCCCACGGCCTCCGTGGGGGATGCCCTCCGGATGGCCAGGGCCCTGGGCTGCAGGTGGGCCATCCCCTTCCACTGCCTGAGGGAGGAAGCCGAGGAGTTCAGGAGGAGGGTGGAGAAGAACCTGCCGGGGGTCAGGGTCCTGCTTCCGGAGCGAGGGGAGGTTTACAGGCTCTAGGTAGGAGGGTGATCCCTTGCCCGAGGTTTCCGCCCTTCTCCTCAGCCTCCTGTCGGCCTTCCTGTGGGGCACCTACTGCAACCCCCTCAAGCACCTCCGGAGCTTCAGCCCCTGGCAGTTCTCCAACGACCTGCTTCTGGGGGGCCTCCTCCTCTCCTGGGCCTCCTTCGGGCTGGGGGGAGGTGGGAGGTGGGGGCCGGAGGTGGCCCTCCCCCTCCTCTCGGGGGTGATCTGGGCGGCGGGCAACTACGCCGGCCTGCGGGCGGTGAGGGAGCTGGGTCTGGCCTACTCTTATTCCTTCCTGAACCTCTCCGCCGCCGTGGCCTTCCTCTGGGGAATCCTCCTCTTCAGGGAGATGGGGGTGGGCCCGCCGCTCGCCCTCGCCTCCCTGGGCCTGATGCTCATGCTGCTGGGGGCCTTCGTGCTGGCGGAGTCGCTGGAGGAGAGGGGAAAGAAAAAGGGAGTCAGGTGGGGGGTGCTCGGGGCCCTCTGCTTCGGGACCTTCGGGGGGGCGGGGGTGGCGGCCTCCCTGGACGCCGGGATCTCCCCCCTCCAGTACTGCGCCCTGGTGGCCGTGGGGGCCTGGACGGTTTACTTCCTCCGCTCCCTACTGGCGGGGGATCTCTTGCCCTGGCTCAGGGGGGAGGGAAGGGAGCACGGGCTGGGCCTGCTGGCCGGCCTCCTCTGGATGGGCGGGAACCTGCTGAACTTCTCCGCCGCACCCTCCCTGGGCGTGGCCGTGGCCTTTCCCCTGGGCACCGCCAGCACGGTGGTGGCGGTCCTCTGGGGCGTGCTCTACTACCGGGAGTTCGGGGAGCTGGGGAGGGGGGCCAGGGCGAGGGCGGTTCTGGGGATTCTGCTGGTGGTGCTGGGAGTGGCGGGACTGGGGGCGGCGAGGATCTTGGCCTAGCCTATCAGGTGGCTACCGTCGCAGCTGGGGGCCCGGTTCAGCTCGGTCAGACCCTCCCTGCAGGTGGAGAAGGTCAGGCCGGCCGAGAGGCAGGCCTCCCTCACCCTCTCCAGCAGGGCCCTCCTCACCTCTTTGGGGAGGTAGAGGCTCCTCTTCCTCCTCTCCCCCCTGGAGTACAGCTCCCTGAGCCGGGGGAAAAGCTCCGGAAAGCCCCTTTCCATCCTCCTCCAGCCGTCGGCCCTGGGCTTGAAGGTGGAGGAGGTCACGTGCTTCACCCCGGCCGAGGCCGCTGCCTCCACGATCTCCTCCACCTCCCCCTCGTTAAGCCCCGGGATGAGGGGGTCGAGCCTGAGGCTGGTGGGTATCCCGGCCTCCGAGAGCTCCCTCAGGGCCCTCAGCCTCCGCTCGGGAGGGGGGGCCCCCGGCTCCAGCCTCCCGGCCAGGCCGGGCCTCAGGGTGGTGAGGGTCACGCTCACCGCGCAGGGAAGGCGGGAGAGGAGGTCGAGGTCCCTCAGGACCAGGTCGGACTTCGTCACCACCAGCACCCTCGCCCTCCCCACCAGCCTCTCCAGACAGGAGCGGGTGAGGAGGAGCTCTCTCTCCTGGGGAGGATAGGGGTCGCTGCTGTTGGACATGGAGATCAGGGGCTGTCCCCTCATCCTTTCCAGGTCCCTCTCCAGCCTGCGGGGGAGATCCCGCTTGGGCCTGCACCGGAACCCGCTGGGAATGTAGGAGGTGATGTAGCAGTAAAGGCAGGCGTGGGGGCAGCCCGTGTAGGGGTTCAGGGAGAGCTTGGGGGGACAGGTGCACAGAGGATCCTTCCAGGGGTCGAACTCCCTCAGCAGCTCCATCCTTCCTCCACGCGGTGAGCGAGCCCCGGCTGGTTCCTCGGCCTTCACTTCCAGTCCCAGTGATCCTCCTCCGGGCAGGCGTCCAGCTTCATGGTTCTCGGCCGCTTCGTGCAGGCCCTGTTGCACTCGGGCACCTCCTTCCCACCGCACCACTTCCCCATCTCCCGTTCTCTCCCGGACGGGAATTAAGGGGTACCGGGCAGCCTGGCGCCCCCGCCATCCACCACTGGCAATCGGATCCGCGTGGAGGGGCAGGCCCTTCCGCCTTCACGCCCACCCTTTCACCCGGAGCCGCTTGTTTACGGACGCGGGAATCGGCCGCTCCTTTTATACGGGCCAGAAACTTCCGGAGGATGATGGTGCTGGAGGAGCTCGAGGAGGCCTCCATGCTGGTTTACCTGGAGGGCTGCCCCAACTGCGGCGGCCCCATCAGCGACTCTAGGCTCTCCGCCGGCCTCCCCTGCGTGAGGTGCCTCCCGAGGGGGAGCCTGAGGCCCGGCGTTTCCGTTTACGAGGCCCTCAGGGAGCTCGGAACGCTGAGGAGGTACGGGGAGCTGGAGAGGGCCGAGCGGGCCTTCGGAGAGCTGGTGGAGCTCTTCAGGAGGGCGGTGGGGAGCGAGCCGTGGGGGGTGCAGAGGCTTTGGCTGAGGAGGCTCAGCCTCAATTCCTCCTTCGCCATGCTGGCCCCCACCGGGGTGGGCAAGACCACCCTCGGCATCGTGGCCGCCTCGTACTTCGCCGCGAAGGGAGGGAGGAGCTACGTCCTGGTACCCACCACCCTCCTCGTCAGGCAGGTGGAGGGACTTCTGGAGGTGTACGGTTCCAGGTTGGGGTTCAGCCCCCGGATCCTGGCCCTCCACTCCCGGCTGGGGAGGGAGGAAAGGACGAGGAGGGAGGAGGCCCTGGACAGGGGGGACTTCCGCATCCTCGTCACCACCTCCAGGTATCTCATGCGGAACTTCGAGCGGGTGAAGGGGCTCAGGTTCAGGTACATCTTCGTGGACGACGTCGACGCCGTCATGAAGGGATCCAGGACAGCGGAGATGATCCTCAGGCTCATGGGCTTTTCGGAAAGGGCCATCTCGCTCGGGCTGGAGCTGGTGAGGCTGAGGAGGGAGATGGCCGGCGGAGCGGGGGAGGGGAGGCTTGGCAGGCTGAGGGAGCTGGAGGAGGAACTGAGGAGGGAGGCCGGGGGCGTGGAGTCGGTCCTGGTCGTGTCCTCCGCCACCGGAAGTTCCAGGGCGGGCCCCAGGCTCTTCAGGGAGCTCCTCGGGTTCGAGGTGGGTGCCAGGCCCGAGCTGATCAGGAACGTGTGCGACCTCTATCTTCTCCCCGAGCGGAGCCTCGAGGAGGAGGTGCTGGGGGCGGTGAGGAGCCTGGGCAGGGGGGGATTGGTCTTCGTCCCCGCGGACAGGGGGATGGAGTACGCGGACGGGCTCGCGGAGTTCCTGCGGGCCTCGGGGGTGAGGGCGGAGGCCGTTCATAGCAGGAGGGCGGGGGGGCTCGAGGGGTTCCTCTCGGGGGAGGTTGAGGTGCTGGTGGGGGTGGCCACCTACTACGGGATCCTGGTCAGGGGTCTGGACCTCCCCGAGCACGTGAGGTATGCGGTCTTCGCCGGGGTCCCCAGGCACAGGGTGGGGCTGCAGGTGGAGGAGCTGGACGTGCCCGACGTTCTGAGGCTCCTGCCCCTGCTGGCACAGGTGGTGGAGGACGAGAGGATCAGGAGGTTCCTGGAGACCTCCTCGGCCAGGCTCAGGAGGGCCGTCAGGAGGGGAGGGGCACCTCTGGTAAGGCGCCTCAGGGAGGTGGAGAAGGGGGGAAGGCCTGGGACCCAGGTGGAGAGGGTGTTCGCCGAGGCCCTGACCAGGGTCAGGGAGCTGGTGGGGGACGGGAGGGTGCTGGAGAGGCTAACCGGCTTGCCGGAGGTGGCCGTGGTGAGGGAGGGGGGAAGGTTCTACGTGCTCATACCCGATGCCCCCACCTACCTGCAGGCGAGCGGGAGGACCTCGAGGCTCTACCTGGGGGGAATAAGCAAGGGGATCTCGCTGGTGATCGCGGACGATCCCAGGCTCCTCAGGGGGCTTGAGAGGAGGCTGTCCTGGATGGTAGAGGACTTCAGGTTCACCGGCTACCGGGAGGTGGAGGGAAGGCTGGGGGAGGTGCTGGAGGAGGTGGACAGGGACAGGGAGCTGATAAGGCTGGTGCGCAGGGGGAAGCTGAGAGGGGAGGAACTGTCGAGGCTGAGGGGACTGGAGTTCAAGACCTCGCTGCTCGTCGTCGAGTCCCCGAACAAGGCCCGGACGATAGCCGGCTTCTTCGGGAGGCCCAGCGTGAAGGAGTACGGGCGCCTCCGGGTCTACGAGGTCAGCCTTGGCAACCGGACCATCCTGATAACGGCGACCGGCGGGCACGTCTGCGAGCTGGTCACCGGAGACTCGCATCCCGACACCGGACCGGGATGGAGGGACCTGTTCGGGGTGGCCGTCCGGGACGGAAGGTACGTGCCCCTTTACGCCCCCATTAAGAGGTGTCCAGGCTGCGGGCAGCAGTTCGCGGAGCCCGGGCTCAGGACCTGTCCCTCCTGCGGCTCCCCCTTATTTGACTCCCTGGAGGTGATAGAGGCCGTCAGGGAGGTGGCGGGGCAGGTGGACGAGGTGCTGGTGGGGACGGATCCCGACACGGAGGGGGAGAAGATAGCTTACGACATAGCCAACGCCGTGAGGCCCTTCAGCGCCCAGGTGAGGAGGGTGGAGTTCCACGAGGTGACCAGGAAGGCCCTGCTGGAGGCCCTCGCCCGCCCCAGGGAGATCAGGGTGGACCTGGTCAGGGCCCAGCTGGTCAGGAGGGTGGAGGACAGGTGGATAGGGTTCTCCCTGTCGAGGCTGCTGCAGGAGGGTTTCCGCAACAGGAACCTCTCGGCGGGGAGGGTTCAGACCCCGGTGCTGGGTTGGGTGATAGAGGCGGCCAGGAGGCACAGGGAGACCAGGAGGAGGTACCTCTCGGCCCTGGTGGAGGGGGTGGAGTTCGTGTTCGAGCTCCCCCCGGGGGTTGGGGGGAGGGAGGTGGTGGGGGTGGAGGTGGAGGTTTGCCGGAAGGAAACGGAGGAGGTGAGGCTCAGGCCCGATCCCCCCTTCACCACCGACACCGCCCTGTCCGAGCTCAGCGCCACCCTGCGGATGCCGGTCTCGAGGGTGATGGAGGTCCTCCAGGACCTGTTCGAGGCCGGTCTCATCACCTATCATCGGACGGACAGCACCAGGGTGTCGGAGGCCGGGAGGAGGGTGGCGGAGGAGTACCTCAGGGCGGAGGGCTGCGCGGAACTCTTCGTGGGCAGGGGCTGGGGGGAGGGAGGGGCGCACGAGGCCATCAGGCCCACCAGGCCGCTGGACTCCTCCACCCTAGGCAGGCTCATCGAGGAGGGGGTGATGGAGCCCGCGGTCAGGCTGCGCAGGGAGCACCTCCTCGTCTACGATGCCATCTTCCGCAGGTTCCTGGCCTCCCAGCTGGAGGAGGCCGAGGTGCTTCTGGAGCGCGTGGAGGGCAGGGGAAGGGTGGAGCTGAGGGACGGCAGGGTCCTGGAGCTGGAGGCCCGGCCCCTCACCCTGTACGCGGAGGTCAGGAAGGAGGGCTTCCTGAGGTACGGGAGGATCAGGCTCAGGAGGGCCCCGGAGGTAGGGCGGTATCTGGCCGAGAGGATCGGGGTGTTCAGCAGGAGCGAGCAGACCCCCCACACGGAGGCCACGCTGGTGAGGAGGATGAAGGAGGCGGGGATAGGGAGACCCAGCACCTACTCCAAGATCGTGGAGACCATCCTCAGGAGGGGCTATGCCCTCAGGACGGGGGCGGGCTACCTCCTCCCCAGGCCCATGGGGATCGAGGTCTACCGTTACCTCACGGGCAGGTTCGGGGGGCTCGTGAGCGAGGAGAGGACGAGGGAGCTGGAGCAGAAGATGGACGCGGTGGAGCAGGGGCTCAAGGAGTACTCGGAGGTCCTGGCGGAGCTCCACGCGGACCTGTCCGGGCTTGGGCTGGTGGGGGCCTGAGGTCGAGCAGGGAGAGGAGGTCCCTCCTCCCCGTCCTCCGGATCCCCTCCACCTCCCTCTCCATCAGCCCCCTCACGCTCTCCCGGTGGGAGGCCTCCCTGAGTAGGTGGACGGCCAGGACCCTCTTCCTCAGGAAGTACTCCTCCAAGGCCCTCGACAGGGGCTCCCCGTAGAGCCCGACCAGGACGCGGTCCCTCTCCCCCGGGCAACCCCTCCTCCTCATGCAGCAGTAGGAGAGGGAACCGAAGCAGACGGCGGAGGAGTCCCAGCCCACCACCTTCGAGAACCACTCCTTGATCTCCACGTACCTGGAGGAGGGGAGCCCGGCCTCCCTCAGGGCCTCCTCCCTAAGGCAGATGGAGGAGAAGGTCAGGAGATAGCCGGGACGGAGCAGAAGGTGAGGGCCCTCAAATCCGTGACAGATGGGGACGGGGCATCGCTCCAGCCGGGGATCTCCCTGGTGTCCCTCACATCCCTAGGAGGGAAAGATGGGAGGAATAATCTTTTCCGGTCGGGGCCTCTGAAGGTTGGAGTGAGGGCCGGGACCCACCGGAGGATAACGGGAGCGGTTGCGGAGGCCCTGGGGATACCGGGGGGGAAGAGGGAGATCCTGGTGGAGGCCTCCGCGGCCCCCGACCTCTTCCCGGACTACGAGATCCAGCCTTACCTCACCAGGTCGGGAAGGTTCAGGCTAAGGTCGGTGAGGGTCAGGCACCACGGGACCCCTCCCCGCAGGCTGAGGGCCCTGGCCCTCAGGGCCAGGCACCTCCTCCTCTCGTCCGTCACCGCCCCTCCCGCCTCGGAAGCGGGGCTCCTCAGGAGGTGGCTGCTCGGAACGAGGGAGAAGCTGGAAAGGAGGGCGATGGAGGCGGCGGGCAGGCTCCTCCACTACCTCCAGGACGGCGCGGTCCCCTCCCCCTCCTTGGGGGAGGAGGTCCACGATCGGGTGGAGCGGGCCTGCGATGGTCTGAATCCCCGGCAGTTCGTAGCCCCCCTCCCCCTTCCGGTGGGGAAGGTTGAGACCCTCAGAGAGATGGAGGCAGTCCGCCCCTCGGCGGATCCCCGCGAGGCCATGAGGGAGGCCGTGACCTATTCCTTCCGGGTGCTGGGTGGCCTGACGGGTTCCCTCAGGGCCCCCGAGGGGCTGAGGAAGGACGCGCTCGAAACCTGCTCCCGCCTCAGGGGCTCCCGCTCCCTCCTCCTCCATCCCCTCCTTTCCCTGGTCCTCCTCCTCGCCCTCTCCCTCCCCTTCGGATCGGCCCTCCTCCCTCTGATCCTGCTACCCTTCCTCCTGTTCCTCCCCCTAGCCGGTCTGGCGGCGGCCTCTGCGAAACCCGACAGGGTCCTCAGGGCCTGCCGGAGGCTTCACGGGATCGCGAAAAAGGGGTGCGCCTGGGAGGTGTTATGCGCTCTGGGGGATCACCTGCTCGGAAGGGAGCCGGTGGTGGCCTTCTCGGCGATCCTTCTTCTCCTCCTCGCCTGGGCCCTTTTCTTCAGGCATCCTTCCTGGAGGAGGATCAGGGAGGAGGTGGACTGGTTCCTGTGGGAGTGAAGGGCTAAGAGGGGGGATCCTGGGATCCAGGTTCCACCCGGACCCCCTTCACGCCAGCCCTGCTAACCGTCCTCGACTACCTCAAGGGTTTCAGGAGGGCGTTCAGGAATGCCAAACTTGCCCTCCACCTCGAGGTCCTTCAAGAGGGTCTCGATCCTGTCGCTCCTTCCGTTGCCCAGGAATCCCGGGCGGCCATCCGATTCGCCCTCACGCTCGTCCTTTGGCTCGGGCCTTTCGTTTGTGAGTGAGTGGATTTGGACGGAGGTGGCCAGGACCTACGTGTTGAATGAAAAACTCAGGGAGGAAATAAGGAAGCACAATCCCTGGGCCTTGCACAGGATGATAGAGG
>Ga0185307_1001490_pt1 | contig 12941 bp, 10 predicted proteins | sample LHCtaG_FD_128010 | JGI IMG/M metagenome (GOLD analysis project Ga0185307, IMG submission 128010) | Hot spring microbial communities from Little Hot Creek, USA to study Microbial Dark Matter (Phase II) - LHC4sed_matched (SPADES... | ecosystem: Environmental > Aquatic > Thermal springs > Hot... | reverse complement strand
TTTAGAGGATTTTGAGGTTCATGTTACTGTGAGGGGTTTGAGTCCAGTTGAAGCTATTGGTTATCCCAGTAGAACTGATTTCCCATTATTTATGGGTCGTGAGGTGATGATTCAAGCTGATTTCATGGGGTTTAAGGGTCAGGCTTTCACGGATACTCCAATGGATTATGTGGGTGATTTGAAGTCCATATATTCATTGCCACTTTCTGATAGTCGTTTTAGAGCTGTTTTGGTGGCTACGATAAATGCATTTTATAGGTATCTTGGGCTTGTGGAGGGGACTGTGCATTGTAGGGATATGGGTCCTGAGCTTTGTGCTAAACGCATTGCATCGTTATTTATGGATCTCTATTCACCTGAAACTAGGATTCTGGTTATTGGTTATCAGCCTTCCATAATTCATCATTTATCTTTAAACTTTAAGAATGTTAGGGTTACTGATATGGATTCAAATAATATTGGTAGAGTTAAGGATGGCATTATTATAGAACCCCATACTGTTAATAGGGATGCTATGAATTGGAGTGATGTGGTTTTAGCAACGGGTTCCTCCATAGTTAATGGTAGTATTAATGAAATCTTGATGATTGCTAGAGATAAGGTGATATTCTATGGTGTTACAATAGCATCTGCAGCTTACGAATTTGGGTTGAGGAGATTGTGTTTTGAATCTTCATGAATGGGTAAATGTTAATATGTTTGTCTAAGCTATTTCTTCTTCTTGGATGTCGTTTACCTGTCCACGTTGTAGTGGTAAGCTTAAATTCCACAATATTGAATCTTCCACAAAGTACTTTATATCATGTATTTCTTGTGGTTTATCAGGTTTGGTTGATGCAGGGTTTAGGGATAAAATTCTTGCATACTATACTTTCCTAGATAATTATAGGGCTGGGAAGACTTCCAATTTTAATGATTTAATTCCTGAACTCATCTCTCTAGGTTTACTTAGAGATCCAAATGAGATTAGGAGTATGATTTCTAAATGTAATTTGAGTATTGAATTGCTTCCAGAGGTTGTTAAGGATATTCTCTTCTCCCTTAACGATTACGTTGCTCTATACAGATTTATTGATCCTCCAAAAGTTGAGTATGGTTGTAGTGTTGATGAGTTGAATATTAATGATAGGTTGAAGAATGCTTTGAAGAGTTATGGTATTCATAGATTGTATAGGTTTCAGGAGGAGGCTATTAAACGTATATTGAATGGTGAAGATATAGTCATAGTTGCACCTACAGGTTCTGGTAAAACGGAGTGTTTTGCTATTCCAATAATACATTTAATTGCATCCAGTAGGGATAGGCGTTTCTTCCCATTAGTCCCTGAGGGTTCAAGGGTTCTTAAAGCCCTATTCATATATCCAACTAAGAGTTTAAGTAGGGATCAGCTTCTCAAAATTAAGCGTTTAGCTTCCCCATTGGGTGTTACTGTTAGGATATTTGATGGTGATACATCAGCCTCCGAGAGGGAGGAGATATATAGTGAGCCTCCAGACATATTGATGACTAACTTCGATATAATCCACTATCATCTATCCCATAGAACTCCATTGTCAAATCATTTTAAGAGTGTTAGGTATATTGTTGTTGACGAGCTTCATAGTTATGTTGGTGCTTTTGGGGCTAATGTTCATTGGATTTTGAAGAGGCTTCAAAGAGTTTGTGGTTCTACACAGATTATAGGTTGCTCTGCAACCATATCTAATCCTGGGGAATTTGCCAGTATGCTTTTTGATAGACGTGTTGGAGTTGTTGAAGGTTCTGGTAGGAGGGGTGGATTCCACTTCATAATGTTGTATCCATCAATTAGATCATTCTACTCTGCAGTTGGTGATATAGTTTCAAAACTTGTGAAGTATGGTTATAAAACCATTGTCTTCTCCAATAGCCATGTGGAGGCTGAAGTTGTTAAGCAAGTTTTGGATGATAGGAATGTTAAATCATATGTTCATAGAGCTGGTTTACCCAAGAATTATAGGGTTAAGGTTGAGGAGGATTTTAGATGTGGGAGGATTATGGTTGTTTCAGCAACTCCAACATTAGAGCTTGGAATAGATGTTGGTGATGTTGATTGTGTAATAACTTCTCCAATTGGTTTAGCTAGGTTTATGCATAGGATTGGTAGGGCTGGTAGGAGGGGGCAAGAGGCCATTGCAATACTGATGCTTAGAGGTGGGGATCCTATAAGCGCCTATTATAAGAGGAATCCTGAGAAGTACTTCACATATCTTGAGCCAATATATGTTGAGCCTAGAAACTTGATGGTTGCAAGACATCAGCTCATAGCTGCCTGTATGGATAAACCATTATCTTCCGATGAGTTTGAAGCTTGGACTGATATTTTGAAATCTCTTGTTAATGAGGGGCTTCTAAGTTTTAAAGGTAAACGTTACCATGCAACTCAAGGGGGTAGGAGGCTTCTGAGGAGGTATAATATTAGGGGTGCTGGTGGTAGGGTGGAAATATACTTTAATGGTAAACTTATCGGTGAAAGGGAGCTTCCAATAGCTTTAAGTGAATTATTCCCTGGGGCTGTCTATTTACATGCTGGATTGAAGTTTAGATCTAAGAGTTTTAGGGTTGATAGAGGTGGTTATGGGTATGTGGAAGTTGAACGTCTACCAGATGACTTTCAGTATAGAACTGATGCTAAACGAACTGCGTATCCAGAGATAATTGAGGTGGTTGAGAGAGGTGGAGCCTATGGTGTTGAGGCATTGTATTGTAGACTTAGGATTAGGGAGATAGTTGAAGGATACTATTTGAGAGATATATTTAGTGGTGAGATCATTGGTGAAAATAATCTAGTTGAACCTTTAGAATACTCATATGAGACTTATGGTTTCGTATTTAAAGCTCCGGAACCTATAGCCAATTTAAATTCATCTAAGGATTACTTAGACTTCTTGGCTGGATCATTCCATGCAGTTGAACATGTGTTAATTGAGAGTAGTGACATTTTTACTGGTAGTGGTTCTGGGGAGATTGGTGGAATATCTATGGGCTCCTCCGGTGTAATATTCGTTTATGATGGAGTTTTAGGAGGGTCAGGTGCATCACTACTACTCTTCAAGAATCTTGCAGATGCTTTCTATAAATCTTATGAGATCCTTAAAAGTTGTGATTGTAATAGTGTTGATGGTTGCCCAAACTGCACATACTCATATAGATGTGGAAATAATAATAAGCCTTTGGATAGAGTTGGTGCTATTGAAGTATTTAAACTAATTTTGAGTGGTGTTGAGACTAGGGTTTATGGTGAGGATTACGTTGCATTTAAACCTATAATGTGAGATAGTAACACTTTTATATATCTTAGTGTTACTTCTTTTTGGTGTAAATTTTGAAGGCTAAGTCTATCGCTATATGTGCAGTTATGTCTGCTCTTTGGATTGCATTGAATGTTAGTGTAGCTCCACTAATATTCTCTTTAACAAATATGCCATTTGCATGTGACTTTATACATGCAATTATGGTTTTCACAACTTCCTATGCTTCCATGGAGTTTGGAATTGCAACGCTATCTGCCATCATAGTTCTTATAGTAACATTGTTTCATCGAGGCTTCGCATCTGGAATATACTTTTTAGGTTTCGTTCTAGGAGCATTATTGATCGACGTTTTACTCAGCTTAGTATTGAGGTTTAGAGGGTTAAGTGGATTTAAACGTGCTTTCATAATTATTGAGGCATTATCAATAGTTTTCACAACAGTTTCAGGTTTCATTATCGGGTTGATAATGGCTTTCCTGCAACCAGCTTTGGGGGTTAGGAATCCATTGGTTATTCAGATGGGTGGATGGATTTTCACATCATACTGGACTGGTTTGCATTTTATTGGTGGCATAATATCTGGTCCAGCTGTTTTCCTAGTTTTAAAGGCTATTGAGAGGGCTGGGGTGAGGTTGCATGCGAGTTGAAAAGCTCTTTTCCAGTAGTAAATTCATAGTGTTATTGAATTCCAATGATAGGAGAATTGGAATTGTTTTACTTAAACCCGGTGAAAATGTTGGTTTTCATGGTGAAGGTGCTTTTGAAGAGAAGCTATATATCTTGAGGGGGAGAGGCAAAGCAATAATTGGTGATGTTGAAAGGGAATTTGATGAAGGCGAAATTGTACAAATAAATTCTTGTAGACATGATGTGATCAATTGTGGCAATGACATATTAATATACGTTTATGATTGTAAAGTGAAACAATAATATTTAAACAACGATGTAAAATAAAAATTAAATAAAAAATAATTTTTATTTTATTTCATCTTGAACTTTCCTTCTGGAGTTTTCTCAACAACCCCTGCTTTAACTAGCCTTGTTAATTGTCCTTTAACTATTCCGGGCTTTGCACCAGTGGCTGCTACTAGCTCTTCCACTGTCTTAGGACCTGTTTTTAAACTTTCTAATATTTTTGCTTTTACAGACATGTTGTATCCCTCAATATTTGATTAGTGTATGATGTGGTATATAAATTTTAACTTTTAATAAACATATTTCATTGTAAAATCTTAAATTAATTAAGTTACGTTTTTTCATTTTTTAAAGTTACTTAGTATCCACAAATAATATGTTAGGGTATTAATGTAAGTTTATGTTGTTTTTCGGGAAATTTTTAAATAGAGATTATCTTTTTAAATTGGATTGAGCTGAGAGTGGGGTGTCTGTTACGTCTGCAACCAACAATTCTCAAAGAATTCCATATTCATTGAAGATCGTTTTAACATCACTTTGCGCTGCACTTTACGCTATAGGTTCTTATTTCACAGCTTATATTCAGTCTCCATGGGGGATGGGACAGTTTCGCCCAGCAGTTGTAATACCTGCATTATTTGCAACTATCTTTGGTCCTTGGGTTGCAGGTGTTGGTGCTGCCATAGGTACTCTTATATGTGATTCCATTAAGCATGGTACACTTTATCTGGGTAGTCTTATTGCAGCTGTTCCCGGTAATTTCATAGGTTTCTCTCTTTTCGGCTATATTACCCGTAGAAGGTTTAATTGGGAGAAGTTTATTTTAGCTTCGAATATTGCTTTGATAGTTGGAAATCTAATTACAGCTTTCCTCTACATATTTGTATACAAGTTTCTTTTTGCTCAAGCTCTTATAATGCCATTTGAAGCTCTAACTATTCTATCTATTGGGTTAATGCTCTTTTGGTTCATAACAATGTTACCATTCGTTCTATTAATTACACCTCCATTGATACGTATAATTTCCATAGCTTTCCCAAGTATTGTTCCCATGGATGTTAGGGAAGCTTCTCTTAAAAGTGTTCTTCCGAGGAGGAGTTTTGGTATAGCATTAATTTCTTCTGGGGTTTTCACGTTGCTTATTGGCATCCTAATATCCTTTTCTCCACTCGGCATCTATTTATCCACTACTTTTAGAGGTTACTTTCCACCTTTGGTTATGGATTTATTCCAGCTTCTCTTGTATCTGTGTGGAATTGTCCTTTCTTTGCTGGGTTTAGGTGTATTGGGTTTAAATGTTGTTAGTAGGAGGTAGTTTGCTTAAATTTTTTGATTAACTCTCCAATTCTTTCTCTAGCTTTTGATGTTATTGGTTGTCCATGGCTTGGTAATGCTATTTCAAATTCCAATTCCCTATAGATCTTTTCTATTGATTCTCTATTTTGATCCGGGTTCATGGAGTAATGTGTTGGTATTTCCATTAAAACGTTATTTTCATTCACTATTAAGTCTCCTATGAACAGAGCTTTATCCTCTTGATGGTAGAGGCATATGCTTCCAGGTGTATGTCCTGGGGTATGTACAACTTTCATTCCATATATAACGTCTCCATCTTCAACTTCCATATCTACATTCACATACTCAATTCCTGTAGTCCTCTGACTTCTTATTCTACCATCTATGTATGGGGCTTCCAGTTTGTGGGCTATAACTTTTGTTTTAAGTGTATCCTTTAATTCTGCTAGGCATCCTATGTGGTCACGATGGTGATGTGTAATAATTATTCCTTTACAATCATCGCTTCTTAGACCTTTCTCTTTAAGATAGTTTAACACCTTTATTGTGTTGTTTATACTTCCAGAGTCTATGAGTATGTATCCATCAACATCCTTCACTATATATACATTGCAAAATGATCCATCGATTAATTCTATGTGTTTCGTTATTTCCATTTCTTATCGTAAATCTTTATGTATATTTCTGTTTGAAAATCTTTTCATATTGGTATTGGTAGTTTTGGTTCTCTAGGTTTTTCCATAATTAGGGATAGGTCTTGGCTTTTCTTTAATATGACAATTAGTGCTGCTATGGATATTATGGATGCTGGTATTTGCATATATTCATTTATGTCTTTTAGGTTTATTGTTTGTGATGTTATTGTGAAATAGTAGTTTATCATTTCGCTTGTAACGTAGGGTAAGAGGCCTTGTATTACTACTATTTGTGTTGATAATTTTCCTTCACAGTATTTTATAAAGCCATCATGATCATATGATGCATATAATCTTTCCACATGTACTTTTACGGTGTACGTTTTCGATGTGGCTCCTACTGATATTTTTACTGGAACATTTAAGTCTAATTTATCTATGTTTAGGTCAGTTCCGCTTCTTGATGGATTATATAGTATGTTTATGCTTGTAAGTCTACTTAGCAGTATCCTTGTTTCATCTACTCTGATTTCCCTAATATATGTCTCTATTCTTGGTAATTGGATTGCAGTGTAGTCTACGTATTGTGCTCCATTAATGGTGTATTGTATCATCATGCCCTTTATATCCCCTCTTATTGGATTTGCTGTTGCATACAAGTTTCCTGCTAGTAGGGTTGCTATTAAAACTGTTAAAATAATTTTTGATATTGTTCCAATACCCTTTTTCACTGTTGGCTCTATGTATGGTGGCATTGTATATGTGTAGTTAAATCCACTATTATATCTCTCCCTTTCAATTACGTCTGATAGTATTATTGGTAGTATGGCTATTCCAGCTAGGAATCCACCTGCATGTGCAAACACAGCTGTTGTCCCAGCAACTTTTGCATATCCATATAATACTTGTGTTGCAAACCAGGATATTAGATAGTATTCTGCTTTAACTCTGAATCTCAATGGGAATGGGAAGAATATGTATGGCGAGTACATTATTAGATAGGTTCCTGGATACATTATTAGATATGCTCCAAGAACTCCACTTATAGCTCCTGAAGCTCCAACTGCTGGTATTATGTATGATACTAATCCACTTACATAGCTGAAGGCTGTGTGGAATATTGATGCCACTATGCCTGAGAATAGGTATAATACCAGTAGTTTCTTCCCACCAATAACCCTGGTTACTGGTTTACCGAATAGGTATAGGTAGTACATGTTGAATAATATGTGGAATATGTCTGCATGTATGAACATTGATGTAAAAATTCTATACATGTTTCGCGTGTCTCCTATCAGTGATGGTATGAATCCAAACATGTTAACCCAGTAGTCGCTTGTCTCCATGAAGAATCTCTCATATGATGTTATTATGTACACTATTATGTTTAGAAGTATAATTGCTGTTAGAATTCCCGTGCTTTTTTCATGCTCCATCATTATACATCACGATGTTACTAACTATCTCTAATGTAGAGCCTAAAACATATCTCTTTCGTATCTGAAGTATAGGTTTTATTAGTTATTTTATAAATGTGTGTATTGAATATGTTTGGTGGTGTAAAGTTTGCCTGAGTTTATAGACCTATACATTAGAGATTTATTTTCAAAAGCTAATGTTCTTAGAAACCTCTATAATTTACATGAAGATCATGGTTTAAGTAATGTTTTAGGTGATTATTTCGATAAGTATTGGGTTGAATTCAAGTTTTCCAAAGATTCAAGTATGGATTTCAATGTTTTTGCTGTGGATAGTAGTTCAAGGCATTTGAATACTGGGAATGGTGGTATATTTTATGTGGCTAGAGCTTTGGGTTTAACTGGATCTGGTGATGTGTATCGTAGAGTTGATTGTGGATTTGATTTCTGTTTTACTGGTAATGGTAGTGAATTTATTGGTAGGGTTATGGAGTGGTTAGAGCATTTAACGATTATTGATGCTTTGAATTCTGGTTTTAGGGGGGTAGTACTGCTGGATGGATCGCTGTATGGTAGACTTTCACATGTACCATTGGAATTCAATTTAACTAGCAATAGGGGTTTCATGATTAAATATTTTGATGATCTGATTAAACTTATGGATTTATGTAGGAGGTTTAAAGTTCCATTGATTGGTGTTAGTAAGGGTAGTGTATCCCACTTCTTCAGAGACTTCCTCTTCGGTTTATTGGCTGTGGATGTTGGTGTTAAGCTTGGTTTTGATGCTCTCTTAATTAAGAATTGGATTTTCAAAATTTTCGATGCTAGAAGGAGTGCTGCAAATATTTTGAGTGGGCTTCCAGAGGATTTGAAGAAGATTTTCATTGGTTTAATTCATAGGAAACCAGATTTCCAACTTATACTTAGATATTCGAAATCTACTGGTTACACATTTCCATTATTACTTAATCCTCCTCCAAGGACTATTAGAGCATTTAAACTTGCTGAGCGGAATCCAGTTGATTTCTTGAAAGCAGCTTTCCCCTACTCTTCCTTTTCAGGGGATTTCGTTGATTGGGCTGTTAACGTTGTTTCTAAATTTAAGGATCTCCCGGCCATAATATCCTTCCATGTTCTTCCATCTCTGGGTGATATCCCCATGAGGGTTGATGTCCCTGCATGTTTTTTCGATGTTGATGAGAAATTCATTAATTTTAAGTGGCCTGAAGCTATTGATGTTGATGTCACCCCTATCTTAAACATTTTATCTGCTGGTTATTGTGGTTTAGATAATTATAATGTTTGGCTTACAAGTGTTGATAGGATGGTTAGGCTTGGTAGGAGGGTTTTTGAGGATATGTATCTATCTAAATTTGAGGAAATTGTTAATGCTAAGGTGACTTCGAGGGGGTATAGGCGTGTCAGATATCCATGAAGGTTTAGATAAACTTGGGTATGTTGTGGGTGAGGCTAACCCCACATACTTCTATTTCATAGTTGATGAAGGTAAGTATCCTCCAATGTGGGAGTATGTGGTTGTTAGATCTATGGAAAATGTTAATGGCAATGATGTTGAAGTTATGGTTGTGGCTCAGATATGTGAAATACTTTCTTCAAGTCTAGCTTTGGATCTATCCTCTAAACCTAGACATGAAGCTGTTGAGAGAATTGTTAAAGCTGGACTTGTGGATAAGAGGATTCTTGCTAAAGCTAGGGTTTTAGGATTCAATTATAATGGTGAAGTCCTACAGCCTAGAAGAGCTGTTCACCCTGGAAATGAGGTTTATAGAGCTCCATCAAGTATCCTTAAAGAATTCTATTCATACCCAGATTCCGAAAGTCTACATATTGGTTCACTGATAAATAGGGTTGACGTTCCAGTTAGCATATCCCTTAAGGGGTTTAGAAGACATCTAGCAATATTGGCGCAGACAGGTGCTGGGAAGAGTTATGCTGCAGGAGTTTTATTAGAGGAGTTGCTTAAGAAGGGGGCTACTGCAATTGTTCTAGATCCACATGCAGATCATGTCTTCTTTTCACGTAGTAGGAGTGGTGGCTTTTATTCTAAGAGAGTTACCGTATTTAGAACGCCTGAGAGTAGTGGGAGGTATAATGCTAGTGACATAGGCTTTTTATCCACATATGAAATTAAGTTTTCAGATCTTAGTGTTGATGAGATAGCCACAATTTGTGGTATAGAGGAGAGATGGATGAATATAATATCTGCTATAAGAGATGCTCTTAGAGAGTTGAGAGAACAGAAGGGGGATTCATATAGTTTAGAGGATTTAATTGAATTTCTAGAGTCTAATGATGATGAAAATTACATTAGGGCATTGAAGTATGTTAGGAAGCTTCAGAGGATTAATGTTTTTGGTAATGTGACCACGCATATATTGAACATTCTCAAACCAAAGCATATCTCAATAATTGATTTATCTGGTTTAGATGATGAAGTTTCAGATTACGTTGCATATAGAATTCTAAATGATACTTTTAATGTTGTTAAATCACAGAAATATCCATATCCAGTTTTCATAGTTATTGAAGAAGCTCATAGATTTGTTCCAAGCAAAGAGTCTACGCTTTCAAAGGGTATAATTAAACGTATAGCTGCTGAGGGTAGGAAGTTCGGTTTATTCCTCATAATCATAAGTCAAAGACCTTCAAAGATAGATCCTGATGTTTTAAGTCAATGTAATAGTCAAATGATTTTGAGAATAACTAATCCTGAGGATCAAGAGGCTGTTAAGAGGAGTTCTGAGAGGATGAGTGAAGATCTTCTCAGAGATCTCCCTGGACTAAATATTGGTGAAGCAGTTATAGTTGGGGAGGTTGTAAAAGCTCCAGTCATGGTTAGAATTAGGTCTAGGGAGACCATGGAGGGTGGTGCAGATATAGATGTTATTTCAAAACTTGCTGAAGCTTCAAGAGAGGCTGAAGAAGGTGAGAAGAGGTTGGCTGAGCTGGTGATTGAAGAGCGTAAACGTATTAAGGAGTTAATTGAAGGATAATTTTGGTGATCAACCTTTAGAATTGCACATATTTCTGATACCCATTTGGGGTATAGGCAGTATAATCTTGATGAGAGGGAATTCGACTTTTATGATGTATTTAATGAAGCTGTCGAAATTATTCTTAAAGAAGATGTTGATCTAGTTATACATTCAGGAGATCTCTTTGACTCCCCACTACCACCAATAAAAGCTCTCAAAATATTTAGAGATGCTGTTAAGAGGATTTCTAGTAAAGCTAAATTTATATCTGTTCTTGGAGATCACGATATGCCTAAGAGGCGTGGGTTATATCCCCATAGTCTTTTTGATGATGTTAAGGTTTTAGGTTTAGGGCGTCTTGAACACATGGATTTTAATGGTGTGTTGATAGCTGGAGTATCTAATCTCAGAGGGAGAAGTATTGAATTGTTAAGGGAGGAAATAAAGAAGTTTGATAAGATATCTAGTGGGTATAGGAAGTCTATATTCATTATGCATCAAGCTATAGATAGATATCTCCCCTTTGAAGGAGCTTATGAAGTTAGAGAAGATGAACTTCCAAGAACAGCTTCATATTATGCTCTTGGACATATTCACTCTAGAATTCTAGCACGTTTCGGTGGAGGCTTACTAGCTTATTCAGGTTCAACTGAGATTAATAGTAAGAGTGATATCCCCTCTTGGCGTAGTGATGGTAAAGGCTTTTTCCTCGTAGACTTAGATGGTGATGAACCTAAAGTTCAAAAAGTCAATTTGAATGTTAGACCACAAATTGATTTAGAATTGAATATTATGGATAGAGGTGGATTGAGTAATGCATTGAAAATTTTAAATGAAAACTTGATTTCCATATCAAAGCTTTCAAATAAACTTCCAATAATTCATTTGAACATTAAATGTAGAGGTGTGGAGAGACAGAATGTTGTGAATAAGATTAACGATGCAATTAAGGGCAGAATTCTAACGTCGAGAATAAGTTTTGTAGAGGAATATTCTCTTCCATCAGTAACTGCAATTAAAGGTAGCGTTGATCAAAGGGGGCTTATAGGTGAAATTTTAAAGAGGTATGGTTTAAGTGATGAGAAGTTCATTGATTTAGCTTTAGAACTTCAAGACCTCCTTGTAAATGACGAGGTAGATGAAGCAATAAATTTAGTGAAAAAGCTCTTAGGGGTTGATGTGTAATGATAATTTTGAAGGATATCACCATCAAAAACTTCTTATCACATGAAAATACAAGAATAAGCTTCCCTCTAGGGGTAATAGCCTTAGTGGGTCCCAATGGTTCTGGGAAGACTGCCATAATGGATGCAATAATACATTCACTACTTGGATTTAGAGGTGTTAGAAGTAGAGCTAGTAGTGTTGATGATCTGATAAGATTTGGAGCTAAATCCATGGAGTTGGAATTGAATTTCGAAGCTGATGGGAAGGAGTACAATTTGAATTGGCGTAGGGAGAGAGGTGGCGAAGTGAATGCTAGACTCCAATGTAAAGGTGTTGGACTAATAACCGATTCTGCTACGAAGACAGTTCAAGAAGTCTTAAAGATAATTGGGGTAGATAAGGATACGCTATTAAGCTCAGTATTCATCCGTCAAGGTGAAATTACAAATCTAATAGAGGAAGAGCCAAGTAAGAGGAAGGAGGTTATAGGTAGAATACTGGGATTGGACAGATATGAGAAGGCATATGAAAAGATGCGTGAAGTAATAGATCATCTTGAAAAGATGAAGAACACTTATTCCAATGAAGCTAAGAGAATTGATGGATCCATTGAAGTTTTAAAGAAGCGTCTAGACAAGTTATCACAAGACATTAAAGCCCACCAAGAAAAGCTGACGAAACGTAAAGATGAACTCAGCTCTAAATTGATGGAGCTTAAATCGCTACAAATGGAGAAGGAGATGCTGGATAGTATGAAGAAGATGTATGATGAATTACGTGAAAGGAGAGGGAGAATTGAGGAGAATATGAAACGCGTTGAAGAATCACTTAAGGAGCTGAGGGATAAGCAAGCCAAATGTGCAGATGCCAAGAATAGAATTGAAGTCATGAAAAACGAGATTTCCAGAATTCCATTACTAGAGAGGTATATCGAGATCTACTATGAAATGGAGAAACTGAATCTTAATATAAAAAGCTTGAATGAGGATTTCAGTAAATTAAAGGAATTGGAGAATTATGAAAAGCAATTAGCGGATTTATCCAGTGAAGTGTTAAAGTATTTGCCAGAGCCCTCTATGGAAGTTTTGAGGAGAATGCTGGAAATTCTCCGAAACTCGGAGAAGGCTATTCAAGATGAAATTAATGAAAAGCAACGTGAAATGGGTGAACGAATTGGAAGGATAAATGAGTTTAAGGGGCATATTGAGCACATAGAAAGACTGGACGTATGCCCAGTATGCA
>Ga0185307_1001489_pt1 | contig 12944 bp, 10 predicted proteins | sample LHCtaG_FD_128010 | JGI IMG/M metagenome (GOLD analysis project Ga0185307, IMG submission 128010) | Hot spring microbial communities from Little Hot Creek, USA to study Microbial Dark Matter (Phase II) - LHC4sed_matched (SPADES... | ecosystem: Environmental > Aquatic > Thermal springs > Hot... | reverse complement strand
TAGTGGTTTTAGCGGTTGCAGCGGGTTCAGCCGCATTTTATCTCCTTGCGGGAATTAAAGGAGGGCCCGGAGCTCCGCCGAGCACCACTTCAAGACTGTACGTTTCAAACGTTGAGATAGATGGGTTCCTGTTTGAGGAAGAGGAGCTTTACATGAGGTTGAAGATAAGCGGGGAGGTTGACGTGAGGGATCGCGTGGAGATAAATGGAGTTTACGGCTGGTGGTTCGGTCGCATAAACGTGACGCTTCCTGATGGAACTCCAGCGAGACTTTTCCCGCCTGAAGATCACACGAGCATTTTAACCCAGTTCCGCCAAATATCTGGAACTTTGACTGTTGATGTTAATCTTCCATGGGAATGGTACGAGCGGCATTGCCTAGAAGGTGTGTACAAGGTCGCCGTTTGGCTGAAGGGTCCATATGAGAACCGTACAGTGCTTTATGAAAAGGCTTTCAACCTTAAAATGGCCCTTACTGCAACGGTTTCCCCAACCAGCTGGAGGTCCTGGGAAGAAAACGTGACGATAACCGTGTCAAATAAAGGCGACATTCCTTTGATTCTGCAAGGAGTCGGAATGGAAATTTCGGGAACTGGGACTGTGATCGGTTGGATTTTCGCGCCAACCCCCAAGCAAAGAATCCTCGTCGTAATGCCAGGCGAAACAAAAACATGGACGGGTTTGCCGACGGTGATTGGAGACTTTAAGAAAAACCTAAGCGGGAAAACGCTTCAAGTGGATTTCGTTTTAGGTATAGCTGGTGCACCTCGACGTTTTGCAACAACCGCAAACATAAGTTTCCCATAACTATACTATTGGAGCCCGACTTCGAAGGCCCTCTAAGGTTTAACTTTGCAGGTCGTCAAAATAGTCGTTTATCCCATACTGATTATTTTTACGCCTTTTTGGAATTTGCAGCATAAACCCTAACGCTGTCAAGGAATCTTCTCTCCGGGCTCAGTTAAGAACTCCCTGTTTTCAGCACCCCAAACTTGGTTTATTCTAGGGGCTTTTCTTGACGGATATGAGGCCGCACGGCAAAGGCTAAGTAAAAATATTTGGCGCCTATAACATGTTGCATCTAAGCTTAAATGGTTACAAACCTTCCTCCTGAGGCTAAGGCAAAGTGGGCTGATGCTTCAGCCTGCCGTTCTCTGCCCGAAAAAATAAGGCTTACGATTCTTCAAGACGGAATAGCGGCAGGGGAGGAGCCGGCGGGCAGTAGCCACCAACGCAACCTTCCTACTCCCACGCTCAGCAATACGGTGATAAGCCCTAGTAATAGCCGTATCATACTTTATATGAGTCGTGGCAGCCTCAAACACAGCCAAACGAAGCCAACGGCTACCCTCACGAGTAATCCGGCCATGCCTAGCCACACCTCCACTACTATACGTTGAAGGAACAATACCAGCATAACTGCAAAGGTGATCTCCGCTCCTGAAACGGCTTACATCTCCAATTTCCGCCTTAACAAGCAAAGCCAAGTAATAGCCAAAACCCGGAACGGTCATCAAAACCCTGAGGGCGCACATCGATACCCTCATGAAATACGGGTGGGTAGCTCACGCTTGTGGCAGTTTTGGCAGGTAGAGAAGTTTATAAAATTATGGAGACATCACACTCTACGGTGAAAACTTGTCCCGCCCCCAATGTATGGTCAATGTATGGTTGAAGGGGGCGGGGAGAGGTAATTCGCACCCAAAACGGTGACGGGCCCGGGGGGACTTGAACCCCCGACCTCCGGCTCCGAAGGCCGTTGCTCTATCCTGGCTGAGCTACGGGCCCCGTAATCTTAACTAGCCTCTCCCTTAAGCCTCTTTTCTCGAGCTGTCGTGAAAGGGCTCGTGTTAATGAGCATTAAGCCCAAGTACGGCCTAGAGATATTGAGAGGCCGCAAGAAGGTCGAGCTCAGGGGCTCTGTGGGCACGATAACCTCGGGTGACGTCGTCGTCCTCTACTTGAGCTCTCCGATACAAGCCATAGGCGGGGAGTTCAGGGCTGGGAGAGTGGTCTTTGGGATCGATGAAATCAAGAGATTCGTAGAGGGGCTCGAGGACCCAGGGGTCGATAGGGAGGACTGGGGCTATCTAACCGGCAGGAGGAAGCCGATGGCAATAGAGGTCCTGGACCCTTTGGAGTATGAGGTCAAGGTGACCTTGCGTGCCCTGAGAAGCGAGCTCCCGGGCTTCAGGCCTCCAAGGAGCTACAGGGTCTTGAGACCTGCGGAGCCCCTCTACGACGTCATAGAGAGGATTAGGAAGACGTCTCTCAGACGCCCTAAGGCCTAGACTTAGCCCCTCTTAGGAGCCCGTTGGCCAGATCCTTCAAGGCCCCCTCTTGGTCCTTGGCCTTGACGACGCCCGACGCCACCAAAACCCCTTGAGCCCCCAGCCTGAGCGCGGCCTCCACGTCTTCGCCGCTTGTTATCCCAGCGCCACATATGATGACGACCTCAGGGTTCACCTGCTTGATGAGCTTTATCGTATCAGTTATGACCTCTGGCCTAACCTTGGACACTGCCCTGCCAGTACCTATGAGCTCGGGGGGCTCTATGGCTATGAACCTTGGCTTTAGGGCCGAGAGGGAAGCGGCTACCTCAGGGGTGCTCGCGCACACTATGACCTCTAGGCCAGCGCTCTTGGCCCTCTTGACGACCTCGTCTATCTCGTCTATCCGCAACCTCTTCTCCGAGTGGTTGACTAGGGTCCCCACGGCCCCGGCCTCCTTAATCGCCTCAACGGTCACGCCTCCGGTGTAGGCCCCAGGAGGATGGGGGTCTACGTGCTGTGCTAGGACCGGTATCGAGACCGAGGAGGCTATTACGGCGATGTCGACGGCCTGGGGGGCCACGGCCACGTTGACTCTTAGCTCTTTCGCCACCTTCTCGCATCTCTTCGCTAGCTCTAGGGCCCTCCGGCCGGTCGCCTCCAAGTACGTCTTGAAGTTCACTATAATGAGCGGGGGCTCGAGCACTTTCATACTGAATACCGAGCCCCAAATAGCTTAAAAGGTTATCTGAAAGGCCTTGAGTAGACTTTAGCCGGGGTGCCCCTTGCTCCCACACCCGGTCGACGAGATAAGGTGCTCGAAGAGTGAGGACCTCAAGGGCTTCAATGTCGCCCTCTGCGTAACGGGGAGCGTCGCCTCCTACAGAGCCCTCGACCTAGCTCGAGAGCTGATAAGGAGGGGGGCGAACGTCAGGTTCGTGGCCACCCCGAAGTCCTTGAAGTTCGTGACCCCGACTATGATGCGCTGGGCCTCTGGCCATAGGCCGATAGTGAAGGGCACCGGGAGGACCGAGCACATAGCAATCGCCTGTAGGAGCGGGTGGGCCCACGCGGTGGTAGTGGCCCCAGCGACCGCCAACACTATATGCAAACTCGCCAGCGGCATCTGCGACAACGTGGTAATGGACGTGTTGATGACGGCACTGGGCTCTCGAAAGACGATAATAATGGCTCCGGCCATGCACGTGGACATGTACCTCTCGCCGATAGTCAAGGAGGGGCTCGAGAAGCTGAGGAAAATAGGGGTCATAGTAGTCGACCCGGACTTCGAGGAAGGGAGGCTGAGGATGGCCTCTGTAGAGGAGATAGCAGACGTGGTAGAGGACTCGCTGAACCCCGTAGCTGGCCTGAGGGGCTTAAAGGTCCTCGTAACTGCAGGGCCGACGCGCGAACACTTAGACCCCGTGAGGTTCCTGAGCAACGCTAGCTCGGGCAAGATGGGCTACGCCATAGCCTCTGTGTGCGCCAACAACGGCGCCGAGACGTTCTTGATATCAGGCCCTACGAACCTCAAGCCCCCCAAGGGCGTGCACTTTAGGAGCGTCACCTCAACTAGGGAAATGCTGGACACCTGCTTAGAGGTCGTGGACAGAGAAGGCCCTCAAATAATAGTGTTAGCGGCAGCGCCCTCAGACTTTTGCTTCGAGGAGAGCTACGGCGACAAGGTGAGCTCCGACGCCACTCTGAGGGTCACCTTGAGGCCCACTCCCAAGATATCGAAGGCCCTGAGGGAGAGGGCGCCTGAAGCCGTCCTCGTGGGCTTCAAGGCCGAGTACGGCGTCCCTCTCGAGGAGCACATGAGGAGGGCGAAGGCGAGGATGGAGGAGCACGGCTTCGACATCATCATCGCGAATGACGTCTCGAGGCGCGACGTGGGCTTCGGCTCGGACTTCAACGAGGGCGTGGTCATAACCAAGGACAAGACGTTTAAGACGGGCAAGCTGACTAAGAGGGCTTTAGCTCGAGTGCTCTTGCGCGAGGCCGTCGAGGCCTTGAGGGCAAAGAGGGCCCTTGGCTAGGCTTGGAGCTTCTTGACCCTCTCGAATATCTCGAGCCACGTGAGCATGCAGCGACCGAGCTCGTAGAGCCTCTCCACGTCACTCTCGTACTTGGCCATGTTCGTGAGCTCCATGAGCTTCTGGCTCGCGGTCGTCGTTAGCTCGCTTATGACTTGGATCTGAACAGCCTTAGTTACGTCCTCTCCCTCTTTTACAAATACAACCCTCTTCTCGCATCCCGGGCAGTAAACGTCTCCGCTCTTCAACTTAAAAAGAGGAGAGTTGCATATCGGGCAGACGTCAGCGAGCATGGTCGCTCCGCTTCTCAAGAGGTCGACCATGCGCCTCATCTTAGCGGCGTCGTCCCTGCTCACGAAGGCACCACCAATCTCGCACGCCTAGTCCTTTATCTGCTCCAATATGCTAACGGCTTGCCAGATGGCCGTCCTAGCGAAGAGCGGCATGTTTGGGTCTTGACTGCACTCGTCGAGTATGCTTATGGCGTTCGCCGCCCTTACTCCGGGCGTGTACTTCTTGTCCCTCAAGACCTTTATCGACTCGCTACACGCCCTCCTTATGTTCCGAGGGACTCCGAGGTCGTCGGCTATTCTCTGTAGAACCATGATGGCTTGCTGGATTTTGCGCTCAACGTCGCCCTCGACAGACATCGACAACACCCCTCACAAAGCAAGTCGAGAGGGGAAGTAGTCACAAGGTCTAGTAAGAAAAGGCTTAAGCTCTTTCTTAAAAATCTTTCATATAAGGTCCAATGCGATAAGCGAAGGATCACGGGTGCTCAGGCTTTGAGCGAAATCTCCGTGATGGTTAGGGGGATATACACGACGGCCCTCGTCAAGCTACTACTGGATCACGGCCTTAGAATAGCTAAGCCGTCTGCAACGACGGCCGAGAGGTTTGGCCTCAAAGAATCGCCCAGGGACTGGGACGTGGCGATCAGGGACTACAAGCCCCCCAAGGGCTCTATAGCCGTCGAGGGCCCAAAGGCTAGCGAGGTCGTGGGCCTATTAATGAACACCTTACCAGACGCCATCGTCACGAGGAGGAAGGTAGGCTACGAGATTTACAAGGGGATCGTCGAAAGGGTCGACGAAAAGGGGTGCTACGTAAACTACGGCGATGGGATTGGCTTCTTGCTCGAGAGGCTAGTCGAGGGGCAAGAAGTGATAGTCTCGCCCATCAAGAATGAGGCCCTCAAGGGTAGCTATACCACCTTGACGAAGAGGGTAAGGCTGGTCGGCCACTACGCGGACTTGGTGAAGGACGGCAGGGTCTCGACGCCCAAGGAAATGCCTCCAGCGACAGCCAGCAAGCTGATGAACTTGGGCAACTTGATGAGGCCGCCGGACTGGGGGGTGCAGTGGAAGAGAGAGGCATCGACGGCGAGCATGAGCGAGCTTCTCGACGAGCTCCAGAGGCTGAGGGAGGAGGCCCTGAAGTTAATGCGGAGAGCTCAGGAGGTCAAGGCGCCTTGCCTCATATATGAGCCGCCGACGCGCTACGTGATCATGTTGTCCTACGATAGCAAGAGGCGCTTAGATGAGCTCCGAGGCCTAGTGATCGCGACCATGCCAAATCACCACCTGATAAAGAGCTGGGGGAGGAAGTACGCGTATGCGGTCGACGTGGTGGAGAAGCTCATGACTACTTTGGGCGAAGAGATAGGCGCCATGGCCTCTGACGCAATCGTGAAGGGCGCGGTCGAAAGAGGTGCTAAAATGGTGATAGAGCACATAAAGCCCGATGGCAAGATCTACGAGCTCACGCCCGGGGTCGTGGAGGAGTTCGACGCCGAGACCGTGACGGTGACGCTGAAGAGGAAGTTTAAGGGCGGCGGGGTCTACGACGGCCTAGAGGTGCCAAAGGAACGGGGGGACTACGGCCTCTCGACCTACAGGCTTGGATCTCTGATATCGAAGACCGCTTACTACGACGAGAGGGGAGGCCCAAAGGGCATCTACGTCAACATATCCACCCCAGTAGAGTTGACCCCTAAGAGGATAAGGTACGTGGACCTAGAGGTCGACGTGGTGGCCAAGCCGAATGGAGAGGTCAGGGTCCTAGACTTGGACAAGGCAAAGGAGCTCGTGGAGAGAGGAGCGATAACAGCCAAGCTCTACGACGCTGTGATCGAGACAGCAGAGAAGGTCAGGAAGATGTTGATCGAGAAGGGGGACGTGGAGCTGGACCTCAGGCCTTTCTGACCCTGACCACCAAGAACCCCTGCTTGAAAGAAACGATCCTCAAAGACGTGGGGTCGAGGGGCTCGGGGAACCTTATGACCTTCCTGTACCTCTTGAACTCGACGTTCTTCTGAACAGTTCCCCAGCGCTCGAACCTCACCCCCTCCCTTATCTCCGCCTCGACCTTCATGGTGTCATTGCCCTCGACGTAGACGTTTATCTTGCCGCTGTCGACGAGGGGTAGGTCGACCACGACTTCGTACTCGTCCCCCAAGTCTCTTATGGTGGATAGAGGGGTGAGGCAACACTCGCTGGCGTTCCACATGGGCTCCTCAAGGTCCTCGAAGAACGACGAGAGCCTCTCGACCTCGCTCCTTATCTCGTCTAGGAGGTCGGAGATCGATTCGAAGAGGGTCCTCCTCCTTTTGAACACACGCGTCACCTCTACGTGTACATCAACGGGACCTCGTACTCGTGACCCTTCCTCATCTGCTTCATGAACTCCGCCGTCCTCCTCATTAGCTCGCGGGTCCTCACCCTTATCATCTCCGCCTCCTCTAGCAACGGCTTGACATCCACGTCTATCTCGAGCATCCTGTTCAAGGCCGTAATCGCCTGGGCTGCGGCGCCGGGGTCTGGATACTCCAGGAAGCACTGCGCTAAGAGCATCACGGTTGGAAGGCCCCTTTTAATGCCCTCCCTCATCATCACTGCTGTAGGCCCGACTACGAAGCCCTCCTCGAAGCTCTTCACGTTGGCCTTAGCTAGCATCTCGTAGAGCTCGAAGCTACCTGCTATGCCATAGACTTCGGGGATCTCGATCTCGAGCCTGTTCGGCACGGCGATGCCGGTGATGGCTATTATCCCCTTGGCCCCCTCCCTTACCGCCCACTCGACGACGCTCTTGCCTAACGGATAGACGAGCGAGGGGTAGATTGGGACCTCGCTGCTCAAGACCATCAAGCCCTGCCTGCCGAAGACCCTCATCGGATCGCAGACCTTGGACTGGTGGACGACTATCACCGGCGGCAGGAGCTCGCTCTCCACGTAGGCTATGGCCTCTAAGCCTAGGGCTCTAACCACGTGGGCCGCTGAGATTGCTCCCACGAGCCCCGCGTCGGGGAGACCGACGACGAGCCAGCTATCTTTGAAGCCCTTACCAACTATCTTCACTTCCAAGCTGGGCACCGAGAATACAGAGCAGAGCTCGATGAGATAAAGCTAACTTCAGCTCGAAGGCCTAACATTTAAGAGCGCCCGCTAAAAATCATAGACAAGGCCCGGTCGTATAGAGGCCTGCGTGGGGCCGTAGAGCCAGGTCAAGTATCCCGGCCTTTCGAGCCGGAGACCCGGGTTCAAATCCCGGCCGGGCCATTAACTCCGCATAACCCCACTTCTCGCACCAACCTTTTGTCGCGCAGACATCGTAAATGAAATTAGATGACCTTTACTTTGTCTTTTATATAACTCGATGACCTCAATTACATTAGTACTATATGCCGAGTAAGTGCGTAATGGGGGCATAGTTGTGAAGGACGAGAGAGCGGTGAGCTACGTCTGTTATAATATCAGTCGTGATTGCGGTAGCAATGGCGTAGCCGTGGGGTACTGGGTGTTGGGGCTGGGCGCGACCTTCACGAAGCACGAGATATGAGAGGTGCACTTGATTTACGCCGGGAGGACCACAGGTTGGTGGAAGGTAACGGCGAAGCCGGGCACTACTGGTAGCAGGGCCGCGAGATTAACGCTATATTAATTAATGGGAGGCCTGTACCCCAAACCCTTGTTGCAGACGGCTACGTCATGGTGGATGGAACCGTGCCAATCAACGTCATTGCAACTCTAGATTCCGGGAAGAGTCACACCATTACGATAATTTTAGACAACACCTTAGCCAACGTGATGGACATGACCCTTGTCCAAAACATTAGAGTCGAGGTAGCATTCTGTGCAACGGCTGGTGGCATTACCCGAAGGTAGCGGTCCTCTCCTAACGGCTTTACTCGCCCAACAGTGCATGGGTATGAGATTTGAGGCATCGTAAAAGCGTAGTGTATGCTGAAGATGTGGCCAAGACTTGTGCTAAGTCCCTCATTGATTGTCGCTCTAACGCGTCGTCGCACGCGCCACCGTAGCTAAAGCCACATTCCTTGAAGCGAGGTCGACAAGTTGCTTCGACGCCGCTCAAGCGCCTATCGCGGTGCGCGCAAAGGCGAAGCCGTCTTCGGGTATGAGGTCGTCTCACTAAGCTTCCCTCATTTCTCTCGGCCTCGCGAACCTCTCGTACCAGTTTTCGAAGACCTCAGGCGCCGCTACGCGTAGCCCTACGGGCGCCTCGGCTTCTTCATGCACCGCGACCGCGACGTCGCGCTTTAGCTTCACGTCGGGCGTCACTACGAGTACGCCTACGCTGCTTGAGGCCTATAGTTCTCCTCCCACGACGGAGCCTATCAAGCGCGCTACGTCCTTCACCCTCTTTGCGACCTCTAAGCGGTCCCTGAGATGGCAACGATCGGGTCCACGCTGGCTCGACAAGCGACCTGAACGCCTCCAAGACGAACTCAACTATGCCCTTGGCCTCCTCGATTGCGTACTCAATGGGAGGCGCCTCGAAGCCATGCGGGGCTCCTCAAAGCGCGCAGCGTAGTGCATTTTCCATGCTGTTGACCAACGCCAAGACTGCCACAAGCTGATGAGCGCTGAGTAAAGCTTTTATTTCCACCCTTCCCTTTTAATCTTTTTTAAAGTGAGGGGAGTAGTATAGGGAGGTAGAGGAATGCCAAAGCCGTCAAAGGTCTTGATCCTTAGCCTTGTCTTAACCTACGGCTACGCCTTTGCGCTGTGGATAGCCGAAGCCGCCATCAAGGACTTGCCCGGCATAATGGTCGGGGGCATACCGCTGAGCCTCCTCTACATAGTCCCGATAGGCGGGATACTATTGGGTTGCGCGCTAGCGGCCATCAACTCGTGGTACTTCAGTAAGAGGGACGTGGAAGCGGCCAAACCCCTCAAGGAGGAGGAGAAGAAGGGGTGAGCGAATGCAAGTAGGGCTCGAGGCAGCTTGGGCGATAGTGATCATCTACTTCGCCATCCTGATATGGATGGGCCTTTGGTCGAGGAAAGCGATAGTCTCGCCCGAGGACTATCACATCGCCGGCAGGAAGGTCGGGGCCTTCATCAACGGATCTGCCTACTGCGCAGGGTACCTCAGCATTGCGAGCTTCTTGGGCCTGCCAGCATTTATCTTCCTCTTAGGCATGCCCTTTGACTGGGCTTTGCTGGGCATAGCGTCGGCCATGCCCTTCGGAGCTGCGCTCGTAGCTGCCCAGCTCAGGAAAGCAATGCCCGTCAGCACAGCTGACTACTTTGCTTGGAGGTATGAGACTGATCGCTTTGGGCGGACGATCTTAACAGTGGCGTACATGTGGGGCAGCATCCTCTACATCACGCTCTGCTTAGTGGGCATGGGCTTGATGTTCGTCTCGATCTTAAGGGTCCACTACGTGATAGCCCTAATCATAGTCACCATAATAATGCTGTTCTACCTCTGGCTCGGGGGGATGGTCGCGACCACGCTTACTTCCGCTTTCCAGTGCTGGGTCATGGTACTCGCGGCGTGGGCGATCGTCGCGGGCATGTTTATGGTAGCGGGTGGTCCGGCTCAGCTCTTCGAGGCATCGAAGCAGCTACAGCCACACTTCTTCATAAGCGGGCCACACAATGCTGCCTTCGTCAGGACAATGGTTAAGACGTGGTTCGACCCAGCAATGGTCTTCGCGAGCGGCTTCTTCGCGATGTTCTGCTGGTACATGGTCTGGAATTGGGGAGGAATCACCATGCCCTACGCTATCGTCAGGATCTTCACGACCTTCGACAGAAGGACGGCTAGGTGGACCCTGTTCTGGGCCCCATTATTCGTGTGGGTCTTCTACACGGCCCTGACCATCATAGGCATAGGAGCTAGGCCGGTGGTAGAAATCTTCGGCCCTCATCCGGTAATCGAGGAGGCCAAGAAGCTCCATCCCGTGCCAAGTATGGGGGTCTTCAGGTGGTACTACATCAATTATGGCATAGGCTCCCTCGTAGACTACGCGACCATAGCCGTGGCCGAAGCCATCAAGAATCCGTGGATCTTGGGCCTAGCCGGTGCTGGGATCCTGTCCATAGGCATGTCCACCATAGCCGCGTGGGCCATGATATCAGCGACCATCGTAGCTAGGGACTGGCCTCGCTTCATACTCGGGAGAGGAGCTCTACCGCCGAAGAGGGAGATACTCGTCGCCAGGATCACCATGATAGTACTCCTCATAGTGTCCCTATTCATAGCGCTCGCTCCTCCAGCACTAATATTGGACCTGTCGGGCGCGGCCTTCCTAGTCATTGTAACCATTTGCGGACCACCGATGTTCCTAGGCATTTGGTGGAAGCGCGGCGGGCCCACGGCCTTCAAGATCTACTCGGTCACGATGTTCATAGCCACGGTGTTCTCGTGGCTATACTCCTACTTGGTCTGGGGCTCGCCGCATGCGTGCGTCTTCTACCCAAGCTTCGCCACGCCACACCAAGTCTACTGGTACCCAATAGGCCTCGTTTACTGGATCATACTCTGCCTCGTGACTAAGCCAGCTAAGCCAGAGACCATTAAGAGGTACTGCGAAGACTTACACACGCCGTAGAACTGGAATAGCCGTAAAACCCACCTTCTTTTTATGATGTTGGCTAATTACCGGGATTACTAGTGAGCTTGATCAAAAAGGACCTCAAACGCGATTTCGTGAAAAACTTTAAATTTCCCTCATCTCTAATCAATTTTAATTGAGATAGGGAACATTGTTAAAGGAATAGGAGCTAGGAGGGTTTCGCGTGAGCGTGAAAGAGATATTTAAGGAGTTCATCACCATACAGGACACCGACGACTTAGAGCAAAGAGAGGTGAAGCTAAGGGATTTCTTCAGCAAATTGAATGCCATGACTTGGCCCAAGTACTTCAACTGGGAGGACGAGATCTTCGAGGGATTGCAGTGTGAGGAGAGGCCGCACCAAAAGGCCTTGATCTGCGTTAATCTCGACACCGACGAAGTGAAGAGCTTCACTTACAAGGAGTGCGCGATCAACGCCAATAAGCTCCTCAACTTCCTGCGCGAGCACGGCGCAAAGAAAGGCGATAACATATACCTGATGACTCCGAACATCCCGGAGACCTGGTTCACCACCTTGGCGTCTTTGAGAGGTGGCCTCATAACCATTTACACGGCTATGACCATGAAGGCCGGGGACCTGAAGTACAGGTTTGATACCTATCCCCCGGACGTGATCATAGCGCACGAGAGCGTGACCGGCGAGCTCGACCGAGCTTTAGCGATGAGCGATAAGACCCCGAAAATAAAGATGGTTGTAGGAAAAGCAGAGGGGTGGACGAGTTACGAGGAGGTTAAGGGCGCGTCGGACTACGCGGAGCCCGAAAAGACCGAGACAACCGATACTACCTTCTGCTTCTTCACCTCCGGGACTACGGGCCTGCCAAAGCGCGTGATACACACGCAACTCTCTTACCCCGTGGGCCACTTGATGACAGCGGCGGTAATAGGCGTGAGGCCGGGGCGCGTCCACAACAACCTCAGCGCACCCGGTTGGGCTAAGTGGGCGTGGAGCAACTTCTTCCCGCCGTTCAACGTGGGGGCAATAACTTCAGGCTTTGACTGGAAGGGGACCTTGAACTACGCTAAGTACCTCGAGTACATAGCCAAGCTGAAGGTCTATAGCTTCTGCGCTCCTCCCACTGCGTGGAGGAGGATCATAAGGCTGAACCTCGAAGAGATAACTTCCAAGTACGACTTCAGCTCCCTCAAAGAGATAGTGAGCGCGGGAGAACCCCTGAACCCTGAAATCATCAACATAGTCAAGAAGTACTTCAAAGTGCCGGTCCGCGACTTCTACGGACAAACGGAGTCGACTTGCATGATCGGCAACATGCCGTGGCACGCGGACAAAGTGAAGCCAGGCTCCTTCGGCTTCCCGACGTTCATGTACGACATAGTGTTGCTCGACGACGATGGGAGGGAGGTCACGGAGCCCTACAAAGACGGGCACATAGTGGTCAGATTGACCAAGTGGAGGCCCATAGGGCTCTTCGTCGGGTACATGGGCGATCCAGAGAAGACTAAAGAGGTCTTTAAGGGCGGTTATTACTACACGGGCGATAAGGCCTATCGAGACGAGGATGGCTATCTGTGGTTCGTAGGTAGAGCGGATGACGTGATTAAGTCCTCCGACTACAGGATCGGCCCCTTCGAGGTAGAGAGCGCTCTGCTCGAGCACCCAGCCGTAGCTGAGAGCGCCGTGGTAGGCGTCCCCGATCCAGAGGTCTACCAGAAAGTAAAGGCCTTCGTCGTCCTTCGACCAGGCTACGAGCCCTCGGCTCAAATGGCCAAGGAGCTCTTCATGCACTGCATCAAG
>Ga0185307_1001488_pt1 | contig 12944 bp, 13 predicted proteins | sample LHCtaG_FD_128010 | JGI IMG/M metagenome (GOLD analysis project Ga0185307, IMG submission 128010) | Hot spring microbial communities from Little Hot Creek, USA to study Microbial Dark Matter (Phase II) - LHC4sed_matched (SPADES... | ecosystem: Environmental > Aquatic > Thermal springs > Hot... | reverse complement strand
TGCCAGAATATAAGCTTGTGACCCTAAAGCCCAGCAATATGCGCGACCTCCGCATCGAGCTCGCGCTGAGGTACCTAGAAGGGGGAGGGTGCTGAGCGAAAAGGATCTCGCGCAAGCTTCGGAGAAGCCGTGCAAGGCTGCCGAAGAGGCGGTGAAGGAGCTTGCGCTCCACCTCGGCTTGAGCAAGACCTCGGGGAGGCCGAGAAGAGGGGCAGGTGGACGGTAGCGGAGCTGGGGGATGTGGTCGGAGCGATAGCGGAGAAGCTGGGCGAGCGGTTCAGGAGCTTATGGCACGCTGCGCTCACTGTTAGAGTGTTGCTCCGCGCGAAGCTTCGGCCGCTTGCTCGACTTCCGGCTCTTTCGAGCTCGGTCACCCGCGCAGAAGCGTTCGCGTGCTCCATCGAGCCTTTGGGAGTGCTTTGCTGGTGGTGAGCTGTGCGTGCGGGCCCATGAGGGTAGAGCTCAAAGCTGGTGCGGCGGAAGTCGGGTCCCGCTAGGAGGGGTTCTAGAAGCGCGGGGCAGCTCCCGGGGCCCGGTTTACGCAACGCTTAAAGTGCTTGCGCGCTCCCCCTCCGCGCCATGAGCTTGGTGGGCTGCGTTGCGTACGTGGTGAGCTACCGCCGGGGGAGCAATTCCCAGAACGAAAAGTACGTGTTACTGGAGATCGAAGGTGTTCGCAGCGACAGCGAAGCCGCCCGCTTCGTAGGCAGGAAGGTACTGTGGAAGAGCCCCGACGGGAAGCTGAGCGTGAAGGGCGTCATCGTTAGAGTCCACGGTTGCAAAGGGCGGGTGTTAGCGAAATTCCGCAAACCTTTACCAGGCCAGGCTATCGGGACGCAAGTCGCGATAGTATAGGCGCAGGAGCCCAGCAGCTTAACCCCAAGCGCGACTTCAATGATTTCCCGGTAGCGCGGAAATACTTATTTCCCACCCTTTTTGCCAATTCTTCGGATGAACGCGCGCGTTAGAGGGACCTTAATCGAGGTGGAGGTTGACCACAGGAAGGTACCTTACGTGAACTTCGTTAAGATGCTGGGCGAGATGGGCGGCCGCGTAGTTTCCAGGGATGGTTTCTGGCCGCTATCAAAGTACAAGATCCTTCTACCTAAAAAAAGCGTACGCGAGTTCCTCAGCCTACTCGAGGACGCTCAACGTAGCGAAGCTGAAGCTCAGTAAGGCGGTTGAGAACAGAGCTCACGAACGCGTCCAGCTCCTTTCGGTCGACACCCTTCTTCCGCGCTTCCTCTTTAACGAGGTTTTCAACGATCGCGTACTTCTTGAACCGTTCGTTAAGCTCCTTCCACGGCAAACCGGCTAGCGCTTTGGCAAACTTCTCGTCGTAGGGTAACACCCCTTTCAGCATCAAAACCGCGATAATCGGGTAGCCGACGTAACCCCTGAACTTAGTCCCGTTATCGTCGCTGAAAGCCTCCCCCCTCTCCGCGTCCACGTAGACCGTGTACTGCCTATCACCCATCGAGGAGACGACCACCGCCTCTTTGTCACCAACCAGCTTCACCCTACCGTCCGCTATCGACCCGAGAGCCTCGAGAACCTTAATGCGGGGGGGCAAGCTCAGCTCCATTCCAGCACGAGCCACGAACTGGTAAGAATGAGGGAAAAATATATCCGTTTCGCTCGCGGCTTTCAGCGAACGCGTTTTACTCTTACTAACCGTTGTTTGCACTTGATCTTGGCAACCGGTTCCTCTCGGAGAACTTCACCTCCTTCTACGCTTACTTTCGCTTCTGTTTTAGCGATTAGGGCGCCGGGTTCTTTCAGCAGCAGTATCGCCTCGTCTTCGAATAACGCTGCATGCTCGATAGCGCGCGGCATCACGTACACGTCTTTAAGGCCGAAGGGTGTGAACCAGGCTCCGGCTGGCGCTACGGTGAACAGCTTGACGCCCATCGGCTCCAGTTCGAAGCTCGCCGAACCCTCGTGTAGACTCTCGCTGAAGTACTCGAAGATCGCGTACTTCCCGGGCGGCAGCTGCGCGTCGGACGGCTCCACCCTACCCTTCACGGGTACGTCGTCCCTATTCACGTTGAAAGCGGCTACAATGCCGTAGCGGCCTACCCCCTCGACTGTGACTCTCGTGAACACTTTCAGGGGTACGGCTTCGTTGTAGGGGTCGCTCATCAGCACGTCCTCTGTCGGCAGTGCGGGCTCGTCGGGCAGCGGGAGCGTGCCGTCGCTGAAAGCGAGGGGCTTCGCGATCTCCGCCACAGTTTTACCGGGTTCGTCGGTCAGGTAGACAGGACCACCACTAACTGCTCTGGCGACAGCCTGCTGGAGCGCCCAGGGGTCGTGGCTCTGGAACATGTCCCAGTCGGGCCAGACCACTTGGGACATGAAGAGCGCGTTGTACGCGTTGAAGTAGAGGTGGAGCTTGTTTCTCGACTTCCTGTGCGGTACGATGTAGTCGACGCAGTTCCTCGCTACCGTTGACCTGAACCAGTTGAAAGCGTTCTCGGGTTGCTGGGCCATGCAGTTGAGAACTTCGAGCGAGTTAACGTAGGCGGCACCCTCTAACCCCTCGTGGAGCTTCCTGGCGGCCTCTTCGATTGGCACGCGGCCCGCGTAAGCGTAGCCCACGAAGGACTGGTTGTCCACTTTGACGAAGTTGAAGCCCCACTCCCTAAGCTTCGCGTACCAGTCTTTGAACAGCTCGAACGATTTGGCGGGGTCGGGTACGAGGTGCCCGTTAACCTCCATCAGCAGCCCTTTCCACCGCTCCTCCAGCTCGCTTCCCTTAGCGACCCCTCCCCAGTGCACGTTAAGGGTGTGCCAGAGACCCACGTACCTAGCGCCTAGCTTCTTAAGTTCCCTAGCAACCTCGGCGAAGCCCCTCGGGAACTTCCTGGCATCGGGGTTTAGGCTTTTAATCAGCATGCCGGGCCACGGGCCCGTTATCTCGTCCTGCCAGCCGTCGTCGATAAGCGCGAAACCCGGCTTCACCCCCTTCTCGAGAAGCGACCTATAGGCTGAGAGAACCTTATCCTCCGTGGGCTCGCGCCAGCACGCGTTCCACGAGCACCAGCCCAAGTACCCGAACACCTCGGGCAGCTTCTTGCCTCTCCTGAGCGCGCTGCGCTTACCCACCGCCGAGAACGCTGCCTCGTACGCCGCCTCGACAGCCCTGTACGGGTTCCCGGAAGCGGAGAACGCTAGGACGGCAGCACCCTTCCACGCGCCAGGAGCTGCCCTGTTCAGTACCACGCTAAACTCCCCCTTCTCGAACCACGAGACGTAGCCTCTAGCTCCAGCGTCCGAGATAGGGAGTAGGAAAGCGTACCCCTCCTTCCCCTTAGCGAGGAGCTGCGAGACCTTCAGCGTCCTCGGCAGCCCTTCGAAGCTGCCGGTGTGGATCGGGTAGCTCCATGGGCAGTACGTGAGCTCGCCAGCTTCAACCAGCTGCGGGTACTTGTAGGGTTCAGGCGCTTCGCCGAAGTACTTGTCAGGGTCGTAGGTGAAGTGGAAGAGGAGCAGCTTCTCGAAGCCCTCGAGCCGAGACCTCAACTCCACGAGAAAACCGCTATCGCTGCGCCCCTCAGCTTTAGCGCGGAGAACGACAACTTCAGGGCTGTGCTCGACCAGCGCGAGCCGAGCCTCCCCCTCGGCGTACTTCAAGCGCGCAACTCCCCGCTCGAGCTCTATGGAAGCTGGCTCCGCCGGCTCGCCGGCGATCGAAACGCGAGGTTTGAAGGAGAGTTTGAAACTAGCTTTCTCGAGAACCAGCCAGCCATTCTCCAACCTGAAAGTCCCGCTCACAGACGTTGTGCGCCCTTCCTTGCTAATTAGCTTAGCGCCCTAAGCGGAGTGGCCCGTGGTTGCATGTGCGGCGGGCGCGTGCAAGGTCTCAGGGCGCTGCTTGTTGGGTTCATGCGAGCGAGTTGCCTGCGAACATGCTTCCAGCTCTTCAGTTGTAGCACTGTTGAACGTTGTCTAGAGCAGGGGATACGCGCGGGTAGGGGATGTCTGGACACCTTGTGGTAAGGTTTATTGTTTTCCGTTTTTGCACTTTTCTGGTGGTTGGGAAGAAGCTTGTGCGGGTTACTGTGACTTTGCCGGAGGAGCTGCTGGCCGAGCTAGACGAGCTCGCTAAGAGGTCGTTCAAAAGCAGGAGCAGCGCAGTAGCTGAGGCCGTTAGGCGGTTGATCGATTCGATGAGCTTCAGCGCTGTAGGAACGGCTGTGGGCACCGTGTCCTACCACTATGGGGATCATCACGCCGCTGAGCGGTTGAGGGGGCTTGGGCACCGCTACCGCGACGTGATAGTATCAACGCTGCACTTCCATATCGGTGAAGACAAGTGCCTAGAAGTGGTAGTCGTGAAGGGGGATGCTAAGCGTGTTGAATGCTTCTTGAACAATTTAGGTAAGGTTAAGGGGATTGAGCGCATATCGATCGCGCTCTCCAGCGTTAGGGAGCCTCCGTGAGTATCTCGAGAGCGTGCGAGGTGCCTATCCTAGAAGCTCCTGCTTCAACGAACTCGAGGGCTTTCGCGTATGTTGTGATACCTCCAGCAGCTTTAACCTTCGCCCTTTTGACGGCTTTGAGTATTGTTTCTACGTCCTCTAGCGTAGCTCCTCTGGGCCCGAAGCCGGTGCACGTCTTCACGAAATCCGCCCCCGCTTCCTCAACCAGCTTGCTAGCCTCCGCTATCTCCTCCCGCGTGAAGTAGCCTGTTTCGATTATCACCTTCACGATAACGTCAACCCCCCGCTTCTCCCCCGCCCTCTTAGCAGCTGAGACGACCTCGGCAATGTCACGCTCGACCGCGTCGTAATCGCCCGACTTGAAGAGGGGGATGTTCATCACGAAGTCGATCTCGTCGGCGCCCTTCTCCACGCAAATTTCTGCTTCCTTGGCTTTGGCTTCGGTTGGGCTGGCGCCGAAGGGGAAGGCGACGACCGCGCACACCTTGCTCCCGCTGCCGGCCAGCCTCCTAGCAGCGTGTTCGACGTAAGGTGGGAGAACGCAGAGGACACCTATGCTGTGCTCGAGCACTACACCGCAGGCTTTCTCGATTTCCGCCAACGTGTTGGTGGGTTTGACAAGCGCGTAATCGATTACCCTAGCGAGCTCCGACTTCCTCATACCGCTAGATGCTTTTGCAAACCGGTATAAAAGCTGCTGGCTCGACGAGCTCGTGCCGCCTTAGAGGTGCGCTTACCCGTTCCGCCTACTCTGTTAGGCGGAAGGTCCTCTTCTTCCCGCTGGGGAGCACTTCGATTTTACCTTCCCTTCCCAGCCACCCGAGGGCTCCGAAGACGTCGGTTATTTTGAGCCCGGTTTTCGCGGCGATCTCTTTAGCCGTTAAAGGTTGACCCGCGTCTTTCAAAGCTTTCCACACTTTTCCAGCGTTCACCCCGAAGTACTCCTCAGGTTTCATCGGAAAGGAAAAATAGTAAATTCCGATTTAAATTTTTCGCGCAGTGCAGCCTGCGTGGCTCCAGTTCTTACGGGTGTTCAGGCTAGCGCTTGATCCAGATCCTCCTTGATGTCTTCGGGGTCTTCCAATCCTATCGAAAGCCGGAGGAGGTTGTCGGTTATACCCAGCTTCAACCTCTCCTCTTCAGGGATCATTTTCGCGGCGCTTATCACCGGATAGGTGAGGAGGCTTTCGGTCCCGCCAAGGCTGGGCGCTGCTTTCACGGTACGCACCTTCGAGAGCACTTTGAGAGCTTCGCTCCTACCGCCTTTCACCTTGAAGGAGACAACGCCGCCGTAAAGCCTCTTCTCAAAGATCCTGTCGGCTACGCGCTTGTAGGGGCTCGAACTCAAACCGGGGTAGAAGACCTCCTCTACCTTTGAGTGCTCGCTGAGAAACTCTGCCACCGCTTGCGCGGTTCTAGACTGCCTCTCGAACCTCACCTCCAGCGTTTTTAAACCCCTCAGCGTTAGGTACGCTTCGAAGGGGTGCATGATCGTCCCCAGCTTCCTCCTCCACTCCCACAGCTCCATGAGAAGGCCTCGCGGCCCAGCAATGCAGCCGCCAACCACGTCGTTGTGGCCCGCGATGTACTTGGTCAAACTCTCGACGCACAAGGTTGCACCGTCCGCCGCTGGCCTGTAGAGAACAGGGGTCGCGAAAGTGTTATCGACGATGAGCGTAGCGCCGACCTCCCTGCACCGTTTCGCCACTTCTGGGACATCTACAACTTTAAGCGTCGGGTTAGTGATCGTCTCGAGGAGGACGACATCGCCCTCCCTCACCGCTTCCACGAAGGCTTCAGCGGAGGGCCAGACCTTCTCGGCTCTCACCCCGAATTTGGCCAGGTCGCCAGCCAGCTGTATCGTGGTCCCGTAGCCTTCCTCCGTTACGAGCAGGCGCGATCCCTGCTTGAGGAAAGCTATGTAGAGCGCCGATATGGCGCCCATACCGCTGGAGAAGGCGAGCGCTTCTTCAGCCTCCTCCACCGCTGCTAGAGTCCGCTCGAGCGCTCTAACCGTCGGGTTCTCCTCTCTCGAGTACTTGAGCTCCGTCCCCCTATCGGTCAAACGGGTTTCACCAGTCCTGCGGTCGGGCTGCTCGAACATCGCCGAAAGGTAGATCGGGGGGATGAAGGCCCCGGTTTCCTCCTCGAAGAAACCGTGCCCGTGAACAATTTTTGTCGAGCGGCGCATAGGAGCTTGAAGGCGCCCTCCTCATAAGCTTGCCTCGAAGCGCGAGCGGCGCTGAAATTCTCGGGAGGTGGAGAAGCCGTTATCTACCCTCGAGCGGCAGCAGCTAGCGGAGTGGTTAGATGAAAAAGAAGCTTCTAGCGGGTGTACTGCTGCTAGCGCTGATCCTAGGCTCGCTATACTTTGCGACGAGGAAGCCGCAGAGGAGGATTATCCCCGAGGAAATGCCGCCAACTCTACCGGGCGTTGTGGAGGAGGGGAGGGAGCTCGCTCGCTTAGTGGCTGAGGAAGGGCTTGTCCTCCTCAAAAACGAGGGGGTGCTACCCTTGGACCCCCGCTCTCGCGTAGCGGTGTTCGGGACCGGGCAGCACACGACCTGGTGGTACCACGAGGGCGGTTCAGCTTTCGTCCCGCTGAGCCCGGGTAAGGTTGCGACGCTGCTGGAAGCCCTCCTCGCCTACGGCGTGAAGGTCGACGAGGAGGTTTCGGCGGCTTACGTCTCGGAGACCCTGCCTAGGAAGACGAACGAGTTCCCGTTCACGGAGGAGGAAGTTAAAAGGGCTGCCGAGAGGAATGACGTAGCTTTGATCGTGATCAGCAGGTACGCGAGCGAGAACTTCGACCTGCCGAGGAGGGGAGGTTGGTTCGACGCCGGCTGGTGGTTCACGTACTACCAGACGCAGCTCCAAGGTTCCTACTACTTCAGAGGGTGGGAGCTGGAGGAAGACGAGGTGAACCTCATCAACGCGGTTTGCAGGCACTTCGACAAGGTGGTACTCATCCTCAACACCCCCCACGCGATCGGGATCGCTCCCATCGTTGAGAAGGTGGGAGCGGTGCTGTGGGTAGGGTACCCGGGCGAGGCGGGAGGGTACGCTGTCGCCAACGTGCTTTTCGGGAAGGTTTCCCCGTCGGGTAAGCTGCCGTTCACCTGGGCCCGCAGGTGGGATGACTACCCGTCGTCAAGGTGCTGGGGCTCTCAGGATGTCGTGTACTGCGAGAACATTTACGTCGGTTACAGGTACTTCGACACCTTCAACCTGGAGCCCCTTTACCCGTTCGGCTTCGGCCTCTCCTACACGAGCTTTAAGATCCAGGTGGAGCGCGTAGCCGTCGAAGGCCCGGCGGTAACCCTGACAGCCAAGGTCACCAACACCGGCCGCTACCCTGGTAAGGAAGTTGTTCAAGTGTACGTTACGCCTCCCGCCGGAAGGCTCGAGAAGGAGCACCAGCGGCTTGTAGCCTTCGCGAAGACCGACTTGTTGCAGCCTGGAGAGAGCCAGAGCATCGAGATTGCGTTCGACATCGCGAGCGCAGCCTCCTACGACGAGACGGAAGGCTCGTGGATCCTCGGGCAGGGGACCTACCTAGTGAGAGCCGGCAACTCGTCGAGGAGCACGCGCGTGGTCGCTAAACTCGTCTTACCGAGGGACGTCGCGGTCGAGAAGGCGGCGGTCAGACTGAACTCGGAGTACTACTACAGGAGGGCGGAGGAGAGAGGGATCTCCATCCTGCGCAAGACCCCCGAAGTTAAGCCGTGGAGCTACCTTGGGGAAAACGCCGAGATCGCTAAAGCGCCGACCATCGCCATCGACCATGAGCGGATACCGCTCAGGGAAAACGCTGCACCCTCCTACTACCCTCCTACCTACGAGAAGCCGGACACCGACGCCGTAATAACCTTGAGGGACGTCGTCGAGGGTAGGTACTCGCTCGAGGACCTCGTAGGGCAGATGAGCGTCGAGGAGCTAGTGGACGTCACCATCGGGTTGAGGGGGAGCTCAGCCCCCTCGCTCTCTAAACGGGGGATCCCCGAGTTAGTGCCCTCCGACGGCCCCAATGGGTTGAAAGCGGGAATAGCCTTCCCCGCCGCGGTGGTCAGAGCAGCCACCTGGAACCTCGAGCTGGAGCGCGAGGTGGGGCGGCAGGTGGGGAGGGAGATGCTGTGGGCTAGGATCTCGGTTTGGCTCGCCCCGGGGCTCAACATCCACAGGAACCCGCTGGGCGGCAGGAACGCGGAGTACTACTCCGAGGATCCTCTGCTCGCGGGGGTCATGGCGGCGGCGGTTGTGAAAGGGGTTCAATGCAACAACGGGGTGGGCGCGACGCTGAAGCATTTCGTGGCGAACGACCAGGAAGCTTACAGGTGGGTTTCAGATTCTATAGTTTCTGAGAGAGCTCTCAGGGATATACCTCAAGGCCTTCGAGATCGCTGTTAAAACCGCTAAGCCTTGGGCAGTTATGAGCTCCTACAACAAGGTTAACGGGGTTTACTCAGGGAACTACTTTAACCTCTGCACGGGAGTTTTGAGGGGCGAGTGGGGGTTCGACGGGTTCGTAATGACCGACTGGTGGTCGCGCAGCTACAACTTCAGAGCTTACATCGCGGGTAACGACGCTCTCATGCCCTACACTGAGGACTCGTCGTGGGCCAGCTGGGCCGCGTACAGCTTCGTGGTGAACCAAGTGAAAGAGGCTTTAGCTAACGGGACGCTCACCCTTGGGCAGCTGCAGAGGAGCGCCTACAACGTACTCAAGGTGGCGCTGAGGAGCAGGGCGCTAGCCGGCATGCTGAGAGTGAACCAAAGCGACCTCTACACTTACGAGCCACCACCTGACTACTTCAAAGTGAAGAAAACCCAACCTTAAGCTGTAGACGCGGACGAGCCCGCAACTCTAGCCAGCGCGTTTTTCAATCTTATTTCAAACTCTAGGCGAACTTCGCCCGAGTGAACGGAGAAAACTTGCACGCAAGCCGGAGGCAAACCGCTCCGGCGCGCTTAAATCCCGCACAAGGCGTGGTAAGGGTGCTATGGCTGGGCGGGTCTCAGCTAGAGCTCCCGCTAGCGCAGCGAACCTTGGCTGCCTCTTCGACGCGGCGGCAATGGCAGTTGACGCCTTCTACGACGAAGTTGTAGTGGAGGAGAAAGACTCAGGAGGGATAAATGTTGAAGCTACAGGATCCGTGCCCTCAGGCAAGCTGAACGTAGCTTACGCGGCTGTCACGCACTTCACTAGGAAGGTGTACGGTAGAGAGTCCGGCCTAAGGGTTATCGTGAAAAAGGGCGTCCCCGTCGGCTCCGGGCTAGGGTCCTCGGGCGCTACAGCGGCTGCAGCTGTAGCCGCCGCGAACGAGCTGCTCGGCATCGGCGCCCAGCTCGCGGACCTGCTGGAGGCGGCCGGCGCCGGCGAAGCTCTCGCAGCAGGCTCGCCCCACTACGACAACGTTGCTGCGTCGCTGCTAGGCGGCATCGTCCTTCTCGACCCGCTCAACCCGCGCGTGAACATAGTCCTCGAACCGCCCTCGTGGCTCAGAGTCGTCCTCTTCGTGAGGGAGTCCCCGGGGACCGCGAAGACGAGGTTCATGAGGGAGGTGCTCCCAGAGGCCGTGAGCTTGAAGGAGGCTAGCCGCTGGGCATTCTCCGCCGCCGCATTCACTGTGGGCCTCGCGAGGGGCGTGAAAGCATGCCTGAGCTTCGCGAGCGAAGGGGGCCCCGTCGAGATGGTTAGAGCCCGCTACATCCCAGGCTACTGGGAGTGCAAAGCCGCGGCCCTGCGGGCCGGCGCGCTCGCCTTCAACATATCGGGTGCAGGCCCCTCCCTCTTCGCCCTAGCGGACGAGGAGGAGGCGGAGGCAGTCGCCCAAGCGGTCGCGAAGATCGCTCCCGGCTACAGGCCGGTGGTGGCAAAGATAGCCGTGGTGGGCGCCCTCCGCAGCATCGAGAGCAAGAAGTAGCCGTGCGCGTAAGCTAGGGCGAAACCCCTTTCCCGCTGCTAGAAGCTTCACCGGACTTTCTAGTTGCGGACCGGATAACAGGGAGAGCGTTGAGCGTAGCTGCCAGGGACAGGAGGGTCGAGAGGAGTATCGACGCTCTGTACGAGCCAAAGGCGTCCCTAGCGAGCGCGCCGGCGAGCGGCGCTAGAACGGACGAGAGCATGACCACCGACGTTTGGATGCCCAACAAGCTGCCGACCGCCTCCCTCCCGAAAAGCCTCGGTACGGCCATCGTGTGGACAAGCGGCTCGCCCGCGAACACCGCGAACCTCAAGAGGAGCGCCGCAACCACTACTGCGTCGGTTCTGTAAAACACCGCAGCTAGCAAGGTAGTTGCAGTCTCCAGAGCGTAGATTGCTGGGATCAGCTTGAGGACGTCGCACTTCTCGAAGATGTAACCCCAAGCGAGCGCTCCCGCCACTTGAGCTAAGCCGACGGCCGCCATCGCCGCAGGCGCCCAGAGCGGGCAGATCTCCTCGAATATCGGGGCAGCGAAGGACATGATGATCGTCGAGGACGCCGCTATCTCGAAGACTAGAACCAGGAGCAGCAGGAACAGCTTGGACGGGCTTGAGAAGCTCCTTCTACCAGCCTCTCTCGAAGCTTTGGGCCTAACCCCCCTGTAAACCGTTGCGCACGCCGCTGTAGCTGCGAGGGACACCACCGAGAAAGCGGCGTAAGTGCTGAAGGGGTCGAGAGCCGCGAGAAGCCGGTAAGCGATCGGGGACCAAACGAAGAAGGAAAGGTAACTCCCCGTTTGGGTGAGCGCTAGAGCGTAACCGGCTTTAGAGGGGAACACCGTGATCACCAGCGGGCTCACGCTCATCATCAGGAGCGAAGCGACGACTCCGTTAGCGGCCGCCGCAGCGTACCACAGCCACTGGGCTAGGCTCCACGGGTAGAACCTCATCAACCACACGGCTAGGCCGGAGAACGCTTGGAGGAGAGAGGAAGCTAACAACGCCGGAGCGGGACCCCTCCTGTCGTACACCCTCCCAGCGATCGGCGACGCGAGCATCGAAGCCAACCCCCAAACCGTTGGCGCTGCCGCGACAGGAGTCACGGCTGTCAAGCCGTAAGCCCTCATGATGGGCGAGTAGAACACGGAGAACACCATCCTCCAACCGTTCAGCAGGAGCAGGCTAAAGCCGGTTAAAGCGTAGAAGTACGCGGTTCTAGCGTTTCCCAAGGGGACCGCCGGAGCCCCGCTCGCCGCAGCCCGTTTAAAAAGCGCGCGCTGAGCAACCGTTAAAAGCGATTTACGTGCTCGCACGCCGTGCTTCCGGCGGTGAGGGTTGGGGACAACCACCTGCACCTCAACCCGGTAAAGGGCATGGGCGTGCGCGAGTTCGCTAAGCGCTTCCTAGCTTCGGGGGGTTGGTTTGTAGGCCTCGTCAACCTGACCTCCTGGAGCTACGGCGTGAGAATCGCGAGCGCCGAGGACTGCGAGAGGGTCTACCGGGTCACGCTGGAAGCTGCGCGGGAGCTGCGCGAGCGAGGGCTCCAGGTAGCCGTGATGCTCGGGCTCCACCCCGCTGAGCTCGCGAGGCTCGTCGAAAGCGGGGTAAGCGCGGAGAAGGCTGCTGCCCTCGTCGCCAAAGCGTACGAGATAGCGGCCGGCTACGTGAGGAGGGGGGAGGCGAGCGGGCTCGGCGAGGTGGGTAGGCCGCACTGGCCGGCCTCCCAAGATGTTGTGGAAGCTTGCAACGCGGTGCTCGACAGGGTTATCGAGCTCGCGCTAGAGCTCGACTGCGTCGTGCATCTGCACGTGGAGAGGGGCGGGAAAAGCACGGTGGACGACTTGGCCGCGAGGCTCAAGGGTGCGCGCAGGATCGTGCTGCACCACGCGGAAGGGGCTTACGCCCGCTACGCGCTCGAAAGAGGGCTTGTACCGTCCGTCCCGGCGAAAGAGGGGGAACTTCTCGAGGCGATTGAGGGAGGCTGTAGCTTTGTAGTGGAGAGCGACTTCCTCGACGACCCGAAGAGACCGGGCGCCGTCGTGGCACCTTGGAGCATCTCGAAAACTTTCGCCAGGCTGATCTCCAGGGGGGCGTTGTCGAGCACCGACGCCGAGCGAATCCTCGTGGGGAACATCGAGGAGCTGTATGGGATGGAGTGCAGGCTGTGAAGGGGCTCAGCTAACAGCTCACGCTTCACCGGTCAAGGGCCGTAGGCTCCTCACAGCCCGGTAGCCCGGCGTTTGTGCTCTTTTATGCGTTACCGCAACCGGCAACCGATTTTAACCCCCTTCACATGGCATTCGCGTGCCGATCAAGCTCTCGGTGATCACCGACGAGGTGTCGCAGGACCTCTCCAGGGTGATGAAGTTCGCGGTGGAGCACGGTTTCGACGGGGTGGAAGTGAGGACGCTGTGGAATCTGAGACCTCACGAGCTGCTCGAGAGAGCGGGGGAGATCCGGAGGGGGCTCGCGAGCGCCGGCTTGAGCGTCAGCGCGATCGCGTCCCCAGTCTTCAAGTGCGACCTGGAGTCCGACCGCGAGGTGGAAGAGCACTTGCAGATCCTCAAGCGCTGCGTCGA